>OBLS010000624.1_pt1 | contig 13201 bp, 10 predicted proteins | sample 1519901 | NCBI WGS metagenome assembly OBLS01 (sample SAMEA3113585, study PRJEB22503) | soil metagenome
TATTGGTAAAAAGTAGACGTCTACCCATGTTTTTAATCTCATTAAACTTGAATAGCTCTTAAATCTTACAAAATGACAGATAATATTTTTATCATTATATAAAATCGGAATCGCAACTATCGCAGATACAATCCTCCATTTTACTTTTCATTTTCCTATAAGACTCAATTGCCACAAGTGTGAATGTTCCTATTAATAATGCTAAAGTTATTGATAAAAATAATGAGTATTGATAAAACAGAAGACCTGCAGTTTCAGCAGTTACAATACATGCACTTTCTGCTGTAACCAGTATAATTATACTTGTTTTAAAAATATACTTAGTCTTTGGATTATTCCTATTGTGGATTAATTGCTCAAAGCCTTTCTTAAAATTTTGGAATGTTATTAGTAGATTAAAAATGAATCCTTTATTTGAATTCTGTTCAAGAAAGGAACAGCAACCATCAATCTTATTATTATTAGAATTGAAATCATATCTTCCTAAAATGGTCATAAATGTAGAAAATCCTGCTAAAGCATATCCTAAAATGTATGCTATAGCTATTCCATGCAAATTAAATCCAAAAGTATAAAGTCCAATATTCTCACCGACTTCAGCCGACATAATACATAAAATTTCTATTCCCAATGCTGCTGCATACATTTTTTTGATGTTATTGAATAATACAAAGAATGGTAAGGAATTAGTGTTATTTTTACTATTATGAATTGAATTACAGCAACATATTTTCTTTATACAATTTTTGCATTTGAGTATTACTCTCTTACATTCACTTGGTGAGCATTTACATTCGGCACAAACTAGATTTTGCAATATTTATAAAATATAAGTAGAAGGGATAAAATAAACATTTACTATCATTATCTTTGACTTTAAATAATGAAATAAACACAAATAGCAACAAAATATCGTTGTCGTTTCATCACATCAATTTTAGTACTTCTTTTATTGTTTGTTAGATGTATAATAATTTATACAATAGAATTCCTTTTTTTATCATTCTCAGCCAAATATATGAAAAATATGAAAATATTTGACAATTTCTACTCTATATCAAAATTTAAGGCTTAGAAAAGTTGATTTTTAATTACTAAAAGAGAAGGCAATAGTATTATAAATAATGTTGCATATTTCTCATGATGTTTTCCCTTAGGTGTCTTTAGACATAGTGTCTTCATGATTCATTATTGTTTTAGTAGAATTAGAAATATCAAGTCCTACTCCTCTGATTAATGTTCCAAAGATTTCTTTTGAACTAGAGCAATCTCCTTACAGAAGAAATGATTGATATAAAATTCGTGGCACAATGGACTTAAGAAGTTCTATTAGAATTGATTCTTCATAGTTTCATGTAAAGCCTGATGAATGAAAGAATGAAAGAAGAAAATAGCAAAATTAAATGCAAAATTGCACAGCATGGAAAAATATTAAAGAAATTCGAAATTCGTTTTCAAGCTCGATAAAAAAGCAGAGTGCAAACAGTTATCTAATTAGAAAGGAATGCAATTTAAATTTTGCAAATTTTGAATTCATGTTTTATTATAAGAAAGTATTCTCAATCCACAAAATCATTTTATATAAAATAGGAGTCATATTATCTATAATCAATTAAAGTAGATTGAAACGAGAATAGTTCAGAAAATACGACTAATGAAAAGAACATCTTAGATAGACATCTCTTGTTACAAGAGACCTAATTGGATATGTATATAGTGAATATACATCCTATTTTTATTTTTGCTACACTCTTAACTACTACTTTCTTACCTTTCTTTTGAGTCCTAATAAAGTAGTAAAAGTACAGCGGGCCCGAAGGGCTTCGATCCCTTGACCTGCGGTTCCGAAGACCGCTGCGATATCCTGACTACGCTACGGGCCCAATTAACTGTTCATTCATCAAGGTTAGCCCTATATCAATGGAACTGATATTGTACATATTCCCTTAACTGATTCTCTATTGCTACTAATAACCTGATATAGGAAACTACTTATATTTTTGTTAAATTAGAAAGCCTTATTTTTATTCTTAAATCTTTTCATTTGTTTGATAATATTGTGCTTCTGAAAACTTTGTTAGATCTTATACTAAAGAATTATAATTTCATCTTCTTACTTAAAATAATAAGAGCTAAAAGTCTTGTTATTTTTAAGTAATGCGCATATATTCTATAAAAATAGTTTATATTGATTAATTAAAATGGGCGGGGGTTTAAGAAGTATATGGAAAGGAAGCATATCTTTTGGACTTGTTAACATTCCTGTAAAACTTTATACAGCCACTTATGATAAAGAGTTTTCTTTTAATCAATTAGATAATAAAGGTCATAAAGTCCAATACAAGAAATGGTGTTCTGTAGAAGATAAGGAAATACCATATTCTGAAATCAAGAAAGGATATGAAATCTCAAAAGATAACTATGTACTAATAGAAAAAGAAGATCTAGATAAAATAAAACTCAAAACAACAAAAACAATAGATATCAAAGAATTTATTAATTATAATGATTTTGATCCTATACTTGTAGAAAAGAGCTATTATATCGCTCCTGATAATAAGGCTTCTGCTGAAAAGGCTTATTCCTTATTTGTAAAAGCAATAAAAGAGACTAACAAAATAGCAATAGGAAAGGTGGTGCTAAGAGATAAAGAAAATCTTGTTGCTTTACGTGCCTATCAAAGAGGAATGGTAATGCATCAACTACGTTATATTGATGAAATAAAACCAGTAAATGAAATAGAAGAAATGCCAGATGCCTTACAACCTAAAATTGACAATAAGGAATTGTCACTTGGCAAGACATTGGTTGAAAATCTTTCAAATGAAGAATTCGATCCAAGCCAGTATTCTGATGCTTATTCTAAGCAATTGGAGCAATTAATAACCTCAAAGGCACAAGGCAAAACTTTTAATTCTAAACCAGATGAAAAGGATGAGGATACAAACAACAATTTGCTTGAAGCACTTAAAGCTAGCGTTCAGAAAAGTAGGTCAAAAAACAAGTAAAAATTGCTTAGATCGACATCTCTACTACATTTTGAAGTATTTTATTGATGTCTTGTCTATTCTCTAACAATTCCTTCCATGGATTGCCTTTTTTCTTTACAATTTCAGATACATTTAACATTGTAAAATCTGTAGGAAGTATATCACATAATTCTTCCCAATTGATAGGCATGGATACAGTAGCAGAAGTTGTTGGCCTAATAGAGAAAATTGAGGCTATTGTTTTTCCTTTAGCATTTTGATTATGATCAAAGAAGACTCTTCCATTTCTTTTGCTTGTGTCCCAATCCATTGTAATTTTTTGTGGATGTCTTTTTTTCAAAATTTTACCTATTACTTCAGCGAATGATTTTGTTTGTTCAAAAGTATAGGAATTAATGATGGGAACAAAAATATGCAAGCCAGTCTTTCCTGAACTCTTTATATATGATCTGATATTCAGAGAATTAAAAAGTTCTTTCAAGTTATAGGCAACATCTACAGTTGCTTTAAATGCTTTGACATTGTATTCTGGCTCCTGTGCTTTCTTCTCTTTCCCTGAATAGATATACGGATCCAAATCAAACACTATGAAATCAGGATAATTTAACCCGCATTTATCTTCATATAGCATATTAGAATCAGTACATATATTATAATCATTGATTCTACTATACCATGGATGCATTTCAATGCAGCCTAAATTAGCAAGCCACAGAAGAGTATCTTTGTTATTGCATACAAGATAGTTAATTGTTGCTTCTTTGGATTTAGAATAAACTTGTACGCTTTTTACATATTCTGGTTTTTCATTATCCCAATTTTTATGATAAAACGATCTGCCAGTAATTCCATCAGGATATCTACTCAAGGATAATGGCCTATCTTTTAAGTAAGGCAATAACCAATCAGCAATTTTGTCATAATAATCAATAAGATCATTTTTAGTAAATTGTGGATGCTCTTGCGTTTTATTCCAAAATACTTTGTCTAGATTAGAGAAGGCAGAACGATAATTCTGACCATCACCACCATCACCAACACCATAATTATTCTTTTTTGTTAATTGAACAATTTCATTAGAATGCCTTTCACGTTCTACAATACAATCGTAAGGACTTTTGTCTTCTCTAAACCTAAGGAATATAGGAGATCTCATTATCTTTTCATTTGTCCATTCACTAAATTTTACTTCTACTACGAGATTGGGTGATACCCATACCGGTTCTCGATTTGTATATGGGACATATTCAACAGGACATTTTTCAATCCTTATTTTTTGTAATTCATTGTATATTTCCTTTAGTTGATTTAAATTAAACCCGCTTCCAGTATGACCAACAAATCTTAATTTGCCATCAGAATTATTGACAACGGCAAGAAGTAAAGAGCCAAAATATTTTTCTCTATTTCCTTCTCCCTTTGTATAGCCTACAATTATGCAATCTTGTGTCTTTATACTTTTTATTTTTAGCCAATCCTTGGATCTTATTCCTTGAAAATATCTACTGGTTTTACGTTTGGCAACAATTCCTTCAAGCTTCATTCGTGTAGCTTCTCTAAAAACTTCTATGCCATATTCTTCGATAAAATCAGATATCTGTATTTTAGAGTTTGTATTTACAATATTAGTCAAGATTCTTCGCCTTTCTAAAAATTCTAAATTCTGCATATTATTTCCATCAAGGTATAAAATGTCAAAAACGTAGTATGTGGCTGGAAATTGTTTAGATAAAAACTCAATTTCTCTGTTATAATCAACATTCATTCTTTTTTGATGATGTTGAAAGTCTGGGAAGCCTTCTTTATCTAATACTACAATTTCTCCATCAAGTATGACGCATTCTTTACATTTTATATTAGACTGAAGGGGATTTAATAATTCTGGATATCTATGCGTAATAGTTTTGCCGTTTCTAGATTGCAGCTTGGATAATCCCTTTGTATGGTGTAAGAAAAATATACAACGTACTCCATCCCACTTTACTTCAAAAACCCAATCTCTATTATCAAATGGTTTGTCAACTTGTGTAGATAACATGGGTTTTATCATGCTTGTTGGAAATTCCTGAATAACACCTTCTGGATAGCCTATGTCTATAGATTTCTTTTTTCTTGTTGTGTCTTCTAAAATAGAAGAATTGTTATTATTTCTTGCTTTGTTTATTGCTTCTTGCAAATCGTTATTATTTCTCCCACTCAAAACAGAGTCTGGTTTGCTAACATTCAAATCTTCTTTTGATACAAATTCATCATTTACTTTAATCAAAAGCCATTGATTTTCTTTTGATGTTTTAACTAGAGAAAATCTCCCTTTTAGTTTCTGACCAGATAAAAAGAAGACTATTTTACCTTTTATAAATTGATTATGAATATCTTGATCTTCTATTATATAAGTACCAGTATCCCAAACAATTACAGTTCCTGCTCCATAATTTCCTTTAGGAATAATTCCTTCAAAAAGTAAATAGTCTATAGGATGATCCTCAGTTAAAATTGCTAGTCTCTTTATATTAGGATCTAATGAAATTCCTTTTGGAACTGCCCATGATTTTAATACACCTTCTTTTTTTGATTCTAGTCTAAAGTCATAGTGTAATCTACTAGCATCGTGCTTTTGTACCACAAACCTTAAAGCACGTTTGTTCTTGTCTTTTGTTTGTTCTTGTTCTTGTTCTTCTACATTTCCTGCAGGTTCAGGAGTTTTTGCAAGATCTCTTTTTCTGTAATATTCTTCTAACATATCTTATCTAATAACCGAGCAAATTGAGCAAATTGTTACCATAATAGTCGATGCATAGAGCCATGGACAAGAGATAAAAATCATTTTTTGATATTTTCCAATAATTTGTATTATCAAAGAAATAATTAAAGATATAGAGAAAAATATATTCAAAATAAAATTAGCTTTTTTTAACTAATTAGAAACTCGATCTAGATGCAATTAGCACGATAGAAAATCGAGATATTAATCAAATTGACATAAAATACTCGTTGCAAAATTACTAAAGAAAAGCTTTGAACCTTCTCCTCTATATTATTATTATCATCGCGTTGCTCAAATTTCAGTAATTATACTTAGCTTTACAAGGATTACTATTGTTGTAGATAATGTGGTAGTAAGTGTGATAGCCTAGATAGGAAGCAACTAGTTATGGCGACTTCCTCCTGATGCTTTGGACTTGGGCTTGCGACATTATGGGTTCAGCAAAAGCGATTGTAAGAAGTATAACAGAACATAAGGAAATAAATTTATTATTTAATGATTATTAGTTCTTATTTATTTTGCTTTGATTTAAGTTTAGAACAACATTAGAAAGGTATTGCTTAAAATTCATTATTTTTTAGAGTTTGTCTAGTTCTAAATGTGTTTCTCAATTATGTTTATCAATTGCTTTGCAGATACAGGTTTTTGGATATAGCCGTCTACCTTTATAGGTGTAAGAATCTTTGACAATTCAAGGTCATTAATATCAAATGCTGACATTAACAAAATCTTGATTGCAGGATGTATTGATTTGACCTTCTTTACAAGTTCAAATCCATTCATTCCTGGCATTCTGATGTCGGTAAGAACTAATCCATAACTTTTAGAATTTATCTTTAGATGTTCTAAAGCTAACAATGGGTCTGTAAAGGCATAAGTAGTAAAACCATGTTTTTGGAGAAAAAGTTTAATGATATTAACTATATCAAATTCGTCATCAACTACTAATATTGATTTATTAGGTGGCAATTTGATCTAGTATCATTTTTCTGTATGCACCTGCTATTAAAGTCATTGTTGTATACTTTTATGTAATTCGAATGAATGAAATGCAAGAATCAATAAGAATATTGTGTAACTCTCCCAGATAAAAAGATCTCTTAATCATTTATTCATGATAGAAACAAGTATTTGTCCATTAGGAGAAAGGGCTATTCCATTAACTAAACGCTTGTCCATTATGATGATTGAATAGGCGTATATTATCTGTTATGATAAGGTTGACAATAGACTATCATGAGTGTCAATTTGTGTTATATGTAAAATGAGAGATATATCCTTGCTGATCCTGGGATGGAGAAGATACAATTGCATATAAATAGACCCTCATACAAATGTTGTATAATAACTTCAAATAAGACTTCTGCTATTCCACACTATAGAAGAATCTATTATTTACGAATTAATTAAATAATCTTCTTGGAATCTTAAAGTTTTTTAAATACATTAAAAAATTGATTGTGAATACACTTATCTAACTCGAAAAGAGATCCAAAAATTAAAGTCGTAGAGGTTATATTGATATTTGTTCCCCAATTGTACACGCTAGCTTTTTTATTCTCCGTATTGTTTTGAAAAGTTGGAACTTTATACTTTTGTGTTGAAAAATATCGATGTATTGATATTAATGCTTATGTTCTCAAAGTTATCAATTACAATATAATAGACTAAAGTTAAAAATGGAGTAATTGCAATAAATGTTTAATAAAGAATCTTGTAGAGCATGTGGGACATACCTGACACCTATTTCTGTATGTAATTTTTGCAAGGAGTATATTTCGTGGTTATGTGGCAAATGTGAAAGAATGGAAGATGTTACTCATTCCCATGACTATTGCAGAATCGCTTACAAGAAAGAGAAGCAAGAAATTAGAAATAAGCAAAAATAAATGCCTACAATTATATAATTACTACCTTCATTTTTGTATGTGTGTCTTCTATTAGTTATGAAATCTATGATGGATACGAACGATTGTAAAACTTCGTTTATGATAAGAGAAACTTTTTGAAAATGCGCATAACAAAAACTCAAGTTATTAATAATTTGCTTTTAAATGTTGATAATCAGTTATCATAATATTCCAACCAATTTTAGTGATCATCATAAAATTTTATTTCACCAGTTGTTATAATATTAATCTTCGAATTGTCATGTAATATGAATTTTCTTTCAACATCCTTTTATTATTGTTTTTTTGCATTTCAATGCATTGGAAAAAGGCAAGATTATAGTAATAGAAGGGACGGACAAAGCTGGCAAAGGAACACAGTCGCGGCTACTTATCGATAGTCTCAAACTTTCTGGAAGAATTTGTGTAATGATGAATTTTCCTGATTATGCTACACCTATAGGAGTAGAGATCCGGGCTTTTTTAGATGGTAAACGTGATTATCCTAATGAACTAAAACATATTCTTCTTTCTGCCAATAGGTGGGAGAAGAAGAAGGAAATAGAAAGTATGATAGACAATGGCACCATTTTGATAATGAATAGATATTACCAATCGAATCTTGTTTATGGTATTGCAAATGGTCTTAATATTAACTGGCTCATCAACTTGGACAAGGGTCTACCAAAAGAAGACATCGCCATAGTCATTGAAGTTAGTCCCCAGACCTCATACCAACGAGCAGTAGAGAACCGTGATGTATTTGAAAAGGATCATAAATTGCTGGAAGAAGTTCATAAAAACTATCGCAAGCTTGCAAAACAATTTAAATGGAAGATAATTAATGGTGAAAAAAGTAAAGATCAAGTTCATGAAGAAATAATAAAAATTGTCAGAAAAAATCTTAAAGTTTAATTTCTGCCATTTCATATAATGACCATTCATAATTATGAAGTTTACCGGTGAAATTACTGATCCAGTCCATCAATATATCCGGTTTTCAGACGTCGAGAGAGAACTTGTAGATACACCAATTTTTCAGCGTTTGAGAAGAATCAGGCAACTTGCTGGAGCACATCTGGTTTATCCTAGTGCACAACATTCTAGATTCGAGCATTCGCTTGGTACTATGCATGTTGCGGGCTATGCAGGAGAAACTCTACTTACTAAAGGATATTTAGATAATGAAGACTTAGTTCAGGAATTAAGATTGGCAGCATTGCTCCATGATATAGGTCATGGGCCATTTTCCCATCTATTTGAGGAGGTATTGGAGGCAAGGTGCAAGACAAGCCATGAAGATATGGGCAAGAAGATAATATCTTATAGTGAGGTTAGCGACATTGTAAGAAAATACGGTTACAATTCATCCGATATATGCAAGCTATCATTTGGTGAATCTAATGTAAAGTTTTTCAATGAGATAATTGCTGGCGGACTATCTGCGGATAGCATGGATTATTTGTCTAGAGATGGATTCTTCACAGGAGTAGAGTATGGTAAAATTGATTATCATCGGCTGATAAGTTCCTTTGAGATAGTCTCTAACGGACATTTAGCTATTAACAGATCCGCGCTATATTCATTCGAATCTATGCTTATTTCTAGATATGAAATGTTCAAGGCGGTCTATTTTCATAAGACAGTAAGATCTGCAGAAGTCATGTTATTACATTCTATGACATTAGCTGACGAAGAGATGGGTTTAACTGATACATCTTTGAAAAATTACCTTGATCTGACAGATGAAGCAACCCTTGAGCGCATTTGTTCGCTTAAGAATGGCAACGAAATAGCAGTCAAATTAGCAATAGACTACAAATCTAGGAAATTATTAAAATGTGTTTATGAAAAATTTCTGCATAAACGTGATAAATTATATAGAAAAATGGATAGGCAAGCACTACACGAGCTGGGAGTACAGATAGCGGATGCTGCACAAGTAAATGAAAGTTCTGTTTTTGTTGACGCCTCAAGAGCGCCATCGATGCCGCTAACTCCTACAAAGAAAGAGATAAGATCAGTATTACTTGTTGATAAAGAACGGGCTTACGAAACTCCTATCTCTGAAATTCCACTTATCGATTCTATAACTGGTTTTCTTGATATGCTAAGAGTATACACTACTCATGAAAACAGAGATGTAGTAGAACACTCTACTAGAAAGGTGCTTGGTGAAGAATTTTTATCGGAGAGGAGCATATGAACAATAATAATAGAGTACTCAGAAAAAAGGTAGTTATTAAATTAAGTGGTAGCATATTTAGTGAAGGAAGAAACAAAGATACTATTAAAAGATATGCTGAAATGCTCACAGACATTAACATCGATGTACAGCCAATAGTTATTGCCGGTGGAGGTAAGATCGCTCGTCATTATATCAATCTTGCACGCGATCTTGGCTCTGATGAAGCAAGTTTAGATATTATGGGAATAGAGGTGTCAAGGTTGAATGCAAAATTGTTGATAACAGCTCTTGGAGAGCAGGCGTATTCCCAAGTTCCGAAAAATCTCGACGAAGTAACAATAGCAGCAGAAAGTGGTAAAATAGTGATTGTAGGTGGTTTACATCCAGGTCAAAGTACTAATGCTACCTCGGCATTAATAGCAGAAAAAGTAAGGGCATTTAGATTTCTAAATGCTACTGATGTAGATGGTATTTATGACTTGGATCCAAATACCAGCAGTAATGCAAAATTATTAAATGAAATTACAGTAACTGAATGTATGGAAATTCTTAAGGATGGAAGCTCAATGGCAGGTACATATGATCTTATGGATATTGTGGCATTGAAAGTTATAGAACGTTCAAAAATACCTACGAGAGTCTTACGATCAGATATAACTAATATCAAGAACGCAATTATTGGCAAACATCATATTGGTACTGAGATTGTAATGGTCAAGAAACAGTCTTGATGGAGCCTATAAATTCTGAAAATCCATCTTTTATCATCTTTTGATAAATTTCTTCACACTCTTGTATCGTTATAGGTTTTGATTGTGCCTTTGCATATCCATCTTTATCACAGATAAATAACATTGCTTCGCCAGACCTAGTAATTTTACCAACTAGCATTTCCTCACCAACAGGCTCGAATCCTTTTTTATCCTGCTTTATAGTATAAGTTAGCATTGCAAATCCAGTATAATCAAATAGCTTCAGCTGAGCTTTTCTTGATCTTTCCTGTCCAAGAAAAGCGGCTTTATGATATTGCATTTATGATATTTTATTTTATAATTATGTATAAGCCTTACTTTTTGTATTCTGAAATCCACTTTAAGTAGAGCCTTCTGGATCTAATAAAAGTTCCATTGTCTGTAAAGTTAGATGACTTTCTATCCGAATTACTTCTTACAAATTTGAACAATATCTACAATTAGTTATGGCTATTCCAACTATTATGATTCAATATCTAATTGACTTTAAATCTTCTTTCTCTATGCGTTTAGGCATGATTTCTAGCAAGATTGAAAGCTCAAAGCCTCCTTGTAGATATATTCATGTAGATTAAAGAAGAACTATTTTTTATTGGGTGTCTACATGTGTATTATCTATCGATATAGTGGCTTTTTGTAATATTTGTGTGGTTCAGAAGTCACATAACAAACAAAGACCATTAAGAATAGACTCAAAAGTTTGATATACTAGGTAGGTGCATATGATAAATCGGTAGGCTGCTGAAGAGGGTATTATATCAGAATATGATAATTCTTGCTAACCGCAAGCTTCTGCTTATTGATTGATGTAATCAATTATCATAGAGTTAACAAAACCCAATTTCAATCATATCTTCTCAATTCTATTTTATCTAGTAATCAATATTTTCAAATCATGTTTATTAAGTTTCTTCATAAAGGTGTGTTTTGTCATCGTAGTCGTCATCATCATCAAAAACATCTTTTTACTTTCTAAATTATCATCTTCCGATCTACAATTATAGTATCTGTTGCAGTTGAAATCAGATTATCTGTATCTGTCAATCAATTGAACATTGGGATAGGCAACAGTAACAGTAGTTACTAAAGGAAACAAGAATATCACCAACAATAAAGATGTTATTAAAAATAACATCTTTCTAGACTCAAATATTTATATTAAGAAAAGATGATTTTTAAATGACATACATTCTTTAACTGATTTTGTAAGTGACTACTCTGGAACTAGCAATACTTGTTACAACATCTCTACTGATCTTTGGCATACATCAATAAACTTTATCCACTATATTTTTGAGTAAATCATCATATTATGCCTCTCGCCAGAGAGCTTTTATCTTTGCCAGTACTACAAATCCTATTAGATATGCAAGCTGTACTCCAAAACCAAGAGCAATGGACCATTCTTCTGGTGTAGGAAATCCCATAGTATATTGCAACATTAATGATGCATGGGTCGTCGGTACTAGATAAGCGACATATTGTAATTCTAGTGGCAAACGTTCTATTGAGTAAAAGACGGGAGGTAATACTGCAAGAAATACATTAACAAACGAAATTACTTGTGTTGCATTTCGCATATGTAGCATATGTGATGATAAGAAGAATCCAATTGCTGACATGGATCCCCAGATTAATAGTATAGTAGATATCAAGAAAGGAACATATATAATTGAAGTTCCAAAGTATGCTGCAAGAAAAGTAAGAACAGTCAATGCCGGTAAGCCGAACAAAAGCTGCGACAATGCCAAGCCTGTCATGTAAACAAGAGGAGAAACTGGCGAAGCTACAAAAATATCCTGTATCTTATATTCGGTCTTGTAGTATGAAATATCTTGTCCTAATGCAAGCCCGTAACCAACTAATGCCATCACAAGACTGCCTGCAACTGCAAATTCTATATATTCGCCGTTGCTCACTACAAATAAAACAAACAGCATTGAAAAAGGACTCATTGCAGAAAAAACCATAGAAACAGGATTTCTGCGAAGCCATAAAATTCCAGTAACATAGGCTATCAGAAATATTTGTCTGATGGCAGCTAGTTTTGTTGGTCGTTTGGAAAATAGCGATGTTGGTGATGAGAAGGGTGATGACATAGCAATTCTTCTTATCTAGATTGTATATTATAAAGTCTACATCTTATAAGATAACTCATAAAGGTAAGAAGATACTTAGAAAGTTTGTAAGTATAATATAAGTATAATACAATAGTAGAATTATGTCAGAAGATATCCTTCAGCTATGTCCAAAATGTAGAAAAGGACGAATGCGACCTACTGGTAGAGCAGGAACTAAAGGAGAGGAAGAAGACTCATTTAGAGAGATAATCTATGCTAGAAACTATATATGCGATAATTGTAGTCATCACATGTCTGACGCTAAGAACACTGAATATGTGGTAGAGGTTAGCAATAATGTTCCTGCTTCTGTGGACAAGGCCAATAATATAGACGAGTGATGAGTTAACGGTTTAGTAATGGGCTTTTAAGTTAACACAACCTTTTATTTCTAATCTAATTAGATAACTAATTAATAACTAAAAGATAATTTGTTAAGTGAAGCCTGTCTGTCTGTCTGTCTGTCTCTGTCTCTGTCTTCCTCAGTAACAACAACAA
>OBLS010000626.1_pt1 | contig 13200 bp, 8 predicted proteins | sample 1519901 | NCBI WGS metagenome assembly OBLS01 (sample SAMEA3113585, study PRJEB22503) | soil metagenome
TGCTGCTCGCGCTCGGCGCGCTCGACGCCACCGGGTACAGCGTGATCGTCCCGGTGGCCCCCGCGATCGCGGACACCACGGGCGCCGGCCCGGCGGTGATCGGGCTGCTGGTGGCGTCGTTTCCCGCCGGCATGGTCGCCGGGTTCGGGCTGGCCGGCTGGGCGGTTCGCCGCCACGGTTCCCGAGCGCTGCTGGTCACGTCGCTTGGGCTGGTCGCGCTCGGCACGCTCGGGTTCGTGCTGGGCGACTCGCTCGGGGTGTACTTCGGCGCGCGCACTCTGATGGGGCTGGGATCCGGCGGGATCTGGATCGGCGTCACCTTCGACACGCTCGAGCGCTGGCCGGGCCAGGAGTACCTCTGCATGAGCCGGATCTTCGCCGCCTACTCCGTCGGCGGGCTCGTCGGGCCGGCACTGGGCGCCTTCGGCGGCATCCATGGCCCGTTCCTCGCGTACCTGATCCTGATCCTGCTAGCGCTACCCGTCGTCCTGCTGGTCGAGCCGCCGCAGGCCCGGCGCAAGTTCGCCCCCGACCGCGCCGCGCTGCGCACGCGAGCGTTCTGGGTCGCGGCCGCCGCGATCCTGTTCGCCGTGCTCGCGCTCGGCGTGCTCGAAGGCGTGCTGCCGCTGCACCTGGCGGAGCGCCTCACCCAAGCCCAGATCGGCGCCCTCTACGTCGGCGCCTCTCTGGTGGTCGCTGTCAGCGCCACCGCCTCGGGCGGTCGGCCACCGCGGCCGCTCGTGTTCGCCGCCGTCATCCTCACGGTGGCCGGCATCGCGCTCGCCGGCATGGTCTCCGACGTGCCGCTCTGGCTGCTCGCAATGCTGCTGGCAGCCATGGGGATCGGGCTAGCCAACACCGGCTCGCTCGGGCTGCTGGTCGAAGCCGTGCCCGTCGAACGGATCGTGACCGCGATGGTCGTCTGGTCGCAGGTCGGCATCATCGGCTACCTGCTCGGACCGCTCGTCGGCGGCCTCGTGGCCGACGGCCCCGGCAACGCCTTCATCGGAGTGGTGCCCGCGGCCGCAGGCCTACTCTTGGTCTGGCTGTTGCGCGACCGCTCCGCCCTTACAAGCCACTAGTGCCGTGCTTCCAGCTGGGCTCGTGGACGCGGCGCGAGGCGGCTCCAGGTGAAGCCGCCTCGGCGGCCGCGTCGGCTCAATCGGGGAGCACCTCGTTGCCGTGTCGCAGGACGAGCTCGCCGACGTTCTCGGGCGGGAGGACGCTCGGCGGCGGGACGGTCGGCGCCTCGGCCGGCACGCTGACTTCCTCAATGAGGTTCTCGAAGCCGCCGGGCGTGAGCACCCAGATCATCCGGGCGCCGTCCGGCCCGACCGTGAACCTGTGGGGGACGTCGCGGGGGCCGAAGGCGTGCTGGCCGGCAGCCAGTTCGACGGTCTCGTCGCCGACGACGATCGTGACGTTGCCGTCGAGGACGTAGAAGCCCTCGTCCTCGGTGTAGTGGACGTGCAGCGGGGCCTCGAGTCCGGGCGGCGCGGTCATCTCGACGAGGGTGTACTGGCCGGCGGTGTCGGCGGCGGAGGCCTTGACCTCGGCCAGCATGCCGAGGAACCAGCGCGGCTGGCCGAGGGCAGTGGGGGACAGGGGAGCGGTCGACGGCTCGTCGCGCGGACGCGGCAGCGGATTGTCGACGCGACCCGCGAGCTGCACGGCGAGCAGGGCATCGCCGCGACGAGCTGGGACGACATCGCGGCCCGCGCCGGCGTCGGCGTCGGCACCGTCTACCGCCACTTCCCCTCGCTCGACGAGCTGGTCCCGGCCTGCGGCGAGATCACCATGCAGGTCCTGGCGCTCCCCGACCCGGCCACGATGCCGGCGGGCTTCGAGCACGCCACCGAGCCGGCCGAGCGCATCGAGCGGCTCGTGCGCGAGGCGTTCACAATCTACGAGCGCGGCGCCCCCGAGCTGCGCGCAATCCACCGCGAGGCCGACGTCCACCCGCGCGTCGCCCAAGACCGCAACCAGCTCGACGCCTCGCTCAACGCGCTCGTCGACACCGCGCTCGAGCCTCTCGACGCCACCCAACAGGACCGCGCGGTCGCGCGCGCCCTGGTCGACCTCAACACCTGGGAGGCGCTACGCGACCAAGGGCTCGAGCCAGCCGAATCCGTAGCCGTGATCAGCCACATGCTCGCCACGCGGCTGAGGGCCCGATAGGACTGATCGGCCGACTGAGGTCTCACCGAAGGGGTACTCAGCGCCGCCGCCAGGCACGACCTGGTCACCCGCCATGAGGCTGTCGCTTTCGCCTGCCAGTCCGGACCGCTCCTGCTGCGCTACAGGCCCATGGCGACCACCGTCCGGGCGAGCGTCCGATCGGCGCGCTGGCAGGCGTGCTGCTCCCCCTTGCCAAGCCGGGCGTCGAGCTCGGCCGGGTCGGTGAGGAGTCGCTGGTAGCGGTTGCGCATCGGCGCGACGTGCGCATCGATGGCGTCCGCGAGCCGCGCCTTGACCTCGCCGTAGCCGATCCCGCCGGTGCGATAGCGCTCCTCCACGGCAGCGACCGTCCCACGGTCGGCCAATGCACGCAACAGCGCTACGAGCGTGCACGTTTCGGGATCCTTTGGATGCTCCGGTGGCGTGGAGTCGGTGACGATCCGCCGGATCTGCTTGCGCATGTCGTCCGGCTCCGCCATGAGCGAGATGGCGTTGCCGTAGGACTTGCTCATCTTGCGGCCGTCGAGGCCGGGGAGCGTCGCGGTCGGCTGGGCGATGAGCGCGCGCGGCTCTCGCAGCACCGCGGACCGGTAGCTGCGCGAGAACTGCTGCGCGAGGTCCACGGCGATCTCCAGGTGCTGCGCCTGGTCGGCGCCCACCGGCACCTCGTCGGCGTCGAGCGCGAGGATGTCGGCGGCCATGAGCACCGGGTAGCTGTACAGGCCCATGTTCACGCCGTGGTCGGGGTCGCGTCCGGCCGCGACGTTGGCCGCGACCGCCGCCTTGTAGGCGTGGGCGCGGTTCAGCAGCCCCTTGGCTGCGACGTTGCTGAGCAGGGCGGCCATGCCGGCGACCTGGGGGACCCGGCTCTGGCGGTACACGTGGACGTTCGGGCGGTCGAGGCCGCAGGCGAGCAGCGCGGCGACGAGCCGCCGGGAGCGCTCGCGCAGCACCGCCGGATCGGGGCGGCTGTTGAGCGCATGTAGATCGGCAACGAAGACGTACACGTCCCGGGTCAGGTCGACCGCGAGATCCGCCAGCGGCCGGATCGCGCCGATGTAGTTGCCGAGGTGCAGATCCCCGGTCGGCTGGACCCCGGTCAGGATGACGGTTGGGCGAGCCGTGGCCGCGCGGCTCGGTCGTCCGGGCTGTGCTGTGGTGTGCGTCATGACGGTCATCTCCTGGGACGGCGCCCGTGTCAGCGACGGGGCCTTGAGCGATCACCGTGGGCGCGCGGTGGCCAGCCCCGCTGGGGTCGGGCCGGAACTGCGGCCGGTCTCAGATGAGGGTCTGAAGCGGCCTGCCGGCTAGCGGCAGGCCCACCACGACCGCGCCGCGCGCAGGCAAGACGCCGGGAGGGCGCGTCGACCGATGTGCGCGGGCTGGGTCATGTATCGACATGATACGGCAGCATCACAGGCAGCCTCGCTCCTCGGTTGGCCGACCACCGAAAGCGAAGCGGGTGCCGTGTCCTGCTTGCCGCTCGCCAAGCCCGCCCGCGACGCCTCGAGCCGGGTCGCCTATCGCCCTGAGTGCGCGACCTTCGCGGGCTTCGACTGAGGTCATGAACGCCGGTCAACTCGAGTCACACCGTAATGTCACACGGGTAATTGCGAGAGCAACGAGGCTCGAAAACCGTTGACGGCCGCAAGGTCGAAGGGTTCGAATCGCTCCCCTCCGCTGAACCAGGCGGCCGCCCCCGGTCGTGCGCCTGCGCTACGCGGCGAGGCGCACGGACTCATCCTCGTCATGCCGGTCGCCCGACAGGGGCGCCGGCATCGCGATCGGGCCGCCGCGGTCCGTGGGAAGCGCCGCGAGGAGTCGGTCGCGCAGCGAGGGCGTGGCCTCGAAGGCACGGATGGCGCCGGCTCGCATACGCAGAGTGGGGGCGAGGCGGTCGGTGCAACTGGAGGAATCGGCGATGACGCGTCCGTCGTGGAGCGAAAGCGCCGCGGCTGGCCTACCGTCGATCTCGCCGATGAGGATGCGGCCGACAAGCGGCTGCTGGGAGTCACGCTCGGCAAGGCGTCGGAGTATGTCGGCGTCCTCGACGGTTGCGAAACGAATGCGATAGGCGTTGGCGGCGAACATTGCTGGCATTCCTCCTGGGCTCGAGGGTGGGGGGATGTGACGCGCTGAAGCAGATCAGGCCGCGCTGACATTCCGCGGACGTGTCGCTGACGGACGCGGCGGAGCCGACGGTCAGCGCGGGGTTGTTGCGGCGACGTCCGCTGAGCCGCTCTGCAGGCGAGCGATGGCGTCCTCGGGCGAAAGCTGGCGACCCTCGGCGAAGTGGGCTGCGTACGGGCTGCCAAGTGCGTCTCGTGCGTCGGCGAGGGCGTGGTCCTGGATCGCGGTCACGGACGCCCATGGGGGAGCGCCGATCTGCTCGTGCAGCGCTGCAGAGGCGCCCGCGAGGCGTGCGGCGTCCGGCCAGCGGGCGTCGAGCGCGGCCTGCGCCGACAGGCCGGCGAGCGCCTCGCCGACGTTGAACTGGTCCCCGACCTGGCGTGCGAGCACCAGGCAGTCGAGGAAGCCACGCGTGGCCTCCTCGCCGCGGCGGCGCACGAGCATCAGCCAGGCGTGATCGATCAGCGGCTCGACGAGTCGCCGGTCGTCGCCGTGGCGCCGCCGCAGCTCGAGCGCCTCCCCAAGGTGCTGCTCGGACGCCTCCAGTCGCCCGTGGACCATGGCGTACCAGCCTTGCTCTGCAAGCGCCCAGGCGGCGCCGTAGGGATCGCCCGCCGCTCGGTAGAGCTCCAGCGCCTCGCCGGCGAGCGCGCCGGCGCGCTCCCACGCCTGGGTGCGCTCGCACGCACCGGCCAGAGTCAGCAGCGCATCGGCGATCAGGATCGGGTCGCCGACGCGGCGCGCCGCAGTGAGCGCGGCATCGCACAGCGCGGCCGCATCCCCGGCCGCGACGAGCACCGCCCGGCGGCCCAGAGCAGCGAGAACGGCGGCCTCGACCGTGGGGTCCCGCGCCTCGCGCGCCGCCGCCAAAGCCGCCTCCAGCTGCCCCTGGGCGTCGTCGAAGCGTCCCTGGGAGAGAGCAAGCATGCCGTCCCAGTACAGGCCAGTTGCGCGGCGCTCCGCGGACAGCGGTGCCGGTGCGCCGAGCACCTGCGCGAGCCAGCCGCGGACCTCATGGGCATGGGCATCCCAGGGCAGCGCGCGCGCGAAGGCGATCGCGACGCGCAACGCCTCGTCGGCCGCCCCGGCGTGCAGCAGCCGCTCGAACGCTAAGCGGATGTTGCCGCGCTCCTGCGCGAGCCGGTCGAGCCACTCGCGCTGATCAGTGCGCGCCGCCTGCTCCGCGGCGTGTTCGCAGTAGCCCAGGAAGTAGCGCGCATGTCGTCGCTCGAGCGTCGCGAGGTCCTCGTCACCAGCAGCCCACTCAGCCGCGAACTCGCGGACCGTGTCGAGCATTCCGAAGCGCGGCTGCGCGTCCCGGCCGGAATCGGTCCGCAGGAGCGAACTCTTGTCCAGCAGCGAGGAAACGAGCGCCTCCAGGCCGCCGCCCAGCTCGCCGTCGCAGACCGCCTCCGCCCCCTCCAGCGAGGCGCCGCCTTCGAATACCGTCAGTCGGCCGAGCAGCTGCCGTTCGGGCTCCTCGAGCGCCTCCCACGACCACTCCAGCGTGGCGCGCAGCGACCGCTGCCGCGTCGGCAGGTCGCGCGGCCCCCCGGTCAGCAGCTCAAGCCGGTGCTCGAGACGCTCCAGCAGCGCGCGCAGGGGCAGCAGCCGGGCACGGTCGGCCGCCAGCTCGATCGCGAGCGGCAAGCCGTCCAAGCGTGCGCAGATAGCATCGACGATCGCGTGGTCGTCGTCGATCGCCCTGTCTCCCAGCACCGCCCTCGCGCGCGCAACGAACAATGCCGCAGCGTTGGGCGCGGCCAGCGGCTGCACCCGGTAGACGTGCTCGGCGGTCAGCCGCAGCGGCCCGCGGCTTGTGGCCAGCACCGTGAGATTGGCCACCCCGGCCAGTAGTTGACCGACCTGCCCGGCGTCCTCGACGTAGCGGTCGAAACCGTCGAGCACGAGCAGCGCCGGCGCGCCACGCGTAACGACGGCTAGGCGAACGCCCAGTTCGACCGCCGTCGCGGCTACGACGCCGAGCGCGGACGCAGCCTCCGGCACCAGCACGCCTGCGTCCTCAGCCCCGTCGAGACTGACATGGACCGCGCCGGCAGGAAAACGCGTCGCCACCGCCCGCGCGGCCTCCAGCGCAAGACGCGTCTTGCCCACGCCGCCCGGGCCCACGAGGGTGACCAGCCGCACGTCCGGATGCACCAGCAGCTCCCCGATCTCGGCCAGCTCGGCGCCTCGCCCGATCGTCTCGTTGGCGGGCGCCGGCAGCCGGCCGACCAGTCCGGCGCCGGGACGATCGGCGGTCAGCGCGGAATCGTGCGCAAGGATCATGCGCTCCAGCCGCCGCAACTCCGGCCCGGGCTCGATTCCAAGCTCGTCCACCAACAGCTGGCGCCCGACCCGCATGGTCTCGAGCGCCTCCGCTTGGCGGCCCGCCCGGTACAGCGCGACCATCAATTGTCCGCGCAGGCGCTCGCGCAGCGGGTGCGCGGCGACCAGCGTCTGCAGCTCGCCAACCAGGTCCTCGGCGCCTCCGCCGGCCAGCTCGGCGGCCAGCCGCTCCTCGATTGCCTCCATGCGCAGCTCCTCCAGGCGGGCGATCTCGCGCTGGGCGAACTCATCGAAGCGGTAGTCGGCCAGCGCCTCCCCTCGCCATAGCGCCAGTGCCGTTTGCAGCTCGGCGGCGGCGCGCTCCGGATCATCGCGACCAAGCGCCACCCTGGCGCGGCGCAGAAGCTCCTCGAAGCGCCGGGAATCGATCACCCGGGGGTCGATGTCCAGCGCATAGCCGGGCGGCCGATGGCGCAGCAACGATCCGCCGTCGGCCAGCCGCCGGCGCAAGCGCGAGATCTGCTTCTGAAGGGCCTGTCCGGCGCCGGCCGGCCGCTCATCGCCCCACAGCGCCTCCACCAACTCGTCTGATGAGACCGCCTCCGGCGCGCGCAGCGCGAGCACCGCGAACAGCCTGCGCTGCTTGAGACCTTCAAACCGCACGCGCTCGCCCGAGACCTCGACCTCGAGGTGGCCAAGCAGCCTGACGTCAATCTGCGAATCCACCGGCTTCGGCTGCCAAAGCTAGCCGCTGCGAGCCGCGCCGTCGAAAGCGCTTAGCCGAATTCGAACGTTGTGACTCCGAAAATTCTCTCTACGTCCTCCGGTGGCTTGCCGTTCAGGTACATCCGGGCGGTCTCGAACGAGACCTCCATCGCGCGGCCGGCGCGCAGGTCAGCGGCACGGGGGTTCGCGACGGGCATGTCAACGAAAACCTCGGTGCGCGGGCCCGCGGCGGCCAGGAGACCGGTCAGCAGCGTTTTCGCGACATCCTGGTCGTCCGCGAACAGGGGCCCGATCTTTGCGCCGACGTGGGAGGGGCGCAGCACCCCGTAGCCGACCAGCCCTGCGCCGTCCTGGCAGGCGAGCGCGTGGCCGGTAGGCCGGTCGATCCAGGTCCGCAGGAAGCGCTCTCGCTGACACCCGAAGACCTCGGTGTCGAAGGCGAGGAGCCGCTCAAACGGCACCGAGCGCAGCTCGACCACGCCGTCGGGGCGGTTGCCGCCGCCCATCGTGCGCCAGCGGACGTTGCGGTGCGCGAGCACGAAGCCACGGCGCTCGTAAGAGGACTGCTGAGCCAGCACCCCGTCCAGCCCGACGACCCTCCCGCCGGCTCGTCGGAGCGCCCGCTCGAACAAGGGGCTCCCGATGCCGCGGCCGCGCAGATCGGAGCGGACGATGTAGAACCCGATGAAGGCATATGAATCGCCGTACAGCGCGCAGGAGACGGTCGCAATGATCTCGCCCTCGCGCTCGGTCGCGAGAAACGAGTCAGGGTCGGCGGCCAGAAAGCGCTCAGCGTCGTCGAGCCCCGGGTTCCAGGCCTCTGCGGCAGCCATGGAAATCGCTACATGGGCGGCACCGTGGAAGTCCATCTCGGTAGCGACGCTACAGCGCTGTCAACGTCACTGCGTACTCCTCGATCCGCCCGCTACGACTGCGCTGCAGCGGGCGCTCTTGAGCGCGTGGCGTCAGCTCCGTCGACACTCTTGAGGTACTGATGCACGAAGGCGATTGCCATGCTGCCCTCGCCGACGGCGGCGGCCACGCGCTTTACCGGCGCGAAGCGCACGTCGCCCCACGCGAACACGCCCGGGACGCTTGTCTAGCACGAAGCCGCGGTCGTCGAGCGCGACCTCGGGCGGAAGCCGCGCCGTTTCCGCGTCCGCGCCGATGAAGATGTACAGCCCGCCCGAGTCGAGTCGTGTCGTCTCTCCCGTCGACGCATCGCGGACTTCGATCGCCTCGATCGAGAGGTCGCCGTGCACGGCGGCCAGCTCTGCCGCGAACACGGTGCGAATCTTTGGCCGAGTCGCGAGCTGGTCGACGAGATAACGGGACATGCTCTTCGCGAGTCTGTCGCCCCTGCAGAGGATCGTCCCGCTCCGTGCGTGCGTGGCGAAGAACAGCGCCGCCTGTCCCGCCGAGTTGCCCGCACCGACAATGTGAACGTCCAGGCCATGGGTGTTCGAGGCCTCGCTGCGAGCGGCGCCGTACGAGATCCCCTTCCCGGCAAGCCGGTCAAACCCCTCGACCGAGAGCTTCCGCCACGTGACTCCACAGGCGAGGATGATCGTCCGCGCCCGGAGGACGTCGCCGCCGTCGAGGTGGACTTGACGGGTCGCAGGGTCTATTCGGTCGATCGCCCTCGTCTAGCGCCGTCACAGATCTTTTACGACTTCGCCGGCCGAGCTGACCACACTGGTCAGCGGTGGCGGGCACACGGCGCGAGTTCATCGGAGCGGGGGTCGGCGCCGCGGCGGCCGTGGCGCTCGGGGCCGCGTTCTGGGACGACGTCTTCGGATCCGCCGGCTCCGCCGCAAGCAGTCCCCGCACTGGCTACGGGCCGCGCGGCGCGCCAAACGACCACGGGCTACGACTCCCGGAGGGCTTCCAGTCGCGCCTTGTCGCGCGTGGCGGCCAGCCGGTCGAGGGCACCGGCTACCGCTGGCACGACGCCTCGGACGGCATGGCCTGCTTCCCGGCCGACGACGGGGGCTGGATCCTCGTCTCGAACTCCGAGGTGCTCACGGGCGGCGCCTCCGCGATTCGCTTCGGCGCCGACGCGGAGCCGCACGCCGCCTACCGCATTCTCGACGGCACCACCCAGAACTGCTCGGGTGGAGGCACGCCGTGGGGCACGTGGTTGTCGTGCGAGGAGGTGATGGGCGGGCTCGTGTGGGAGTGCGACCCGGCGGGCAAGCGCAGGGCGCTGAGTCGCCCGGCGATGGGCACGTTCAAGCACGAGGCGGCCGCGGTGGATCCCAACGGCCGGACGATTTACCTTACCGAGGACCTTGTCGACGGCAGGCTCTACCGCTTCACGCCCACGCGCTGGCGCGACCTGAGCGAGGGGCTGCTCGAGGTGGCCACGGTGGCCACGGACGGCGCGGTGAGTTGGAGCCAGCTACCCGACCCCGCGGCGCGCCGCATGCCGGCGCGCCAGCAGGTCAGGGGCAGCACGGCCTTCAAGCGCGCCGAGGGCATCTGGCACGACGACGGCGTGATCTACATCGCCACGACGGCTGACCACCGGGTGCACGCCTACAACATCGACGAGGGCCGCCTCGAGGTCATCTACGACGGCCTGGCGTCGCGGGCCGCGCCGTTGCTGCGCGTGGATCAGCTCACCGCAAACCGGGCGGGCGAGGTGTTCGTCTGCGAGGACATCGCCACCGAGGAGATCGACATCGGCGTGATCGACCGTCAGGGTCGGGTGTCGAGGTTCCTGTCGGCGACCGGCCCGATTCACGACGGCTCGGAGCTCACCGGCGTGACGTTCGACCCCTCCGGCACGCGCATGTACTTCTCCTCGCAGCGGGCCTTCGGCAAGGGCGGCTCTCCCGGCACCGGCGCCATCTACGAGGTTTCCGGGCCGTTCCGTGGTTCACATTCCTTTCACGCGGCGGCAGACACCTCGTAACAACCGTCGATTTGCAGGCATTTAGCGTGCGGGCCATGACGCGACTGCTGCCGGGCCTGGCCGCCTTCGCGGCCGCCATGCTCGTCGCCCTGTTCGGTCTGTACGCCAACGCCGGCACGCCTGAGTCGCAAACGCAGGAGCCAGCCCCCGGCCACGTGAAGCTGCGGCTGCTCGGCGTGAACGACTTTCACGGGCACCTGGAGCCGCCGCGCCCGGGGATAGGCGGAGCCGCCTGGCTGAAGTCGTACCTGGACCGCGCGACGCTTCCCGGCCACACGATCCGCGTGCACGCAGGTGACATGGTCGGCGCGACGCCGCTGATCTCGAGCTGGTTCCACGACGAGCCCACGATCGAGGCCGCGAACGAGATCGGGTTCGACGTCGGCACGGTCGGCAACCACGAGTTCGACGAGGGCGGCGACGAGCTCATGCGCCTGCTCCAGGGCGGGCGGCGCAGCGGCCCCGAGGCGCTCAAGCCGGACGTGACCGGCCAGCTCGTGAACACCTCCTCGCCCGGCTTCGCGGGCGCGGACTTCCCCTACATCGCGGCGAACACGGTCGACCGCGACGGCGAGCTCCTCCTGCCCCCATACCAGGTCGTGGAGCGAGCCGGCGTGAAGGTCGGCTTCATCGGCGTGACCACGCGCGCCACCCCGACATTTCTGCTCAAGCGGCACGCCGCGCGCTTCCACTTCACCGACATCTCGGAGGCGGTGAACCGCTGGGTGCCGGAGTTGCGCCGCCGCGGCGTGGAGGCGATCGTGATCCTGGCCCACGCGGGCGGGCCCACGCAGGACGAATCGGACGCCCCGGACTACGTCGGCGAGATCATCGACGAGGCACGCCAGATGAGCTCGGCGGTCGACGTAATCGTGGCGGGCCACAGCCACTCGAGGATCCACGTGCGCGTGCCGAACTCCGATGGCTCGGGCGACAAGCTCATCGTCGAGGCGCTCTCCTACGGCGTCGCATACGACCTGGTGGACATCGTCCTCGACACTCGCACGGGCGACGTGGTGAGGAAGTCGGCGGAGATTCCAGACACCGAGCACGAGGGCGTCGAGGCCGATCCTGGCGTCGCGGCGCTCGTCGAGCGCTATCGGGAGCGCGTGGCTTCACTCGCGGATCGCGTTGTCGGGATCACCCAGGCGCCGCTCACGCGCAGCGGCGGGGAGCTCGGGCATCTCGTGGCGAGTGCCGAGCAGGCATTTGCCCGGACCGACGCAGCGGTTGTGAAGCCGGTGAGTCTGCGCGCCGACATCGACGCGGGGCCGGTGACGTACGGCGAGCTCGCGGAGGCGCTCGCGTTCGACCACCCGGTGGTTCGGGTGAGCATGAGCGGCCGCCGGCTGCGCGACATGATCGAGGACGGGGCGTACGTGGCCGGGCCCGAGGAGCTCGACGCCGACGCCACGTACAGCGTCGCGGCGAGCGAGCTGATCGCAGGCGGCGGGCGCGCCGTCGGCACCGAGCCACAGGCGCTCGCCTGGTTCCTTGCACGCTGAGCACTTCGTCCTATGGGGGTGGTGCGCTCGGCCGTCTTGCGTCCATGCCGGCCGCCTGTCGGACGATCGTGATGAAGCGCTCATGGTCGGTTGCCATGGCCGTTTCAATAGGCCGGTGCCGGCCATGCCTCAAGCCGACCGCGATACTGCCGCCCGTGCGGGAGCAGCTCGACACCGACGTCGCGATTGTCGGCGCAGGCGTGGTCGGCTGCGCGGTGGCGCGGGAGCTGTCGCAGTTCGACCTGCGGGTGACGCTGCTCGAGGCCGGGCCTGACGTCGGGGCCGGGACGAGCAAGGCCAACACCGCGCTGCTCCACACCGGCTTCGACGCCAAGCCCGGCACCCTCGAGGCGCGGCTGGTGGCACGTGGCTTCGAGCTGCTGTGCGAGTACGCCGGGCGCGTGGGCATCCCCGTCGAGCACACGGGCGCCCTGCTGGTGGCCTGGAACGAGGAGCAGCGAGCCGAGTTTCCCGGCATCGTCGAGCGCTCACACGCCAACGGCTACCGCGAGATCGGCGAGATCGGGGTGGACGAGCTATACCGGCGCGAAGCTCACCTCGGGCCGGGGGCCCACGGTGCGCTCGAGGTGCCGGCGGAGGGGCTTGTGTGCCCGTTCACCACGCCGCTCGCCTTCACCACCGAGGCGGTGCTCGCCGGATGCGACCTGCGCCGGTCGACTCCCGTCACGACGATCGACCGGCTCGAGAACGGCGGCTTTCGGCTCGGCACCCCCGCCGGCCACCTGAGTGCGCGATACCTGGTGAACGCGGCGGGGCTGCACTCCGACGAGATCGACCGCATGCTCGGGCACGAGCGTTTCACCGTCACACCGCGGCGCGGCCAGTTGATCGTGTTCGACAAGCTGGCGAGGCCGCTCGTGGAGCACATCGTGCTGGCGGTCCCCACGAAGATCACCAAGGGCGTGCTGATCGCGCCGACGGTGTTCGGCAACGTGATGCTTGGCCCGACCGCGGAGGACGTGGAGCGCAAGGACGACACCGGTTCGACCCGGGACGGACTCGCGTACCTGCGCACGGAGGGCGCGCGCATCATGCCGGAGCTCCTGGAGCACGAGGTGACGGCGGTGTACGCCGGCCTGCGCGCCGCGACCGAGCACGTGGACTACCAGCTGAGCGTGCATGCGGCGGAGGGCTACGCCTGCGTTGGCGGCATCCGCTCGACTGGCCTGTCGGCGTCGATGGGGATTGCGGAGCATGTGCGGGAGCAGCTTGGCGTGGCGGGACTGCGGCTCGAGCCCAGGGACCGGGCGCCAGTGGACTTCACGATGCCGAACATCGGTGAGGGCTTCGAGCGGCCCTATGAGCGCGGCGAGCTGATCACGGCAGATCGCGAGTACGGCCGCATCGTCTGCTTTTGCGAGCGCGTCACGCGGGGCGAGATCCGCGACGCGCTGGCCGCGCCCGTCGCGGCCGTCGACCTCGACGGCCTGCGCA
>OBLS010000627.1_pt1 | contig 13190 bp, 19 predicted proteins | sample 1519901 | NCBI WGS metagenome assembly OBLS01 (sample SAMEA3113585, study PRJEB22503) | soil metagenome
CCACGGACGAGCAGATCCTCATCACGCGGGAGTTCGACGCGCCCAAGCACCTGGTCTACAAGGCGTGGACCACGCCCGAGCTGGTCAAGCGCTGGTGGAGCGGAGGCCACGGCGAGGTCACCATTGCCGAGATCGATCTGCGGGTGGGCGGCACGTGGCGCTACGTGATGGTCGCGAACGAGGGCTTCGAGGTCGGCTTCCACGGCGAGTACCGCGAGATCGTCCCGGACGAGCGGATCGTCTCGACCGAGGTCTACGAGGGCATGCCCGAGGGGGAAGCGCTGAACACCCTCACGCTCACCGAGGCGGACGGACGCACCACGCTGTCAATTCTCGTGCAGCACTCGTGCAAGGAGCACCGCGACGCTCACATCAACTCCGGGATGGAGGCCGGCATGCAGAAGTCGATGGACCTCCTCGAGCAGGTGGCGGTCTCGCTCCGCTGAACGCCGCTGCCGCCGGGCGCCTAGCTGGAGGCCTTGCCGCCCTTGCGCCCGGCGGCCGCCTTCTGCGCGCGATTGCCGCCGCTGCCAGGGCCGCTGCTCTTGCGGCTCCGGCTGCTACCGCCGCCGCTGCCGGACTTCTTCCCGCCCTTGCTCGAAGCGTCGGGCGTATTCGCGATGGCCGCGGCGCGCGACTTGCTCATGCCCTTCTTGCGCAGGCCCTCGTACTGCTTGTCGTCCTTGATGCTCGGTCCGTGATCCTTCGCCATGGCGTAGTCCCTCCTGAGGGTCGCTCGACCCATCGGTACCCGCGCTCAGCGTCGTTCAAGCGTCCAACCGCTTGACGGCGGGACGGCGCGGTGAGACTGTCCGAGCGCCCACGAACAGAGGGACTCGCAAATGACTACGGACTACGACGCGATCGTCGTCGGAGCGCGATGTGGCGGCTCCCCCACGGCCATGTTGCTGGCCCGCAACGGCTATCGGGTGCTGCTGGTGGACAAGGCCACGTTTCCCAGCGACACGATGTCCACCCACCTCGCGCATCCGCCCGCAGTGGCGGCACTCGCCCGCTGGGGCATCCTGGAGCGGCTCGAAGCCACCAACTGTCCACCCATCACCAGGTACTCGTTCGACTTCGGGCCAGTGACCGTGGCGGGAACGCCGCGCGCTGCGGAAGGCGCGGACAAGGCGTACTGTCCCCGGCGCATCGTGCTCGACACGATGCTGGTCGAGGCCGCCGTGGAGGCAGGCGCGGAGCTGCGCGAGGGGTTCACGGTCGAGGAGGTCGTGATCGCGGACGGCCGCGTGACCGGGATCCGCGGTCACGCCAAGGGCGGCGACACCGTCACCGAGCGGGCGAAGGTGGTGGTGGGAGCGGATGGCAGGCACTCGCTCGTCGCCAAGGCCGTGGAGCCGGAGTCATACAACGACGTGCCGCCGCTCGCGCCGGCCTATTACGCATATTGGAGCGGGCTGCGGAGCGACGGCTTCGACACGTACATCCGCGCGAAGTCCGGCCGCGGTTGGGCGGCCATACCCACGCACGACGACCTCACCTGCGTGGTACAGGCCTGGCCGCAGGACGAGTTCGCGGCAAACCGCAAGGACGTGGAGGGCGCGTACCTGGAGTCCTTCGACGTCGCCCCCGAGTTCGCCGAGCGGATCCACGCCGCTACCCGCGAGACGCGCTTCCTGGGCGCGGGAGACCTCCGGGGCTACTTCCACAAGCCGTATGGCCCTGGATGGGCACTCGTCGGAGACGCCGGCTACCACAAGCACCCAATCACTGCGTTCGGCATCACCGATGCCTTCCGTGACGCAGAGGCAGTGGCGTCGGCTCTCGACGACGCCTTCGCCGAGCGCCGCCCCTTCGACGACGCGATGGCCGACTACCAGCGCGCGCGGGACGAGGAGGCGATGCCGATCTACGAGTTCACCTGCGACTTCGCGAAGATCGAGCCGCCCCCGCCCGAGATGCAGCAGCTCATTGGCGCGATGCAAGGCAACCAGGAGGCGATGGACGGCTTCGTGAGCGTCATGGCGGGCACGCTTCCGGCGCCCGAGTTCTTCGCGCCCGAAAACGCCGGGCGCATCATGGCCGAGGCGGCGGCTTAGCCGGAAGCGCGCGGCCACGCGTCGCGCATCGCCGTGACGTGGCGGTGGTCGGTCCCACAGCAGCCGCCCAGCACATTCAGACGCGGGAGTCGCGCCCTCAGCGCCGCGTAGCGAGCACCGAGGTCGTCGGGGTCTCCGTCGTCGAGCTCCTCCGCCGCGTCCAGCTCGGCGTGGCTCATCGTCGACGCGTTCGCTCGCAGGCCGCCGATCCGGTTCCGCCACGCGTCGTCCCCGGTGAGGACGGCATCGAAATGCGTGGGATGGGCGCAGTTGATCATGTAGTAGGCAGGCTCCCCGCCCGTCGCCTCGTCAACTTCCTCGATCGCGTCGCCCAAGGCTTGGCCGTTCGGCAGGCGTCCGTCCGTCTCGAGGGTGAACGAGATCGCGGCGGGCAGCCCCACGTCCCGCGCCGCGTGCGTCACGCCGATCGCCTCGTCCGGGTAGGTCATGGTGATCGCTGTGACCATGTCCGCCGCGGTGTCGGCGAACGTCCCGATCTGCATGGAGTGGTAGTCGCGTGCCGCGTCCGCGCTCATCGTCTCGGCCGGGCGGTAGCCGTCGTCCTGCGGTCCCACGCAACCGCTGATGACCACCGGAGCACCACCGCTCCCGTCCGCATCGCGGAGCTCCTCCATCAGCTCGATCGCCCTGCGGTTGAGGGCGTCGAGCTTCTCCGCGGACACGCCGATCCGAGCTGCCCAGTCCGGATTGGCACGCCAGGTGGGGCTCTCGAGCACGAAGCCGGTGCCGCCGTCCCGGGCCAGCGCCAGGTACGGCTCGTAATAGCGCCGGAGCTCGTCCAGGCCATCGTCGTGGTCGAGCAGCACGAAGGCGGCGAACTCAGGGAGGTCGAGGCCCTGGTGGAAGATGAGGGTGGTCTCGATGCCGCCGTCGGTGAGGAAAAGCTCACCGTCGAGCTGTGGCAGCTGCTGTCGGTAGCGCATCTCGGTGAGTATCGCCTACGGCATAGGCTGCGGCAATCCGACCTGTGGTGGGACTGGCCATCGGGCCGCTCGGCGGCGGCCCGATCGAGACGCGTGGCGAGCTACGCGCGAGCCGCGCCTGGTCGACCATGAAGGTGCCCGTGATCGTCGCGGCGATCGCAACCGGACGTGCGGACTGGGACGCGATCGATGCCGCCATCACGCGCTCCGAGAACGACGCCGCGCTGCTGCTCTGGGACGGGCTCGACGACGGCGCCGCTCAGGTGGAGACGGTTCTGCGGGCCGCCGGGGACCACGAGACCAGGCTCGAGCGCGGGCCCGACCCGCGCGGCTACAGCTCGTTCGGCCGGACCGTCTGGTCGCTTCCCGCCGCCGTGCGCTTTTACCGCGCGCTGGCGCGCGACGAGCTGCTTCCGTCCGGCGAGACCGGCCGCGGCCTCCGCGCCATGAGCCGCATCGTGCCCGAGCAGCGCTGGGGCCTTGGAGCCGTGGACCCGCCCATGCCGTTCAAGGGCGGCTGGGGCCGAGCGGACGCCGGGACGGCGGCTACGAGGTGATTCAGGTCGGTATCGCGGCGCCCACCGTCATCGCGGTTGCGGCGCGCGCGGAGGACTTCGAGGCGGCGAAGCGGCTAGCCTCGAAGCATGTGCCGCAACATTCGAACGCTCCATAACTTCGAACCCCCTGCCACCGAGGACGAGATCCGCGCGTCCGCGCTCCAGTACGTCCGCAAGATCAGCGGCTTCTCGAAGCCCTCGCAGGCAAACACGGAGGCCTTCGAGCGCGCCGTCGATGACGTAACCGCGATCAGCGCCCGCCTGCTCGGCGACCTCGTGACGAACGCGCCGCCCAAGGACCGCGAGGTCGAGGCCGCCAAGGCGAAGGCCCGCAGCGCCGCTCGCTACGCCGCATAGACCGACCGAACCCCGCCCGCCACGCCGCTTCGCGCCGAAGCCTGGGCAACGCCTACCGGGATGGCGTAACCCGGAGTTCGAGCTCCCTCGCGGGGGCCAGCAGCATTGTCAGGCCGTGGCGAGGGTCGCGCGGCGAGCGGCGCTGCTCGCGCAGCACCAGCGCCGACCACGGTTCGCCGGCGTCGAGCTGGACGGCCAGCTCCCCGGCCAGCTCGCGCGGCACCCAGCCCACCTGCTCGCCTCCGCCCGCCGGGTGAACCGCGATGGCGTTCGGGTCGTGTGGGTTGTCCGGCTCGCGGCGCAGCTCGAGCGGACTGCCGGGAGCCACCGCGTCGGTGGCGAGCGCGTCGGCGTGGTGGATGCCCGCGCCCGCCACGCCGACCACGTGCAGCGCACGGGCGGCCAGCTCGGGTGCGTCCCGTGCCAGATAGCGGCCCGATTCCGGGTCGATGAGCTGGTACCCCGCGACCCAGACTTCGCCGCCGTCGTCGGGGTACCAGTAGCGCTCTTCGTAGCCGGCGTCGATCAACACCGGCTGAGCATGTCAGCTGTTGAGGCGCGCCTTCAGGAGCTGCTTGCCCTGCTCGGCGCCCTTGCGGCTCTCGGCCTGCGCCTTGCGGAAGAACTCCGCGAGCTCCGAGTCGTTGTCGCGCTCGGCGTCCTGGATGTACTGCTCGAGCCGCAGCACGTTGTCCAGGCACGCCTCGGTGAACCAGATGATGTTGTAGGTCTTGTCCTTGGTGCCGGTGACCTGGCCGGTCTCCGCTGTAGCCATGGTTGAGGCCTCCAGTCAATCGGGTACGTCCGGCTCGTACCCGAGCAGGAGGAAACCGAACGTGTCTCCGACAACGATGCCGCACACGGGCGAGGTGCCCGCGCCGAGCCCGCCCGAGCAGCCGCAGCCCAGCCCACCCGACCAGCCGGGACCAAGCCCGCCGGACGCGCCGCAGCCGGACCCGAAGGGCCCGGAGACGCCGGACGATCCGATTAGGCCCGAGCCGGTGGTGCCGCCCGGCGAGGCCGGCTAGCTGCCGGCCTTCGCCGTCTCCCGGCGGCTGTGGCGCTCGAGCGCCTCGACCAGCTCTTCCTTCGTCATCTCCGACCGGCCCTCGATGCCGGCCCCCTTCGCGTCCTCGTAGAGCTCACGCTTCGACTTGTTCGCGTTCACGCCGCCGTGCGTCTCGCCGCCGCCCTCGCGAGCGAAGCGGCCGCCGCGCGCCGCCTGCTCATCCGACGGCCCAGGCTCGTCCTTAAGCTCCCAGTGGTCGCCCTTCTTCTCGGCGATATGCTTGACGGCGGCCCACGCGGTCCGGTGCGCGCGCTCCTCGTCGCCGTACTGCCTGTGGGCGTTGTCCAGGGCCTCCTCGTAGGTCCGCCTCACCTTGGCGGGCGAGCGCTCGAGGGTGCTCGGTAGCTCCTCGTCTCTTGCAGGCACGGCTATGGAACCTCCTTCGCGGGCGCGTCGTACGGCGCCGGCTCGTTCTCGTGTGGGCTGCCCATCTGCAGGTGCGGCGGCTCGTCCTCGGGCGGGCGCTCGTCGGAGGGAACGCCGCGGCGCCCCGGCGGCTGGTAGTCGGTCCCGGTCGTCGAGGGAAAGGTGAAGTGCTGCTCCACGCCCATCTCGGCGAGCACGTCCGCCACCCGCTGCAGCGCCGCTTCGCGCGAGTCGGCCTCGAGGCGGACGTCGAACATGCCGCCCTCGTCGGGCACGCCCACCTCTGCGCCGAGGGAGCGAGCGAGCTCGGCGCGCGTCTCCTCGCCGGTGTGCTCGTCGGGGTCCAAGATCGCCAGCGTGATCTGGTGAACGCTCATCGGTCCTCCACCTCCATATGGTGGACGGGCACTGAGAATTGCTCCCGAGCCTGCTCGAGCAAATCGTCCTCGGCCCAGTTCTGGTCTGCCTTCGGCCGAGTGAAGATCACGATCTCGTTGGCCGGGAAGGTGGCGAGCGCATCCTGGAGCGCGAGCAGAGGATCCGCCTCGCCGGTGTCGCCCACGGCGTCCACGCCGTCCTCGGCGAGGCGCTCGACGGTCTCCTGCTGCACGTCCTCGGCGCGCGCGATGGCGGCGTCGTTGTCGGACGTCCAGAAGCGTGTGCGGCTGTCGAGCGCCGGCGCCACGACCATGACCTCCGCGTCGTCGGTGCCGTCGCCGAGCGCCGAGCGAAGCGCTTCTGTGGACACGGGCTCCGAGACCAGAGCCAGAATCTTCTTCCCCATGGCGCTACCGATCCCGGAACTCCGATACGCGGCCCACGCGCCCCTTGGGCGCCGGGGTGCGGCTCATCGCCTCCGGTCGCGAGCGGCCGAATCGGTGGAAGAGGGCGTGCAGGATGAAGGCGCCGAGCGCGATCGCCAAGACGATCCCCACGATGATGAAGACGCCGCCGGAGCCGTCGGGATTGTCTCCCCGCGGGCCCGGGCTGTCGGCCGCGAACAGCGCGAAGCTCACGAACAGATCGATCATGGCTTTCCCCTACCCGGGTAGAGAGCCAGAATGCACTCAGAAACGCCCAGCCCCGGCCCCGGTCCGTCGCCCGGCCCCGGGCCCACGCCGCCCGATCCGACTCCCCCGTCGCCCAGCCCGGATCCGGGGCCGCCGCCGGACGAGCCTGTGCCGCAGATCTAGCGGCGCGGCTGTATCGCCGCCAGCGGCCCGAAGCGCGCGTGGTCGGGCACTGAGACGGTGCCGGCCGCGTCCCTCGCGGTGAGCGTCATCCGCTCCAGGAGGGCGGCTGCTTTACGCGAGTGCTTCATCGAGTGCCTCATTCACGAGTTCGTCCGCCCGAGCGTTCTCTTCGCGGCGCACCGGGCGGACTGCCCATTTGTGGAAACCGCGCAGCTCGTTCATCGCTTCGACGAACAGTGGCTTCAGGCCGGCGTGCTTCACCTTGTACTCGCCGCCGATCTGGCGTGCGATCAGCTCCGAGTCGTTTATGACCTCGACCTCTTCGGCGCCCAACTCGCGGGCGAGCTCGAGTCCCAGCAGGAGCGCGCGATACTCGGCCACGTTGTTGGTCGCCTCGCCGATGTAGACCTTGCGCTCCGCGAGGGCGTCGCCCTCGGCGCTCGAGGCGACCGCAGCCGCCGCGGCCGGCCCCGGGTTTCCGCGTGCCCCGCCGTCCACGTGGACGACCACCCTCACTAAGCGGGTGGCTCGATGGTCGGGAAGCTCCCCTTGGGCCGCTGGCGCCGCTGCTCCTCGTAGGCCGCGTGGTCGCCGGGGCTCCCGCCCTGGGCGCGCCGGTCGATGATCACCTCGACGTGCGGGTCGTCGCGGTAGTACTCCGCCAGCTTGTCGTACAGCTCGTCCGCAAGCGCCTGCGGCACAACGCAATAGATCACCCTTCGGAACCTCCGTCGCTCACTCCATCCGCGGCCACCACGCGCCCGTCCGCGTCGAGCTCCGCGTTCCACGTGCGGAGAGATTCCTCGATTTGATCGAACTCCTCGCCCTTGTCGAGCATCATCACGGGGTCCGCCTCGTCGCCCAGGTCCACTCGGTAGCGATACCACGAAAGCTCCCACGCGACCAGCACCGACACGGCGCTCGCCTGCGCGGGGTCCGGCATCGCGCTGACCCAGGGCTTGCCAAGCGTGCGCGCCAAGCCGGCGACCGTGCGCTGGTGGCTCGAGCCGTTGAAGAGCTCGAGCGCCCGCTCCACCTTCACCTCGGCGGTCGTCGGAACCGCGCGGACGTGGCGAGGATTCTGAGGGCGCGAGCGCGGGCGCGGCGGTGGCACGGCCTCCTCCGCCGCGTGCTCCTCCGGCTCGACTCCGTTCCCGGCCCCGAACATCGCCTCATGCTCCGCCAGCCGCGCCTCGTCCCCAAGCGACGGGCGGCGCCTGCGCAGCCGGCCCAGCATGCCGCGGCGCGGCTCGTGGCGAGGTACGCGCGCGGGCAGGTCCCCCGCGCCGGACTCGCGGATCCAGCCGTGCTGCTGGGCGCGTGTCGCACACAGGTCGCACACCTGGTGCCGGTGACCGCCCGGTGCGAGGTACCACTCGGCGCGCTCACCCTTGAGGATCGTGCGCCCGCAGACATCGCAGCTGACGGCGTCGTGAACGGCCCGAAGCTCCTTCTTCACGCCGGCAAGGATAGTCAGGCCTTGACGGCCTCCTTCTCCTCCTGCGCCTGGCGCACGACCTGTTGCGCCACGTGCCCCGGAACCTCCTCGTAGCGGGCAAGGTCCATCGAGTACTCGCCCTGGCCGCCCGTGATGGCGCGTAGGTCGGGCGCGTACTCGAGCATCTCCGCCATCGGGACCTCGGCCTTGATCTCGGTGACCGCGCCCTTCGGCTCCATTCCGAGCGGCCGCCCGCGGCGGGAGTTGAGGTCGCCGATCACGTCGCCGACGTACTCCTCCGGCACCACCACCGTGACGATCATGATCGGCTCCATGAGCGTCGGCTGGGCGTTCTCCATGGCGTCCTTGAATGCCATCGAGCCGGCGATCTTGAACGCCATCTCGGATGAGTCGACTGAGTGGTGCTGGCCGTCGAAGAGCGTGACCCTCACGTCCTGGACGGGATAGCCCGCCACCGTTCCCGAGCGCATCGCCTCGACCACGCCCTTCTGGACCGCCGGGATGAAGCCGCCCGGGATCACGCCCCCCTTGATGGCGTTCACGAAGTCGAGTCCTTCGCCATCGGCGCCGGGAGCGATCTCGATGTGGCAGTCGGCGAACTGGCCGCGGCCGCCCGTCTGCTTCTTATAGCGGGCGTGCGCCTTGGCGGAGCCCTTGATGGCCTCGCGGTAGGGCACATGCGGCGCGTGCAGCTCGACCTCCGCGCCGAAGCGCTCCTTCATGCGGTCGACGATCACCTCCACGTGGATCTGCGTGATCCCGGCCAGGATCTGCTCGCCGGTCTCCGAGTCGCGGTGGAAGTCGATCGTCGGGTCCTCCTCCTGAAGACGGCGCAGCGCCTGACCCATCTTCTCCTCGTCGCCCTTCGCCTTCGCCTCGATGGCGAACGCCATCACCGGGCGCGGCATCGGCGGCAGCTTCAGCGGGATCTCCATCTCCTTCGAGGCGAGCACGTCGCCAGCGTGCGTCTCCTTCAGCTTGGCCACCGCGCCGATGTCGCCCGGGCCGAACTCGTCGGCGTGGTCGGTGTCCTTGCCCTGCGGCACGAGCAGCTGGCCGATGCGCTCCTTCACGTGAGCGCGGCAGTTGTGCACCTGCGAGTCGTGCTTGAGGACGCCCTGGTAGACGCGGAACAGGTTCACGCGCCCGGCGTACGGGTCGGCCAGTGTCTTGAAGACGAACGCGACCGCGTCCTTCGACTCGTCGGGCTCGAGCGTGACGCCGTCCAGGTCGATGGGACCGCGCTTCGCCGGCGACGGCAGGTCGTCGACGAACGCGTCGAGCAGCCGGTTGATGCCGAGGTTGCGCGTCGCAGCGCCGCAGGTGACCGGGAACAGGTGCCCCTCGGTCACGCCCTTCTTCAGCGCGGCCACGGTCTCCTCGTGGGAGATCTCCTCGCCCTCGAGGTAGCGCTCCATCAGCTCGTCGGAGACCTCGGCCACCTCGTCCATCAGCTTCTCGCGGTACTCCTGGGCCTGCGCCGCCAGGTCCTCGGGGATCTCGATCTCCTGGCAGTTGTCGCGGCTGTCGCCGTCGTAGCGGTAAGCCTTCATGTCGATCAGGTCGATCACGCCCTGGAGTTCGTGCTCGCGGCCGATCGGGACCTCCGTGGCCACGACGTGCTGGCCGAAGGCCTGCTTGAGCGACTCGAGCGTGCGGAAGAAGTCCGCGCGCTCGCGGTCGAGCATGTTCACGAACAGGATGCGCGCGAGCCCGAGCTCGGAGGCGCGCTCCCAGAGCCGGCTGGTGGTGACCTCGACGCCCATCACGCCGTTCACGACGAAGACCGCGCCCTCGACCACGCGCAGAGCCGCGAGCGCGTCCGCGATGAAGCTGGGTTCGCCCGGCGTATCGACGAGGTTGATCTTGCGGTCGTTCCAGCGGAAGGAGGAGAGGCCCGCCGAGATCGACATCTCGCGCGCCTTCTCGTCGGATGCGGAGTCCGAGACCGTGGTTCCTTCTGCCACCGAGCCAAGCCGGTTGATGGCGCCCGCTTCGAACAGAAGTGCCTCGTTCACGGACGTCTTGCCGCTGCCCCGGTGGCCAACCAAGGCCACGTTGCGGATCCTCTTCGGCGATTCGTGCGCCATTCGACTCCCTCCCTCGCGGTGCGGTGCGGTGCGAGCTCAGATTACTGCGCGAGCGCCGAATCGAGCGAGTCGTGTACCGGCGCGGCGGTGCCCACCTCGGTCAGCTCGATCACGCGCTTGAGCGGCGAGGTCGGCGGCATCACGAGCCGCAGCTCCTGGCGGCGGCGCGCCAGCCGCCTGGACAGGTCGAACAGCACCTCGATCGCTGCTGAGTCGAGGTAGCGGCAGTCGCTGATGTCGATGATGAGCGTTAGCGCGTCGTTCGGCATCGAGTCGAGCAGCTGCTCGCGCAGGTATGCCGCATTGGTCATGTCGACCTCGCCGGTCACGTGGGCCACGACGCTCCCGCCGCGGCGCTCAACGGCGATCTCGGCCGGGGAGCTCATGCGACCCGGGCGGCGGCGAGCCGGCGGCGCATGGTCACGACCGTGCCCTCGACCTCCGCCGCCACGTTCACGTCGTCCATGAGCTTCTCGATGATGTTGAGGCCGCGCCCGCGGTGCTGGTCACGCCGCTCGCGCCAGCTGCCGCGGTCCCGGACTGTGGCCACGAGGGTGCCGCTCGCGAACGCCACCTCGACGTCGTAGGTCGCGTCGCCGGGGCCGTACGCGTGCTCGATCGCGTTGCCAGCCGCCTCGCAGATCGTGAGCATGACCTCGTACTGCTCCCCCTCCGAGGCACCCGTGGCGTGCAGGAAGCGGGCCAAGCGCCGCCGCAGGCCGGAGAGCGACGACGGCTCGGCGGGCAGGGTGAGGCTGATCCGGTCGGACGCGGCCGGCAGCGGGCGAACCGCCAGCAGCGCCACGTCGTCGCCAGGCTCGCCCCGACCGAGGACCGCCTCGATCACCCGCTCGCAGAGGACGTCGAGACCGTCGCCGGCGCCTCCGGCCACGGCCGCAAGCTTGTCGAGGCGCTTGTCGAGCCCCTCGTCGCGGCGCTCCACGAGCCCGTCGGTGTAGAGCAGCAGCGACGACCCCGGTGGTAGGACGGCGCTCGCCTCGCGGAACACGGCCGGGTCCGACGCGCCAATCGGCACCGAGCGCCCACCCTCGAGGAAGTGCGGGCCGTCGGGTGAGAGCACGAGCGGCGGCGGGTGGCCCGCGGCGCTGAACGACAGCTCGCCGGTCTCGCGGTCGAGCACCAGGTAGAGCACGGTGGCCATAACCTCGTCGACTCCGCTCATCACCAGCCGGTTGATCCGCGCCACCACCTCGGAGGGCGACGACTCGACGAGGCCATAGGCCCGGAATGCGTTGCGAAGCTGGCCCATGGTGGCGGCGGCCCGCAGGCCGTGGCCCACCACGTCGCCCACCACCAGCGCCACGCGGCCGTCGGGGCGCTCCAGCACGTCGTACCAGTCGCCACCGATCGCGGCGCCGCGCGCGCCCGGCAGGTAGCGGGCCGCGAGTTCGATGCCCTCGATCTGGGGGAGCCGCTCGGGCAGCAGGCTGCGCTGGAGCGTCTCCGCAATCTTGTGCTCGCGCTGGTAGACCTCGAGCAGGCGCGCCTCCATCGTCTTTCGCTCATGGATGTCGATCGCCGTGCCCACGTAGCCGGCGTAGCGCCCGCCCTCGTACCGCGGCACGCCGCGGTCGACGATCCAGCGGTACTCGCCCGAGCGGTGGCGCAGGCGGTACTCGCACTCCCAGGGGTGGCGCGCCCCCCGGGACCGGTCCCAGGTGCTGAGCGTTGCCTCCGCGTCCTCGGGGTGTACGCCGAGCTGCCAGCTCGCGCCGAGCTCCTCGTCGAGGGTCGTGCCCGTGAAGCGCAGCCAGCCCTCGTTCACGAACGTCACGAGGCCCTCCTCGTCTGTCGTCCACATCATCGCCGGAGCCGTGTCGGCCAAGTCGCGGAAGCCGGCCTCGGACTCGCGCAGCCGCTCCTCCATGACGCGGCGCTCGTGGATGTCCGTGGCGGTCCCGACGTAGCCCACCAACTCGCCGCCCGCGAAGCGCGGCGCGCCCACACCGAGCACCCAGCGGTATCCGGCCGAGGCGGCGTGCCGGAGTCGGTACTCGTGACGGAACTCCTCGCGGGCGCGGGACGCCTCCGCCCAGCGCGCCAGCAGCTCGTCGCGGTCGCTGGGGTGGGCGCTCGCGGCGAAGGCCCCGTGCGTCCCGGCGTCGAGGTCCGAGCCGGTGAAGCGCAGCCAGCCCTGGTTCACGAAGGTCACGTCGCCCTCCGAGTCGGTCATCCACATGAGCGCGGGCGTGGTGTCCGCCAGCTGGCGGAAGCGGGCCTCGCTGTCGCTCACCACGTCGTCGTGCCGCGCGCGCTCGTCCGCGGCGCCGAGCACGCCCGCCACGGCGTGGAGGAAGCCGCGCTCGTCGGCCGTGAGGTCGCGCGGCGTGCGGCTGTACGCCTCGATCCAGCCCCACTGGCGCCCGCGCGTCTCCACTGCGACGCAGTGCGAGCTCGCCGCCCCGAGGTCGTCCGCGAGCGTCGACGGGCGCGGCGGATCACCGCGGACGACCGGCAGCACGCCTCCGAGCACACCGTCCGGCAGCCCCACGCCCGCGCGCGCAAGGAGGCCGCGACCGTCGTGCGTCGACTCCACCAGCGCCACCTGCTCCACCCCGAGGTCGCGGGCCACCGCCGTGACGGCCGCGTCGCGCAGCTCCGCGGAGGCGATCCCCTCGAGCGCGCGCTGGGCCAGCTCGGCCACCGACGCCTGGCGGCTCGCGCGGGCCCGGAGTTCCTCCCGGTGGCGGTTCGCGCGACGCCGCAGCATCTCTTTGCCCGCCGCTAGCCGGCTTCGCTGATGGGATCGCCCTGAAGGCGCGACTTCAGCCGCAGCACGGCCTTCGTGTGGAGCTGCGACACGCGCGACTCGGTCACGCCGAGCACCTCGCCGATCTCCCGCAGGGTGAGGTTCTCGTAGTAGTAGAGGGCCACGACGAGCTTCTCGCGCTCCGGCAGCCGCGCGATCGCGTCCGCCAGGCGGTCCTTCATCTCGGTCGTGTCCATCTCCATGGCGGGGTCGAGCGCCTGGGGGTCCTGAATCGTGTCGAGCAGGGAGACCTGGTCCCCGGAGGCGTCCGAGACGGTCCAGAGCTCGTCGAGCGCCACCACCGAGGAGTTGGAGATGCGCACGA
>OBLS010000629.1_pt1 | contig 13166 bp, 14 predicted proteins | sample 1519901 | NCBI WGS metagenome assembly OBLS01 (sample SAMEA3113585, study PRJEB22503) | soil metagenome
AACAACACCCTGGCCGGCGTGATCGGCGGGCTTCCGGTCTGCCACGGGGCGGGCGGCGTGACGGCCCACTATCGCCTCGGTGCGCGGAGCGCCGCCGCCACGCTTTTCACCGGCTCCCTGCTGCTCGCCCTGGCGCTCGTCTTCGGGGCCGCCCTCCCGGAGATCCTGATCCGCCTCGCGCCGGGCGCTCTCGCCGGGATGCTGCTCTACGTTGCGATCCAGCACGGACTGCTTGCAGCGCAACTGGAGCGAGTCCCGGAGAGGCTGGTCGCGGCGGGTGTCGGGATGGTCACCCTGCTCTCGGGCAACCTGGCGATCGGCTTCGGCGCAGGGGTCGCAGCGCTGACCCTTCACTGGGCGGCCAGGAGAGCGAGCGAGTGGGCCCGCGCACAAGCCCGCCGCTCCCCGGGCCTGGCATCGGAGGCCCGCCGGGAGGCCACATCATGAGCGGCGCAGAGGGCGCGACGACGACGAGACGGCGCCTGATCCCGCTGGAGGACGCGAGGGAGATCGTCCTCGCCGAGGCGCGCACGCTGGATCCTGAGCGCGTGCGGCTCTCCGACGCCCAGGCTCGGGTGCTCGCGCGGCCGGTCGTCGCTACTGACGAGGTGCCCCCATTCGACAACTCGGCCATGGACGGCTTCGCCGTCAGAGCCGCCGACACGGCCGGGGCGAGGGGCGAGGAGCCGGTCGCGCTCCAGCTGGTGGGCGAGTCGCGCGCCGGCACCCCGGCCCCGATGGACGTGGACGCCGGTCAGGCCGTGGCGATCTCCACGGGCGCCGTGCTCCCCGGCGGCGCCGATGCAATCGTCCCGCTCGAGGACGCGCGGGCCCGTGACGGCGTCGTCGAGGTCGGTCAGGAGGCGGTGAGCGGGAGGTTCATCCGCCACCGTGGCGACGACATCGCGGCGGGCGAGGAGGTGATCGCCGCCGGCGCTCCGATCGGACCGGCAGAGCTCGGCGTCCTCGCCTCACTCGGCGTCACCGAGATCATGTGCACAAGGCGGCCCCGGGTCGCGCTGGTGATCAGCGGCGACGAGCTGGTCGAGCCGGGAGCGCCGTTGGCGCGCGGCCAGATCCACGACTCGAACGCGTTCACCCTCGCGGCGCTGGCCGAGCTCGTCGGCGCCGACGTCGTCACCACCGAGCACGTCGGCGACGAGCGAGACGCGACACGGGCCGCCCTCGAGCGGGCGCTGGGGGCCGACGCCGCGGTGATCAGCGGCGGGGTATCGGTCGGGGAGCACGACCACGTCAGGGACGCCCTGGCCGAACTCGGGGCCAAGCAGCGTTTCTGGGGCGTGGCGCTGCGCCCCGGGAGGCCCACGTGGTTCGGCCCCCACCCCGGCGGGGCGCTCGTCTTCGGGCTGCCCGGGAATCCGGTCTCGGCGATGGTCACCTTCCTGCTCTTCGGGCGGCCGGCCCTGCTGGCGATGCAAGGAGCCCATCCGAAGCGGCGCCGGACGACCGCGATCCTCGACCAGGAATACTCGAAGCCGCCCGGCCGCGCGCACGCCGTCCGCTGCAGGCTGACGCTGCACAAGGACGGCTGGCACGTGCGGCCGACAAAGGAGCAGACCTCCCACATCCTCACCTCGATGCTCGGCGCCGAGGCGCTTGCACTGATTCCCACCGATTTCGGCAGCGTTGCGGCCGGCATGCGGGTCGAGATCGAGTTGCTTCCCGACGGGCTCACCTAGGATGGCTCGGATGGAGGTCAAGGTGCTGCTGTTCGCGATGCTGCGCGAGCGAGCCGGCCGGGACTCGATCGAGCTCTCGCTTCCCGACGGCGCCACGGCGGCCCAGGCACTGGAGGCGCTCCGCTCGGACGGCGAGCTGGGGACGCTCATAGACCGCCTGCCCATCCGTATGGCCGTCAACCGCGACTCCGCCGAGCCCACCACCGTGCTCGCCCCGGGCGACGAGCTGGCGCTGGTCCCCCCGGTGAGCGGCGGCGCCGGTGTGCACGTACGGGTTACCGAGGAGCCTCTGTCGCTGGGCGCCGTCGCGAGCATGGTCGGCCGACCCGGCGCCGGAGCGATCGTCAGCTTTCAGGGCACCACCCGCGAGGTCGACCGTCTCGAGTATGAGGCCTACACCGAGATGGCCGAGGAGCGGATCGCGTCGATCCTGGCCGGCTGCCTCGAGCGGCACGGGCTGGAGGCGGCCGCGGCCGAGCACCGCATCGGCTCGGTACCACTGGGCGAGGCGAGCGTGATCGTCGCCGCCTCGGCCGCTCATCGCGAGGAGGCATTCGCCGGCGCGCGGGAGGCAATCGACCGGATCAAGGCCGAAGCGCCGATCTGGAAGCGCGAGGTGGAGCGGTCCGAGTCGCGCTGGGTCGAGGGCACGGCACCTTGAGCGAAGCCGAAGAGCTGAGCCACATCGCTGACGACGGCACCGCCCGGATGATCGACGTCGGGGACAAGGTTGACAGCGAACGTCGCGCCGTCGCCCGGGCGGTCGTGAGCATGGCGCCTGGCACAGCCGCGGCGCTCGAACGCGGCGAGGGCCCGAAGGGCGAGGTTCTCGCCACGGCGCGGCTGGCCGGCATCCAGGCCGCCAAGCGCACCGCCGAGCTGATTCCCCTGGCGCACCCGCTGCCGTTGGCTTTCGCCGGCGTCGAGGCCGCAGTCGACGCCGGTCGCGGGATGGTCGAGATCAAGGCCGAGGCCCGGGTGATTGGGCGCACCGGGGTTGAGATGGAGGCGATGACCGCCGCCGCCGTTGCCGCGCTCACGGTCTACGACATGGTCAAGGGCATCGAGCGCGGCGTCCGGATCGAGGCCGTCGAGCTGATCGAGAAGAGCGGCGGCCGGAGCGGGCCGTGGCGGCGCGAAGGCTCGCCCCCCGAGAACGGCTAGCAGTGCGCGCGGCGGTGCTGACCCTCTCGACCTCGAGGGCGCACGGCAAGGGCGACGACGTGAGCGGCGCGAAGCTCGCCGAGCTCGCGCGGCGACTCGGTGCGCAGGAGGTCGAGCGCGAGGTGCTGGCGGACGATCGCGACACGATCGAGAGCCGCCTGCGCCACTGGGTCGACGAGCGGGGCTGCGAGCTCGTGCTGACGACCGGCGGTACGGGCTTGGCGCCCAGCGACGTCACCCCCGAGGCCACCGCGGCGGTCATCGAGCGCCCGGCTCCCGGGATCGCCGAGGCAATCCGCCAAGCGTCGCAGCCGTACACCGAGCTCTGGATGCTCTCGCGGGGCGTCGCGGGAACGCGTGGCTCGAGCCTGATCGTCAACCTTCCCGGCAACCCGGCCAGCATTGAGCAGACGGCGGACGTGCTCGGCCGAGTCCTCCCCCACGCCCTGGCGCTGCTGCGCGGCGAGCGGGGCGGACACCGATAGGTCCGTCGGACACGCGGCAGCCCGGACGACCTGGAGGGCGTTCCTCGGTGCTCACGCCTTTCTGATCCAGCAGATCGAGCACGACCTCATGGCGCACGGGTTACCGCCGCTCAGCTGGTACGACGTGCTCTGGCCGCTTTACCGGGCGTTGGAGAAGCGGCTGCGAATGAACGAGTTGGCTGAGGAGGTCGTGCTAAGCCGCACGGGCCTGGTGCGGCTCGTCGACCGCGTCGAGGCCGCCGGGCTTCTCAGGCGGGAGCCCCTTCCGGAGGACGGGCGCGGCTCGTACGTGGCGATCACAAACGACGGCGCCGCGACCTGCCCAGAATGTGGCCCGTCTACCGGCGGCACATCCAGCACGACTTCCTCGACCGGCTTGGAGCCGATACGGGGCGCCTGAGAACGGCGCTCGAGCGCATCGTCGAGACGAGTCGGGCGGCTACTCCCGCCTGAGTCCAGCCGACCTCGCCTAGCCTGTCCCGACGGTCGCGTCCGCCTGGCTGCCGAGGTCCTTGTTCTCGGGCGCCACGTGGGAGACTTCCGGGACGACAGGAGGTGCCCGAAAGATGGCCTATGCGAAGCGGATTCTGGAAACCCACCCATTGCCGGCCCGAGTCGACCGCGAGCTTCTCGCGCGTTGCATCGAGGCGTGCTTCGAGTGCGAGCAGAGCTGTACCGCCTGCGCAGACGCGGATCTCGCCGAGGACGACGTGGCGGAGCTTCGCAGGTGCATCCGGCTCTGTCTCGACTGCGCCGATGTCTGCGACGCGACCGCCCGCGTCGTCAGCCGTCAAACGGAGTACGACGCGCCGACGATGAAGGCGCAGCTCCAATCCTGCCGGGAGGAGAGCGCAGCCTGCGCCGAGGAGTGCGAGCGCCACGCCGAGCACCACGCGCACTGCGCGCTCTGCGCCGAGGCGTGCCGGCGCTGCCAGGCTGCGTGCGATCAGCTCCTGGGGGCCATCGCGTAGGGGCCGGAAGCCAGTTGCTATATCGCCTCGAGGTCGCCGGCCGCATCGACGGCGGGCGGCTGGTGCGGGATCCTGCCGGCAACGCCATCGTCCTGACCGCCCAGAGGAGGTCCAGCATGATCGTCATGTTTTCCGCTCGCCGCCTGAAGCCGGGGGGCTGGGAGCAGTTTCGCCGCGCCTGGGATCCCGGCGACTCGATGCCGCCGGGCTTCCAGCGCGCCTACCACGCGCGCAACATCCGCGATGAGGACGAGGTGATCTCGTTCGGGCTGTTCGACATGACGGAGGACGAGTACCGCGCTTGGCGCGAGTCCGCCGACGCTGAGGAGAACGCGCGCGTCGACCGGCTGTCGGCGTTCGTGGAGAACGAGTACGTCTCCGACGTCTTCGAGGTGATCGACACCGTGGAATCCTGACGGTTCACCGGTGATGTCGACCGTTGGCCCTGCCGGAGGCGCCCGGCCCGCCCCTCTACGCTGAGTCCGAGCGATGAGCGCGCGGCCGGGACCTCAGCGAGGAGGAACGGGGCGCACAGCGTGGGCGCGGAACCTCGGGGCGCCGGTTCGGGACTTCCTCCACACCGAGGCCGGCGGCGCCGCGGTGCTGCTTTGCGCGACCGTCGCCGCGCTCCTGTGGGCGAACTCGCCGTGGCCGGATTCCTACGAGTCGGTCTGGGGAACGGACCTCTCGATCCGCCTCGGGGACGCCGGGATCTCTCAGGACCTGCGGGATTGGGTGAACAGTGGCCTGATGACCTTCTTCTTCCTGGTCCTCGGGCTCGAGGGCAAGCGCGAACTCGATCTCGGCCAGATGCGGGAACGGCGGCGGATCGCGCTGCCGTTGTTCGGCGTGGTTGGTGGCATGGCGCTGCCGGCGCTGATCTACCTGGCGTTCAACGCCGGCGGCTCGGGCGCGCACGGCTGGGGCGCCGCGATCTCGACGGACACTGCGTTCGCTCTCAGCGTGCTCGCCCTGATCGCTCCGGGCGGGACGCGGTTGCGCGTCCGCCTGCTCACGGTCGCGATCTTCGACGACCTCGTGGCGCTCGGTGTGATCGCCACCGTCTACACGGAGGACCTGTCGCTCGTTCCGCTCGCGAGCGCCGTGGCTCTGTTCGTCGCGCTGTTCGCGCTGCGCTACGCGCCGATCGCCTGGCGAGGGCAGGTCGCCGTGATCCTGGGCGCGGCCATCTGGGTGGCGGTGTACGAGTCGGGTGTCGACCCGGTGATCACCGGCCTCGCCGTTGGCCTTGTCACGACTGCGTATCCCCCCGCACGCGTCGACCTGGAGCGAGTGACCGAGCTGACGCGCTCGTTTCGGGAACAGCCCACGCCCGAGCTGGCACGGTCGGCGCAGCTCGGCGTCGTGTCGGCGATCTCCGCCAACGAGCGGCTCCAGCACAGGCTCAATCCCTGGACGAGCTTCGTGATCGTGCCGCTGTTCGCCTTCGCCAACGCGGGAATCCAGATCGACGGGGAGCTGCTCGCCGACGCCGTGAGATCGCCGATCACTCTGGGAATCGTGTTCGGCTACGTCGTGGGCAAGCCGCTCGGGATCCTCGGCGGAATATGGCTGGGGACAAAACCCACCGGCGTGCGCCCGGCGCTTAGCTGGCCGACGATCGCCGGAGGCGGCGCCGTCGCCGGCATCGGGTTCACGATCTCGATCTTCATCTCGAATCTCGCGTTCGAGGGACAGCAGCTCGAGGAGGCGACGCTCGGGGTGCTCGCGGCGGCAGTGCTGTCGTCGCTCGTGGCCTGGATCGCGTTCCGAGTGATCGCCCGGCTGTCGACCGAGATGCGTGCGCGCCAGCTCGCCGGGACTGCGGAGGATCTCCTCGACCTCTCCCAAGACGTCGACCCCGACCGCGACCACATCCGGGGCGCGGAGGATGCGCCGGTCACGCTCATCGAGTACGGGGACTACGAGTGCCCCTTCTGCGGGCAGGCCGAAGTTGTGATCCGCGAGCTGCTCGACTCGTTCGGCGACGACCTGCGTTACGTGTGGCGCAATCTTCCCCTCAACGACGTCCACCCACACACGCAGATGGCGGCCGAGGCCGCCGAGGCGGCGGCCGCCCAGGGTGCGTTCTGGGAGATGCACGACGAGCTGCTCGCCCACCAGGACGAGTTGACCGAGCTCGATCTGGGGCGCTACGCGGAAGAGATCGGGCTCGACGTCGTCCGGTTCTGGGACGAGGTTCGCAGCCGCGCCCATGCTGTGCGGGTGGCCGAGGACGTGGCGAGCGCGGACGAGAGCGGGGTCGCCGGCACCCCGACCTTCTTCATCAACGGACGGCGCCACGAAGGTGCGTACGACATCGAGGCCCTGACCGACGCGGTGCGGAAGGCGAGGGCCCGCGTGCGGCTCAGGGATCGGGCAGCCTCCAATCGAGCGGCACAGCCGCTCGCCTGAGCTCGGCCGCTCCCCGAATCGCGCGGTGAGGCTGGTCGCCACCCTCGGTATGAAGCGGGTGGCGATCGTGACCGATGTCGGCTGGATCCGAGACGGACTGCACCTCCTCCGCTGGAATGGTCCCGGGCGAGCTGAAGCTGTTCGATCTCGATCAGCCCCGTGGAGGCGCATCTGATCATTGCCCGGTTCCGCTAGCCATCCCGGCGGTGAGTAGGCAAAAGGCGCACGGGTTAGCGGTTACCAGGCCGACTCGAGGATCGCGGAGAGCTCCGCTCCGCTCGGCGGATCGGGGGTCCGGGCGAGCTCGGGGCGCTGGCTCGCGGCCTCGACGACCTGATCGAGGAGATCGCGGTCCGCGCCCAGCTCCCCCAGTCGCAGGCGGCCGCCGGCGAGCGTCTCGATCCGGTCGGAGATCCGCTCGGGCGGTGTGCCGAGCGCCCCGGCGAGGGAGCTGATCGCGTCGAGGGCGCGCGCCCGCATCGCCTCCATGCTCAGGGGGAGGACGGCCGCGTTGGTCTCCGCGTGCGGGGTGCCGCAGACGCGGACGAGCGTCTGGCAGAGGACGTGGTGGAGCGCGTATCCGGCCGAGTCGAGCGCGTAGGCGCACAGGATCGCGCCGAGCGCCAGCGCGGCCCGGTCGCGCTCGCCGCGATCCTGGTCGAGTGCCCCCGAGAGCAGCCCGGCGCCACGCAGCGCCGCCATCTCCGCCACCGGGTTGGCGAAGGGCGTGTACAGGGGCTCGGCGCCGTGGGCGAGGGCGTTCATGGCGCTCGCCCGCAGGCCGGCCTCGGGGAGGCCGGTCATCGCTTCGGGATCGGCGAGCACGAGCGCCGGGCGGACACGAGGACGGCCCTCGTGCCCCGGGGGGAGCCGGTGTGTCGCGGTCATCTCGGCACCCGACAGCGTGGTCGGGATCGCGCACACCCGTCCGCCGTGGGCGGCGGCGATCGCCTTCGCGGTGTCGATCACCCGGCCGCCGCCCAAGGCGACGATCACGCCGCCGCGGACCGTTCCCATGATCGCGTGCGCCGCCTCGGGCACCGGTCCGTGTGGGACGTTGTGGCACGACCCCACGGCCTGGAGCTCGTGGGGCGCCTGGTCGAGCGCCCGGGGAGTGCTCAGCAGGTCGAACTCCTCCCACCCGTTCCGGCGCAGCAGGTCGGGGGCGTCCCGCAGCGCCCCAGGCCGGAAGACCACCAGCCGCTCGCCGTCTTGCCAGGTGAAGTTCTTCAAGCCCGGGGCGGGACTCGAACCCGCAGTCCCCGCTTTACAAGAGCGGTGCTCTACCAGTTGAGCTACCCGGGCAGTCTGACCTCACGGTAGCGCCGATCGACCCTACGGCCGCGCCGCCCTGACGTCGAAATGGCCGGCGCCCTTGAAACGATGCACCTCGACCCGAACCGCGCGCCTGCCGCACACCGTGAACCGAAGGGACTCGTCGGAGCTTGGACCGACCGTATGTCTCAGCACCCGTCGACGTTTGTGCGTCGCCAGCAGGTTGACGTCGAAGTCTGCCCGCCGCGGGCCGTCGAGCTTCACCCGCAGTCGGCCATCGAGCGGCGTCTCGAGCCACCTCGAGTCACGCCGGTGCTTTCTGTTCAGCCGCCCCGACCAGCGAACCGAGGTCCTCTTCTTCCACGGGAACCGCACGTCGGCGAAGATCGCGTCGAAGGAGCCCTGGTCGGGCCGCGCGACGTCCCACACCCAGCTGATCACGTTGGGAAAGTGGTAGAAGGCGAACGCCTCGGCGAAGGCCTCCCCCGGATTCTCGAAGTAGAAGCCCGGGCGGATCTTGCGCCGCTTGATCCCGCGGCAGATCCCCTCGTAGGTCGACCACCGCTTCGTTCCGCGCTCCAGTGCCCGCCACGGCTTGTTGCTTCGGTTCGCGGCGAGATGGTGTCCGTACTCGTGCGCGATCACGAACTCCCGCGGCGGCTGATCCGGGGGGCCGTCCTCGCCCGAAACCACCATCTGCTCGGCGTCGGGGTAGTAGCAGGCGAGCACCCCGAGGCCGCACAGGACGTGGATCTCTCCCGGCGTGGCGAGGGTCACCGTCAGGTCGTTCATCTCGTCACCGTGCAGCAGGGTTCCGAGGAAATTGACGAGCTCCTGCGCGCGAATCTCGGGATCGGCAAATGCTGCTGAAACGCGCACGCGGACGGAGTGCCCGTCCTGGTCCTGATAGACGCCGGCGCCGGAGGCGGCGGCCGCGCTTCGCAGCGCCGGCGGCTCACCCTCTAACACCTGGTCCCGAACCGGGCCCGACGCCGGCCGCGGGGGGATCGCCCCGAGCGACAGGGGATCGGCCTCGCGCCGGTCGGCGCTCGCGGAACCCGGTGCGGCCGCAATCACGAGCACGGCGACGGCGCCGACACAGGCGACGGAGACCGCTCGGCCCGCCGGACCCCACACCGCCACCTCGCCCGGGCTCGCTCGCACCCCTCAATTATCGACCACTGCGCTCGGTGACTTGACCGGACCCTCACCAAACCCCGCGGCGACGCTCCTCAGACTTTCACTTCGCGCGAGGCGAGGTGGATGCCGACCTTTCGCTTCACGCGCTGGAGCGCGTTGTCGACCGTCTTCGTGTCGCAGTCGAGCCGCTCCGCGATCGCCTCGTAGGAGTGCCCGTCCAGATACAGGGACAGGACGCTGCTCTCGAGATCCGAGAGCACGCTCGACAGGCAGGCCACCAGGCTGTCGAGCTCCTCGCTCGCGATCAGCTGGTTGGCGGGATCGTTGATCGCCGCGCTGGGCAGGACGTCCTCGAGCGTTGCGTCCGAGTCGCTCTGACCTGCGGGCGACTGCCCGAACGAGACGTACTGGTTGAGCGGTGCGTGCTTGTGCCGGCTCGCGGTCTTGACCGCGGTGATGATTTGCCGCGTGATGCACAGCTCGGCGAAGTTGCGAAAGCTCGACTCCCGGTCGGAGCGGTAGTCCCGCACCGCCTTGAACAGGCCGAGCAACCCCTCCTGGTTCAGGTCATCGGCATCGCCGCCGAGCAGGAAGTACGCAGACGCCTTCAGCCGCACGAAGCCGCGGTAGCGACGCACGATCTGGTCGTAGGCTCCGGGATTCCCGGCCTTCGCCTGGGCGACCAGGTACTCATCCTCAACCTCGGGTTGAGATTCACTGCTGAAACGCCCCGCGGGCGGGCGACGTACGGGCACGGACGCGAACTCCTGGGTCGGTACTGCCACTGGAACCTCCTCAATGGGAGTCGCGGCGCCGTACCTCCCCTGGGGCGCCTGTTCGGCAAACCTCAGATCGAACTCTCAACCTGAGGTTCACGTTGCGGCGCAGAGTCTACGCCAGCGTGATGTTCTGTCAACCCAGCCGTGCGTGGGGTGCAAAAACGCGTGCAACGTCCCGACCGCCGTGCTAGGCGTGGCAAGCCGCCACCAGAAGGGGCGCGCTCAGCCCGCCCTGCGCTGGCGCATCGCCTCGAAGAGCAGCACCGAGGCGGCCGCCGCCACGTTGAGCGACCCGACGCGCCCCGCTCGGGGGATCTCCACCATGGCATCGCATGCCCCGGCCACGCGGGGGCGGATCCCCTTCCCCTCTCCTCCCAGCACCAGTACCACCCGCCCGTGCCAGTCGACCGCGTCGTAGCGCGTCGGCGCTCCGGCGCGCGCCCCGTACACCCAGGCGCCCGCCCGCTTCGCTTCCGCGAGCCACGTGGCCAGGTTGCTCGCCCTCGCCACAAGAAGGTGCTCGACCGCCCCCGCCGAGGCCTTGCAGGCCACCGCCGTGACCCGGGCGGTTCGACGGGCGGGGATCACGACGCCGGCGGCGCCCGCGACCTCCGCCGCGCGGCAAACCGCCCCCAGGTTGCGGGGGTCCTGAACCTGGTCGAGCGCGACCACCAGCGCGTCGGGAGCCGCGAGCAGCGTGGACGGATCCGCGTACGGATAGGGATCCACCTCGGCCACGATTCCCTGGTGGTCGGGCGAGCCGGCGAGCCGGGTCAGCTCCGACGCCGGGAGCTCGTCCGACGTCCACTCCTTGTGCACTCGACGCCTCCCGCTGCGCGCCTCCGCGACGGCGTTCCGCCCGTACACCACGTCGCGGTCGCCGGCGCTGCGCGGAGCCACGTCTAGCCGCGTCTCACGAGTCGCGCGCCCTCGGGGGTGTCGCGCACCTCCCAGCCGCGCGCCGCGAGCAGATCGCGGATCCTGTCGGCCCGCGCGAAATCGCGCGCCGCGCGTGCCTCCTCACGCTCCGAAAGCAGCTTCAGCGCCTCGGAATCGGCCTGCACCGACGCTCCGAGCAGCGCGTCGAGGCCGATAACGGGAAGCATCTCCTCGAGCGCCGCCCGCGCGCCCGGAAGCGGGCGGCGGTTTCCCTCCGCCACGAGCTCGAACAGCGCCGCCATCGCCCGCGGCGTGTTGAAGTCGTCCGCGAGCGCGTCGAAGAAATCCTCCCGCCGCTCGTCGACGAACGGATCGGAGCCGGAGACGCCGTCTTCCCGCAGGTAGTTGCGGATCCGCTCGAGGCGTGCGTCGGCCTCGCGCAGCGCCTCCTCCGTGAACTCGAGCGGCTGGCGGTAATGGCCCGAGATCAGGTACGCGACCAGGGTCTCGGGCGCGAAGCGGTCCAGCGCCTCGGAGAGCTGGAAGATGTTGCCGACCGACTTCGCCATCTTCTCCTCGGCGACCTGGATCATCCCGTTGTGCATCCAGATCCGGGCCAGGGGCACCCCGCGAGCGGCCTCCGTCTGGGCGATCTCGTTCTCGTGGTGGGGGAACACCAGGTCCGAGCCGCCACCGTGGATCGCGAACTCGGGCCCGAGGAACTTCTCCGCCATCGCCGAACACTCGATGTGCCAGCCCGGTCGCCCCCGGCCCCACGGCGACTCCCAGGCCGTGTCCTCGTCCTCCTTCTGCGCCTTCCACAGCGCGAAGTCGAGCGGGCTCTCCTTCAGCCGCTCGGTGCCCGCCTCCTCGCCCTGGTCCATGTCCTCGGGACGACGGTTCGAGAGCTTCCCGTACCCGTCGAAGCTCCGCACCCTGAAGTAGACGTCGCCGCCCGACTCATACGCGTGGCCGGTGGCGATCAGGTCCTCGATCAGGCCGACGATCTCGGGGATCGTCGCTGAGGCGAGTGGCTCCTCGTCCGGTCGCCCAAGCCCGAGCCGATCGGTGTCGTCAAGGTAGGCGCGGGTCATCTCGGCGGCGAGCCGATCGGAGGGCTCGCCGGCCCGCCGCGCGGCCTCGTAGATCTTGTCGTTGATGTCGGTGACGTTGACGACGAGCCTGACCTCGTAGCCCTCGTGCTCCAGGAACCGCTTCAGCAGTATGAAGACCGCATACGGGCGGGCATTGCCGACGTGAATCCGCGAATAGGTGGTCGGGCCACAGGCGTAGATCCCGACCCTCCCCGGCTCTCGCGGCTCTAGCGGGCGAAGCTCGCCGCTCAGCGTGTCCCGGATACGGACCTCGCGCACGGCGCCGATCGTATGTGCTGGCACCGAGCATCGGGCGCGAAGCGCGAATCAGTACGGCGACCAGCCCCTCGCCTCGCAGCCGGGCTTCGCCCGGTGCTCGGCGCCCAAACAACTTGAGGCGACAGGCTGGTCCGGGGTGACTCCGGCGCCGCGCGTGAGCTTCACTCAGACACGTCGCGGGCTCGACTCAACGACTCTTCTTGCCGGCCACCGCCCGCTGGAGCTGGCGCTTGTTCATCTTCGAGCGCCCCTCGACGTTGAGGCGCTTGGCCTCGTTGTACAGCTGGTCGCGGGTCTGGCCGCCGCCGCCCGAGCCCGACCGCAGTCCGCCCCGGCGTCCCGAGGAGATGTCCCGCGTCGAGCTCCGCGACCGCTGACGCGACTCACCCGAGCGGGCGCGCTCCTTCTGTACGGTGCGCGCCGCGATCTCCCGTGCGCGCTGCGGGGAGCGCCCCTGGCTCCTCTCGCTCTTCTTCACGTGCTCGTATTGCCGGGCTCGCTTCGTGCCCTTCTTGATTCCTCTCGGTGGCATTGCTTCTCGCCTCCAATTGCCCGTGGCAACGGGATCGCTCTCTCGCGCGCGATTACCCCCGCGGGGGGTTCTCAAACGGATGCAGGAACCACGCCCCGCCAGCGGAGCGCCCGCGGACGCTGGATCAGGCCAGCTCGCGCTTGAGGACCTTTCCGGTCGCGTTGCGGGGCAGTGAATCGAGGAACTCGACCTCGCGCGGGACCTTGAAGCGTGCGAGGTTGGCCTTCACGTGGGCCCTGACGTCGTCCTCCGACATCTCGACGTCGTCACGAGTGACCACGAATGCCTTCAGCCGCTGCCCGAACTCCTCGTCGGGCACGCCGATCACCGCCACCTCGGCGATCGACTCATGTCCCGCGAGCAGGTCCTCGACCTCGCGCGGGAACACGTTCTCCCCACCGGACACGATCATCTCGTCGTCCCGCCCGTCGATGAACAGGCGGCCCGCGTCGT
>OBLS010000630.1_pt1 | contig 13150 bp, 13 predicted proteins | sample 1519901 | NCBI WGS metagenome assembly OBLS01 (sample SAMEA3113585, study PRJEB22503) | soil metagenome
GCTCGCGCTGGACGAGCACGAGCTCGACTACGAGCGCTCGCTCGAGTTCGCGCGCGCGCTACGCGAGCGTATCGACTGGCTCGCGGTTCGCCGGCGGACGCGTGACTCGCCCTACGCCAGGGCCTTCTTCACGATGGTCGAGGAGCTCGGCGTCGTGCCTCGACGCCACATCTAGGAGGGCTTGGCGCAATACCGCTGTGTCGCCAGGCCTCCTAGGACAGATGCGCCAGCACCTCGGCCGGCCCGCCGTTCTCATCGAGCGGTAGGTCGACGTAGAACCTGGAGCCCTCCCCTTCACGCGACTCGACCCAGAGTCGACCGTTCATGCGCCGGACGAGCTCGCTGGACACGTACAGGCCGAGACCTGTGCCGCCCACGCCGCGCGTCTGGTTCGGGTCCACCCGGTAGAACTTCTCGAAGATCCGCTGCTGCTCGGCCGCAGGGATCCCGAGCCCCTCGTCTTCGACGCCGAAGCGGAGGTAGCGGCCGTTCGGGATGATCGTCACCCGGATGCGACCGCCGTCCGGCGAGTACTTGACAGCGTTGTCCAGGAGGTTGCTCAAGACCTGGCGCATCTTGTCGGGATCGATCGCGATCGACGTGAGGTCCGGCTTTGCCTCCAGCTCGAGCGAGAGCGTGGCCGGAAGCGAGACGCTCGCGGCCTCGACAACGGACTCGGCGATCGACCTCGGATCGCATTCCTCGATCGCGAACGCAACTTGCCCGGAGTCGAGGCGGCTCACCCAGAGCACGCTGTCGATGATCCGGCCGAGCCGGGCCGCCTCGTCGTAGAGCACGGCGAGTAGGCGCTCCCGCTGCTCCTCTGCCAAGTGCTCCGAGCGCTGCTGAAGCGTCATCGCCGCGCCGTACACCGCGGCGAGCGGAGTCCGAAGCTCGTGGGAGATCGTCGCGACGAAGTCGCTTTGGAGGTCGCGCAGACGCCGTTCCTCGGTCACGTCGCGAAACGCGTAAACCGTCCCGTCCGGAAAGCTCACGCCTGAGATCAGGATCCAGATCTCGCGGCCGCCGATGTCGAGCGGCAGTGTCTCCGGCCTGACGTCCGCATGGCTGGCGGAATCGGCGACCGGAACCAGATCGTCGATTGCGGCCCAGCCTGGGATCCTTCGGCTCGCAGGCTGCCCGACGATCTCCGCTGTCGGTCTGCCCGTGATCGCCTCCGCGGCCGGGTTCCAGAGCCGTACGAACCCGAGGCTGTCCACCAGGAACACGGCTTCCCCGACGTGGTCGAGAACCAGCGTCGCCTGCGCCCGCTCCTCCGTCTCCGCATGCAGCTGGGCGTTCTCGATCGCCGTCGCCGCCCGCCTCGCGAGCTCGTGTGCGAACGCGAGGTCCCCCGGCCCGAACCGGCGGTCGGAGGACGACGTGATGAACGTGATCGCGCCGAGGATGCCGCGTCTCGCGACGAGCGGCACCGTCATGAACGATCGGAGGCCCAGGTCCTCGATCAGCCGACGGTGTTCGTCGTCCTGTGCGATCTGGCCAACGATCTCTTCCGTCATCTCGGGGACGAGCTGCGCCTCGCCGGAGCGGACGACGGAGCCGGCTCCATAGGGCGCCTCCTCGTCCGGCGGGTACCGCTGCTCGAGCGAACGGATCAACGCCAGCGTGTCTCGGTCGGCGTGAGCGGTGGCGAGGCGTTTCAGGCCCCCCTCCTCCGCGACCATGTCGATCAGCACCTCGTCGGCAAGTGCCGGAACAGCCAGCTGGGCGAGCTGCTCCAACGTCGACTCGAACTCGAGCGACGAGCCGAGGAGCTCACTCGCCCGGGCGAGGAACGACACCTGCGCATAGGCGGTCTCGGCGTCCCGGCGCGCCTCACGCTCCGCCTCGTAGAGGCGTGACTGCGTGATCGCCAAAGCGACGCGGTCTGCGACCAGCTGGAGCAGCAGGCCGTCGTCCTGGCTGAAGTAGGCCGGACGGTAAGACCCGGCGTGCACGACGCCGATCAGCGTCCCGAGGTGGAGCAAGGGAGCGCCGATCAGCGAGCGGATCCCGGCCTCACGGAGAACCGGGTTCACGATCTCAGCCTTCGCCACCTCGTCGATGACGACCGTCGAGCGCTCGGCGGCCACGCGGCCCGCGAACCCCTGGCCGATTGGAATCGCCACCGGGAACTCGAGCTCTGCGTCCAGACCCTTCGTCGCTCTCGGGACGAGTGCATTGCGCTGCTCGTCCACGAGCAGCATCACCGCCGTGTCGGCGTCGAGGAGGTCTCGGATGCGCTCGAGCAGCTCGTCGAGAAGCTCCTCGAGATCGAGGTGCGAGAGCGCCGTCTCGGTGATCGCCTCGAGGCGAAGGAGGCGGTTCTCCGCCAAACCGCCCTCCTCAGTGACGGTGTGGCGTTTCCGGAGCAGGCCTTTCACCGCGCTCAGGAGTCGATTGACCCTGCAGCCATTGACGTCAGCGGAAGATGTTGAGCAGCGCCGCAAACACGTTCGTGGTCGGCGGGACGGCGCCCGGCTGACGCTGGACCTCGAGCAGCTGGCACGAGTTCAGCGGGTCGGCGATTGGCGTCGGCGCCGGGTACTGGTCGGGCCTCCCGGTTGCAGCGTTGAGCCCGTCGATCGTCTCCCAGGTGCCCTGGAAGGCGTCCGCGGTGGCAGCGGTGGAGCAGGCCGAGAAGACGAGCGCACTGGCGGAGATGCCCTGCACCTCGCGCATGTCCGCACGCAGCTTCTTGACCTGGCCCTGAAGGACCTTGACCTGTCGCTGCATGACCTTGATCTGACTCGCGAGCTTTCGCTCCGTCGGCGTCGCCGCGGCGGCGGGAGCTGCGAGCACGCAGGCAACCGCCAGTGCGACGAGGGTTGTGAAGAGACCCGTTTTCACGAAAACCTCCTGGTGGCAAAAAGAAAAAACGAGAGGACCCCGCCGCAGTGTACGCCTCGTTTCGGAGTTTCCCTAGGGCGCCGCGAAGACCCGGAGGTCGCACTCGCCAGGACTGTTGATTTTGCCAGTCCTCGCTTGGATCAGTAGCGTTCCCGCCGCATGGAGCCTGGCGCCGCCCCGGACCCCAGGCGTTGGCGAGCGCTTGCGCTCGTCTGCGTCGCGTTCTTCATGGTGATCCTGGACGTGGCGATCGTGAACGTGGCGCTGCCGTCGATCCAGGAGGACCTCGGGATCTCCCGCGACACGCTCCAGTGGATCGTCACCGCCTACTCGCTTGCGTTCGGCGGCTTTCTGCTCCTCGGCGGACGCGCCGCGGACCTCCTCGGCCGGCGCAAGGTGTTCATGTTCGGGATGGTGCTGTTCACCGGCGGCTCCCTCGCCTGCGGGCTCGCCGACAGCGGGACGCAGCTCATCATCTTCCGGGCGATTCAGGGCCTCGGCGGCGCGATCGTCTCGCCGGCGACGCTGGCGATCATCAGCGACTCGTTCCGCCACGACCAGGCCGAGCGCAACAAGGCGTTCGGGATCTGGGGTGGCGTTGCAGGCAGCGGCGCCGCGGCCGGCGTCCTGCTCGGCGGCATCCTGGTCGAGTACCTCGGCTGGGAGTGGATCTTCTTCGTGAACGTCCCGGTCGGGGTCGCGATCTTCGCCCTGGCCCCCACGCTGATCTCCGAGGGCCGCATCGAGGACGCAGACCGGCGAGTGGACGTCCTCGGTGCGGCGCTCGTCACCTCCGGCCTCGTGCTCTTCGTATACGCAATGTCGGAGGCCCCCGACGCCGGCTGGGCGAGCGCTCAGACGCTCGGGCTCACGGCGCTCTCGGTCGCGCTGGTCGCCGCCTTCTTCTGGTGGGAGGCACGCACGCCGACGCCGATCGTGCCGCTCAGGCTCTTCCGGATCCGTCCGGTCTTTGTCGCGAACACCGTCGGCGTGCTCCTCGGCGCGACGATCTTCGGCGGCTTCTTCCTGCTCACCCTGTACATGCAGACCGTACTCGGCTACTCCCCGCTCGAGGCCGGATTCGCCTTCCTGGCCACAGCGGGGATGACGATCCCCGGCGCGGCGATCGCGCAAGCCGTCGTCACGCGCGCGGGCGTGAAGCCGGTGATGATGACCGGGACGGCGTTCCTCGCCTTCGCCTACCTCTGGTACACGCAACTGCCGGTCGACGGAACGTTCTGGGCGAACCTGTTCGTTCCGTTCGTGCTCAGCGGCTTCGGCCTGGCGTTCATCTTCATCCCCATGTCCCTCGCCGCGCTCTCCCGTATCGAGGACCGGGTCGCGGGTGTCGCCTCGGGCCTGCTCAACACGTCGCAGCAGCTCGGGGGTGCCGTCGGTGTCGCGGTGATCTCGACGATCTCCAACGAGCGAGCGGACACGCTGGCGGCGGACGGCGACGACCCACTGTCCGCGCTGACCGGGGGCTACAACTGGGGCTTCGCGGTCGCCTCGGTCTTCGCGCTGCTGGCCGTCGGCGTCGCCTGGGGCGTCCTCAGGCGCGACGACGTTCCGGCCGCGGCCGTCCAGCAACACGCCCCCGCGGGCTAGCGGGTCCTCCGGGCCTCCTCCACGAGCTTCGGAGGCGCGACCTCGACGTAGGCGTCCTCGAGGATCCCCGCGAGCTCGTCCCAGTGGAGCTCCCGGTCGAGGCGCAGTCCGAGCCAGCCGCGGTGCCCGACGTACGGCGGGCGGAAGAACCTCTCGGGGTCGGCCTCGACGAGCATCTGCTGGACGCCGTCCTCGGCCGCCGCCCACAACGCGAACCGCCCGTCGCCGTGGTGGTCGTTCAGGACCATCGCGAAGGAGCGCTTGTCCCTGACGAAGAAGGTCGGGTGACCGTGGCTCAGTCGCTCGCTGGTCTCGGGAAGGGCGAGGCAGAGCTCGCGGATGCGATCCAGGACCTCGTCGGAGTCAGCCACGTGTGAACCTGGCGTATGCGGCCCGGCCGATGCGGCCCGCGAGCACGTCCGAGGCGAACCCGACGCCGCGCCCGTTCCAGGTGAGGACGGTGGCGACGAAGCTTCCGCCCGACCAGTAGACGAGGCCCGTGTCGTGCAGGGCTGTGCTGATCCAGCCGGCCTTCTGGAGGACCACGGTCCGGCCCGGAGGCAGGAAGCGGTCGATCCGGCTCACCTGCGAGTGCGCGAGCAGGTAGAGGAGGAAGCGAGCCTGCGACGGCCGGAAGCCACGCCGAGCCAGCCGACCCTGCCCGACCGCCGCGAGATTCAGCGAGCGCATGAGCGTCGCGAGGTCGGCCGCCGTCGTCCGCTTGCCGACGAAGCTCGGTTGTGCGCCCACGCGGATCGGGATCCGCCCCTGCGTGATGATGTAACCGCCGTACATGTCCGTGTCGTCCATCCCGAGCGCGCGGAAGAGCTGGTTCACATAGGCCGCGCCGCCGCTCGTGGAGCCGCCGAGCCACGTGAGCAGGGCGTTGGCGGCCCGATCGTCGGACGGGATGATGGCCTTGCGGAGCAGCGCGTCGATCCGACTGCGGCGCGGCGGCTTCCCGCCGAGTCTGCGGAGGACCTCGATCGCGATCGCAACCTTGACGGTCGACGCGGCCGGGAAGCGCGCGCCGGCGTTCCAGGCGGCGCCGGCGCCGGTGCGCAGGTCCTGCACGTAGACGCCGCAGATGCCGGGAAACGCGCGCGCCAGCGACCGGATCGTGCGGGCGAGCTGGAGATCCTCGACGCTCCTTCTCGGCGGCCCGCGCGGCTCGGCGGTCGCCGGCAGCGAGAAGACGGGGCCGATCGTCGTCGAGGCGCCGCGGCCGCGCTCGTCCAGCGCGCTGACCGTGAGCCGGGCATCACGCGCCGGGAGCGGGACCGCGAAGTCGAACCGCTTCCTGCCGACGTCCTTGTTGGCCACGACCCGTCCGTCGACGCTGACGACCACCTTGGTGGTCCCGGCGGCCACCCGGCCGATCACCCGTCCGAACGAGATCTCGAAGGCAGCGGGCGACACGACGACCGGTGCGGACGGGGGAGTCGCGAGCAGCGCCACAGCGGGAATTGTTGCCGTTAGCGTAGGCGGGTGGCCCGACCGCACCTCGGCCTGATCCTCCCGAACTATGGCGAGGGGCTCGACGCAGAGCGGCTTGCCGACTCGGCGGTTGCGGCGGAACAGGCCGGGTTCGACTCCGGCTGGGTGACTGACCACCTCGTCGTGCCGCCCGAGCACGCGCCGATCTACGGGACGATCGCCGAGGCACTTCTCTCACTCGGTTTCCTCGCCGGCCGCACCGAGCGGCTCCAGCTCGGTGTGTCAGCGCTCGTCGTGCCGCAGCGCAACCCGCTCGTCACTCTGAAGCAGCTCACGACGCTCGACTACCTCTCGGGCGGGCGAATCGTCACGGCAGTGGCGGCGGGCTGGATGGAGGGCGAGTTCGCGCTGCTCGGCGCCGACTTCACGAGTCGCGGCCGGCAACTCGACGAGTGGGTGCGGACGGTCAAGCAGGCGTTCGAGCACATGCCCGGCCCGGTCGACCTCCCGTCCGGCCAAGGCTGGCTCGCGCCTGCGCTCGTCCGGCCGGGCGGCCCGGAGCTTTGGATTGCCGGGGTCTCGCGCGCGACGATCCGGCGCGCCGCGCTGACCGGCGTGTGGCATCCCGTCGCCCTGCCGCCGGACGAGCTGCGCACAATGGCCGCCGAGTTCCGGGACCTCCGCGCGGACGGCCGAGTGATCCTCCGCATCGGCGTCTACCTCCAGGACGAGCCGGAGGACGGCGCAGACGAACGTGGTCGCCACGCCGTCGCCGGGCCGGCAGTGTGGATCGCCGAGCGCCTGGCCGAGTACCTCGACGCGGGCTGCGACGGCTTCGTCGTCAATCTCGACCATGAGGCGCCGGGCCTCGAGGACCGCGTTCGGCGCTTCGCGGAGGAGGTCGCGCCGCTGCTTCCCGCTACTCGCGACTCGACTCGGCCCAGAGGTTGATGTCGCTGTCCGTGGCGAACCGGTCGATCTCGGACAGCTCCTCGCCGCTGAAGTCGAGCCGGTCGAGCGCCGCCAGGCTGTCCTCGAGCTGCGCGACGCTGCTGGCGCCGATCAGCGCTGAAGTCACGCGCTGGTCTCGCAGGGTCCAGGCGATCGCCATCTGCGCGAGCGACTGACCCCGCCGCTCGGCGATCGCGCTCAGGGCGCGCACCTTCTCCATCGTCTCCTCGGTCAGGAGCTCCGGCGAGAGCGCGCTGCCGATCGTCGCCGCCCTCGACCCCTCAGGGATCCCTTCGAGGTACCTGTCGGTCAGAAGGCCCTGCGCGAGCGGCGAGAAGACGATGCAGCCGATGCCGAGCTCCTCCAGCGTGGCGAGAAGGTCATCCTCGATCCAGCGGTTCAGCAGCGAGTACGAAGGCTGGTGGATGACGAACGGCGTTCCGAGCCCTCGGAGGATCGCCGCGGCCTCGGCCGTCTTCACGGCCGAGTACGACGAGATCCCGACGTAGAGAGCCTTGCCCTGCCGGACGGCCGTGTCCAGCGCGCCCATCGTCTCCTCGAGCGGCGTGTCGGGGTCGTAGCGGTGCGAGTAGAAGATGTCGACGTAGTCGACGCCCATGCGGCCAAGGCTCTGGTCGAGGCTTGCGAGCAGGTACTTGCGCGAGCCCCACTCCCCGTACGGGCCCGGCCACATGTCGTAGCCGGCCTTCGTGGAGATGATCAGCTCGTCGCGGTAGGGCGACAGGTCCTCGCGGAGGATCCGGCCGAAGTTCACCTCCGCCGAGCCGTACGGAGGTCCGTAGTTGTTCGCGAGGTCGAAGTGCGTGATCCCGACGTCGAAGGCTCGGCGGATGATCGCACGGCCGACGTCGAGCGGCCGGTCGTCGTTGCCGAAGTTGTGCCAGAGCCCCAGCGAGATCGCGGGAAGGAGCAGCCCGCTGCGGCCGCTCCGCCGGTACTCCATCCGGTCGTAGCGATCCTCTGCGGGGACGGAGGTCACGCGGCGGTCATCACTGGGTCAAGGGCACGATGAAGCGCCTGTACGCCGCCCGGCTGCGCGGCTTCGTCCCGATGTCGTAGGCGCCTGCGGCGGGGCCGTTGAAGAAGCCGATGAGCCACGGCCTGGGCCGCCGGCGCCAGGAGCGAGGGCGAAACAAGCGCACAAGCGAAAACCCCTACGACCCTCATGCAGGAAACGTATACGGGGCTCGAGCCCACTCGGCCCGACGCTCCGCTTCCGCTTGCCGCTCGGGCCGTAGCGCTACCGTGGCGGCGTGGACCTCGCGCTGCTCGAACGCACGCTTGCCGACATGGGAGAGCCGCCCTTCCGCGCCCGGCAGGTCTGGGAGTGGGCGGCTCGCGGCGCCGGCGGCTATGACGAGATGACGAACCTCCCGCTGACGCTGCGCACGCGGCTCGCCGAGAGCGTTCCCTTCTCGTCTCTATCGGTCCAGGACGAGGCGACGGCGGCCGACGGCACCGTCAAGGCCCTCTTCCGCACCGCCGACGGCCATCCGGTCGAGGCCGTCCTCATGCGCTACCGCGACGGGCGGAGATCCGTCTGCGTCTCCTCACAGTCGGGGTGTCCGCTCACCTGCACGTTCTGCGCGACCGGCCAGATGCGCTTCGGCCGCAACCTGAAGGCGTCGGAAATCCTCGACCAGGTGCTCCACTTCAGGCGCATCGAGCCGGTGAACCACCTCGTGTTCATGGGCATGGGCGAGCCGTTCCTGAACTACGAGGAGGTGCTCGCAGCCGCGCGCCGGCTGCCCCAGATCGGGGTCACCCATCGGCGCACCACCATCTCGACCGTCGGCTGGATGCCCGGTCTCACGCGCTACGTCGACGAGGTCGAGGAGCCGATACGGCTCGCGCTCTCCATCCATGCCGCCGATCCTCGGCTCCGCTCGGAGCTGATGCCGGTCAACGACCGCTACCCGCTTCCGTCCGTCCTCGCCGAGTGCCGCCGCTACTTCGAGCTGCGGCACCGCAAAGTGTTCGTCGAGTACGTGCTGCTCGCCGGCGTCAACGACTCGCCCGAGCGGGCCGGTCAGCTCGCGGAGCTCCTCGACCCGAAGGTCTTCAAGGTCAACCTGATCCCGTACAACCCGACCGGGATGTACGACGGCTCCTCGCGGGCCGCGATCGCCGCCTTCAAGCGGGTGCTGGACGACGTGCGCATTCCGTCGACTGTCAGGCTCACCCGCGGCCGCGACATCGCAGCCGCCTGCGGGCAACTGGCTGCGACGCGCTAGTCCCGCCGCTCTTCAAGGAACCGCTTCAGGCCAAGGAACGGCAGGACGAACGTCGCGATCACGGCGGCGGCCCACACGATCACCGCCGCGAGGAGCCACGTGACGCCGCCGTCGATCGTGAAGCCGTCGGAGAGGAGGTCCGTGATGATCAGCGAGGCGAGGGTGGCGAGCAGCGCCACGCCGCCGAGCGCGGCGGAGCCTGCACCCCGCAGCTGGACGACGAGGAACGGCTGGAGCAGCGCGAAGGCGATGGTGAAGATCACGAGCGCCAGGACGAACCCGCCCACGTCGAGCTCCATGTCGTCGAGCACGGCGGCCGCGACGATCAGCCCGACCGCGTTCGCCGCGAGCGCCACGATCGTACGGACGATCAGGCGGATCACGGCGCGACTCTACAGCGCCTGCTCCAGCGAGCCTTACGAGATGCGCACCTCATAGACGGTCGTCGTCCCGCTGACCTCGTTCGAGACCACGAGCAGCGGCCGGAACGTCGGGCTCTGCCAGGCGGAGATGAACGTGAGGCCCTCCGGCCCCGAGGTCGCCGCTGCGGGGTTCGGCGCTCCGGCAAGTGGTGTACGTCCGGTGAAGAGGCGGTTGCGGACGGATGACACCGGGCGCAAAGGGCGCTATCTTCGGCTCCAGCATGGTCACCTCCGACGAGCTCGCCGGCATCGAGCTCTTCTCGTCCCTGGACGAGTCAGAACTCCAGATGGTCGCGCCGTGGTTCGGCGAGGAGAGCAAAGGCGAGGGAGTGAAGCTGTGCGGCGAGGGCGCCACGGGTTACTCGTTCTTCGTGCTCAAAGACGGCAGCGCCGTCGTGACTGCTGACGGCAGGGCCCTTGCCGATCTCGGACCCGGCGACTACTTCGGCGAGATTGCGCTGCTGGATGGCGGCCGGCGCAGCGCAACGGTGACGACGACCGCGCCGACGAAGCTCCTCGTCATGTTCGGCACCGAGTTCCGCCAGCTCCAGCAGACGCACCCGGCGATCGCCGCACGCATCGAGCAAACGATGCGCGACCGCCTGGCGGCGGACGGCTCGGCCACCTAGCTCACCAGAACCGCTGCTAGCCCGTAGTGCCGCGGATCACGCCGTCGCCGGCACCTGCGACCACGACGGTGCGCTTCACGAGCAGGTTAAAACGGCCCGGGTCGCAGGTCGGCTCGAGCTCCTTCCCGACCACCAGGGTGACCGCACGGGCGGCCTCAGACGGGATGCGGGCCCGCCCGATCGAGACATTGAGCCGAAGCTGTAACGAGCCGAAAACCGCAAGCGTCACCGGCGTCGAGTCAGCGGCGGAGCTTGCGCATGGCCATGCCCGCTCCCCCGGCGACGATCAGCACGGAGGCGCAGGCGGCGAGCACCAGGAGCGGGATCGGTATCGAGCGCGCGTCGTTCGTGTCCACGCTGAGTGCCTGCTCGATCGGCCCCTGAGGGTTGCCCGTGCTGCTCTGTGGCCGCCGGATGACGGTGTCCCTCAGCGCCTGCCGGATCTGATCCTCGATGTCGCTGTAGGCGCGGATGTCCTCGGGCGCCCGGTCGAGCGCCTGCTGGAGGCAGGCGACGGAGAATGGGCGGTCGATGCTGGCGTTGTCGGCCCAGTCGTCCAGCACGAGCTCCCAGCAGGGCTTCGCTGCAGACGCCGGGCTCGGGCCGAGCGAGAGGATCGCGAACGCCGCAAACAGGAGAGCGGCCCCGAAAGCCGCGAGCTGGCCCGCAGATGACCCGAGCCTCTCGCACACGGTGGTCTCCTGTTGCCTGGTCAACAAGCTATCACCGTTTCCGCCCATTTCCAGGCCTCTTCGACGCTGAACACGGTTTCGTGTGTCCAGGAGACCGATCACACGGCAATCACACGGCTGGCTCTATCTCCTCCCACGCCAGGACGTTGAGCGGTCCTTCGGATGGGCGTCTACTCGTCGCTGACGAAGTACCTTGTGCCGTCAGCGAGCCCCCTCCGTCCGCCGATGCGGCGTCGGCCGGTGCCAAAGCCGCGAGAGCAGGTACGTCGGGACGAGCCAGACCAGCAGGAAGCCGACGAGCGCCGTACCGGACGCGCCGTTCAGCAGCAGCGTCAGTCCGAAGACGAGAAGCAGCACGAAGCTGAACATGAGATACGCGCCAGTGAAGACGATGAGCATCGCGCCCCGAGCCACGGACTGCACGAGCGACCGTCCACGAGCCGCGAGCTCGTCGGGATCCGCGAAGAGGGGCAGGTCCGAGAGCGCGCGCCGGATCTCGGCGCGCGACCGGGCCTCGAGAACACGTCCGGTGCGGTCCGAAAGCTCCTCGAGCGACAGGCGGCCTCCGACGTAGTGCTCTTGCAGCGCGGCAGTAGCACGTTCGCGGTCATGATCGCCAGCACGCATGAGGCCATCCTAGCCCTCGACCCGGGAATGGCTTGGCGGGGCGCGAAGCGACACCGTCCGCCTCCGCGGTACCGGAGTCGGACTTCGATCGACTACGGACGCGGAGGGTTCGAACGATGAGAACTTCTGCTCACCGTGCCCTGACCTTGCACGTTGCTGTGGGCAAGTCGATCCCGGTGCAGCCGCAGCTCAACGCAGTTCGAGTAATGACCCGCCGATGCCCCGCACCGCTGTGCGGGGCTCGAACTTAAGTGGAGGCGGGGGGAATCGAACCCCCGTCCGAGGCCGCACCGACAAAGCGTCTACAAGCTTAGGCTGCCCTTTGGATTCGCCCGCCGGCCGGTGGACAGCCGACCAACCGCCGGGCTAGTCATCCTTTGGTGTCGCGCCTCAGGCGATGACGTTCCCTCGGCGCCGAGCCCGTTCGTTGACGCCGCTGACCGAGCCACGGGCCGAGCTCGGGGCGACGCGCTCCGCTACGGGTTAGGCAGCGAGAGCGAGTGCGCGATTGTCATCCGCACTTGCTTGTTTTTCCCGGTTGTTTTACGAGGCCGACCGGGGACCTCGGCTTGCAACTCTGCCGGAGAACCGACCACGTCGAAACCTGGTCGCCCCCGTATGTCGAGCCGCATTGTAGCCGCGGCTCTGCGCGGCAAGAATCTCGTGCACGATGCGTGCCCTTCGCACCATCACCGTAGTCGGCTGCCACGCGGGCGGTGAGGTCGGCAATGTCGTCATCGGCGGGGTGCTTCCGCCGCCCGGCGATTCCGTCTTCGAGCAGATGCAGCACCTGCGGAAGCACGGCGACGCGCTTCGGCGCCTTCTCCTACGCGAGCCGCGCGGCAGCGTCGCCAGTCACGCGAACCTGGTGGTTCCGGCAACGATGACGGACTGCGATGCGGGGTTCATCATCATGGAGCCCACCGAGTATCCGCCGATGTCCGGCTCGAACACGATCTGCACGGCGACGGTACTGCTCGAGACCGGCGTTCTGCCCATGTCCGAGCCGGAGACAGTCCTCCGCCTCGAGGCGCCGGGCGGCGTGGTCGAGGTGCGGGCGGTCTGCCGGGACGGCCGCTGCGAAAGCGTCGAGTTCACGAACGTCCCCTGCTTTGCCGACCGCCTCGATGCCCCCCTCGAGGTCGACGGCGTGGGCATGATCGCCGTCGACGTGGCCTACGGGGGCATGTGGTACGCGATCGCCGACGCGGCCGCGCTCGGCTTCGCGATCGAACCGCACGAGGCGCGTGACCTTTCGCTTGCCGGGGAGCGGATCCGCGCCGCAGCGCGAGAGCAACTTCCCTGCGAGCACCCGGAGAACCCGTCGATCGCCGGGGTCAGCATCGTCCAGATCGCGGAGCCGTGGCAGGGAGTCGGCGCGGTGAGCCGAAACGCGGTGGTGGTCGCTCCCGGCCGGCTCGATCGCTCGGCGACCGGAACGGGGCTCTCCGCGCGCATGGCTGCGCTCCACGCGCGTGGGAGCATGAAGCCCGAAGACTCGATGACGCACGCATCCGCCATCGGTTCGGAGTTCGTCGGCCGGATCGTCTCCGAGACGTCGGTCGGCGATCGTCCCGCCATCATCCCTGCGATCCGGGGCAGCGCATGGATCACGGGCATCTCTCAGCTGATGGTCGACCCGACGGACCCGTTTCCGGAGGGCTACCTGCTGTCGGACA
>OBLS010000632.1_pt1 | contig 13122 bp, 12 predicted proteins | sample 1519901 | NCBI WGS metagenome assembly OBLS01 (sample SAMEA3113585, study PRJEB22503) | soil metagenome
CCACCACGACCACCAGGCCGCCCACCGCGGGTGGTGGGTCGGCCGGCCAAGCGAGGAGCCGGCTCTCCGCCTCGTAGCGGGCGTCAGGCAACTCCGACAGTACGGCGGCCGCTTGGCCGTGATCAGCCCGAGTGAACAGGGTGACGGAGTCAGCCCGACGCCGCACTTCAGCGGCGATTCGGCTCAGTTGGGCCGGGGTCTTGCCCTCGCAGTAGACGGCTTCCGGATAGCCGCGGCGGGCGGTTCGTTGGCTGTCGAGAGTGGCGAAAGAGGACAGGTCGACCGTTGGGAAGTCACTCATTCGTCTGCGAAAGCAGGGTCAGAGTGAAGCCGCCGGACTGCATCCCGGCCAGGTCGACCACTGCGAAACGAAAGCCCGCCTGCTGGACCGCGGCGAGGATCGCGGAGCGGGCCGGCTCGCTGACCGCTCGGATCAGATCCTGCTCCCGCAGCTCGATCCGAGCGATGTCACCGTGGTGGCGCACCCGCAGATCGTGGAATCCGAGACTACGCAAGCCGGCCTCGGATTGCTCGATCTGCAACAGCTTCTCGGGGCTGACCACCTCATGATGGGGGATTCTGGAGGCGAGGCACGGAGCAGCCGGCTTGTCCGCGCAGGGAAGTTGCCACAGTCGGGCGAGCCGACGTACGTCCGGCTTCGTCAGGCCTGCGTCGGCGAGCGGGCGCAGCACCTGATGGTCAGTGGCGGCTCGGGCGCCCGGCCGATCCGGTCGGGCGGCGTCGTCGGCGTTCTCGCCGTACGCCACCGCGTCCAGCCGCTGGCTCGTCACCACTTCGTCGGAGATCCGGCTAAACAGCTCGTCCTTGCAGTGGAAGCAGCGATCCGGGCCGTTGGCGACGTAAGCCGCCCGTTCCCCCTCGTACGTGGCGACTTCCACCACCGCAACACCAATCGTCCGGGCGACCTGGTGGGCGGCCAGGCGTTCCTCGGCCGGAAGGCTTGGCGAGACACCCAGGATGGGGACCACTCGATCGACCCCCAACACTCGAACCGCCAACGCCACCAGCACCGAAGAGTCGACGCCGCCGGAGAACGCCACACCCAGTCGGCGAACGCCGCCCAACGACTCGCGCGCGCGTTCGACCACGGCGTCGGCAAAGGTGTCGGCGAACTGATCCTCGGTGTTGATCATCCCAACCTACCGTCGGCTCACCGGTCGAGGATGCTGGGTCGAGTCGGCGAGGTCCCCGCCAAGTCGTCGGGGAACAGTTCATTCAGTTGCGACCGCGAGAGCGGGACGTCACGCAGGCCCAGCTTGACCAGGCCGCTCGCGACGTGCCGGCGTCGGTTCAACCGGATCACCAGCCCCGCCTGGGGCCGGTAGGCAAAGGCCACCTTGTCGCCCTGGTGGAGCGGCATGACGAGGTTGCCATCGAGTTCGAGGGCCGCCTGTCGGGAGGGTGCGGTCAACGTCAGCGAGAACTGATCGTCCGGGGACAGAACGACCGGGCGGCTGATGCCAGCCATCGGAGCCACCGGCGTGACGATGATGGCGTCAACGCCGGGTGAAACGATCGGGCCGCCGGCTGAGTAGTTGTACGCCGTTGACCCTGCGGGCGGACAGCAGATGACACCGTCGGACTTCGAATAGCCGAAAATGTTACCGCGCAAGGTGAATTCCGTCGCCACGACGCCGTGACCAGGGATTCTGGTGATCACGGTGTCGTTGAAGGCCAGGAGTGCCTGGTCTGCTTCGCCGTCGGCTGGCGTCACCTGAACGTCCAGGGCATGGTGCGGTTCGATCGCGTACTTTCCCGCGGCCAGCCGGGCGAGTGCGGCGTCGAGCTCCGGCGGCTGAATCTCCACTAGGAACCCGACGTTGCCGTAATTCACCCCCAGGACTGGTACTGGCCGAGACGCGACCAGCCGCATGGCGCCGAGCATCGTTCCGTCTCCGCCGATGCTCATCACCGCGCCGACGTGGGACGCGAACTCGGTGTCATCGAGCCGCTGCCACGATCGCGGCAACCGTGTGTCGTCGCGGTGTCGTCCCACCACCCCGATCTGGTGATCTTGTGTCCAACGCTCAATCCGCGCCACCGTCTCATCCACGGCCCGGGTCGGATGGAGCACGATGCCGATCAGCTCCGATCCCAGGGGATTGGGACGGTCGTTGACCATAGAAGCCGCCCTTCCAGCCAACATCTCGTGCGCACGACTGTAGACGACCCGAACCCACACTCACGCGGTCAAGGTCCCTGGAACCCGCTGCGACCTCGGCCATGGACGTCCTGCACAATGATCTCTGCTCGGTCCGGCGCCAAGGCGTCGCGATCATTCGGAATCTGACTCGGGAGGCGTTATGGGCAGTCGGTGGCGGGATGCGGGTTTGCTCGCACTGCGACTGGGTGTGGGCAGTGCCGTTGCGGCGCATGGAGCTCAGAAGCTATTCGGGTGGTTCGGCGGATTTGGTCCCGAGGGAACGGGTCAGTGGATGGACTCCCTCGGCTTCGCCGGTGACGGCAAGCGCAACGCCCTCCTGGCCGGCGCCGCAGAGTTCGGGGGTGGAACCTTGCTGGCCCTTGGGCTCGCTACCGGGCCGGCGAGTGCGGCTGTCACCGGCAACATGATCGTGGCCGGTTCGACGCACGTTCCCAACGGCTTTTTCAACACCAACGGTGGCTACGAGCTGCCGGCGACCTACAGCCTGGTCGCCAGCACTTTCGCGCTGATAGGACCCGGCAGGTTCTCCCTGGACCGGGCCACCGGCAACGTGTTCAACCGGCGTTGGATGACTTTCGCCGGTCTAATGTCCTCGATCGCGGGAGCGGCGTACTTGATCACCACCCGGCAGCCGCCAGAGGCTGTTCCGGATGAGGTGGATGCGGCCGAGTCCCCGACCGGCGAGGTCGGCGCCTCAGATTCGGGGACCGGCGAGGTGGGCGCCTCAGAGTCGACGACCGGCGAGGCCGACGCTGCAGATTCGGTCACCGAGCAGCCGAACGCCTGACGGCAGGATCACGACACGCGGCCTGAGCCCTTCGACACGCCCAGGGGCACGGCCTGAGTCGTCAGACACGGTGAGGGCACGGCAGAGTGACTCGCAGGCGGTCGATGTGAGAGCTAGCCCTCCCGGGCGCGGGCTGGGACTGACTCAACCGCGCCGCCTCCGCCATCCGCGATGCCGTGGCGGGCGTGGAGCTCGCGAACGATCTCCCGGAAGCGGGTGTCGGTGAGGGGATAGGCAAGGAAGATCAAGGCACCAAGGAGTGCGAAGATCGCCGGGCCGAGACCAACCAGTGCCCGGATCGATTGCAGAGCGGAATCGCTTTGTTCCGGCGCTCTGGCGACGAAGCCGCCAAAGGCGAGCGCGTAGCCTGCGACCGCTCCGGCTACGGCCTGGGAGACCTTCCGGAAGAAGGAGTAGATCGCGTACGTGGCACCTTCCGTACGCTTGCCCGTCTTGTATTCGCCGAATTCAACCGCGTCAGCCTCGAAGGCAAAAAGCAGTGACATCGACAGGTTCTGGAAGAGGCCGAAAGCGAAGAACGAGATGACGACGACGAGCAGGTCCGCCGGCATGAAGAAGATCCAGGTGCCGACTACGACGAGGCCCGCTGCGCCGATGAGGAACGTGTTCTTCTTGCCGATCCGCGCGACGAACCTAGGAACAACCGGCACGGCAACGAAGGTGGACACCGACGTAGCAAGAACCATCCAGATTAGCTGGCTGGAGTTACCGAGGATATAGGTCGCGAAGTACGCCTGTGCCGCCTGTAGCCCGAAGATGCCCGTGAGGAAGACCAAGTTGGAAACGCAGAGGATCAGCAGAGGCCGGTTCTGCCTCACGGTGGCGACCGTTTCCTTGATCGTGACCGGCTTCGAGTCGTGGGCGACCTGCTCCTTGCAGCTTGCGAAGCAGAACAGGTAAAGCGCGTATCCGACGACGGCGAAGACGATGGTCACGATCGTGAGGAAGCTCTGCAGTCGTTCGGGCTCGGTCCGATATCGGGTGATTTGAGGAGCGATCACGACAACGAGGACGAGGATGCCGACGATCGGCCCCACCGAGCGCCAGATTCCAAGGCGCGAGCGCTCTACGGGGTCCTGTGTCATCGCCGTAGCCAGGGAACCAAACGGGATGTTGGTCAGGGAGTAGAGGAAGCCGAGCAGGGCGTACGTGACGTAGGCGTAGATGTACTTGGCGGTCGTGCTGTCGAAGTTGGGGACGGTGAACAGCGCGACGCTGGACAGCAGGAGCGGAAGCGAGGCGAAGAGCAGGTACGGCCGGAACTTGCCCCATCGGGTGTTCGTGATGTCAACCAATCGCCCGGCCGCTAGGTCTGCGAAGGCGTCCCAAACTCGAACGACAAGGAACATCGTTGCGATTGCGGCTGGATTGAGCCCGACGACGTTCGTGTAATAGATGAGCAGAAAAAGCGCCTGCAGCGAGAAGGCCAGGTTGTTGGCCAGGTCACCCGCGGCGTAACCGAAATAGCTGCGTAGGGTCAGCTTCTTCACTGCATTTCCTCGTCTCAGAAGAGGGGTTGCGAATGGAGGCCTTCTTCCTTCTCACGCGGTGGAGGGAGTAACCCGAAAAACCTTGGCCCGATACGCGGCGACGATGACATCCACGGCTGTGCCGAGGTCGAGCTGCCCGGTGTTCACCACGAGGTCATATCGATCGACGGCCATGGGGTTCCAGAAGTAGAACCGCTCCGACATCTCGGCCCGTACCCGATCCTCGATGCGCTGCCGCCGTGCCGCCAGAGCCTCGTCGATCCCTTCCTCCCGCGCCGCGCGTGCAATTCGAAGTTCGACCGGAGCGTCGAGCTGGACATGGAGCGCGGTGGGGACGTCGCCGAGGATGAGCGCGCCGTTGCGGCCCAATATGACCACGCCCCGGTCCGCAGCTTCGTTGACGACGCGGGTGTTCTCCTGCACCATTTCCCAATCCTGGGCTTGTGCCAAGGGAATGGATGCATCGTCGAGCAATGTCGCGCCGGGCGCAAAGCGGCCTAGGAAGCGTTCTAAACCGCTCCCTTGATCACTAGCTTTACCTCCGCCCGGGTATTTGGCACTCTCGATGTCGGCGGAGGAAAAGGCCTGATCCATCCATTCAACGCCAAGGGCCGCGGCAACCCTGGGGCCAACGTCTCGGGCGCCGGCACCGTACTTCTCGAACAGCGTGACCACGGGTCCGCTCATGTGACCTCCTTGTAGGCGGCCTGAAGTGAGGTGATCTTGATAGTCAAGCAGCCGGTACTCTGCTCCGCAATGGCCCGCGAACCGAGAAGTCAGTGCTGCCTACTCGGGCAATTTCTCAGGTTCGCGGGGTCGGACTTGGGCGACCGACATGTTCGGAATGATCTTGGCTAGACGGCGGTCGACCTGGCGTCGTCCAACTGCGCGATCATCCCCACCGGCGACATCCGCGTCGACTTGCCATTGTGCAATCGTGGGAGAAGGAGTCAGGAAAGGGTCGAGCCAATGACGCAGCTAGCGAGCATGGGCGGCGATACTGCCGCCGACCAAGAGTCGACCCGCGGAGGTGAAAGCGTCGCCCCCGCGCCCTACGTGCTGGGTGATGTCGAGGGCCCACTGAATCCGGAGAAGCTCCGCCTCCTCGACGCTTGGTGGCGCGCGGCGAACTATCTGGCTGTCGGGCAGATCTACCTGAGCGCCAACCCACTGCTCCGGGAGCCGTTGCAGGCCGAGCACATCAAGCCCCGGCTGCTAGGTCATTTCGGCACTGTGCCAGGTCTCAATCTGGTCTATGCGCACGCGAACCGACTGATCAAGGAGCGCGATCTCAATGCGGTGTTCGTGGCCGGGCCGGGACATGGCGGGCCTGGGCCCAACGCGTGCGCCTGGCTGGAGGGCACCTACTCCGAGCTCTACAGCCACATTCCCACCTCGACGGAAGGGCTTGAGGCATTCTTCCGCCAGTTCTCTTATCCAGGGGGCGTGCCGAGCCACTGCGCGCCAGAGACACCCGGCTCCTTCCACGAAGGCGGGGAGCTGGGCTACTCCCTGCTGCACGCCTACGGAGCGGTCCTTGACAATCCCGACCTGATTGCCTTCTGCGTTGTCGGCGACGGTGAGGCGGAGACCGGACCGCTGGCGACCAGCTGGCACGGCAACAAGTTCCTCAATCCGGTTCGCGACGGGGCCGTGCTGCCCATCCTGGCCTTGAACGAGTACAAGATCGCCAATCCGACGATTTTCGCCCGGATTCCTGAGCGGGAGCTCCGCGAGCTGATGCGCGGCTACGGCTACGACCCGCATGTCGTGTCTGGCAACGACCCAGCCACCGTCCATCAGGCGCTCGCCGCGGCCATGACGACGTGTGTCGACCGGATAGCCGAGATCCAGGCCGCCGCCCGATCCGGCGCGGATTTCACCCGGCCCGCGTGGCCCATGATCGTGCTGCGAACACCTAAGGGGTGGACCTGCCCCCCGGTGGTGGACGGGCAGCAGGTCGAGGGCACGTTCCGTTCGCACCAGGTCCCGTTGCCGGCGGCCCGTACAGACGGCCAGCACCGCGCGGTGCTGGAACAGTGGCTCAGGTCGTACCGTCCCGAAGAGCTTTTTGACGACTCCGGTGCACCGGTTGCGGACCTGCTGGAGCTCAACCCGCAGGGAGCACGGCGGATGAGCGCCAACCCGGTCAGCAACGGGGGGTTGTTGCTGAGTGACTTGCGGCTGCCGGATTGGCGGGAGTTCGGGGTTCCTGTCGAGCAACCTGGAGCGACCGCCCACGAGGCGACACGCGTGCTCGGTGGCTGGCTCAGGGAGGTCGTGCGCGCCAATCCGAAGAATTTCCTCACCTTCGCACCGGACGAACTGGCCTCGAACCGCCTCCAGGACATTCTCGAGGTCACGGGTCGGGACTGGCAGGCCGAGATCGGCGAGTTCGACGAACGCCTGGATCGTCAGGGCCGGGTGATCGAGGTGTTGTCGGAGCACATGTGCCAGGGGTTGCTTGAGGGCTACCTGCTCACGGGCCGGCACGGACTGTTCACCTGCTATGAGGCGTTCATCCACATCGTCGACGCGATGTTCAACCAGCACGCCAAGTGGCTGCAGGCCAGCGGGGAGGTGGCCTGGAGGCGTCCGATCGCCAGTTTCAACTATCTGCTCTCTTCCCACGTTTGGCGCCAGGACCATAACGGGTTCACCCATCAGGACCCTGGCTTTCTCGACGTCGTGATGAACAAGAACGCGGAAATCGTTCGGGTCTACCTGCCGCCGGACGCCAACACCCTGCTGTCGACCTTTGATCACTGCCTGCGATCTCGGCACTACGTCAACATCGTGGTCGCAGGTAAGCAGTCGCAGGCGGACTGGCTATCGGTTGAGGACGCGAGCCTGCACTGCGCTCGCGGCGCCGGTATTTGGGAGTGGGCCAGCAACCGCGATGAGCTCGGCACATTGCCTGATGTGGTTTTGGCATGTGCGGGTGAAATCCCCACCTTAGAGGCCTTGGCTGCTGCATCAATTCTGAGGGAGCACCTGCCGGAGCTCCGCGTGCGCTTCGTGAACGTCGTCGACCTGATGCGGCTACTGCCGGACAGCGAACACCCACACGGGCTGCCGGACCGCGAGTTCGACACGTTGTTCACCGAGGACCGGCCGGTGATCTTTGCCTTCCACGGCTATCCGTGGCTCGTTCATCGGCTGACCTACCGGCGCCGCAATCATGCGCAGCTCCATGTCCGGGGGTACCAGGAAAAAGGCACCACCACGACGCCGTTCGACATGGTGATGCTCAACGACCTCGACCGCTACCACCTGGTGATGGACGTCATCGATCGGGTGCCAGGTCTCGGCCCCCGCGCGGCCGGCTTGCGTCAGAAGATGGCGGAGACGCGCCTACGGGCGCGTATCTGGACCCGTGATCACGGTGTTGACATGCCCGAGGTGACCGACTGGATGTGGCCGGTGTAAACATCCCGTGGACCCGGTGGAGGCGCTGAAGCGGATCGCTTTTCTGTTGGAGCGATCACAGGCGCCGACGTATCGGGTCGCTGCATTCCGTCGCGCTGCCCAGACAATCTCGGCGCTCGAACCCGGCGAATTGGAACGCATGGCCGCCAACGAGCAGCTTCGCTCGCTGAAAGGAATCGGTGAAGCGACAGAGGCGGTGATCTTGGAAGCACTGGCAAGCAAAGTCCCCGAGTACCTCGCGAAGCTGGAATCGGAGCCGCCACCGTTTGCGATTGCCGGTGATGCGCTCCGGAGAGCGCTGCGAGGTGACTGTCACACGCACTCGCTCTGGTCCGACGGCGGCAGTCCCATCATCGAGATGGCGCACGCTGCGCGATCGTTGGGCCACGAGTACATCGTCATGACCGATCACTCCCCCAACCTCACGATTGCGAACGGACTCTCGACTGAGCGCCTCATGCGACAACTCGAAGAGATCGAGGGTGTCAACGGTCAGCTTGCCGCTGAAGCAGAGGCTGGAGCGCCACCATTTCGGGTTCTTAGCGGGATCGAGGTTGACATCAACGAGGATGGAACTCTCGATCAGACCCCGGACGTGCTCGTGGCACTCGACATCGTCGTTGCGAGCGTGCACTCCAAGCTGCGTTCACCCAGCGACGTGATGACGAAGCGCATGCTCGCGGCAGTCGAAGATCCGAATATGGATGTCCTGGGACATTGCACCGGCCGGATTGTTGTCGGTCGTGGACGTCCGCAGTCCGAGTTCGACCATGCAGCCGTATTCGCCGCGTGCCGAGATAACGACGTCGCAGTCGAAATCAACTGCCGGCCGGAGCGGAAAGACCCGCCCCGCGATCTGCTGAAACTCGCGGTCGATATCGGCTGCCGTTTCTCAATCGATACCGATGCACACGCACCGGGTCAGCTCGAGTGGCAGTACATCGGCTGCGACCGCGCCGCCGAGTGCGGTGTCACGGAAGACCGCGTGATCAACACCAGTCCGGCCGGGACGTTGTTGAGCTGGAGCGCGTCGCGCCGTTAGATCTGATTTGGCCAGGTTTCCGAAATTGGCACGCCATCAGGCGGCTCGCCGAAGTCGGGGACGGGGAGCCGTTCACCGCCGCGGCGCGCGGACTCGTGCGCAACGATGCCGGGGACGGTGAAGCGGGCCGCTTTCCAGGCGTGGACGGGGGGCAGCGTTCCGTCGACCACCGCCCGGACAAAGCCATCTGCCAGAAATTGGTGACTGCCCTCATGGCCGTTCGGCGCACCGTTGAAGGAAGCGGGCAACCTCGAGGTGTCATGAATCGGGGCGTGCCCGGAGATGTAGGCGTCTCGAAGCTCGGGTGCAATATGATCAAGCGCAGGATCGTCGGTGGACATTGACGGCGCGGAGTGCAACAGGGTCGAGACGTCGGTGACCCGCTCCTTGTCCTGCCAGACGCTCACCTCGGCAAGCTGCTCGAAGCTGCCGTCGGTGCCGAAGAACCGGAACCGGGATTCGCGGATGTAGGCCGGGTAGCCGACGCGCCGCATCTCGTTGATCCGCATCACGCCACCGTCGGCAAGTTCGAACAGGGCTGATGCGTTGGAAATGTCATTGTCGAATTGGCTGACCGCCCTGTCGAAGACGCCGTCGTTGGTGAGGTCTCTTACGCCCAGGCAGCTCACGCTGACGGCGTACGTGTCGAGCGCGCCGAGAACCCCGCCTACTGAATGGGTCGGGTAGAGCATCGGCGGATAACTCGCCGTGGCTTTCCAGTTGTCGCCGCCGCTGTACTGGTAGGCCGCGTAGAAGCCGAGATCCATGTCGTGGACGTAGTCGCCTTCGCTGTAGAAGACTCGACCGAACGCGCCATCGGCAAGCTTGCGGCGGGCATACACGGTGGCCGGGTTGTAGAAGCTGGTTTCCCCCATCATGTAGGTCAGTCCGGTCTCGCTCACCGCAGCGAGGATCGCTTCCACCTCCGCAACCGATATCGCCATCGGCACGGCGGAGTAGACGTGCTTACCGGCCCCAAGTGCCTGCATGACCAGTGGTCCGTGCGTCCAGCGCTGGGTGAAGATGGCGACCGCATCGACGTCGGAGGCCAGCATCGCGTCGAAGTCGTCAAACGTCCCGCTCAGGCCCTCGCTGGCGACCAGTTCAGCCGACCGATCGGGATGCAGGTCGGCGACCCAGATGTCAGCCACATCAGGGTGGCGCCGGAACAGCGTCGCGAACTGGCCTGCGAACTGGCCGGCTCCCAAGATGCCAAGGGTAAGCATGCGGGCTGGTTCCCTCCGCGTCGTTGTCGTTAGGTTGCGCACCTAGACCAGCTCATCATCGCCCATGTTGGCTACCTCAACGGACCTCGTCAGCGCCGCGATCCGGTCCGGGTGCGCAGCTGCCAGCGCGCCACCACCGGTGATCGCCGCGACCGCGATACGGCCGTCATCGTCGACGTCCACCTGCAGGTTGAGATCTTCGCTGCTGATCTCGATCCGCTGTGCGGTCACGGCCTATTCCTCATCCACTTCGGTGCAGGTGACGGCACTACCCTGTCACCTGTGCTGGCCCGGCCAGTGAAGCAGGAGGTCAGACTTGGAGCGTTACGCCAGTTGCATCCGGCTGAGACCCGAGCGGCGGGAGGAGTACCTGGAACTGCACGCCCACGTGTGGCCGGAGGTGGAGGCGATGATCGCCGCGGCCAACATCCGCAATTACACGATTTTCCTGCACGGCGACACCCTGTTCAGCTACTACGAGTACATCGGGACGGACCACGCCGCCGACCAGGCTCGGATCGCCGCCGATCCGGCGACCCAGCGATGGTGGCAGCTGACCGATCCCTGCCAGGAAAGGCTGCCCGGCACGCCCGACGGCCAGAAATGGGCGCCGATGATGGAAGTCTGTCATCTGAGCGCATGAGAGTTCTCGACGCCCATGCGCACCTATGGGATCCCGGTCGGCTGCGATACCGGTGGCTCGAGGGCACGGAGCTCAACCGCGTGATGGACGCGTCGCAGCTGCGGGCGGCCTCGGGACCCGTCAGCGACTTCCTCGCCGTGCAGGCCGACTGCGACCACACCGAGGGAATATCAGAAGTCACGTGGCTGATGGAGCAGGCGGAACATCTTCCGGGCCTGCGCGGCGTGGTCGCCTTCGCGCCGTTGGAACAAGGCGCTGGAGCACGAGATCACCTCAGCGTCCTGCGCGACCTTCCCCTGGTGGTGGGCGTACGCCGGCTGATCCAGGACGAGGAACCCGGATTCGCCCTCACCGATGCGTTCCTCGAGGGCGTCGGGATGCTGGCCGACCTCGAGCTCACCTTCGACGTTTGCATCCGCAGCTTCCAGCTCGGCGAGGTGGTGGAGCTGGTCCGACGCAGGCCCAATGTGCAGTTCGTTCTCGATCATCTCGGCAAACCGCGCGTCGGCGTGGCCGCGTCGAGCTGGCGCCGACAGATCACAGAGCTCGCCGCCATGCCCAACATCGCCTGCAAGCTCTCCGGATTGATGACCGAGATCGTCGCCGGACCCCGAACCGTCGAGGCCGTAGTGCCGTTCCTGGCCCACGCCCTGGCGGTCTTCGGGCCGACCCGTTGTCTGTTCGGCAGCGACTGGCCGGTGATGACGGCCGCCACGACGTACTCAGACTGGCTGGAGGTCGTCAGCGATGTCGTACCCGCAGAAGCCGATCGGCGGGAGGTGTTTGCGGGCACCGCCGAGCGGGTGTACCGGCTGCCCGCTGATGGCCGCTCTCGAACCACTCCGCATCAATAACCCGGACTCCGCACCGGCTGCTGGGGGTGTGAAGTCCGAGGTAGGGGTGCGAAGTGAGACTGACCAGGCATGCGGTCCTCCCTGATGGGTCTGCCGTCACCGCTTGGGGAGCAGGACCGCTGCGGGACCGTTAGTCAGCTCACCCACCGACACGGTCACGCTTCCGGTCGTGCCCCGCACCGCACCGGGGGCGCCGACTAGCTGTGCTTCGGCGCCAACGACTCTGTCGTGCCGGTAGGTCACGGTGGTATCGCCCGCCTTGTCGATGAGTGCGACCAGGTGGTCCGGGGTTTCCATCCAACGCAGCCACGGGTCGTTGGCCGGTACCGCGACGGTCCGTGGTACTGGTTGGGCGGCCCTGATCACGCCGCCGAGTTGGGCCATCCAACGGCCGAGAGAGCGGAGTGACGCCTGCTGGATCTCGGGGATTTCGCCCTCGGCGGTCGGACCGACGTTGAGCAGTAACCGGCCGCCGCGGGAAACGACGTCCGTGAGGTGGCAAGCCAACTGTCGCCCGGTCAGGATCTGCCGCTCGTCCTCGGCCCTGTTGTAGCCGAACGAAAAGCCGATTCCTCGGCAATGCTCCCAACCCAGCTCGGACTCGTTCTCGGCGCCGGCTTCGTACTCGCTGGTCCGGTAGTCCCAATGCGGGACACCCCATCGGTCGTTGACGACGCCGTCGGTGTTACCTGCGTAGAAGTTCGCCAGCAGCTCATGCAGCGACCACGCACCCGTCCGCTTCCCGGAATCGGGCCAGTTGATGTCGTTCCACAACACATCGGGCTGGTAGCGGGCGATCAGGTCCTGCATATGCAGGCTCGCGTAGACGTTGTAGGCGGGATCGTTGGGTCGCAGGGCCATCACCTCATGCTGAGAGGTGAGCGGTGGAAGATCGGTGATGTTCCAATCCAAGCCGCCGGAGTAGTACACGCCGAACCGCAGGCCGGCCTGCCGAACCGCGTCGGCGATAGCCCCGACCAGATCGCGCCGGGGACCGCGATGGACAGCATTGCGCGTTCCGGTGCCGGGCGCATCCCACAACGCCACCCCGTCGTGGTGCTTCGTGGTCGGGATGACGTAGGAGGCCCCCGCTTCTGCGAATAGGCTCACCCACGCGTCCGCATCGAAATTCGCGGCGGTCCACTGGTCGAGGAAGTCATCGTACGGAGCGTCGCCGAACACCTCTTGATGGTGTTGTGCCGCGGGGCTGGCCGGAATGCGGATCGTGTTGAAGTACCACTCGGCATAGGCGTTGTGGGTGAACCACTTATCCTCCGGCACCGCGCCGAGGGGACCGCTAGGTTCTGCCCAGGCGGGGACCGAGTACGGTCCCCAGTGGATGAAGATCCCCAGCTTCGCTGCCGCTAACCACTCTGGCATCGGCCGCTTCAGATTCGCCCAAATCCGGGCATCAACCGCCGCCGTCATCGATCGCCGCCTTCCTC
>OBLS010000633.1_pt1 | contig 13114 bp, 14 predicted proteins | sample 1519901 | NCBI WGS metagenome assembly OBLS01 (sample SAMEA3113585, study PRJEB22503) | soil metagenome
GGCGGGACCGCCCCCCTCATCGGCGACCCGCCGAACATCATCATCGCCAGCCGTGCCGGGCTGAGCTTCAACGACTTCCTGCTGAACCTCGGACCGATCGTCGTCGTGCTGATGGTGGTGTTCATCGGCCTGTGCCGGGTCCTCTTCCGCTCCGCGTTCCACTACGACCCCGACCGCGTCTCCGCGCTCATGGCGTTGGACGAGCGTGAGGTGATCCGGGACCGGGGGCTGCTGGTTCGCTCGGGCGTCGTTCTCGCGCTCGTCATGGTGGGTTTCGTGGCCCATTCCGCCCTTCACATCGAGCCGTCGATGGTGGCCCTCCTCGGTGCGGGGGCGCTCGTAGGGATCTCGAAGCTGGACCCCCCGGAGTTCCTCGAGGAGGTCGAGTGGCCGACGTTGGTGTTCTTCATGGGCCTGTTCGTCATGGTGGGGGCCCTCGTCGAGGTAGGAGTCATCGAGAGGCTCGGACAGGCGGTCACCGAGGCAGTCGGCGACCAGTACCTGCTCGCCGGGTCCGTCCTCATCTGGGGTTCTGCGCTGCTGTCCGGCATCGTCGACAACATCCCGTACGTCGCCACCGTGACGCCGTTGGTCCAGAACCTCGTGGACGCCGGCCAGGGCGCGCCGGAGGCCCAGGCCCTCTGGTGGGCCCTCGCCCTCGGGGCGGATCTGGGGGGCAACGCGACCGCCGTCGGTGCCAGCGCCAACGTCGTCGTCATCGGGATCGCCGCCCGCAACGGACATCCCATCTCCTTCTGGAGGTTCACTCGATACGGTGCCGTCGTCGCTCTGGTGACCATCGCCGTCGCATGGCTCTATCTCTGGCTTCGCTACTACGCCTGATGAGGCCTCCGTCATCGGCCCGCGCGGCTCTACAGTGCGGAGCCCAGCGACCCGTGGCCGGTACGGTGCGGTGGTGTCCAGTACCGACGGCGTCACCGCTCACGCACGCCACGAGCCGTGGTCCCGGTGACGGCCGAGGCAACCCTGTTCACGACGCAGGTAGGCAGCGCCGGTCCGCGGGTCGCCTTCCTCCACGGCCTCTTCGGGCAGGGCCGCAACTGGACGCAGATCGCCAAGGCGCTCGCGGGCCCCGACGGCAGCGCCGCCCGCTGCCTGCTCGTCGACCTCCCCGACCACGGCCGCTCCGCGTGGACCGAGGAGTTCTCCTACGAGACGTATGCCGCCCGGGTCGCCGCGACGCTCAGAGCCGCCGCTCCGGATGAGTCCTGGGTGCTCGTGGGCCACTCGCTGGGGGGCAAGGTCGCGATGGTGACGACGCTGACCCACCCGCACCTCGTACGGAACCTCGTGGTGGTCGACATCGCGCCCAAGGACTACGGAGACCTCGACCGGTTCGTCCACTACATCGAGGCGATGCGAGCCCTGCCACTCCGCGAGCTCACCGGTCGGGCGGACGCCGAGGAGCGCTTCGCGCAGGTCGAGCCGGACCCGGCGGTCCGCGGCTTCCTCCTCCAGAACCTCCGCCGGCAGGGCACGACCTGGTCCTGGCAGGCGAACCTCGAGCTCCTCGCGCGCGACGCGGCCCGGGGGAGCGGGTCACGGATCGCGGACTTCCCCGACACCGGTGCCCCGGCGTACGAGGGACCGGTGGTGTGGCTGGTGGGGGAGGAGTCCGGCTACGTCAAGGACACGGACACCGAGCAGATGCGCGCGCTCTTCCCCCGCGCGCGGCCGGTCGTCGTCAAGGGGGTTGGGCACTGGGTCCACTCCGAGGCCCCCGACGTGGTCACCGAGACCCTTCGGCGCGTTCTGCGCCGGGAGGCCGCGGACGCCTGACGGCTAGGGTCGGGCCATGGCTCAGGTCCTGCACCTCACCGGTCCTGTCCTCGTCGGTCCGAACGACGTGCGGTCCCAGGCGTGGGTCATCGGGGGCCGGATGACGTATGCCGTGCCGAGCGGAGACCACGACGTCACGACCGTGCCCGGCTGGGTGCTTCCCGGGCTCGTGGACGGCCACAGCCACATCGGGCTGGACGCACACGGCGCGACCGACGACGCGACGGCCGAGGCCCAGGCGCTCGCCGACCGAGAGGCCGGCGCCCTGCTGCTGCGTGACGCGGGCTCTCCTGCGGACACCCGCTGGGTGCAGAAGCGCGAGGACCTGCCGCGCCTCGTGCGTGCCGGGCGACACATCGCCCGGACCCGTCGGTACATCCGCAACTACGCGTGGGAGGTCGAACCGGACCAGCTCGTCGCGCAGGTGCGAGTGGAGGCTCGCTCCGGCGACGGCTGGGTCAAGCTCGTCGGTGACTGGATCGACCGTGACACCGGTGACCTGTCGCCGTGCTGGCCGGCGGACGTGCTGGCGCAGGCGGTGGGGGCGGCGCACGAGGAGGGTGCCCGGGTCACTGCGCACTGCTTCGGTGAGCAGTCCCTTCGCGACCTCGCGGCCGCCGGCACCGATTGCGTGGAGCACGCGTGCGGCCTCGACGACGGCACGGTGAGGTCGTTCGCGGAGCAGGGCATCGCCATCGTCCCGACCCTCGTCAACATCGACACCTTTCCCCGGATCGCCGAGGCGGCCCGGGCGAAGTTCCCCGACTACCACCGGCACATGCTGGACCTCCACGAGCGCCGGTACCGGACGATCGCCGCGGCGCGCGAGGCCGGCATCCGCGTGTACGTCGGGACGGATGCGGGTGGCTCACTGCCGCACGGGTTGGTCGCCACGGAGGTCGCGCACCTCGGGCACGCCGGCTTCACCACGGGCGAGGCGCTCGACGCTGCCTGCTGGGCGGCTCGGGCGTGGCTGGGCTGGCCGGGTCTGGATGAGGGGGACGAGGCAGACCTCGTCGTGTATCCCGAGGACCCGCGGGACGACCTCGCCGTGCTCGCCGTCCCGTCGCTGGTCGTGCTCCGCGGCGTCGCCCACCCCACCTGACCCTCCCCGCGTGTGTCGGGTCGGGCACCGCCTCGACGCCCCTCCTCCCACATGGTGAGACATAAGGGCGAGTTATTTGATCGATAACGACTGGCTATACAAACTCCTGCCTATCGCATAGGAGATGCGACGCCCGAAAGGACGACGTCCGACCCGGGTGCCCCACGCGCAGGAGCAGAGGAACCATGACCAGACACCGCACCACACTCGCCGCCGTCGCTCTGGGAGCGTCGATGGTCATGGGCGCGTGTGCTGGTGGAGGCGCGAGCGACGCGGTGGGCGCGGCGGCCCAGGTGCAGCCGGCCGCCGCCGCCGAGAGCACGGTCAACCTGTTCGCCTACGCCGTGCCGAAGGTCGGCTACGACAAGCTCATCCCCGCCTTCCAGGCCAGCGAGGCCGGCAAGGGAGTGCAGTTCCAGCAGTCGTACGGGGCCTCCGGCGACCAGTCGCGCAAGGTCGAGGCGGGCGCCGAGGCCGACTTCGTCAACTTCTCGGTGGAGCCGGACATCACCCGGCTGGTCAAGGCCGGCCTCGTCGACGCCGGCTGGAACGCCAACGAGCACAAGGGCATCCCGTTCGGGTCTGTGGTCACCATCGTCGTGCGGGAGGGCAACCCCAAGGGAATCGAGGACTGGGACGACCTGCTGAAGGAGGGGGTAGAGGTCGTCACGCCGAACCCGTTCAGCTCCGGGTCGGCCAAGTGGAACCTCCTGGCGCCGTACGCCACCAAGAGCAACGGTGGCCAGGACGTCGAGGCGGGCCTCGACTACATCACCGAGCTCGTCGGCGAGCACGTGAAGATCCAGCCCAAGTCGGGCCGCGAGGCGACCGAGGCGTTCCTCCAGGGCGCGGGTGACGTGCTGCTCAGCTACGAGAACGAGGCACTGTTCATCGAGCGCCAGGGTGACCCCGTCGAGCACGTGACGCCGGCGCACACCTTCAAGATCGAGAACCCGGCAGCGGTGCTCACCGACAGTGAGAACGCCGAGAAGGCGAAGGCGTTCAACGACTTCCTGTACACGCCGCAGGCTCAGCGGCTGTGGGCCCAGGCGGGCTTCCGCCCCGTCGACCCCACGGTCGCAGCGGAGTTCAGCGCCGACTTCCCGCAGCCGGAGAGGCTGTGGACCATCGCTGACCTCGGCGGCTGGAAACAGGTCGACTCCGCCCTCTTCGCGAAGGACGTCGGCTCCATCGCCAAGATCTACGACGCGGCCACCGGGTAGGAGCCATGAGCACCACCACTCGCCCTCGCGAGGACGTCGTCCAGACCTCCTCATCCCCGCCCCGGCCGGCCGGTTCCCCTCCCACGCGAGAGGGGGGCCGGCTGCGGCCGGCGACGGGCCGGGCCATCGGCGTCGGCGTCGTGGGGCTGTGGCTCAGCCTCATCGTCCTGCTCCCGCTCGCCGCGCTCACCGTCCGCTCCCTCGACGAGGGGCTGGCGGGCTTCTGGGATGCCGTGACTGCTCCGGTGGCGCTGGCCGCCATCGGGACGACGCTTGTGGTCTCGGCGGTCGTGGCCCTCCTCAACGCGGTGATGGGCACCCTCGTGGCGTGGGTGCTCGTCCGGGACGAGTTCCCGGGGAAGCGGTGGGTCAACGCGCTGATCGACCTGCCGTTCGCCCTCCCGACCATCGTCGCCAGCATCGTGCTTCTGGCCCTCTACGGTCCCAGCAGCCCTGTCGGCCTGCAGCTCAACGCGACCCGATTGGGGCTGGTCGTCGCCCTGGCGTTCGTGACGCTCCCGTTCGTCGTGAGGTCGGTGCAGCCCGTACTTCTCGAGCTGGACCCTGAGGTGGAGGAGGCAGCGGCATCCCTCGGCGCGTCCAACGGTGCGACGTTCCGCCGCGTGGTCCTGCCGACCCTCGCGCCGGCGGTCATCAGCGGGACCGGGCTGGCCTTCGCCCGCGCGGTGGGGGAGTACGGGTCGGTGGTGCTCATCGGCGGGAACATCCCGCGCGAGACACAGGTCGTCTCGCAGTACATCCAGCAGCAGATCGAGATCGACCGCCCGGTGAACGCCGCAGCGGTCTCCGTCGCACTGCTCGGCATCTCCTTCCTCACCCTCTTCCTGCTCCGGCTGTGGGGGAGTCGTGCCCAGCGACGGGAGGAGAGGAGCTCGTGACGACGACCCGCCGCTCCGTCCTCACGCTCCGGACCCTTGCGCTGGCGTACGTCCTCGGGCTCGTCGCGGTGCCGATCCTCGTCATCCTCGTCCGCACCTTCGAGCCGGGCCTGGCGGTGTTCATCGAGTCGATCCGCACCCCGGCGGCGATCGCCGCGCTCAACCTGTCGGTGCTCATCGTCGCCATCGTCGTGCCGCTGAACGTCGTGTTCGGTGTCGTCACGGCGATCGCCCTCGCCCGGTGGCGGCTGCCCGGGAAGGGGCTCATCCAGGCCGTCGTCGACCTGCCGTTCGCGGTGTCGCCCATCGTCGTGGGGGTGTCGCTCATCATGTTGTGGGGCGCTTCCGGATGGTTCGGCGGTCTTCAGTCCTCGACCGGCATCCGGGTGATCTTCGGCCTTCCGGGAATGGTCATCGCGACGATCTTCGTGACGCTGCCGTTCGTGGTCCGCGAGGTCGAACCGGTCCTGCACGAGATCGGGACGGAGCAGGAGCAGGCCGCGGCGACCCTCGGGGCGTCCGGCTGGCAGACGTTCTGGCGGATCACCGTCCCCGCGATCCGGTGGGGCCTGACCTACGGCGTCGTGCTCACCGTCGCCCGCGCGCTGGGCGAGTTCGGGGCCGTGATCATGGTGTCCTCCGGCTTCCCGGGCGTGTCCCAGACGCTCACCCTGCTCGTCCACTCCCGGTACATCGACGACCACAACACCTACGGGGCGTATGCCGCGGCCACCCTCCTCATGGGCCTGGCGCTCGGGACGCTCCTGCTGATGACCCTGCTCGACCGCAAGAGGAGCCCCCGATGATCACCGTCTCGTCCGCACGGAAGAACTACGGCGACTTCGTCGCCCTCGACGGCGTCAGCCTGACCATTCCCTCGGGCTCGCTGACCGCGCTGCTGGGGCCGAGCGGGTCGGGCAAGTCCACCCTGCTGCGCGCCATCGCCGGCCTCGAGGGCATCGACAGCGGCGTCGTCTCGATCGCCGGGGTCGATGTCACCCGGGAGCCGCCGCAGCGGCGGGGCATCGGCTTCGTGTTCCAGCACTATGCCGGATAGCGGCGAGATCGTCATCGGCGATCAGCTCGCCACCGATCTGCCACCGCAGCGGCGCAATGTCGGCTTCGTCTTCCAGCACTACGCCGCCTTCAAGCACATGACGGTGCGCGACAACGTCGCCTTCGGGCTCACGATCCGCAAGCGCCCGAAGGCCGAGGTGCGGCGCAAGGTCGACGAGCTGCTCGAGATCGTCGGCCTGGACGGGTTCCAGCACCGCTACCCGTCCCAGCTCTCCGGTGGCCAGCGCCAGCGGATGGCCCTTGCCCGTGCCCTCGCCGTCGACCCTCGGGTGCTGCTCCTCGACGAGCCCTTCGGGGCGCTGGACGCCAAGGTGCGCGCGGAGCTGCGCCACTGGCTCCGGCGCCTCCACGACGAGGTGCACGTGACGACGGTGCTGGTGACGCACGACCAGGAGGAGGCTCTCGACGTCGCGGACCGGATCGCGGTGCTCAATCGGGGGCGAATCGAGCAGGTCGGCGACCCGGTGTCGCTCTACGAGAAGCCCGCCAACGAGTTCGTCATGTCCTTCCTCGGGTCGGTGGCACGGCTGGGCGGGCAGCTCGTGCGGCCCCACGACATCGTCCTCGAACGTGACCGGCTGGCGGCGCTGGCGGCCGACGCCCGCACACCGGCGTCTCCCGGGGTGGTGACCGCGACGGTCGAGCGCGTGGTCCGCCTGGGGTTCGAGGTGCGCGTTGAGCTCAAGGCCGACAGCGGCGAGCGGTTCGCGGCCCAGGTGACCAGGGCCGAGGCGGACCGTCGGCGCTTCCAGCCGGGAGAGACGGTGCACGCCCGTGCGGACCGCCCGGCGGACGCGACGGAGGCTGAGCCGGCTCTCGCCATCTGAGCCGGGACCCGGGCGCCACCGCCGGGCTCCGCCACACTGAGGGCGTGGACATCTCCGCACGCACCGAGTACGCCGTGCGGGCGATGCTCGCCCTCGCCGAGGCGCAACGCGACGATGTCGGCCCGCTGAGCGTCCAGGCGCTGGCCGAGCACCAGGAGCTGCCGCGCAAGTTCCTCGAGGCGATCGTCGCGGACCTCCGCGCTGCGGGTCTGGTCCATAGCGTTCGGGGGGCGCGCGGCGGATACACCCTCGCGCGCCCGGGGTCCGAGGTCACCCTCGGTGACGTCTTCCGGGCGGTCGACGGGCCGCTCGCCGAGGTGCGCGGCCTGCGGCCCCACGAGACGAGCTACTCAGGCGTCGCGCAGCACCTGCCCACCGTGTGGGTGGCGGTGCGGGCCGCGCTGCGCGAGGTCCTCGACCGGACGAGCGTCGCCGACGTCCTCACCGGGGACCTGCCGGCACCCGTTCGCGCGATGGCCGACGCGCCGGACGCCTGGCAGAACCGCTGAGGCCGGCGCACACGAAGCACGAAGCGCGAAGCACGCCGCACGGCATCCGGCCGTTGGAGGCGTGGTCGGCCGGCCGCGACGGGTCTGGCAGAATGGGTCGCTGTACCCGTCCGGTCGGAGCACGTCGTGCCCGCCGGACCGGACGCCTACACCGAGCATCCGGCACCCCGCGCGATCCGTGCGCGGTCTCGCCGCGCTCATCAGCACAGGGAGTGACCACCACCGTGGCCGTCAAGATCCGACTCAAGCGCATGGGCAAGATCCGCAGCCCCTTCTACCGTGTCGTCGTCATGGACTCGCGCACCAAGCGCGACGGACGGGCGATCGAGGAGATCGGCAAGTACCACCCCACCGAGGAGCCCTCGCTCATCCAGATCGACAGCGACCGGGCGCAGTACTGGCTCAGCAACGGCGCCCAGCCCACCGAGGCGGTCGCCGCGCTGCTCAAGATCACCGGTGACTGGCAGAAGTACAAGGGCGAGCCGGGAGCCGAGGGCACCCTGAGGGTCAAGCAGCCCAAGACCTCCAAGAAGGACCTCTACGAGGCCGCCCTCGCCGCCGCCGGCAAGTCCACCACCGACGACGCCTCCGGGTCCACGCCGCGCAAGCGGGCGGCGAAGAAGGCCGCGGTCGCCCAGGTGCCGGCGGAGGACGTGCCGGCCGCCGAGGCGGCCGGCACCGAGGCGCACCCTGCCGGGGTCGCCGAGCCTGCCGCCACCGACACCGCGGCGGCAGAGAGCCCCGCCACGGCCACCCTGGTCGAAGCCGACCCCGAGGCCCCATCGGCCGCCGACGCGACCCCCGCCGTCGGCGGGGAGAAGGCCTGACCGTGCTCGAGGAGGCGCTCGAGCACCTCGTCACCGGCATCGTCGACCACAAGGACGAGGTCCAGGTCCGGCGCAAGGAGCTGCGCCGCGGTGAGATCCTCGAGGTGCGCGTTCACCCCGAGGACCTGGGCCGGGTCATCGGCCGCTCCGGCCGCACAGCCAGCGCACTGCGCACGGTCATGGGTGCGCTCGCGGGCGGGCGGCAGGTCCGGATCGACATCGTCGACACCGACCGGGTTCGCTGACCCACACGACACCTGACGGCGGGGTGCGCCGGGAGGAGGCCTCCCCGCGCATCCCGCCGTCGCCGTTCCGCGACAGGATGGACCCGTGACAGAGAGCACCGTGATCGCCCGGATCGGCAAGCCGCACGGTCTGTACGGCGAGGTGACCGTGCAGCTGCACACGGACGAGCCCGAGCGCCGCCTCGCCGTGGGTGCCGTTCTCGACACCGAGGCCGCCACCGGCACCGGTGTTCCCACGGCGCTCACCGTGCGGTCGACACGGGTGCACAACGGCATCTGGCTCGTGGCGTTCGACGAGATCCCCGACCGCACCGGCGCCGAGTCGCTGCGCGGCACCCGTCTGGTCGTCGACGCCGTCGCCGCGTTGTCGCCCGACGACGAGGACGACGTCTGGACCGAGGACCAGCTGCGCGGACTCGCCCTCGTCGACCCCGACGGCACCGTGCTGGGCGAGGTCGCCGGACTGGAGGTCGGTGCGGCGCAGGACCGGCTCGTCGTGCGCCTCCCGGACGGGCGTCAGGCCCAGGTCCCATTCGTCGCGGCCCTCGTGCCCGAGGTCGACGTCGAGGGCGGACGGGTACTCGCGGACCTCCCCCCAGGACTGCTCGACCTCGGAGTCTGACCGTCGTGCGCGTCGACGTCGTCACGATCTTCCCTGAGTACCTCGCGCCGTTGGACCTGTCGCTGATCGGCAAGGCGCGGCGCGACGGCATCCTCGACGTGCACGTCCACGACCTGCGCGACGCCACGGACGACCCGCATCGCACGGTGGACGACAGCCCGTTCGGCGGGGGTGCGGGCATGGTCATGACGCCGCAGCCGTGGGCCGAGACGCTCGACCGCGTCGTGCGGGTGGGCGCGAGCGGGGACGCCGCCGTGCCCCACCTGGTCGTCCCCAGCCCGGGTGGGGTTCCGTTCACCCAGTCGATGGCACGGCGACTGGCCGCGGAGCCGTGGCTGGTGTTCGCCTGCGGTCGGTACGAGGGGGTCGACGAACGCGTCTACGAGCACGCCGCCGCGCGGATGCCGGTCAGCCTCGTCTCCCTTGGTGACTACGTTCTCAACGGGGGTGAGGTGGCCGTCCTCGCCATGGTGGAGGCGATCGGCCGGCTCCTCCCCGGAGTCGTCGGCAACGCCGAGTCCCTCGTCGAGGAGTCCCACGAGGGCGGCCTGCTCGAGTACCCCGTCTACACCCGCCCCGCTCGCTGGGACGACGCCGGCACGCTGCGCGAGGTGCCGCCCGTGCTCCTGTCAGGTGACCATGGCGCGATCGCCGCGTGGCGCCATGACCAACGACTGCGGCGCACCGCGGAGCGCCGTCCCGACCTGTTACCGATCTCCGCGACCGTCGGCAGCCTCGCGGAGCTCGACGTGCGGCTGGCGACCCCGGCCGACGCGGCGGAGCTGCTCGTCCTGCAACGCGCCTGCTGGGCGCCGGAGGGTCTGGCATCGGGTGACTGGGTCGTCCCTCCGCTCGCCGAGACCCTCGAGGAGGTTCGGGCGGCCGTGGGGGAGTGGCGGACGTATGCCGTGCGCACGGCATCCGTTGAGGGTGGTCTCGGGCGTCTCGTCGGGTCCGTGCGGGGCCGGGTCCGTCCCGGTGACCCAGCAGTCTGGGAGACCGCCCGGCTCATGGTGGCTCCTGACCTCCAGGGCCGAGGGCTGGGCCGTGAGCTGCTCGCGCTCTCGGAGGCGGCCGCGCCGGCCTCCGTGACGACCTTCTGGCTCACGACGGGAGTGGTGGCGGCGCAGAACCAGCGCTTCTACCGGAGAGCGGGCTACCGCAGGGCGCTCGGCGAGCCGACGTACCCGGGGGCGGTCGACCTCGTCAAGCCTCGCCTCGGCTGACCACACGGTGTGCGGCGCGGCGCACCGGCCCCGTGGCGCGGGACCGTGGAGGGGTGCGTCGTGCGGATTTCGCCAGCGTCCGCCGCCTCTGGCACACTGGGTGGCTGCGTCCCGTCGACTCGACGGCCCCCGCCACAGGGGGAGTGCCCAGGACAAGTCCGACCGGCATGCGGCCCGACGGACGCACCATCGAACCAGAGCAGCACCGAATCCCCGCGGGTGACCTGTGGCAGGCCGCGAGAAAGCGACATCCGTCATGCAGCGTTTCGACGAGCTCGACCGCGCGTCGATCAAGACCGACCTCCCCGCCTTCCGCGCGGGTGACACGGTCAAGGTCCACGTGAAGGTCGTCGAGGGCACGCGCTCCCGAATCCAGGTGTTCCAGGGTGTCGTCATCCGCCGCCACGGCGGCGGCATCGGCGAGACGTTCACGGTCCGCAAGGTGTCGTTCGGTGTCGGCGTCGAGCGGACCTTCCCGCTGCACACCCCGATCATCGACCGGATCGAGGTCGTCAGCCGCGGCGACGTCCGCCGCGCGAAGCTCTACTACCTCCGCGACCTGCGCGGCAAGGCCGCCAAGATCAAGGAGAAGCGCGACACCCCTGTCGCCCGCTGAGACCCGTTCGTTTCGGTGCGGTCCTCCCAGACGGGCCGACTAGGCTCCGCCGGGTGACCGCGCGACCCGACGCCGACCCGGCACCGGCCACCGAGGTGGCAGGCGCCGGGTCGCGTCGTCCCGGTGTGGTGCCCCTGCTCGTCGTCGCGGTCGTGCTCACGGCCGTCGTCCAGGGAGTGCTGCTCCAGTCGTACTTCGTGCCCACCTCGGCCCTGGCGCCCGACCTCGAAGCAGGAGACCGCGTGCTCGTCTGGAAGGCGCCGCCAGCGGCGGCCGCGGGTGACGTCGTCGTCGTCGACACGACGGGCTCGGCCGGGGTCGACCGCGCTACCCCGGTCGACGACGGCCCGGTCGGCAGGATGCTGTCCGCGCTCGGCGACCTGCTGGGGGTCGAGCCGGGTCGCCGGGATGCTCTCGCCGTGGTCGCGTCTGCGACCGGCGAGGACGTGACGCTGGCCTCCCCGGTGCCCGGCACCGTCCGGCGCGACGACGTCGTGGGTACCGTCGTGATGCGGGTGTGGCCGCTCGGTCGCTTGGGCCGCGTCGGTCGGGAGACGCCATGAGCACCTCAGGAGCCGAGCCCGTGGCCGGGGGCCAGGAGGCGGGCGGTACGTCGACACCTGCGCTCGCCGTGTTCGGCGCTGCGGTGCGCGAGATCGGCATCGTCGTCGTCATGGCGCTCGGGCTGTCGTTCGTCGTCAAGACGTGGCTGCTCCAGGCCTTCTTCATCCCCTCTGGGTCGATGGAGGACACCCTTCTCGTGGGCGACAGGGTCATCGTGTCGAAGCTGACGCCCGGACCGGTGGACCTCAAGCGCGGTGACGTCGTCGTCTTCCGGGACCCGGGCGGCTGGTTGGATGCCGTTCCGCCGGTCACCCGCTCGGGTGTGTCGGGTGCGATCCACGACGGGCTCGTGTTCGTCGGCCTGCTGCCGGCCGAGTCGGAGGACCACCTCATCAAGCGCGTCATCGGGCTGCCGGGCGACCACGTCGAGTGTTGTACGACCGAGGGCGGCCTGATGATCAACGGTGTCGCGATCGACGAGCCCTACCTCAAGCCGGGGGACGACCCCAGCTCGCTCGATTTCGACATCACGGTCCCGGCGGGGCACCTGTGGGTCATGGGGGACCATCGCTCGGACTCGGAGGACTCCCGCTTCCACGACCCGTCCGAGACGGGTCGGGATGGTGCGGTGCCCATCGACGCCGTCACCGGGCGTGCCGTCGCGACGGTGTGGCCGCTCGCGCGCGCCGACTGGCTCTCCGCGTACGCGACGACCTTCGCGCAGGTGCCTGGGGGAAGGGCGTCGCGGTGAGCGTCCCAGCGCCCCGCAGTCCGAGCCTGCGCGTGGAACGTGCGCTCCAGCGCGAGGGGCACAGGCTGCTCGCGGGGATGGACGAGGTGGGCCGTGGCGCGCTGGCCGGCCCGGTCACCGTCGGTGTCGTCGTCATCGACGAGACCTGTCGCACAGCACCGCAGGGAGTACGCGACTCCAAGCTCCTCGCTCCGCACGCCCGTGAGCGGCTGGTGCCGAGGATCCGGCGCTGGGCCGTCGCGCACGCCGTCGGTCACGCGAGTGCCGAGGAGATCGACGAGGTCGGCATCATCGCTGCGCTCAGGCTCGCCGGATGCCGTGCGCTGACGGCGACCGGCGTCCGCCCGGACCTCGTCATCCTCGACGGCAACCATGACTGGCTCACCGCGCCGCATGACGTCGGGCTCTTCGCGTTCACCGACGAGCCGGTACTCACTCCTCCGGTCACCACGATGATCAAGGCAGACCTGAAGTGCTCCTCCGTGGCTGCCGCGAGCGTCCTCGCCAAGGTCACCCGGGACCGGATCATGGTGGACCTCGGGGCGCAGGTCACCGAGTACGGCTGGGTGGAGAACAAGGGGTACGCCGCGCCGGAGCACATGGAGGCGTTGCGCCGTGTCGGCTCCTCGCCGTGGCACCGCTGCTCGTGGAGGCTGCCCGGTGCGGTGGACGAGTATGGCGAGGCGGTGCCGGACACCTCGGATGCCGATGCGCCGGCACCCGATCCGGCCGGACCGGAGATGATGACCGACGGACCCGAGCCAGCCGAGTCGAGTGACCTCTGGACCGACTCGACGACCGACGTGCCCCGGCTGACCGACCT
>OBLS010000634.1_pt1 | contig 13090 bp, 11 predicted proteins | sample 1519901 | NCBI WGS metagenome assembly OBLS01 (sample SAMEA3113585, study PRJEB22503) | soil metagenome
AGGACGCCACTCACCTGCTCCGTCTCGGCCTCGCGGCGCTTGAGCTCCTCGACCGCCTCAGCCTCAGTCGGGCGCTCTTCCTCCTCAGGCCGCTCTTCCCCCTCGGGCCGCTCTTCCGCCTCAGGCCGCTCTTCCTCCTCGGGCCGCTCTTCCGCTCCGGGCGCCTCCACCTCCTCGGGCAGCTCTTCGGCGCGGGGCGCCTCCACCTCGTCGGGCGCCGCTTCCCCGCCGCGCTCGAGTATCTCCTCGATCAGTTGCTCGCGACGGAGCATCCGGTATCCGGGCACGCCCAGCCGGGCAGCCTCGGCGTGCAGCTCCGAGAGGTGCCTGTCCGCAAGCTCTGATTCGGCCATTCGAGGCGCGCAGCATATCCGCGCTCTGATCGCGATCCGCGCGCCTGTGGGTATACGATCCCTCGCGCCGCGATGGAACGCGCGATGACACGGCGGGGGATTGGTGAGCGCCGCCGGTCCGGCGGCGGGACGCTGCTCGCGCGGCCGCTCTCGCTCGTCCCCACGGACGCGCGAGCTCAGGCGCCCGACGGACCGAGCCCCGTACAGGTCCTCTCCGACCCAGTCCTCAACTTCCAGGCGCTGTTCGCGCTAGGCGCGACGGGTGAGGGGACGGCCGAGTACGGCGAGGTGGCGACCGTGATCGACGGCATCCGCGCGCGAGGCTCGACGATCGACGCCGTCCACGACGAGTTCACCGCGATGTCGGTCCAGCTCAGGGACGCGGCACGGCGCAGCCGAGCGGGACGTCACCGCGTCAGCGCGCGTGATCAGTTCCTACGCAGCGCGCGCTACCTGACCCCGCCGCTGTTCTTCGTGCTGGGGACGAGCGACCCGACGTCCGCCCGCCAGGCCACCGACTATCGCGCGATGCGGGCGCGTTGGAACGCGGCCGGGCGTCTGTTCTCGCCGCCGATCGAGCAGGTGCGGATCCCGTACGGACCCGGCTCCCTTCCCGGCTGGTTCCTGCGCCCGCCGGGCCGGCGCCACCGGCGCCCGACGATCGTGCTCAACAACGGCAACGACGCCCAGGCGGTCGACATCTACGCCTACGGTGGCGCCGCCGCACTCGCCCGCGGCTACAACGCGCTGATCTTCGAAGGTCCCGGCCAGGGGGCGATGCTGTTTCTGCGCAACGTGCGGATGCGGCCGGACTGGGAGAAGGTGATCACGCCGGTGGTCGACTACCTGCGCGGGCGGGATGACGTCGACAAACGACGCATTGCCGCGATCGGCTGGAGCCAGGGCGGGGAGCTCGTAGCGCGCGCGCTGCCCTTCGAGCATCGCCTCGCTGCGGCGGTGTTCGATCCCGGGAGCGTCGCCGAGATCGCGGCCTTCCACTTGCCCGAGGAGCTGATCCAGGTCGTCCAGTCGGGCGACCGGGAGGAGGCCAACGCCCAGTGGGACTCGATATTTCCCAACCTCCCGGAGACGACCCGGTTCGAGTTCCGCAAGGGGGCGGCGCCCTTCGTCCAGCCCGACTTCTTCGACCTCGTGCGCTACGTGCTGCAGTTTCAGATCGGACCGGACCTGATCGGACGGATCGGCACCCCGACGCTCGTCACCGAGTACGAGGACGAGCTTGTCTATCCGGGCCAGGCCCAGACGGTCTACGACGCCCTCCGCAGCCGCAAGGCGCTGCGTAGACTCACCGCCGCCGAAGGCGCCCAACTGCACGACGCCCCGATGGCCCCCCAGCGACGCAACGAGATCGTCTTCGACTGGCTCGAGAAGCGGCTGGGCTAGCCGGTCGCCTGCAGGCGGCGCTCGGTCAGCTCGCGCAGCCACGCGGCGAACTCCGGTCGCGACTCCCAGTCCTTGCGGAAGCGCTCGGCCCCCGCGTCGGTCAGCGGGTGGTTGAGCATCTGGCGGAGGACCTTCGCCGGCACCGTGGCGATCTCGCATCCCAGCTTCGCGGCGATCACGACATGCTCGGGGTGGCGGATCGAGGCGGCGATCACCTGCGAGGTCACGCCGCCCGCGCGGAACGCCTCGACGATCTCGCGCACGACCGCGGTCGAGTCCACCGAGATGTCGTCCAGGCGGCCCATGAAGCAGGAGACGTAGGTTGCGCCGGCGCTGGACGCAAGCAGCGCCTGGTTGGCGGAGAACACCAGGGTCATGTTCACCGGAATCCCATCGCCGGTCAGCGCGTGCGCCGCCTCGAGCCCCTGCTCGCAGAACGGGACCTTGACCGTGACGTGCTCGTGCAGCTCGCGCAGCGCCCGCCCCTCGTCGATCATCCCCTGGGGTTCCTGGGAGACGACCTCGGCCGAGACGGGTCCTCCGACGAGCTCGCAGATCCGGCGCACGATGTCGCCGGGATCGCCCTGCTCCTTGGCGAGCAGGGAGGGGTTGGTGGTCGCGCCGGCGAGGACCCCCCAGGCGGCGATCTCCTCCACCTCGGCGACGCTTCCCGTGTCGATGAACAGCCTCACTCGCGCGCCTAGCTTACGCCGGCGGCCGGATCGACACCGTCGGCCCGCGCCGCTTCGACCCAGGCCTCGGCCTCCCTGCGGACCCGCCGGCGCCCCCAGCCGAGCTCCCCGGCCATCGCCTCGGCGACGGGCAGGGCGGAGTCGCCGTCGCGGAGATCCGGCGCGGCCAGGATCCCCAGCCTCGTCCGCCGCAGCAGCACGTCGGCGACCGAGCGGGCCTGCTCCGAGCGGGCGGCGACGACGGCCTCGGCAAGCACGTCAGGACGTCCCGGCGCGATCGGGCGCGCCAGCTCCGGACGCTCCGCCGCCAGTTCGAGCACCGTCCGGGCCGCATGGCCATAGCGAAACGCGAGCTGCTCCAGCGCCCCCTGCGGCAGGCCGTCCTCGTCGAGGCCGTCGGGGACCTGGAGGTCCTCCGCGCGCGCCGCCATCCCGAGCGGGATCTCCGCGGTCCGGCACGGCGCCACCCGCTCCTCGCGCTCGACCATCCGGTCGACCACCTGCTTCGCCATCCGCCGCCACGTGGTCAGCTTCCCGCCCGTGATCGTCAGCAGCCCGGACGAGGTCTCGTACAGCTCGGCCTTGCGCGAGATGTCCACGGACTTCTTCGGATCGCCGGTGGCGATCAGCGGCCGCACCCCCGCGTAGGCACCGGTCAGGTCGGCCGGGGTCAGCTCGAGCTCGAAGTAGGAGTTGGTTGCCTCGAGCAGGTACTCGATGTCGCTCGGGCTCGGTTGCGGTCGGTCGATGTCTCCGTCGTAGTCGTTGTCGGTGGTCCCGATCAGCGCCCGGCCGTACCACGGGAGGGCGAAGATCGTCCGCTCCTCCCCCGCCGGAACGATGCAAGCGGCCTCCTCGAGCGCGAGGCGTTCGAAGGAGACCGTGACGTGCGTTCCCCGGCTGGGGCTGATCCTGGGGACGTCCTCCTCCGCCTCGATCTCCTCGGGACGGATCCGGTCCGCCCACACCCCGGTGGCGTTGATCACGTTGTCGGCCGCGACCTCGAAGCGCTCCCCGGACTCGACCTCCACGCACGCCACGCCGGAGGCGATCCCGCCGTCCTCGAGCACCTCGGTCACCTCCACCCCGTTCACGCACACGGCGCCGAACCGCTCCGCCTCGCCGAGGATCGTGAGCACGAGGCGGACATCGTCGGTCTGGCAGTCGTAGAACAGGTACGCGGAGCGGGGCTCGAGCTTGGCAAGCGCGGGAATCAGCTCCGAGACCTCCTCCCCCGAGATCTGTCGGTGGCGGTCGGGTGCCCAGTAATCCTCGGCCTCACGCCGGGCCGCCCGCTCGCGCCGGCCTCTCCCGACCCGCGTCGTCGCCATCACGTCGTACATGTTCAGCCCCACGCTGTAGCGACGGTCGCGCCGGTGCTCGCCCAGGGTGGGAATCAGGAACGGCGTCGGGTAGACGAGATGCGGGGCGAGCTGGACCATGAGCTGGCGCTCCAGCAGCGCCTCGCGGACGAGGCCGAGGTCGAAGTTCTGCAGGTACCGCAGGCCGCCGTGGACCATCTTCGACGAGCGGCTCGAGGTCCCGACGGCGTAGTCGTCGCGTTCCACCAGGGCGACCGAGTAGCCGCGCGAGGCGGCATCGAGGGCGGCCCCCGCCCCCGTGATCCCGCCGCCGATCACGACGACGTCGAAGCGGTTCCGGCTGATCGAATCGAGTGCGTCCCGCCGCGAGACCATCTGGGCCTATTCGAGGAAGGTGACGTAGTCGACGGCCGGCGCGCGCTCGGGCGGGCGCTGCTCCTGCACCGGTTCCCCGAGGTGCAGGAGGCTGACGAAGCGCTCGTCGTCGGCGAGGCCGACCGCCGCGCGGCCCTCCTCGGTTCGCAGCACGTCGGGCGTGCGCCAGTAGCCTGCGAGCCCACGGGCGTGGGCCGCGAGCAGGACGATGTAGGCGGCGCAGGCGGTCGCGTGCAGGTCCTCCTCGTCCTGGATCGGGTCCCCGACCAACCGGCAAGAGCAGACGACCAGCGTCGGGGCGCGGTCGAGCTTCGACGCCGACTCCGGGCCCGCCGCCTCCTTCAGCCGCTCCAGCGCCCGGGGTCCGATGACCCGGAATCGCCACGGATTGGTGATGTGATGGTTGGGCGCCCACCGGGCCAGCTCGAGCAGCTCCTCGACCTGCTCGCGCGGCAGCGGCTCGGGACGGTACGCCTTGTGGGTCCGCCGGGTGCGAATCGCGGTCTCAGCGTCCATCGGGAGAACCATAGAGAGAGCACCGAGAGCGACTCTCCCCTGCCGAGTGATGCGTTTGGTAGGCCATGGGCTACCAAGGGCGTCACTCACCCCGCGGCGGTGCACCCGAGACTCGCCGGCGGTAGAGGAAGAATCCGGCGGTAAGTCCAAACGCGAGCAGGCCGAGGCCCCCGAGCACGATGTCGCGGGTGCTCGGGCCGCCATCGGCGGCCGATGCCGGCTCAAATGGGGGTGCTTCGGGATCGCCGGGCGGTGCGGCTGGGCGTCGCCGTTCAGCCTGCGGCGCGGCGCCGGGCCGGTTACCGTCGCCCTCCGCGGCGCCGGCCTGGCGGGCCGGTTGCTTCCTGCTTACCCCGTCGCCGCTGCTCTTGCTCGACGCTGCATCACCAGTCGACGAGGTGGACTGGGGCGCCCGCGGCACCGCCGTTAGCGGAAAGGTCTCGCGGCTCACGGCGATCAGGACCTGGGCAGTGACCCAGACAGGCGTCTGGTCGCTGGCGGCGGAGTAACGGTAGTGCCCGTCGCTCGCCCGCCGGGCGTCGAGATAGTCGAACGGGCTGTGCCCGCCCCTGGTGACCGATTCGGGGTTGCGGCCCGCAGCCAGAAGCCCCTGGATCGCCCAGGCGGTCGACTGCGAGTTCGTAGGCCCGCTCTCGGCGAGCGCCCAGCCGCCGTCGCGCCCCTGCGACCGGTCCAGGTAACGGTCGCCCTCGGAGGCGGCGTCGCCCCCGCCTCCGGCGGCGACGAGCGCCTGCAGGGCGGCGCCGGTGCTGTCCCCTTCGCTCGGCTGTTCGGGCTGGTAACCCCATCCGCCGTCGCCGTTCTGGGCGCGTCGCAGCCAGCTCGCCGAGCGGTTCAGCACCGAGCCCTCGGCGCCGGAGGCCCGCAGGGCGAAGATCCCGAACGCGGTCAGGTTCACCTGGCCCTGGAAGGAGCCGTTGCCGGCACGCCGGGCGCGCAGCGCGGCCACCAGGTCGCGCCCCGCGAAGTCGCGGACGCCGACCCCGGCGCCCGCAAGCGCGAGGATCGTCCGCTCGAGGTCGCCGGTCGAGCGTACGTCCCCGGCCTTGGCGCGCAGGTAGTCGACGGGCGTTCGGGCCCCGCCCAGGTCGAGGGGATTGCGCCCCGACGCCTCGAGGCCCAGCATCGCCCAGCCCGTCATCGCCGCGCTCGAGGACCCGCCCGGCGCCGTGCCAAAGCCCCCGTCGCCGTTCTGGGCGTCCCGGAGCCACGCGCGCGCATCGCCCGCCGCGCCCGCCGCCTGAGCCTCGGTCGCGGAGGCGTCCCGGGGTCCCGCGATGACCGAGAGCAATCCGCCGGCCCCGATCGCGAGCGCGGCGAGAGCGCACGCCGCGGTCGGCTCCAGGGTCCGGCGCCAGCGGAACTCGCACCGCGCCCGGAAGCGAAGCAGCATTCGCACCAGGGCCGGGCCCGCGACGAGGGCGAGGGCGACGTTGCCGGCCGCGTGCGCGACGTTGAAGGGAATGCCGCGCGCCGAGATGGCGATATAGCGCTCGAGCGACTGCTCGCCGCCGTACGTCACCATGACCGAGAGATCGAGCAGGGCGCCGTACGCGAGGCCGGCGATCCCGCAGGCGGCGGCGAGGCCGAAGCGGCCGAGCCGCCGGCCGGTGGCCCCGGCGAGCGCGGCGCCCCCCACCCCCACCATTCCCCAGCCCGCCATCTGCCACGGCGTCCACGGCCCCTGGCCGAGCCAGAAGTTCGAGACCAGCGCGGTCAGCGCACCGACCACGAACCCGGGGCCCCCGCCGACCGCGTAGCCGGTGAAGAGCACGATGTCGGTGGTCGCCAGGACGTTCGGGATCGGAGCGAAGACGAGCCTGCCGGCGACGGCGAGCGCCGCGAGCGCCGCGACGAGCGCCACGATCCGCGAGGGGGGCCGGGAGCGCTCGTACCACGCGAAGCCCCCGACCAGGACGGCGGCGAGGATCACGAGGGTCACTGCCTGCCAGGTCATGCGCTCGCCTCCCGCGAGAACGGCGAGAGCTTGACCCGGAGCAGGAGGTCGGCTCCCCGCTCGGGCGTGATCGCGCCGTCCACGTCGAGGATCCGCGCGACCTCGGTGGCGAAGTACCAGCCGCCTGAGAGGACCTCGGAGCAGGGGCCGTCCGCGATCAGCTCGCCCTCGCCGAGCAGGATCGTCCGCTCCGCGAAGGTGGCCGCGAACTCCACGTCGTGGGTGGCGACGACGACCGCGGTCCCGCCCGCTGCCAGCTCCCCGATGCGCTCACCCAGCTCCTCCTTGCGCGCCCGATCCATGCCGCGGGTCGGCTCGTCGAGGCAGACGAGACCGGGCGCACGCTCGCCGGCTCCCCGTCCGGCCATCACGATCGCGAGCGCGAGCCGCTGACGCTCGCCGCCCGACAGATCGCGGGGGTCGGCGTCGGCCGCCCAGGCCAGGTCGACCGTATCGAGCGCCCGCGATCCCGCCTCTCCCGGCAGCTCGTCTCGGACCCGCTCGTGGACGAGGAAGTCACCCGGGCTCTGCGAGAGCAGCGCGCAGCCGCGGGGGGCCTCGATGCGACCGTGGGCGGGCTCGACGATTCCCGCCGCCCCGCGCAAGAGCGTGCTCTTCCCGGCGCCGTTTCGCCCCATCAGCGCCACCCGCTCTCCGCCGGCGATCGTCAGATCGATTTCGCGCAGGACGTCCCGAGGTCCGCTACCCGGGTCGAGCTCGACCCACAGGTCCGATATGTTCAGCGCGGGCGGTGCCGAAGGCTCTCTGTCTGTCGCGACGAAGTCGCGGCCGTCCGGGCGCGTGATCTCGGACGCCGCCCGCCGAGCGAGCCTCTCGCGAGCCTGGCGAACGCCGACCGGCGGCGGCCGCAGGCCGGCGAGATCGAACAGTCGGGCTCCGGGGGTGGCGAGCGCCGCGTCCTCTGCCAGCGCCCACTCCAGGAAGGCGCCGGGGGGACCGTCGAACGCGATCGAGCCGTCACGCATCGCGACGGCGCGGTCGGCCGCGCCGAGGCATCGCTCCAGCCGGTGCTCGCAGAGGACGACCGCGGTTCCCCACTGCTCGTTGAGGCGGCGCAGCAGCCATACCAGCTCGTCCCCCGCCACGGGGTCGAGCTGCGAGGTCGGCTCGTCGAGCAAGACCATGGCGGGGCGCGCGACGAGTGCCGCGGCGAGCGCCACCCGCTGCAGCTCGCCGCCGGAGAGGGTGTCTGTGGTGCGCTCGAGCAGCTCGGGTATCGCGAGCGCCAGCGCCACCTCCTCGACGGCCCGCGCCCGGCCGGCGGGCGATTCGCCCCGCAGCTCCAGGGGCAGCGCGATCTCGGCGCGCACCGTCGTCGAGACGATCTGGGTCTCGGGATCCTGGGCGACGAAGCCGACCACGCCGGCGAGCTCGGCCGGGCCGTGCTCCCGGGCGTCCAGGCCCGCGACCTCGACATCGCCGGCGAGGGTGCCGCCGTGGAAGTGCGGCACGAGCCCACACCCGGCGCGCAGCAGCGTGGACTTACCGGAGCCGGAGCGCCCCGCGAGCACCACGAACTCGCCCGGGCGGACGGCGAGCGTCACCCGGCTCAGGGCGTCGCGCCGGGCTCCCGGATAGCGATAGGTGAGGTCCGCGATCTCAAGCGCGGGCGCGCCGTCGCGACGCTCAGGCATGGGCACCCGCCTCCCGCGTGCCGGAGCTTGGGGCCGACGAACGTCCGCGGAAGGCCCGCCGCCGCCACGCGAAGGGGAGCGCCGCCACGATCGGCAGCGCCGCCGCCAGGGCCACGGTCGTCGGGCCGGCGTCCAGTGCGAGCTCGGGGTAGGGGTCGAACTCGCCCACGCCGGCGAGCCGGGCGGCGAGCCCGGCGCCGGCGATCGCCAGCCCGGCAGAGAAGAAACCACGGTCGCCGCGGGAGCGCCGATCCGGCTCCCGGGTGGCGCGCCCGGGCAGCCCGTACCCCCGCAACTCGAGCGTCGCGGCGACGTCCACGGCATGGTCGAGCGACCCCTCCACGAGGCGCCGCGCGAGCGTGGCCCTACCGACTGGCGCCGCCCCGGGGCCGCGGAGCGCGGCAGCCTCGCGAAGCCGGGTGAGATCGCCGGCGGCGACCGGCACCATGCGCGAGACCAGCGTCGCGGTGAGCGCGGATCGGCGGGCCAGCGGGCGAATGAGCCGCAGCACTCGGTCCGGGTCGACGCATGCCGAGTAGACGGCGAACGCCATCGTGACGATGAGGATCCGCTCGGCGAGAACGGCCCCGGCGGCGAGCGACTCGAGGGTGACGTCCATCGATCCCAGCACGGGGATGTCGTATCCGCGCACGAGCACGGTGTCGCCCCGGTCGGTGACCAGGACGTTGACAACGACGATCACGATTCCGAGCCAGATGCCCCAGCGCAACGACAGCCCCAGTGCCGATCGTGCTCCCGCGGCGAGGCCGGCGACGACGGTGGTGGCGGCGGCTCCGGCAAGCACGATCGGGTTGGAGAACAGGAAGGCAACGAGCACCAGCGAGCCGAGATAGACGGCGGCGGCGGCGACCGATGCGGCCTGGAGGCGACCGGGACGCGGCGTGTACGCGAGCGCGCTTCGCATCGGGCCGGCCCTCAGCCTCGCGCTCCCCGGGCGGTCACCGGTAGCGCAAACTCGCCGCGCTCATCGACGGCGACCGCATAGCGGTCGCGGAGCGACTCCGTGTCCAGCAGCTCGATCGCGGCGTCCACCCCCGCCTCGTCGGTCCCGGTCACGACCCACGTCGGCTGCTCGTCGCCGAGCCGGACCGCCGCGACGAGCCCCGATTCGCCACCAGCCCTGCCCCGAACGACCTCCTGACCCCGCGGATCGAGAGCCACGAGGTCGTAGCCGCCGGTGGCCGCGGCCTCGATGTCCGCGAACACTCCGCTCTGAGAGGGACCGTCCTCGATCTGGACTGCGGCGCGGTCCTGGCGTACCTCCTCCCAGGGGCCGACGACGACCCGCAGCAGCTCCTCGCCGAGCTTCGCACGCTCGGTGGCGATGCTGGCTGCGATCCCCTCCGCCTCCAGCCGGTCCGCGACCGCGGAGCAATCGTCCTCGGCCGCGAGGCAGTCGATTCTGACCGGGAAGCTCTTGCCCTCCGACCCGTGTACGAAGGGCTCGGGCCACGCGCCTACCACCGCGGGTACGCGCATCGCGCCCGTCCACTCGCGGTAGTCCCACCACACCCGGTCGCCTCCGTAAACGCGCGCCTCGGCGGCGCCGATCGGGGACTCGATCCCGTTGACGTAGAAGAACCAGTCGAACGTGCGGTCGCCGCGGACGCTGCCCTCCAATCCATCGATCGACTCCACGAAGCCGCCCCCGTAGCGGGTCTCGACCTTCGCCTCGCTGTCGAGAAAGCGCATCACGGTCTCGGACTCGGGCGGATCGCTGAGCTTGGCGTCGACGAGGCGCTCGGTGCCGAAGTCGCGGGTCACCGTCAGGGTCGCGTCCCCATCCGAGGAGGCGCCGGGACCAAAGCCGCAGCCGGCGGCCGCGACGGCGCACAGGAGCGCCGCCGCGGCCGCCATGCCGCAGCGGGGGTTCACTTCCTCTTCACCTTCTCGCAGGCGCGCACCACGTCGTCTCCGTCGACGACCGCGACGTCGCGCTTGCCGCTGCCGCAGTTGATCCGATCGGGGCCTCCGCCGCGCGCCTTGACGCGGTCGTTGGCCGCTCGGGCCTTGATCTTGTCCGCGAGCTTCGTGCCCTTGATCCTGTCGGGCTTGCCGGTGCCGGCAATCACCTGCTGCGGCGAGCACTCGCCGGCCTGAACGCATACGGTCACCTCGTTCGAGGGGATCGCGGCGCCGCTCGTCGCGCGCAGGGTTGCTTCATCAGATCCCAGCGCGACGTTGGCTCGCCCCTGCGCGTCGGTCGTGGCCGGGGAGCTTCCCCCGCTGACCGTGGCGCCGGCCGCCGGCGTTTGCGTCCCGTCGTCGGCGTACTCCACCACCTCGACCTCCACCTGGGCACCCGGGCTTGCCGAGTTCGGCCCCTCGAGCGCGAGCTCGGACGGGTAGGGGAAGCCGGGCGCCAGATACCACAGCACCTGATCGCCCTTCTTCAGCGCCAGCTGGTCGCCTCCCACCTGGGCGCCCGTGTGGTTGTGCTTCAGGTACCACGAGGCGGCGCCCTGGGCCTGGAAGCCGCCGATGCCGCACACGCCGAGCCCGAACTCGAAGGCGTCGGTGAGGGACAGGGGGCGCAGATCACCCGCCGTGGTGGATGCGTCCTCGACGATTCCGAGCGCGGTCGGGCCGGGCAGCTTGACCTTGGCGCCGCTGCCGCCCGTGTCGGGACCGAAGCACTGGGCCTGCGGGTCCGTCCTGGCGTTCACCGTGCCCGTGTACTGAACCAGCTGGGCGAGCGGCTGGCCCGAGGGCCCGACAACCCGCAGACCGGCGCCTACGGTCTTGGGCTTGGCCCCGGCGACGGCGGGGACTGTCATCAACATCGCGACCGCGCAGGCGAGTGCCGGCCCGAACGGCCGTCGAACGGTACGTATCGGCATCGAAGCCACCCTTTCCTCGAGGGTTGTCATGGCTCGGCCGGGGGCAGGTCTCCTGGCTTCCGGGACGGGCGCCGCGCCTTCCCGGGACGACTGGTGGCCGCCCCAGTGGCTGAGCGTCGCTCGTGCGGCGCCCCGTTACCCGGTCACAGTGGCGGGACCGCGCCGGTCTTGCACCGGACTTCCCTTGACCACCGGCCGTATGTGGCGGGCAGTCTATCCGTCCCCCCGGCGGGGGGCAGAACTAACCCTTGCGCGCCTCGACCTGCCTGCGGAGCTCGTCGACGACCCCGGGCATGTCGCGCTTCATCTTGTCGAGCTCCCAGTGCGAGATCTTGATCACCCGCAGGGGCGAGGTAGCCCTCACCGTCGCGGAGCGCTGCTCGCCCTCGAGCAGGGCCTGCTCGCCGAACACGTCGCCCGGGCCGAGATCGGCGAGGTGCTGGCCGTCGCGCTCGACCTCGGCGGTCCCGTCCTCGATCGCGTAGAAGTCGTTCGCGTATCCGCCCTCCGTGACAACCGCGGTTCCGTCCGGATGCGATTCGAGCTCCGCGAACGTCGCGACCTTCAACAGGTCGTCGTCGGGCACATCCTGGAACAGGGGGATGCTCTTGAGCTGGCTAACGTCCACTCCACTCTCCTCCGGGTCGGCTTCCCCAGGGAACCTAGCCGATCACGGCGAGGGGACGGTCGGCGAGCCCGCCTGAAACCGGATACGCACTCGGTCCGATTCTCGCTACGAGCGGATAACTGCGACCCGCGTTAGCGATCGTTTACCTACTGTTGACCGGAGAGCCATGGAAGCGCCCATAGCGTCGCGTTTCGAAATGCGCCGCTCCGCCGAGGATGCTTCGACTTCCAACGGCGTGCCGGGCAGCGACCCGACTCCGATCACGATCCGGGCGGGCGAGATCGAGGAGGAGTGCGAGCTCCTGGCTCGCTGCGAGCGCAGCATCGACCGCTCCCGCCGACGCCGCGAGCCGCCACCCGCCCCCGGCACGCCCGTCAGGCCCGGCGCGATCGGTGGAGTCGCCGCCGCGCTCGGGTTGCTGACGCTCGCGCTCGTAGCCGGCTTCCTGGAGCGGCAGCGCAGCGAACCGCTTCCGCGGGCGGCCGGCACCGCCGCGGTCGTCCAGCCCGGCGGAGATTCCCGGGCGAGTGGCGATCGCGGCAGGGGCGCACCCACCGTCGTCCCGCGCCCGGCGGCGGTCCGCGACGCCAAGCGCTACGCGCGCGGCCGCGATGGCGTCGTCTCCTTCGCGGTGGTCGACTCGCGGGGGCGGGTGTATGGGCGCTCGGCGGACAGGCCCTACGTCTCGGCGAGCATAGTCAAGACGCTGCTGCTCGCGGCCGAGCTTCGGCGTCTCGAGAGCGCCGGCGCGTCCCTCGACGCGGACACCCGCGACCTGCTGACGCAGATGATCACGTACAGCGACAACGCTTCCGCGGACGCGATCTACAACCGGGTCGGCGACTCGGGGCTCTACGAGACGGCTAAGCGCGCGGGCATGGAGAGCTTCACCGTCTCCGGTTACTGGGCGAACGCCCGGCTCACCGCCCGTGACATCGGCCGCTTCATGTGGAGGCTCGACGACGCGGTGCCGAGCGGGAAGCGCCGGTTCGGGCTCTCGGTGCTCGGGCAGATTGTCCCGGTGCAGCGCTGGGGCATTCCCGACGTCGCGGGCCGCAGATGGGCGGTGCGGTTCAAGGGCGGTTGGCGCTCCACCGAGCTCGGCCAGCTCGTCCACCAGGCGGCGGAGCTGCGCCAGCCAGACGGACCACGCATGGCGGTGGCGGTGCTCACAGACGCGCAGCCCACGCAGGCGTACGGGATCGAGACGGTGCGCGGCGTAGCCGAGCGGCTGCTCGAGGGCTCAGCTCGCTAGCTGTAAGACCCGAGCGGGTTGTTCAGCTCGCGTAAGCGAGCTGCCGGGGGC
>OBLS010000636.1_pt1 | contig 13088 bp, 18 predicted proteins | sample 1519901 | NCBI WGS metagenome assembly OBLS01 (sample SAMEA3113585, study PRJEB22503) | soil metagenome
CTCCCCCGCCGAGAGCTCGCCGGCGTCGAGCAGGCGAAGGATGCGCAAGCGCGTGGGATCACCGAGCCCGCGGAAGTACTTGGCCAGCAGCTCGGTCATGCCCGGCACGTCGTCGAGCGTGAACGGGGAGGCGATGATCACGTTGTTCATATCGGGAAAATACGATATCGTAATCACCCGATGTATCAGTCGTCCCCCAGACGGGAGATCGGCCCGATAGGGACGGTCAGCCGCGTGATCGGAGGCCTGGTCGCGATCGGGCTCCCGATCGTCCTGAGCGGGATCGGCTGGTGGGACGTCGGCGCCGCGCTCATCGTGTTCCCGGCCATGGCGACCGCCCTCGCCACGCTTGTCACGGCGGCCTACGAGCACTACTCGCCCGGGTCGCTCATGAAGCGCCACGTCGTCTGCTCGGGTCCGGGATGTGTCCTGACCATCACCATCGTCGCGATCGCATTCACCCTGAGCGCACTGACGCCGATCAGCGATGTCGCGTTCTGGGTCTGGCTCGGCGCGTCGATGCTCCTCGCCGCGGTCCGCGGCTACGGTGGCTGCGAGGTGCTCGCATTCCCCAACGCGATCACCGGTCGCCGTGATCGGATCGGCTGCATCCTCTACACACCGATCGACGTCGCGGAGGCGAGGCACCGGGCCGGGCGCACGGACGCGTCCGTGGGAGCGGCACCTCACTCCGTGGGGGGACGATGAAGGTCGAGCTCCTCTACTTCGACGGCTGTCCGAACTACGAATCGCTCGCGCCGCGCCTGCGCGAGCTTGCGGATGGCGCCGGGGTGAGCGCCGAGGTCCGGCTGCGTCGCGTCGAGTCGGACGACGAAGCGCGGCGATTGCGCTTCCTCGGCTCGCCGACGGTGCGTGTGGACGGCCGCGACGTCGAGCGCGGGGCCGAGGAGCGGGAGGGCTATGCGCTGCAGTGCCGCCTGTATCGCACCGCGAATGGCGTGACGGGGACACCGCCCGACAATTGGATCCTCGAGGCGCTTCATGGCCACCAGCCCTGAGATCTCGTCGCTCGCCGAGGCGATCGCCGGCTCCATGGCGACCCTGTCGGTAGAGGAGCAGCGTGTGGCCGTCGCGCTCTACCGTCAGCTAGCGGGAGGTGAGCCGGTGCCCCCAGGATCGCTCGCTACTGAGCTGGGAGCCGACGACGACGCAATCGAGAGGACACTCAAGGGCTGGCCGGCCGTCCATCGCTCCGACGATGGCGCAATCGTCGCGTTCGGCGGGCTTGCGATTCCCGAGATGCCGCATCGACTCCGCGTCGACGGTCGGCTTCTGCATGCCTGGTGCGCCTGGGACGCCCTCTTCATCCCCGAGCTGATCGGACGGACCGCCGAGGTCGAGTCGCAATCGCCGGCGAGCGGCGACCTGGTTCGGCTCACGGTCGCACCCGAAGCGATCGTCGCGGCCGAGCCCCAGGAGGCCGTCGTCTCCATGCTGGCGCCGACAGAGCGCTTCGACGACGACGTGGTCGCGAGCTTCTGCCACTTCGTGCACTTCTTTCCCTCTGCCTCGGATGCACGACCATGGCTCGATCAGCATCGCCCGACGTTCCCGCTCTCGCTCGACGAGGCATTCGAACTCGGGCGGCTGACGAACCGCCTGTGCTACGGGGAGGCCTTGAGGAACGCGGCCTCCTGAGCCTCACTCCTCGCCGGCCAACAGCTCCATCAGCAGCCCGTCGTGCCAGCCGTCGCCCTCGACGTCGCGCTCGTAGCGGCGCATCACCCCCACCGGCCTGAAGCCGACCTTCTCGTACGCCCGGATGGCCGCGGCGTTCGCGGTCGCCGGATCGATCGTGATGCGGTGATGGCAGTGGTCCTCGATCAAATGGCGCACAACGCGTCTCACCGCCTCCGTGCCGAGGCCGCGGCCGTGCAGGGCGGGGTCGAGGAAGAGGTCGATGCCGGCATGGCGGTACCTGGGTTCGAGCTCCTCGGTGAACTCGATCATGCCCGCCACCCGGCCGTCGACCTCGATCGTCAGACGCGTCGCTTCGGGCACATCCCATGGAAAGCCCTCGTCCGGTAGGCCCCACCAGCGTGCGACCTCCGGAGTCTCGTGAATGCGCCGCAGCTCCGCCTCGTCACCCCCGGTGAGCGGGCGAAGGACCATTTCAGGCGGTGCAGCCATTTCGAGCGGGCCGACGCCTTAGGTGAGCGCGAGCAGTCGCTTCGCGTTGCCGCTCAGAAAAAGCTCCCGCGTCTCCTCGTCGAGGCCGAGCGCATCGAGATCCTCCAGCGCCTTCTGCGGCGCGATCATCGGGTAGTTGGTGCCGAAGAGGACCTTCCGGCGGCCGCCCTTGCTCTGCATGTAGCGGACCAGCTCGGGTGGGTAGCGGCGGGCGGTGTATGCCGAGGTGTCGATGTAGACGTTCTCGTGCTTGCGTGCGACGGCGATCATCTCCTCGGTCCACGGGTATCCGATGTGCCCGCCGATGATGACCAGCTCGGGGAAGTCGAGCGCGACCCGGTCGATGTAGGGGATCGGCCGGCCGGTCTCGGACGGGCGTAGCGGGCCGGTATGTCCGACCTGGGTGCAGAACGGCACTTCGAGCTCGACGCAGGCCGCGTACAAGGGGTAGTAGCGGCGGTCGGTGGGCGGCGCGTCCCAGAGCCACGGCACGACGCGCAGCCCCTTGAAGCCCAGCTGGTTCACGCAGCGGCGCAGTTCGCGCACCGCCGCCATCGGCCTGTCGAGATCGACGGCCGCGAGCGCCGCGAAGCGCTCGGGATGCTGGCTCACCCAGCCGGCGACCTGATCGTTTCCGATCAAGGACCCCTCGGGCGCGTGCCAGGCGCTCAGCAGTCCGAGCTCGATGCCCGCATGATCCATCGCCGCGACCGTCGTCTCGATGGACGGCTCCTCGTCCGGGATCTGCCCGCCGGTCCAGCGGCGCAGGGACTCGAGCATGTCGTGTCGAAGGAACCGGAGGGTGGGGTGCTGCATCCAGACGTCGATGGCCATGACCGGCAGCTTGACGGTTGAGGCCGGCCCAGGGCCTGCAAGGATGCTCCCGAAGCCCGGGGGTCGTGCCGCGTCATTAGCGCTTCTCGCGTGTTCTTCATTCCGGATGCGTCGACGCCTGGCTCTCGCGCTCTGCCTGCTCGCCTGCCCGCTGTTCGCGACCACCGCGCCCAGCGCGGCGGCCGGTGCGCCCGTGCGCCCGCAGCCGCCAACGAGCGCCGAGGTCGACCGGGCGACCGGGCGGTTCCTGGATTCCCTCGGCGAGGGGAATAACCCCCGTGCCTCGGAAGCGCGCGGCACGGGTGGAGCCGCGCAGCTTGGCGACGACTCGCTGTTCCCGGACAAGCGCATCGTCGCCTTCTACGGGGCGCCGCAGATGGGCGCCACGATCCTCGGTCGCAGGTCGATCGGCGCGGCGACGCGCCAGCTTCGCAAGCAGGCCCGACCCTATGACGCTGCCGAGCGCCCCGCGATCCCGGGGATCAACCTCGTCGTGACAATCGCAACCGCCGACCGGGGCCGCGACGGGAAGTACCGCTCCCGCCAGTCCAACGACGTGATCGACGAGTACCTGGCGGCCGCGAGGGAGCTGGACGGGCGCCTCATCCTCGACATCCAGCCGGGCCGTTCCAAGTTCATGCAGGAGGTACGCGCGTTCAGGGAATGGATCGCGGAGCCCGATGTCGACGTCGCCCTCGACCCGGAGTGGAACGTGGGGAGGAGGGGCACGCCGGGACGCACCACGGGCTCGGTCACCGCCGAGAACCTCAATCGAGTCTCGGCGTATCTCAGCGATGCGGTCGAGGGGGAGGGACTGCCGCCGAAGGCGCTGATAATCCACCAGTTCAGGGGTGGGAGCGTCAAGAAGCGCCAGCGGGTCAAGCAGCCCGAGGGAGTCGACGTGACCCTGAACTTCGACGGCATCGGCAGCCGGGCGGCGAAGAAGGCGGGCTATGCCCGCCTCCGCCAGGACGGGCTGTTCAACGGCTTCTCCCTCTTCTACCGGCTCGACAGCGGGGTGATGAGCCCGTCTCAGGTGCCCGGCCTGGAGCCGGCGCCGGACTACGTGCTGTACCAGTAGGAACGGTCTCGGCGCTCAGCCGAGGGCCTGGACGCTCATCACGCAGTCCCCGGTTGTGCGATCGACGGACGCCGCGGCGACCCCGGTGACCGACGTGTCCGCCTTGTGGAGGATCGCGAAGGACGTCTCCCGGGCATCGAGTGCCGTGTCGTCGGAGGCGGAGACCACGAACTGCACGTCGAAGTCCTGGAGCCGCACGAAGAAGTCGTCGCTCGCTCCCTCGCCGTCGATCACCATCACCGGTCCGTCCTCGTTGAGCTGCTGGGTGGGGACCGGCTGGACACTGCCGAGGAGCCTGTCGTTGCTAAGGACCTGGCAGACCGCGATCAGGCGGATCCGGCCGATCGTGAAGAGCTGCTGGCTCGCCGCTCCGCCACCCGGCTGGTCGTTGAGCTGCGCCGTGTCCGACTGCAGGAAGCCGACATCCGCCAGGTCCGTGGGCGTGAGCGAGTCATCGAGCACGTCGGCGGTCCGCACCTCGCCGTCGCCGATCTTGCCGGTGGTCACGGCGTTGGAGCGGATGTCGACCGTGGTGAGGTTGGCGTCCTTGATGTCGGCGGTCTGCACCTCGTTGTTGATGATGTCGGCCGAGCCAACCTGATTCTGGCCCGGCAGCGGGCCGTCGACGGCGCTGGCCGTTCCGACCAATGCGACGAACAGCGCGATTAGCGCGACGACCATCGAGGATGAGGGCCGCGCGCGCATGATCCGATCCATGGAGAACCTCCTAGTCCGCGGGGGCGCCGGCTCCCGCCACCGAGTGGCCTGAAGCTAGCCGCTCACCGTTCAGCTTCCGTTCAGGAGCACCGAAGCTAGCGTTGGCCGGCCCGCATGTCATCGGGGGTGGACCCTGAGATTTCCCCCTCGACGACCGGGAACGGCCTACTTAGGCGTCATCGGGCGCATTTAGCCTGGTCGGGTGCGCGGATCCAGGCTCTTTCTCGCACCGTCGGTGTCGCTGCTCGTCGCCGCGGCCATCACCGGCTGCGGGCCGTTCGGCGACGACGGTGGGGAGGACGGCGCCACCGGCGAGGAGGACTTCGTCGCGCGCGGCGACGAGATATGCCGCGACGCGCAGGAGCGGGTCGCCGAGGCCCAACGGGACCTGCCGACCAGCCGGCAGGAGTCCGTGCGGTTCGCCGAAAGTCTGATCGACATCTTCGTTCAAGAGGTGGGCGAGCTCCAGGCGCTGGATCCCCCGGAGGATGAGCAGGAGGCGTTCGATCGTTACCTCGACGCCCGCGAGGAGGCGATCGGCCTCCTACGGGAGGGTCTCGAGGCCGCCGAGGAGAACGATCCGCAGGCCTATGCCGACGCGCAGGCCGAGGTCGCTGCGGGGCAGGTGGAGCGGGCCGAGCTCGCCCAGCAAGCCGGCCTCCGGGAATGCAGCCGCCCACTGACCGGCGGCTCGCCGACGGGCGACTAACCTCGCCTGGCGAGCCACCCGAATCCGAGCGCCATCGCCAGGTTCGCGGCCCCAGCGAGCCACATGGCGCCCCGCGCACCGGGACGGTTGAAGGCCGGTGAACGCGACCACAGGATGTCGGTCCCGAGCTCCGTGCCCCGCAGCCAGGCGAGCGCCCACCAGTCCTCGGGGCGATCGCGCGCCTCAGCGACGGCGTGCGCCGCCGCGAAGGTGAGCCAGATCGGGCCGCAGCGGCGGAACAGGTGCTCCGCGTCAGCCGAGGGCTCGTCGTGGCCGAGCACGCGCAGCGTGGGGGCGGGCGCCAAGATCGCCCCCGAGCCGAGCAGGAGGTCGAAGGCGATCATGTTCCGGTTCGTCTGGCGCAGCGCCTCTTCGAGCGTCATGGGGCGATCCAACCACATCCCGGAAGGGAAGACTCCGCATCCGTCGAAACCAACCGTGCCGTGGCCAAGACCGCAACGAAGTCCCGCAACGGGGCACGGACGAGCACGAAGAGCTTGTCCGAGTACATCACCGAGCGCTTCGACGAGTTCTCCCGCTCGCAGAAGGACGTCGCCCGCTACATCGTCGACCACCTCGACGAGGCGGCGTTCCAGACCGCCGAGGAGCTGGCGCGCCGCGCCAACACCTCGTCCTCCACCGTCGTCCGCTTCTCCCAGGCGCTCGGGTTCGAGGGCTACCCGGAGCTCCAGCAAGCGGCGATCGAGGAGTACCGGCGCCGCGCGCCCGACGGCAACGGCCCCACGCAGCTGTTCGACTTCGACCACTCCGAGTTCGAGGCATCGCTGGCGAGCGACCACTCGAACGTCGAGGAGACGGCCCGCAGCCTCACCCGCGAGCAGATCGAGTCGTGCGTGAGCGCGCTCGCCACCTCGCAGCGCGTGGTGATCGTCGGCGTCGAGCAGATGGCCTTCTTCGCCAGCTACCTGCGCCACCTGCTCGCCCTGCTCGACATCCGCTGCGAGGTCGTCTCGAGCCCGCGCCAGGACGCGCTCAACCGGCTCGGCCGCGTGGACGAGGACACGCTGGTCGTCGCCTTCTCCGCCGGGCGCGCCCACCCGCTCGTCGTCCGCTCGATGAAGCTTGCCCGCCACCGCCGCGCGCGCACCCTCGCGATCACTGACGCCACGCTGTCCGATGTCGGCGAGCACGCCGAGCTGACCCTCTACTACTCGTCGGACAGCCCGTCCTACACGCGCTCCAACTCGGCCCTCCTGGCGCTGGTACAGGCGCTCGCGTACGGGGTGTACGCGCGCGACAAGGCCGCGTTCAAGGACCGCATCCGCGCCTTCAAGCTGAAGTAGCCCCGGCCACCCGGGATCGCGAGGGCCGTCACGTATCCTTGGCCTGATGGCCGAGCGGGCGACATTCCGGGTCAAGACGGGCCTCGCCGAGATGCTCAAGGGCGGGGTGATCATGGACGTGACCACCGCCGAGCAGGCGAGCATCGCCGAGGAGGCGGGAGCCGTCGCGGTGATGGCGCTGGAGCGCGTGCCCGCGGACATCCGCGCCGACGGCGGCGTCGCGCGGATGGCGAGCCCGCGGGTGATCAAGGAGATCCAGGAGGCGGTGACGATCCCGGTGATGGCCAAGGCGCGGATCGGTCACTTCGCCGAGGCCCAGGTGCTGCAGTCGCTCGAGGTCGACTACGTGGACGAATCCGAGGTGCTCACCCCTGCGGACGAGGGCAACCACATCGACAAGCACGCCTTCGAGGTTCCGTTCGTGTGCGGCGCCATCAACCTCGGCGAGGCCCTGCGTCGGATCGCCGAGGGCGCGGCGATGATCCGCTCCAAGGGTGAGGCCGGGACCGGGAACATCGTCGAGGCGGTCCGTCACATGCGCGAGATCACCGGCGAGATGCGGCGACTCTCCTCGCTCGGCGCCGACGAGCTGCCTACCGCGGCGAAGGACCTCCGGGCGCCGCTGGAGATCGTCCGCGACGTGGCGGAGCGCGGGTGGCTCCCCGTGCCGCTGTTCTGCGCAGGAGGAATAGCCACGCCCGCCGACGCGGCGCTGATGATGCAGCTCGGGGCGGAGGGGAACTTCGTCGGATCCGGGATCTTCAAGAGCGAGGACCCGCCGCGGCGGGCACGCGCGATCGTCGAAGCCACGACGCACTACGAGGATCCCGAGCGCGTCGCGGCCGCATCGGTGGAGCTCGGTGAGCCGATGCGCGGCGACGACATCGCCCAGCTCGCCGAGGAAGGCTCCCTGCTCCAGCAGCGCGGCTGGTAGTGGCGGGCGAGCCCAGCCTCCGCATTGGGATCCTCGCGGCCCAGGGCGACTTCGCTGCGCACGCGCGCGTCCTGCGTTCGCTCGGCGCGGCGCCGGTCGAGATCCGGCATCCCGAGCAGCTGGAGGGCCTGGACGGTTTCGTGATCCCGGGCGGGGAGAGCACGACAATCTCGAAGGCGATCGAGCGCGATGGGCTCGAGGAGGCGATCCGCAACCACGTCCGGGCCGGGCGCGCGGTGCTCGGAACGTGTGCGGGGATGATCGTGCTCGACCGGGACCATCTCGGTCTCATGGACACGGTGGCGCGGCGCAACGCCTTTGGTCGCCAGCTCCAGTCCTTCGAGACCGACCTCGAGGTCGAGGGGCTCGGCCCCGACTCCGTGCGGGCCGTGTTCATCCGCTCTCCCTGGATCGAGAGCCACGGCGCCGGCGTCGATGTGCTCGCGACATACGAGGGGCATCCGGTCGTGGTCCGCGAGGGCCCGCTGCTCGCGTGCGCCTTCCATCCCGAGCTCACCGACGACTCGCGTCTCCACGCCCTGTTCATGGCGATGGCGACCGCGGCGCGCGAGCGCGCGGAGAGCGCCCGGTGAGGGACCCGCGCGTAGACGCGCTGGCCCGCATCCTGGTTCGCTACTCGACGCGGGTGGGGGAGGGGGACACCTGCGTGATCGAGGGCACCTCGCCGGCCGAGCCGCTGGTCGCCGCCGTTTACGAGCAGGTGCTCGAGGCCGGCGGCCACCCCGTGCTCGCGATGGCGTTCGACGGCCAGCCGGCGGCCTACTTCCGCAACGCCTCCGGCGCGCAGCTCGATTGGGTATCCCCGCTGTCCAGGTGGGCGGCCGAGGAGTCCGACTGCCGGATCGCGATCGGCGCCGAGACCAACACGCGGCAGCTTTCCGGTGTGGCGCCGGAGCGGCAGACCAGGCGGCAGGCGGCGACGAGGGAGTTGATGCGGAGGACGATGGAGCGCTCGGCCGAGGGATCGCATCGCTGGGTGTACACGATCTTCCCCACCAACGCGTACGCCTCCGACGCCGAGATGAGCCTGGCGGAGTTCGAGGACTTCTACTTCCGGGCCTGCCTCGCGGACGACGAGGATCCGCTGACCGCGTGGGAGCGCCAGTCCGAGGAATGCAAGCGGCTCGCCGCCTGGATCGAAGGCCGCGAGGAGGTGCGAATCAGCGCGCCCGGCACCGACCTGCGGCTGGGAATCGCGGAGCGGAAGTTCATCCCCTGCTACGGGGAGCACAACATGCCCGACGGGGAGTTCTTCACGGCCCCGATCGAGGACTCGGTCGAGGGCGTGGTCCAGTTCCATCTCCCGGCGATGATCTCGGGGCGGGAGGTCTCGGGCGCCCGGCTTCGGTTCGAGGCCGGGAGGGTCGTGCACGCGAGCGCGGAGCGCGGCGAGGACTTCCTGATCAAGATGCTCGACACGGACGGGGGCTCGCGGCGGCTCGGCGAGATGGGAATCGGCACCAACTACGGGATCGACCGCGGCACCCGCGACGTGCTGCTGGACGAGAAGATCGGCGGCACCGTGCACCTCGCGGTCGGCGCCAGCTATCCAGAGAGCGGGGGGAGCAACGAGAGCGCCGTCCACACCGACCTCGTGTGCGACCTGCGCCAGGGTGGGCGAATCGACGTCGACGGGGAGGCGCTTCAGGAGGATGGGCGCTTCGTCGTCTGAGCGCTGGGGTCACTCGGCCGGGGCGAGCTGGACTTCGTCGCCCTCCACCCGCACCCGGTAGACCGGTTCGGGCTCTTCCGCCGGGGGCCCCACGGCCTCGCCGCTCGCGAGGTCGAAGATGCTGCCGTGGCACCCGCACATCACGGTGTCGCTCTCGAGCATGCCGTCGTCCGCCAGGTTGCAGCCGGCGTGCGTGCAGATCGCCCCGATGGCGCGGTATTCGCCGCCCAGGTTGGCGACGAGGACGTCCTCGCCATCCACCGTGCCTCCGACCATCTCTCCCTCGGCGATGTCGGCCGTGCTCGCGACCGTCGTCCACTCCGACATGTCCACCTCCCGTGATCGCCGACCGCGCCAGTGTAGTCCGGTTTCACACCGCAACTTCGGGGTCCGTGGACGGTTGTTAGGAGCGTACGCCTGCGTGGACGGATCCCAGCTTGCAGGCGCCTGGGACGAGCGCCCCAGGAGGGATGCAAGGCACGACGGCCGGGACCCAGGACCCGGCCGTCGCCATAAGCGGGACAGGCAGGGGCGTCGGTCGCGGGCAAGCATCACCAGCCCGCGACCGGCGGCATGCCCTCGTTCGCCCCTCCTAATATCGGGCTCATGGCCGGCCACTCGAAGTGGGCGCAGATCAAGCACAAGAAGGCGGTTACCGACGCCCGCCGCGGCAAGCAGTTCACGAAGCTGGCGCGCGCGATCACGGTCGCGGCGCGTGAGGGGGGAGGCGACCCCGACGGCAACCCGACCCTGGCCACCGCGATCCAGAAGGCCCGGGACTACTCGATGCCCAAGGACAACATCCAGCGGGCGGTGGACCGTGGAACCGGTGCGGGGACCGGGGGCGGGGAGATCGAGCGCGCCGTGTACGAGGGATACGGACCTGGCGGCGCCGCGCTCCTGATCGAGGCCCTGACCGACAACCGCAACCGCACGGGGGCCGACATGCGTCACGCCTTCGACAAGCACGGCGGGAGCCTCGGCGAGCCGGGATCGGTCGCTTGGATCTTCGAGAAGCGCGGCGTGATCATGGTCGACGCCGAGCGCTACTCGGAGGACGACCTGATCCCCGCCATCGACGCGGGGGCGGAGGACGTCAGCGAGGACGGCGACCTGCTCAAGGTCGTTTGCGCGGCCGGCCGGCTCGCGGCGGTCCGCGAGGCGCTCGAGGAGGCCGGGATCGAGGTCGAGTCCGCGGAGCAGACCATGGAGCCGAGGTCCGTGGTCGAGATCGGCGGGGACGACGCGCCGCGCCTCGTCCGCCTCATGGAGGCTCTCGACGAGCAGGACGACGTGGACGCGGTGCACGCCAACTTCGACATTCCGGCCGACGTGCTCGAGCGGGCCGCCGCGTAACGAACCGGGCGCCGCGACCTGCATGACCGCGCCCACGACGGCGCGGATACGATCGCCCCCGCACGGGGGCAGCCGGGGCGGGAACCCACGACCAAAGGAGGAACTCGAGTGAGACGAGGTAAGGAGGCAGGCCTCGCGCTGACGCTTGCGCTGCTCGTGAGCGCCGCGGCGCTGCTGGCCGTTCCCGGATTCGCCGGGGGGAAGGGGAAGATCCTGTCGAGCGGCCCGATCAACCTGCCGATCCCGAACGACGCCCCGACCGGGGTCTTCTCGCCGATCGGCTTCGGCAAGAGGGGGACGGTGAGGGACATCAACGTCGGTGTTCGGATATCGCACCCCAACGTGGGCCAGCTCAACCTGTACCTGTTCAAGGGGGAGAAGTACGTGCCGCTGGCGACGACCGTTGGCACGCCCGGCAACGACTACGGGTCCGGCTCCGCGGACTGCAACGGGGTCTTCACCGTGTTCGACGGCGGGGCGCCGACGTTCATCCAGACCGGCGCGCCGCCCTTCAACGGCGCCTACAGGCCCCAGGGGTCGCTGGGGCTGTTCGACGGCGATCAATCGAAGGGCAATTGGAGGCTGTTCGCCTACGACGCGACGGCCGGCACCTCGGGCAACATCAATTGCTGGGTGCTGGGGATCAACTACAAGAAGAAGAAGAAGAAGTGACGCCATAGAGGCATCCGCACCGGCGTCCAGAATCAGTAGTTCATGCTCGTGGTGATGGGCATCGATCCGGGCGTCGCGAACACGGGCTTCGGCATCGTGCGGATGGCGGGGTCGCAGATGAGCGCGATCGACGGCGGTGTGATCGAGACGCCCGGCGACGAGTCGCCGGAGCGTCGCCTCGCCCGCATCCACGCCGCGCTCGTGGAGCTCGTCGCGTGGCACGAGCCGGGCGCCGTGGCACTCGAGGACGTCTACTTCGGCAGGAACGTTCGCTCGGCGATCGGCGTCGGCCAGACTCGGGGCGTGGCGATGCTCGCCGCAGCGGAGCGAGGCATCCCCTGCTTCGACTACACGCCGCAGGCGGTGAAGATGGCCGTGTGCGGCGCGGGATCCGTCGCCAAGGAGCAGGTGCAGCGGATGGTCGGCAGCCTGCTCGGGCTGTCCGAGCCGCCGCAGTCGGATCACGCCGCGGACGCGCTCGCGGTGGCGATCTGTCACGCGAGCCATGCCCCCCGGCGCCGTGGGCGCATCGCGCCCCCCGTGCCGCCCGCTCCCCTCGACGGTGCCCTGCGAACGGAGGTCGAGGCCGGGTGATTGCATCGGTCCGCGGGGAGGTGCTGGCGCGCTGCCCCGACCACGTCGTGATCGAGGCGGGCGGAGTCGGGTACAGGCTCGCTGTATCGACAGAGACCCTGAGGTCCGTGCCGGCGAAGGGGCGCAAGGCCACGCTGCACGCCCACCTCGTGGCGCGCGAAGACTCGCTCTCCCTGTACGGGTTCGCGGCCGAGGAGGAGCGCGATCTCTTCCTGCAGCTGATCTCGGTGTCGGGCGTCGGGCCCAAGGTGGCGCTCGCCGTGCTCTCCGGGGCCGCTCCGCGCGAGCTCTTGCGAGCCATCGCGACCGGGGACGCAAAGCGCTTCCAGGCCGTCCCGGGGGTCGGAAAGCGCACCGCCGAGCGGATCATCGTCGAGCTGCGCGAGAGGATCGCCGACGCGCTGGATGAGGCCGCACTCCCCGCCGTCGCCGCCGGCGAGGACGAACCGCGCATCCTCGCCCGCGAGGGACTCGTCAACCTCGGCTACTCGCCCGCCGAGGCGGAGAGGCTTCTGGACGGCGTCGAGGGCGAGAGCGCCGAGGAACTGATCGGCGGGGGCCTGCGCAAGGCCGCCGACGCCACGGGCGCGCGGGATGCCGCATGAGCGAGGTGGAGCCGGCGCGGCGCGTGACCGACCCCAGCCTCGATGGGCCGCGGGGATCGCGCTCCGACGCCGATCCGGATCGCCTCGCCGACCGCGCCGCGGGCGCCGACGACGACTTCGATCGCTCGCTGCGGCCCCGCCGCCTGACCGAGTTCGTCAACCAGGAGCAGGTCACAGGGCAGCTCGCGATCTTCATCGAGGCGGCGCGGCGCCGCGAGGAGGCTCTCGACCACGTGCTGCTCGCGGGCCCCCCGGGCCTGGGAAAGACCTCGCTCGCGCACATCGTCGCCGGGGAGCTCGAGGCACCGATCGTGGCAACGGCCGGCCCCGCGCTCGAGCGCAAGGCCGACATCGCCGCCTTCCTCACGGCGCTGGAGCCGGGGAGCGTGTTCTTCATCGACGAGATCCACCGCCTCAACCGCGCGATCGAGGAGACCC
>OBLS010000639.1_pt1 | contig 13068 bp, 13 predicted proteins | sample 1519901 | NCBI WGS metagenome assembly OBLS01 (sample SAMEA3113585, study PRJEB22503) | soil metagenome
CGGCTTCGTCTAGACCAGGCAGCCAGTCCTTTCCGGAAGGACAGCCCGACGGCTCGACCAACCGACCGATGGAGGCCCTATGTCCGAGCAGCCGCGCGTCGAAACGATCCCCGGCCAGCGGCCAGCCGCCGCGGCGTCGCGTCGGACCGTTCTGCGCGCCGCGGGATTGCTGACCATCACTGGCGGTGCGGTCGCCGTCACGGCCTGCGCAGCTGAAAGTGATACAGCAGCTGCGCCGAGTACATCGGCTGGCGAGTCCTCCTCAGCCGCCGCGCCATCCACGACCAATTCGTCGGAAGCGGGCTCACCGAGTAGCGAGGCATCGAGCAGCCCCACGAAGTCGGCCAAGGCGCCGAGCGGCCCGAGCGTCTCAGCCTCCAAAGTTCCCGTAGGCGGTGGCGTGATCTTGAACAACGCGGACTACGTGATCACCCAGCCGACGAAAGGCGATTACAAGGCGTTCACCAAGATCTGTACTCATCAAGGCTGCCCGGTGGCCGAAGTAGCCAACGGGGTGATTCACTGCAACTGCCATGGCAGTGAGTACTCGATCAAGGACGGATCGGTGGTCAACCCACCTGCATCCAAGCCGCTCGCGGAGCACAAGGTGAAGGTCTTCGACCGCAAGGTATTCGTCACGGACTGATCCGAACACGGTCGGCCTCGCGGCGGGGGAGAGGACTCGCCTGCGCTGTCCCCTCAGCCGCCTACGCTGGAGCACGTGCCAGCTGCTTCCTCGTCCTCGACGGCCTCTCGGCCGGGAGGCCAGCGGACCGGTCCGGCATACCGTCCGGCGCCGGGATCCATACCTGACCAGCCCGGGGTCTACCGCTTTTCGGACGCCCAGGGACGGGTGATCTATGTCGGTAAGGCCAAGAGCCTCCGGTCACGATTGAACTCGTATTTCGCCGACCCCGTGTCGATGCTCAGTCGGACCCGCTCGATGGTCGAGACCGCAGCACGTGTCGACTGGACCGTGGTGCAGACCGAGGTGGAGGCGCTGCAGCTCGAATACTCCTGGATCAAGGAGTTCGACCCGCGGTTCAACATCAAATACCGGGACGACAAGTCCTACCCCTGGCTCGCCGTGACCCTTTCAGAGGAGTTCCCCCGCGTCATGGTCGGGCGGGGCGCGAAGCGCAAGGGGAACCGCTACTTCGGCCCCTACTCACACGCGTGGGCCATCCGAGAAACGGTGGATCTCTTGCTCCGGGTCTTTCCCATGCGGTCGTGTCGCCCAGGGGTGTTCAAGAACCACCGGCAGCTCGGCCGACCTTGTCTGCTCGGCTACATCGGCAAGTGCTCGGCGCCGTGTGTGGGCCGGATCGATGCCGCAGACCACCGGCGGATCGTCGAGGACTTGTGCTCGTTCCTGTCCGGGCAGTCCGCGCCAATGCTGAAGAAGCTGGATCGCGAAATGCATCAGGCCAGCCAGGCCCTGGAGTTCGAGCGGGCCGCGCGCCTACGCGATGACATCGGAGCCCTTCAGCAGGCAATGGAGAAGAACGCGATCGTCCTCCGCGACGGAACGGACGCCGACGTGATTGCGCTGGCGGAGGATCCGCTCGAGGTTGCCGTCCAGATCTTCCACGTCCGGGGCGGGCGGGTTCGCGGCGAACATGGCTGGGTAGCCGATCGCTTCGACGACTCTGGAACCGCCTTCCTCGTCGAGCAGTTCCTCCTCCAGCTGTATGCCGACACGGATCCGAACGTGCCGGATCCGGCGACGGTTCCCCGCGAGATCCTGGTGCCGGTGCTGCCCGAGTCGCTCGACTCACTGACCCGGCTGTTCACAGAACGGCGTGGTTCGACAGTGGAGATCCGGGTGCCGCAGCGAGGGGACAAGCGGGCGCTGATGGACACCGTCGCCCGGAATGCCGGAGAGGCACTGATCAGGCATAAGACGGCACGGGCCGGCGATCTGTCCACTCGCAATCGGGCTCTGGAAGAGCTCCAGGAGGCACTCGACCTGCCCACCTCGCCGCTGCGGATCGAGTGCTTCGACATCTCCAACCTGCAGGGCACCGAGGTGGTGGCCTCGATGGTGGTCTTCGAGGACGGCCTGCCGCGCAAGAGCGAGTACCGCCGCTTCGTGATCCGTGGCGTCGACGGCCAGAACGATGTCGCGGCGATGCACGAAGTCATCACCCGCCGGTTTCGCCGCCTCCTGGACGACCGCCGATCGCTCGTCCACGGTGGCGAGCGCGGAGCGGATGGTGAGGAAGGGCCCCTGTTGATCGATCCGACGACCGGCGCTCCGCGGAAGTTCGCGTACGCCCCGTCCTTGGTGGTCGTCGATGGCGGCCCGCCCCAGGTCGCGGCGGCGGCCAAAGCGCTGGACGAGCTGGGGATCTCCGACGTTGCGCTGTGCGGGCTGGCCAAGCGCCTCGAGGAGGTGTGGTTGCCGGACAGCGACGATCCCGTCATCCTGCCGCGCACCAGTGAGGGACTCTATCTTCTCCAGAGACTGCGCGACGAGGCTCACCGTTTCGCCATCACCCATCACCGCGAACGGCGCAGTAAGTCGATGGTCGAGTCGGTCCTGGATCAGGTGCCCGGCCTGGGCGAGGTCCGCCGAAAGCTGCTGCTCAACCACTTCGGTTCTCTGAAGAAACTTCGCGCCGCCACGGTCGAGGAGATTGCCGCCGTCCCTGGCTTCGGCACCAAGACCGCCCTCAGTATCAAGCAGGCGTTGGGGGCTCTGCCGCAACGCGAAGCAATCAACACCGCAACCGGCGAAATCACCGCGGTCTAGCTCCACCGCTTCAGAAGCCGAGCAGGGATAATCGTCTCCGTGACTGAGCCTGGAGAGGTTGAGCCATCGGCCACCAAGCTTCGGCTGGTCGTCGTGACCGGCATGTCGGGTGCCGGTCGGTCGACAGCCGCCAACACGCTGGAGGACCTCGGCTGGTATGTGGTCGACAACCTGCCGCCGAGCGTGCTGCCGGAGGTCTGCACGCAGGCAAGTGAAGTCGGCCTGACCCGGCTTGCCGTGGTTCTCGATGTGCGTACTCGGGAGTTTTTCGAGCAGCTGCCGGCGATGTTCAGCGATCTCTCCGCTGCCGGCGCGTTGCCCGAGATCTTGTACTTGGAAGCATCGGACGACGTGATCGTCCGCCGGCAGGAATCTGTGCGGCGGCCACACCCGCTGCAGGGTGATGGTCGGCTACTCGACGGCATTACCCGCGAACGCGTGACGCTCGCCACCCTACGGGCGGCCGCTGATTTGGTGATCGACACGTCGTCGCTGAACGTGCACCAACTGGCGTCTCGGGTGACCCACGCGTACGGCGGGGAGACCGAGGACCGGCTCCGGGTCACCCTGATCTCCTTCGGATTCAAGAACGGCATACCGGTGGATGCTGACATGGTCCTCGACGTCCGGTTCCTCCCGAATCCACACTGGATCCCCGAGCTGCGCCCCCAGACCGGGCTCAGCAAGCCGGTGAGCGATTATGTGCTGGGCCAGGATGGCGCTCAGCCCTTTCTGGAGCATTTCTCGGAGCTCTTCGAGGTGATTTCGGCCGGCTACTTGCAAGAGGGTAAGCGTTTCGCCACGATCGCGATGGGTTGTACAGGCGGCAAGCACCGCAGCACCGCGATCGCCGAGGAGTTCGCCAAACGGTTGCGCGCCAAGGGCATAGCCACCAAGGTGCTGCACCGAGATGTGGGTCGCGAGTGAGCCTGGACAGCGGAGCCCATCTGGGCGCGGCGTTGCGCTGGGGCCTTCGGCCATCGCTTCCGGCGGTCGTCGCCTTCGGTGGCGGCCACGGCCTGTCGGCGTCGCTGACCGCCCTGCGACGGATCACGGATCGTCTTAGCGCCATTGTCACCGTCGCGGACGACGGCGGGTCGTCCGGCCGATTACGAGCCGAGTTGAACTGCCTGCCGCCGGGTGATCTTCGGATGGCACTGGCGGCGCTCTGCGGCGACGACGAATCCGGCCGCACCTGGGCTGACGTGCTGCAATACCGGTTCTCGAGCGCGGGTCCGCTTGGTGATCACCCCATTGGCAACCTGCTGATTGCCGGTCTGTGGGAGCGTCTTGGCGACCCGGTCGCCGGACTTGACATGGTTGCCCGCCTTCTTGGCGCCAAGGGCCGCGTGTTGCCGATGGCGTCTGTGCCGCTGGGCATCGAGGCCGAAGTGATTGGCCTCGACCCTCGCCGCCCGGACGAACCGACGGTCGTCCGCGGACAGGCGCGGGTGGCCAAGACGGCGGGCGAGGTAAGAGCGGTCCGGGTGATTCCCCATGATCCGCCGGCCTGTCCCGAATCGATCGAGGTGGTCCTCGAGGCGGACTGGGTGGTGTTGGGGCCTGGATCGTGGTTCACGTCGGTAATCCCGCACCTGCTGGTTCCGAAGCTGGCCCACAGCATCGTCCAGACCCAAGCCAAGCGGCTGCTCACGCTGAACCTCGAGCCAGCAGGCGAAACCGCAGGCTTTACCGCGGCACGTCACATCGAGTTGTTGGCCGAGCACGCCCCCCACCTTCGGTTGGATGTCGTGCTGGCCGACCGCCGGTTCGCCTCCGAGGACATTCACCTGGCCGACTGGGCGCATTCGTTGGGCGCTCGATTGGTCATTGCTGATCTTGCCGCCCGGGACGGGTCTGCCCGGCATGACCCGCTGCGGCTCGCGTCCGCCTACGCCGAGATCATGGGCATCTGACGCATCGGCGGAGCCGTATGCATGTCATCATTTCCCAATGGCAATGACCGCCCAGGTGAAAGCGGAGCTGGCCACCGTCAAGGTCACCAAGCCCTGCTGCCGGAAGTCCGAGGTGGCGGCGATTCTGCGATTCGCCGGCGGTTTGCACATTCACAGTGGCCGGATCCTCATCGAGGCGGAGCTCGATACGGGTGCGGCTGCCCGTCGGTTGCGCACAGAAATCGGTGAGGTCTTCGGTCACCCGAGCGACTTGGTCGTCGTCTCGGGCTCGGGAATCCGCCGCGGAACCCGTTACGTCGTTCGGGTGATCAAGGACGGCGAGGCGCTCGCCCGTCAGACCGGGTTGATCGACTCCCGGGGTCGGCCGGCGCGGGGGTTGCCGCCGCAGGTCGTCAGCGGCGGCCTGTGTGACTGCGTTGCCGCCTGGCGTGGCGCCTTCCTGGCTCACGGCTCCCTCACCGAGCCGGGGCGTTCCATGGCCCTCGAAGTCAGTTGTCCCGGTCCGGAGGCCGCGCTGGCCTTGGTCGGAGCGGCCCGCCGGCTAGGAATCAGCGCAAAGGCCCGGGAGGTGCGGAACATCGACCGGGTCGTCGTCCGCGACGGCGACGCCATTGCTGCGTTGCTCACCCGGCTGGGTGCCCACGAGTCGCTGTTGTCCTGGGAAGAGCGGCGGCTGCGGCGGGAGGTCACGATGCGAATCTTCGTCGGTCGGCACGCGCGGCGGTGGCGGCCGGTGCCCGGGTTGAGCGCGCGCTGGAGATCCTCGGCCAGGACGTTCCAGACCATCTTCGTGCTGCCGGTGTGCTGCGCATCGAGAACAAGCAGGCGAGCCTGGAGGAGCTGGGTCAGCTGCACGATCCCCAGCTCACCAAGGATGCTGTGGCGGGCCGGATCCGCCGGCTGCTGGCCACCGCGGACCGCCGTGCCGCCGAACTGGGTATCCCGAATACCGAGGCCAATCTCGCCGCAGATCTGCTGGATGACTGATACTCGAGCGCGAGCAGGCAGGCATGAGACCACTGGGCAACCGGTCATAACGGAGCCCATCGGAAGTCGTTAGTGTGTTGTATGGCCCCATGCGGGGTTCGCAGAAGAAGGAGATCGCTGGGATGACCGTACGTGTTGGTATCAACGGTTTTGGCCGCATTGGACGTAACTTCTACCGTGCGCTGCTCGCCTCGGGTGCGGACGTCGAGGTGGTGGCCTTCAACGACCTGGGTGACGACGAGACGCAGGCCCACCTGCTGAAGTACGACACGATCCTCGGCCGGTTGGGCCAGCCGGTAAAGGTCGTCGAGGGCGGGATCCAGGTGGGCGACAAGCTGATCAAGTCGTTCGCCGAGACGGATCCCTCGGCATTGCCTTGGGGCGAGCTTGGTGCCGACATTGTCATCGAGTCCACCGGCTTCTTCACCGACGCGACTAAGGCCAAAGCTCACATCGAGGCCGGAGCCAAAAAGGTGATCATTTCGGCTCCAGCCAAGAACGAGGACTGGACCGTGGTGATGGGCGTCAACGACGGCGACTACGATCCGGCCAGCCACCACATCATCTCGAACGCGTCCTGCACCACCAACTGTCTGGCGCCGATGGCGAAGGCGCTCGACGACGGCATCGGAATCGTCAAAGGCCTGATGACCACGATTCACGCCTACACCCAAGACCAGAACCTGCAGGACGGCCCTCATAAGGATCTGCGTCGTGCCCGCGCAGCCGCGCTCAATATCGTGCCGACGTCCACGGGTGCGGCCAAGGCTCTCGGCCTGGTGCTGCCGCAGCTGAAGGGCAAGCTCGACGGGTACGCGCTGCGGGTTCCGGTGCCCACCGGGTCGGCTACCGATCTCAGCTTCGAGGCGCCTCGCGAGACCAGCGTCGAGGAGATCAACAGCATCATGCAGGCGGCTGCGGACGGGCCTCTCAAGGGCTACCTTCACTACTGCGACGACCCGATCGTGTCCTCAGACATCGTGACCGATCCGGCGTCCTGCATCTTCGACTCGGGCCTGACCAAGGTGATTGGTAACCAGGTCAAGGTGGTCGGCTGGTACGACAACGAGTGGGGCTACTCCAACCGGCTGGCCGATCTGGTCAGCCTTGTCGGCCAGTCAGTCTGATCTCGAACCCTGAGCCTGACTAACGACGTGCCCTGAGCTCGTCGCCGAGCGGTCTGCGCTTGGACAGGCTCAGCACACGTCCGCAGGTTCGCCTCACAACGCGCTCATGGCCTCGAAAGGACCCAATCGTGAAGTCAGTTGCTGACCTTGGTGACCTGCGAGGGAAGCGTGTGCTGATCCGTTGCGACCTGAACGTTCCGCTGGACGGCGAGACAATCACCGATGACGGGCGCATCCGGGCTTCGCTGCCAACGCTCAACCAGCTGCGGGAAGCCGATGCCAAGATCATCGTGCTGGCCCACCTTGGCCGACCGAAGGGTCAAGTCAACCCGAAGTACTCGCTGGCGCCAGCCGCGAAACGCCTCTCCGAGCTGCTCGGCACCGAGGTGAAACTGGCCCGCGACGTGGTCGGCGAATCGGCGCAGCAGACGGTGGCGGGACTTGCTGACGGCGAAGTGGCGATGCTGGAAAACGTCCGCTACGAACCCGGTGAGGAATCGAAGGAGGACGCGGAGCGGGGCGCATTGGCTGACCAGTACGCCGCCCTGGGGGACGTCTTCGTGTCCGATGGCTTCGGCGTCGTCCACCGCAAGCAGGCCAGTGTGTACGACCTAGCCTCGCGGCTGCCCAATGCCGCCGGTGGCCTGGTGAAGGCGGAAGTGGAAGTGCTCAGGCAGCTCACGCAGAGTCCGCGCCGGCCCTACGTGGTGGTCCTGGGTGGCGCGAAAGTGTCTGACAAGCTGGCGGTGATCGAAAACTTGATCACGACCGCAGACACGCTGGTTGTCGGTGGCGGCATGGTGTTCACCTTCCTGGCCGCCCAGGGACACGAAGTCGGCAAAAGCCTCCTCGAGCAAGATCAGATCGAGACGGTCCGGGGCTACCTCGACGACGCCACGGCCGGCGGCAAGCAGATCGTGCTACCGACCGACATCATCGTGGCGCCAGAGTTCAAGGCCGATTCGCCGCCTCAGCTCGTTCGAGCCGAGGCCATACCGGATGATCAACTGGGTCTGGACATCGGTCCGGAATCGGCGGAGGCCTTCGCCTCGGTCATCCGGTCGGCCAAGACCGTGTTCTGGAACGGGCCCATGGGCGTCGCCGAGTGGGAGAGCTTCGCGGGCGGCACGAAGGCTGTTGCCCAAGCCCTGACAGAGGTCGACGGCCTTTCGGTCGTCGGCGGTGGCGACTCCGCGGCCGCCGTCCGCGATCTTGGTTTCCCCGACGACGCATTCGGTCACATTTCTACCGGGGGCGGCGCCAGCCTGGAATACCTCGAGGGCAAGACGCTCCCCGGCCTGGCCGTTCTCGAGAACGAAAGACACTGATGACACGCAAGCCACTGATGGCCGGCAACTGGAAGATGAACCTCAACCACGTCGAAGCGGTCGGCCTGGTGCAGAAGCTGGCCTGGACCTTGGACGACAAGAAACACGACCCGGATAAGTCGGAGGTGGTCGTGTTGCCACCGTTCACCGATCTCCGCACGGTCCAGACTTTGATCGAAGGCGACCGACTGACCCTCGGCTACGGCGCCCAGGACGTCTCTCCGTTCGAGAACGGGGCCTATACCGGCGACGTGTCCGCATCGATGCTGGCCAAGCTGGGCTGCCACTATGTCCTCGTCGGTCACTCCGAACGCCGCCAGATCTACGGGGAGACCGACGAACTGGTCAACGCCAAGGCGAGGATGGCGCTGAACCACGGTCTCACGCCAATCGTGTGTGTCGGCGAGGGTATCGAGGTGCGCGAGGAGATGGATCAGGTCGAGTTCACCATCGCGCTGGTCTCCCAAGCGCTGGCGAATCTCACCTTGGAGCAGATCGGCTCGCTGGTGGTCGCGTACGAACCGGTGTGGGCGATCGGCACGGGCCAGGTGGCCACCCCTGAGGACGCCCAGGAGGTTTGCGGATCCATTCGGGAGTGGATCGGGCAGTGGTACGACCGCGGTGTCGCCCAGCAAGTACGCATCCTCTACGGCGGCTCCGTCAAGGCGAGCAATGTCGTGGAGATCATGGCCCAGCCGGACGTGGACGGTTGCCTGGTCGGCGGGGCCAGTCTCGTCGTCGACGAGTTCGTCGCGATCTCGCGGTTCTACGACCTCCCCACTCTCTAGCAGCAGTGCGGAATCAGCCCACTTCTGAGTTAGGCTACGTCAGTGCATTTCGCTGTCGTGCCGTTGATGACGACTCCGATCTTGATCTTCTCGATCGTCTTGTCGATCACCAGCATTGCGCTGGCCCTTTTCGTTCTGATGCATAAAGGGCGCGGCGGCGGCCTCTCGGACTTATTCGGCGGAGGCATCTCGTCATCGTTGGGCGGCTCCTCGGTGGCGGAGCGCAATCTCGACCGGCTGACGATCATCATCGGCGTGGTTTGGCTCGCCTCGATTGTGGCTCTTGGCTTGCTCTACAAACTGGGTGCCTGAGCACCCAGCACAATGCATTTGCACGCCCAAATAGTGAAGGGGAGTGACCGTGGCAGGTGGTAGTGCCATCCGTGGCAGCCGGGTGGGCGCGGGGCCGATGGGTGAAGCGGAGCGTGGCGACACGGCGCCACGACTCTATGTGTCCTACTTCTGTGCGCACGGCCACGAAACCCGTCCGGCCTTTGCTGCCGAGGCGCAGATCCCGGACAGCTGGGACTGCCCACGCTGCGGCCTACCCTCCAACCTCGACTCCACCAACCCGCCGCCCCCTCCCAAGATCGAGCCGTACAAGACCCATCTGGCATACGTGAAGGAGCGCCGCACCGACAAGGAGGCGGCCGCCATCCTGTCAGAAGCGCTTCAGGCCCTACGTGACCGCCGCGCTCGCGGCGAGGTCATCTACTAGATACGGCCGCGTTGTTGGAGGTCGGCTGGTAGCTCCGCTGCCGCGTCGCGGTCCAGCAGCCACAGCGTCCGATCCACGGCGGAGACGCCGGCGGCGGGAACCTGGACCGGCCCGGCCCCGAGTAGTGCCATTTTGGCCGCGGCCGCCTTGTCGGATCCACTCACCAGAAACCAGACCTCGCGGGACCGATTGATGACGGGAAGCGTGAGGCTGATGCGCTCTGGAGGCGGCTTCGGTGAAGATCGGACGGCGATCACCCCGCCGGTCTCGTACGACGATGGGTGCTCGGGAAAGATCGACGCCACGTGTCCGTCTGGTCCCATGCCAAGGAGGCAGACGTCGAGGACCGTCGAACCCAGCTCACGGGCGTAGTCCTCCGCGGCCCGATCAAGGTCCAGGCCCGCGTCACTTGCCGGCATGGGATGAATCCGGTCGGTGCTCAAGGGGAGCGGCTCGACCAGCAGTTCCAAGGCCTGCGTGTCGTTGCGGTCTGAGTGACCGGCGGGAACGAACCGCTCATCGCCCCACCACAGCTCCACCCGAGACCAGTCAACCGCCGACCGTGCTCCCTCGGCCGCGAGCCGCTGGTAGGCCTTGGTGGCAATTCGGCCGCCGGTCAGCCCAATCTGGGGGATTCGGAAGTCACGCTGAATCTCGACCAGCCGGGCCAGCAGCCGAGCAGCCAGCGCCTCGGCCACATCATCCGGCCCCGCATGCACAAGGACCTCATTACCGCCGACGTCAACCACGGGTCCGGCCCACCGCACTCTTCTTGCCCGCTTGCTTCGCCGCCGGTTTCGTGGCTGCCGACTTCCTGGCTGCTGGCTTCTTGGCTGCCGGCTTCTGAGCTGTCCGCTTCTTTACGGCCGGGGGATGAACGAAGGTCTTCACGATCGACTCGAACACGTCGTCGGGATGCATTCGACGCAGTTCTTCGCTGATCAGCTCGGTGACCTCACGACGTTTCAGGGCGACGAGTCGCTCCGGCTGACCGGGCACTGTGTAGGAGGCCAGCAGCCCGTCGGGCCGGGTGATCGCGATGTCACCGGCTGCCGTACCGAGACGGACGGCGGTGATTCCGGGCCCGTCGCTCACCCGCCGGCTGACGTCGAGTTTCAGCCGACTCTGCAGCCACGCGGCGAGCAGATCTGCGGACGGGTTGTTCGGCTCGGCCTCCACCAGCACCGAGGTGATCTTCGACGGGTACTGGTCGAGGGCGGCGGCCAGCAGAGCTCGCCACGGAGTCAGCCGGGTCCAGCTGAGGTCGGTATCACCCGGCGTGTAGTTCTCGGCCCGGGTCCGCAACGCCGCCAGCGGCCGCGTGGCGGTCGCGGCGTCGGTGAGCCGGCGCTTGGCCAGCTGGGCGAGCTCGTCCGCTGCGAGATTCGTCGGGCATTTGCCTGGCCACCAGATGACCACGGGGGAGTCGGGCAACAGGAGCGGTCGGATCACCGACGCCGGATGCGCTGCGATCGCTCCGCGCATCCGAACGATCACGACCTCCCCGGGTGTTCCTTCGCCGATCCTGACCTCGGCGTCGAGCAACGCGGTTCGCCCTTGGCCGCTGACCACGAGGAGGATCCGTGACGGATGCTCACGGCCCGCTTCCATGCTGGCCTTCATCGCGGCCTCGTACTCCGACTCGTCGCAGACGATGATCAAGGTGAGCACCATGCCCATGGCCGGACTGCCGGCACTTCGCCGCGCCTTGAGCAGGGCTGCGGAGATCTTTGCCGCGTTGGTGTTGGTCAGGGTCACGCCCATCGGCTGGCTCCTGTCAGGCTCGTCCTCCGGACGACGGTGTTCGTGGTCGTCCTCCGGACGACGGTCTTCGTGGTCCTCCAGATGCCGGCGTTCACGGTCGCCGCCAGGCGAACCCGTCGCGGGCCAGCATGTCGTTGGCGCTGGAAGGACCCCAGCCGCCCGGCTCGTACGGTTGTGGCTGCTCGGGCAACGTTGCCCAGAAGTTCAAGATCGGATCAAGAATCTCCCAGGACAGCTCAACCTCTTCGTGCTGCGGGAACAGCGGCGGGTCACCGAGCAGGACGTCCAAGATCAACCGCTCGTACGCCTCCGGCGACGACTCGGTGAACGAGCCGCCGTAGGCGAAGTCCATGTTCACTTCGCGGATCTCCATCTGCGTACCGGGCACCTTGGCGCCGAAACGCAGAGTCACGCCCTCGTCAGGCTGGATCCGGAGCACCAACGCGTTGTAGCCCAACTCTTCGGTGTCGGTTTGGGTGAAGGGAAGGTGAGGTGCGCGTTTGAAGCCCAGCGCGATCTCGGTCACCCGCCGAGCCAGCCGCTTGCCGGTGCGCAGGTAGAACGGCACCCCGGCCCAACGGCGGTTGTCGATGTCCAGTCGGATCGCGGCGAAGGTCTCGGTCCTGGAATCGGGCGGGATCCGGTCCTCTTCGAGATATCCCTTGACTTTCTCCCCACCCGCCCAGCCCCCGGTGTAGGCCCCCCGGGCGGTCTGCAGGTCCATTCGCTTCGGCGGTTCGACTGCGGCGAGGACCTTCTGCTTCTCGGCGCGGAGCTGGCTCGCCTCAAACGACGTCGGCTCTTCCATTGCGGTCAGCGCCAGAAGCTGCATGAGGTGGTTCTGGATCACGTCCCGGGCGATGCCGATGCCGTCGAAGTAGCCGGCTCGCCCACCAATGCCGATGTCCTCGGCCATGGTGATTTGGACGTGATCGACATAGTGGTTGTTCCACACCGGCTCGAACAGCTGGTTCGCGAAGCGAAGCGCCAACATGTTCTGAACCGTTTCCTTGCCGAGATAGTGATCGATGCGGAACACCGATGACGAGGGAAACACGCTGGACACGATGTGGTTCAGCTCCCGGGCGCTGGCGAGGTCGTGTCCGAACGGCTTCTCGATCACCACCCGGCTCCACCGGCCCAGCTGCTGCTCGGCCAGGCCGTGCGAGCGGAGTTGGTCCACCACCGTCTGGAACAGTCCGGGCGGGATCGACAGATAGAACGCGTGGTTTCCACCGGTACCCCGGGCTTCGTCCAGGTCGGCGATCGTGTCGGTCAAATTGTCGAATGATTCCTCGTCGCCGATCTCGCCGGGCACGAAGCGGATGCCCTCCGAGAGCTGCCGCCAGACCTCTTCGCGGAACGGTGTGCGCGCGTTCTGCCGAACGGCGTCGTGGACCACCTTGGCGAAGTCGTGGTGATGCCATCCCCGACGGGCAAACCCGACCAGGGCGAAACCGGGAGGTAGCAACCCCCGGTTCGCCAGGTCGTAGACCGCCGGCATCAGCTTCTTGGTCGACAGGTCACCCGTGACGCCGAAGATCACCAGGACACAGGGTCCGGCGATCCTCGGCAGTCGGCGGTCTTGCGGATCGCGGAGGAGGTTGGGGTGGCGTTCAGCCATCAACTGACGTCGTGATCCACGGTCGGCGAAGCGCTGGAGCCCGGATTCGGCTTGCCGGCCT
>OBLS010000640.1_pt1 | contig 13053 bp, 13 predicted proteins | sample 1519901 | NCBI WGS metagenome assembly OBLS01 (sample SAMEA3113585, study PRJEB22503) | soil metagenome
CGGGTCGGTGCGTTCGGGGGGGATGCCGCCCGGTTCGGTGCCGTCCGGGCCGGTCCGCGGGGGGTCGGTGCCGTCCGGGTCGGTGCGGTCCGGGTCGGTGCGGTCCGGGTCGGTGCTCCCGCTCATGCCCGCCGTCCTTCGTCTCGAGGCGACGCGCCGAGAGGCCCGCCGCGACGAGGGTAGCGGTCGCGCACGGAGCGCGGCATTCGCCGCCGGTGGGCTCGCGTGTCAGGATCGGCAGGTGAGACTTCCGCTGCCTCAGGTCGAGCCGGACGAGACGCTGCCGAGGTCCGTGACCGTCTACGAGGTGGGGCCGCGGGACGGGCTTCAGAACGAGGCCACCATCGTGCCGACCGCGGTCAAGGTGGAGTTCGTCCGCCGCCTGGCGGCGGCCGGACTGGCGACCGTCGAGACGACGTCGTTCGTCGACCCCAGGTGGGTCCCGCAGCTCGCCGACGCGGCCGAGGTGCTCGAGCTCCTCGGGGATGACGGGCGTGGACCCGCGCGACCAGTCCTCGTGCCCAACGAGCGTGGTCTGGACCGTGCCCTCGAGGCCGGCGTCGGCGCCGTGGCGATCTTCGGCAGTGCAACCGAGAGCTTCGCCCGGCGCAACCTCAACCGCACCATCGACGAGTCGATGGCGATGTTCCGTCCGGTGGTGGAGCGCTCCCGGGCGGAGGGGCTCTGGGTCCGGGGCTACGTCTCCATGTGCTTCGGCGACCCGTGGGAGGGACCGGTGTCCCCGGGTCAGGTCGTCGACGTGTGCCGACGCCTGATGGACCTCGGCTGTGACCAGCTGTCCCTCGGCGACACCATCGGGGTGGGGACCACCGGCCACGTCCACCACCTCCTCGCGGCTCTGGATGCGGCGGGCATCGGGGTCGACCGCGTGGGGGTCCACTTCCATGACACCTACGGCCAGGCCCTCTCCAACACCAGGGCAGCCCTGCAGGACGGCGTCACGGTGGTGGATGCCGCCACGGGCGGACTGGGCGGCTGCCCCTTCGCCAAGTCGGCCACCGGCAACCTCGCCACCGAGGACCTCGTGTGGGCCCTTCAGGGCGCTGGCGTCGACACCGGGATCGACCTCGATGCCCTCGTGGCGACGAGCACATGGATGGCCGGACACCTCGGGCGCCCGTCCCCCTCACGCGTGGTCCGGGCGCTCTCCGCCGACTGACCGAGGCGCGACGGCATTCCCCTGCGGGGGAGGACAGTCAAACCGTCCGATGGCGCTGCGCTCCGTGGCGGGCCCGGGGCTGTGAGTTCCGTATGAGTCGAGCACAAGGGGGTGACGCCGCAGCCAGGGAGGTCCACCATGGCGTCATGACCGATCGACCGACCGCCCCGCCCCCCGGTGATCCGGACCCCCAGCGTCCCCCGCAGGTGACACCGGAGGAGACGACCCCCACGACGGTCCTGCCACAGGGGGTCGCCCCCGCTACGACGGCTGCGGCCGGCCCGGCCGGTGGCCCACGGAGGCTGTGGGGCGAGGCGACCTCCACCGGTGGCGGCCGTGCCGCTCTGGCGGTGGCCGCGATCCTGGGAACCCTCCTGCTCCTCACGGGGATCGGGCTCATCGCGGCGCTCGCCGGCGACGACGGCCCGGACCGGGGCGAGCGCGTCGGCATGATGGACGACCGTCGCGGCCCCGGGAACGGCATGGGGATGGGTCGCGGGCACGACAAGAAGCAGGGCAACGGGATGCCGGGCGGCAACGGGATGGGGAACCCCCGCCAAGAGAACGGCCCGGAGGACCTCGACGACGCACCGGGCCTCGGCCTCGGCCGCGGGCGTGGCGGGCCTGGCGGGGCTGGCGCAGGTGAGGTGCTCCACGGCGAGTTCACCACCGGTGTCACCGGGACGCCGACGGTCATGGTGGTCCAGACCGGCGTCGTGACGGCCTACACGGCAGCTCAGTCGATCGCCGTCGAGAGCGCGGACGGCTTCCGGGCGACCTACTCCCTCGGCGGCGCCATCGACACGCCGCGCAACGTCCCCGTCGCCGTCGGCTCGCAGGTGCGGGTGGTCGCTGCCAAGAGCGGGATGACCGTCACGAGACTGGACGTCCTCGGCTAGGTCGCGGCTGGTGGTCCTCCCGTGGCCCGGGTCGGAGCAGCCCGGGAGTCAGGCCCTTCGTCGAACACGCCGTTGACCCGCGGGCTGATCCGCCGCTCCAGGGCCATCGCGAGGATCGCGACCCCGCCGAGGCAGCCGAGCAGCATGCCGATGAACGGGCCTCCGAGCTGCCGGTCGAGCATCCAGCCCGCGACGACGGGAGCCGCGACGGCGCCCATCTGGAAGGCCCCCGCCGAGACGGCGTTGAATCGGCCGCGCTCACGATCGTGCGCGAGGTCGTTGACGATGGCCGGGACGGTCGGCTGCAGCATCGTCTCGCCGAGCCCGAACATCACGTGGAAGACCACCACGCCGACGGCCGCGAGCAGGGTGCCCGCCACGAGGCCGGTGGCGCCCAGCAGCAGCCACGCAGCGGCCCACATGACGACGAGCCCGAGGAACACCCGGGTGCGGCGGTGGCCGTCGATGACCCGGAGCACGAAGAACTGCAGCCCCACGATGACCGCCGTGTTGGCCGCGAAGGCAAGGCCGATGGTCTGGGTCGACACCTCGCTGACCTGCCGCGCGAAGGCGGGGAAGCCGGCCTCCATCTGGCCGTAGCCGACGAAGCTGGTGAGGAAGGTCAGCAGGGTGATCCACAGGACGGCGGGCTTGCGGAGGATCGCGAGGTAGCCGGTGCCACGGCGGTCCTCCTCGGAGGTGCGCGCGGGCCGGCCGGCGACGTGCCGCAGCGGCCCGAGGAGAAGTGTGATGGGAACGAGGACACAGGCGGCGTCTGCGAGGAAGATCGCCGTGAAGGTGCCGGGGCGGTCGACGTCGGTGAGGAAGCCACTGACGATGCCGCCGATCCCGATGCCCAGGTTCACGAGCGCGAAGTTGATCCCGAAGAACTGGGTGCGCAGCCGCCCCGACACGATCGTCGACGTCAGCGCGTTGTAGCCCGGCCAGGCAACGCCGAAGCTGAGGCCGAGCAGGACGAACGCGACGACGAACGCCGGGACGCTCGTCGCGAACGCGAGGACGAGGGCGCCGAGGAGCTGGGCGACGTTGCCGGACAGGACGACGACCCGGGCGCCGAGGCGGTCGATGAGTGCCCCGACCGGAGCGGTCACGAGCAGCGCGACCATGGCGATGAGGCCCATGAGCAGGCCGGCCACGTCGAGGGAGATCCCTCGCACCTCGTGCACGTAGATGATCGTGAAGGGCAGCGTCATGCCTCGCCCCAGGGTCGACACGGCCGTCGTCGACAGCAGCAACCGGCCCGGCCGGGGGAGAGCGTTCCAGAACCCCCTGAGGGTCAGCTCGTGGACCGGCTCCTCCTGGCGGTCACGCTCGCTCCCCGCCCGGTCCTCGGTGGTCTCGGCCATGCGCTCCACCGTTTCACGGTCCACCGACAGGATCGACCGGTTTCCCGGGGCCTCGGCCGCCCACGACGAGGACGGTGGAGGCGGCCGGCATCCCCCCAGAACACGGGAGCACGCACCCGTGCGAGCGGTTAGCCTTGTCGGTGGCGCCCGCACCGGGCGCGGACCGGCGATCGCGACAAGAGGTGGACCGTGCCGACTGGCAAGGTGAAGTTCTTCGACTCCGAGAAGGGCTTCGGTTTCGTGTCCGGGGACGCCGGCGAAGGAGACGTCTTCGTCCCGGCGAGCGCCCTCCCGGAAGGCGTCGCGGGTCTCAAGGGCGGCCAGCGGATCGAGTTCAGCATCGCGGAGGGACGCCGCGGCGCCCAGGCCCTTTCCGTGCGCCTCCTGGACCCTGCCCCGTCGGTGAGCGTCAACCGGAGGGTCCGCGACCGCAAGCCCGCCGACGAGATGGTCGTCATCGTCGAGGACCTCATCAAGCTCCTCGACTCGGTGTCCGAGTCGCTGCGCCGAGGGCACTACCCGGACAAGGCGCACGGCAACAAGGTGGCGCAGGTGCTGCACGCCGTGGCGGGCGACCTCGAGCTGTGAGCGCCGCACCCAAGGCCGACACGACGCTTCGCGGCTCCAGCGAGCTCGCGCGAGAGGCCGCGGTCTCCATCGCCGAGGCCGGCGCCGTCGGCGAGCATCTCGGCATGGAGATGGTCGAGGAGCGCGTCGCGACCCACTACTTCGCCTGCACGGCCCTCGCCTACCGCGGGTGGCGGTGGGCCGTCACCGTCGCACGCGTGCCGCGGTCCAAGTCCGTGACGGTCAGCGAGGCCAACCTCGTCCCCGGTGAGGGCGCCGTCCTCTCTCCGGAATGGGTGCCGTATGCCGAGCGCCTGGCTCCGGGGGACGTCGGACCCGGCGACGTCACGCCCTACCTGCCCGACGACCCGTTGCTCGTCGCCGGCTTCGAGGCGACGGGTGACGAGGACGTCGACCAGGTCGCCCTGTGGGAGCTCGGCCTCGGCCGGCCCAGGGTGCTCTCGGCGGAGGGGCGCGAGGTCGCCGCCCAACGGTGGTACGAGGGCGAGTCGGGTCCGACGGCACGGGTCGCCGTCAAGGCCCCTGCGCCGTGCTCGACCTGTGGCTACTTCGTCCCGATGGCCGGGGCCCTGCGGGCGGTCTTCGGTGTGTGCGCCAACGGGTGGTCACCGTCGGACGGCCGGGTCGTCAGCCTCGACCACGGGTGTGGCGCCCACTCCGAGGTGGACCTCGACGCACCGGCTCCGGAGCGGATCTCCCCACCCGTCGTCGACGACTTCGAGTTCGACCCGGCCTGACGGCATCCGGGCCACTTCGCCGTTACCACGCCTGCTTGGGGGGTCCCCGCCTTCACGCGCCCGAGGCGTTGCCCCGCCCGCGGCCGACGTACCACCAGGCGAAGGCGCCGAGCGCGATGCCGGTGACACACGTCCAGGGCCACCAGGAGCGTTCGCCCGTGTGGAGCGTAGGCACGAGCAGGATGACGACGAGGGCCACGGCCCAGGCGGCGGTGCCGACGACGACGATCACCTTGGTCGGCACCGTGACGGGCGCCGTGGGGGCCGGTTCCCCCATCGGGGAGCCCGGACGCGGGGCGGTCGGGTCGTCGCGTGTCACCGCTACAGCCTAGGGCCGCTCCCCGGCCTTGCCCGCAGGTCCTGCCGGCCTCCCCCCGGTCGACCCGGGGAATGATTAGCACAGGTAATGAGTTGTGCTAACTATTCGCCCACCCGTCCGACCGAGGAGCCTGTTGTGGAAACCAGCATTCCCACCGTGCCGGCCCGGACGTCGATGACGAGGGCCGAGCGAGACCGCCTGACGAGCGACCTCCGCATGGCGTGCATGCGCATCTCGCGTCGGGTGAGGTTCGAGAGCACCGCACCGGTCGCCCCGCACCAGTTCTCGGTGCTCGTTCGCCTGGAGGAGCGCCCGCGGACCCCGAAAGAGCTCGCGCGCACCGAGAAGGTCAGCGCCCCGAGCATGACCCGCACGGTTGCCGGTCTCGTCGCCGCGGGGCTCGTGGGACGCGCCGACGACCCGACCGACGGCCGATCGGTCATCCTCTCCCTGACGCCGGAGGGGCGACGCACCATCCGTGAGATCCGTCGGCGCCGTGACCAGTGGTTCGCCGCTCGGCTCGAGGGCCTCACCGACGACGAGCGCGCCCTCCTGGCTTCGGCCACCGTGCTGCTCGAACGGGTGGCCGCCGAGTGAGTCCCACCTTCACCTCGCTCGAGGTCCGCAACTACCGGCTCTGGGCGGCCGGCGCTCTCGTGTCGAACATCGGCACGTGGATGGGCCGCGTCGGCCAGGACTGGCTCGTCCTCACCGTGCTCACCGACGGCTCAGCCACGGCGCTGGGCATCGTCACGGGGCTCCAGTTCCTGCCGTTCCTGCTGCTCGCGCCATGGGCCGGGCTCATCGCCGACCGGTTCCCGAAGCGCCGAACCCTGCTCCTCACCCAGACCTCCCTCGCGCTCTCGAGCCTCCTCCTCGGCGTCCTGGCGGTCACCGGCACCGCCCAGCTGTGGCACGTCTACGCCATCGCGCTCTTCCAGGGGATCACCACGGCGATCGACAACCCGGCCCGTCAGGCGTTCGTCTCCGAGATGGTGCCCCCCGAGAAGCTGGCGAACGCCGTGGCGCTCAACTCGGCGTCCTTCAACGCCGGGCGCCTGATCGGCCCGGGCGTCGCCGGCCTGGTCATCGCCTGGTGGGGCACGGGCGAGGCACTCCTCCTCAACACCGTGACCTTCCTGTTCGTCATCGTGGCCCTGCTCCGCCTCCGGGTGGGCGAGCTCAGGCCCGCCCCGCTCGCACGGGCAAGTGGCGGCATCCGAGAGGGGTTCCACTACGTGCGGCGACGCGGCGACATCCAGCTCGTCATGGTCCTCGTCTTCGTGCTCGGCACCTTCGGGATGAACTTCCAGATCACCATGGCGCTCATGGCGACGAAGGTGTTCGACAAGGGGGCTGGGGAGTTCGGCCTCCTCGGGTCCATCATGGCCGTCGGCTCACTGACCGCCGCCCTGCTGTCCGCCCGGCGCAAGACCCCCAGGCTGCGGGTGCTCCTCGTGTCCCTCGTCGGCTTCTCGATCTCGGCAGCCCTTGCGGCGGCGGCGCCGACCTACTGGTGGTTCGCCGCCGCCCTCATCCCCGTGGGCCTCACCGCGCTCACCGCCCTGACGACGGCGAACGCCATGGTGCAGACTCGCGTCTTGCCCGAGATGAGGGGCAGGGTCATGGCCCTCTACATGGCCATCTTCATGGGCGGTACGCCGGCCGGGGCCCCGCTCATCGGCTGGATCTCCGAGCAGTTCGGCGCCCGGTGGACGATCGGCATCGGAGCGCTCGCCGTGGGGCTCACGCTCGTCGGTGTCTCCGTGTGGCTGGCGAGGTCGCAGAATGTGCGGGTGAGCTACGAGTCGCAGCGCCGGCCACGGGTGCGGGTCACCGCCAGCCCCATCGCTCAGGACGGGGAGCGGCCCACCGTCTCCGTGCCGGAGCCGGCGCGCTGATGGCCGGGCCGGCATCCCGCCGAGGCGCGACGTGACGCCGGTGTTCCGGCGCCGGATGACCCTCGGCGTCCTCGCGTTCCTGCTCGCAGTCGCCGTCGTCTACGCCATCACGCGCTGAGCCGCGGGCCGGGTGACAGGGAGGCGCAGGTCCGGCAGAGTGGGCCACCCGAGCTCGTCCCCCCGGAGGAGAATGCCGTGTCGGAACCCCGTGACGGAGTCGACCCGTCCGTCCCGCCGAGCGGTGAGGGCTGCATGGAGTGCCAGAGCTCCGGAGGATGGTGGGTGCACCTGCGGCGGTGCGCCCAGTGCGGGCACATCGGGTGCTGTGACACCTCGCCGGCACAGCACGCCAGGGCCCACGCCGCCGAATCGGGTCATCCGATCATCCGGAGCTACGAACCGGGGGAGGACTGGTGGTACGACTTCCGGACCCGGCATGGTGGGCGCGGGATGGATCTCGCACCGCCACTGTCGCGCCCCGAGGAGCAGCCCGTACCAGGTCCTGCCGGTCGGGTGCCGGACGACTGGCGTGAGCAGGTCCACGACTGACGGTCCGGCGCCGACACCGCGGGTGCGCGCACAGCCGTGAGGTGACCGGGCTCATGGCCGCGGCGGCGGGAGCCGCCTAGCCTCGAGGAGTGGGCAGCAGCGCCTTCGGGTTCATCGACCGTGCGCGGCCCGACGACGTCCTCCACCTCGCCGTCGACCGTGGTCGCGTGCCGATGGCGATCGGCGCCCTTCTTGTTCTCGAGCCGGATCGCCGCCCTCGCGCGGACGTGGTTCGGGACACTCTTCTCCATCGGGCGGCCGGAGTTCCGCGTCTGGGTCAGCGCCTCGCGACCACCCCGCCCGGTGCGGGGCGACCGGTGTGGCTGGATGCCGGCTCGGACGTGCTGGCCGATCTCGTCGACGGTGTGGTGGTGCCGACCTCGGGGACGGCGGAACCCGGTGGGACGTCGCGAGTGCTGCTCGACGCCACGGCTGACCTCGTGATGCACCGGCTCACGCCCGAGCGACCTCTCTGGCGGGCGCGCCTCCTGCTCGACTCCGAGGGTGGCGTGCTCGGCATCGGGATCGTCGCGCACCACGTGCTCGCCGACGGGATGGGTGGCCTGGCCGTGCTCGGCGCGCTCGCCGACGGAGGACCGGCCGGCCCGGTCCGGCCGGCGGAACGCCGCCCGGAAGCTCGTCCTCCGTGGCTGGACCTGGCCCGCGACGCGTGGACCGGTCGGCTGCTCGGCGTCCGGACCCCAGGAAGGGCCGTCCGACGGGTCGGCGGGGGCCTTGACGAGCTGGGCCTGCGACGCCCGCACGGCGCCGAGAGGTGCAGCCTCCTCGCGCCCTCGAGCGGCCGTCGCCGGCTCGCCGTGTGCCAGGTGGAGCTCGCCGGCACCCTTGCCACTGCTCGGACGAGAGGGGCGACGGTCAACGACCTGGTCGTCACTGCGGTCACGGGGGCCCTCGTTCGGCTGCTCGAGCACCGTGGGGAGCACCTCCGTGAGCTCGTCGTGTCGGTGCCGGTGTCCCGCCGACGGCAAGGGGACGCCGCCAGTCTGGGAAACGCGACGGGGGTCGTGCCGGTCCGGGTGCCCGCAGTCGTCGACGCCCAGGAGCGCCTCACGTCGCTGCTGCAGCAGCAGGCGAGGGTGAGGTCCAGGGGCCGCGGCGGGTCCGCGGCCGTCCTGACCCCGGTCTTCCGTACTCTCGCCGCCGTCGGGGCGTTCCAGGCATTCATCGACCACCAGCACCTGGTGCACACGTTCGTGACGAACCTGCGTGGCCCCACGGAGCGGCTAAAGTTCGCGGGTTCACCCGTGGCAGCGGTCGTGCCGGTGGCAGTCAACCCGGGGAACGTGACGCTGTCCTTCGATGTCCTCTCCTACGCCGGGACACTGGGCATCACGGTCGTCGCGGACCCGGTCCGCGTGCCGGAGACCGACTGGTTCCGCGATGTCCTGGAGGAGGAGCTCCGGGCGGTCGTGGGGGCTGGGGGGTGACCGGGGCGCCTCAGGCGAGCTGCTTCACGACGTGCTCCACGCACCCGAGGAGAAGGCTGACGTCGTCCGGCTCGACCGCAGGGAAGCATGCGACGCGCAGCTGGTTGCGGCCGAGCTTGCGGTAGGGCTCCACGTCGACGATCCCGTTGCTCCGCAACACCTTCGCGACGGCGGGGGCGTCGACGGCGTCGTCGAAGTCGATGGTGGCGACGACCTGCGAGCGGTGCGACGGGTCGGCGACGTACGGTGCGGCATACTCGCTCGCCTCCGCCCAGTCGTAGAGGCGACCCGAGGAGTCGGCCGTGCGTGCGGTGGCCCAGTCGAGTCTGCCCTGCGCGTTGAGCCACTCGACCTGGTTGGCCAGCATCGCCAGGGTCGCCACGGCGGGCGTGTTGTAGGTCTGGTCGAGGCGGCTGTTGCTGATCGCCGTCGGCAGGCTGAAGAAGTCGGGGACCCACCGGCCGGATGCCGCGATCTCCTCCACCCGGGCGAGGGCTGCGGGTGAGAACAGGGCGAGCCAGAGGCCGCCATCCGACGCGAACGACTTCTGCGGCGCGAAGTAGTAGACGTCCGCCTGCCGGATGTCGACCGGCAGGCCGCCGGCGCCCGACGTCGCGTCGACGAGGACGAGAGCATCGTCGTCGGCTCCCTCCACCCGGTGGACCGGCGCCATGACGCCGGTGCTCGTCTCGTTGTGGGCCCAGGCGTAGACGTCGACCCCGGCCTCGGCCCGTGGGTCCGGCCGGCTGCCCGGCTCGCTGGCGATGACGGTGGGCTCGCTGAGGAACGGGGCGTTCCTCGTCACGGTCGCGAACTTGCTCGAGAACTCGCCGAAGGTCAGGTGCTGGGCGCGGTCCCGGACCAGGCCGAACGCCGCGATGTCCCAGAACGCCGTCGCGCCACCGTTGCCGAGGACGACCTCGTAGCCGTCGGGGAGGTCGAAGAAGGTGGCGAGGCCGCTTCGGACCGTCTTGACGAGGTTCCTCACGGGCGCCTGCCGGTGGGACGTGCCGAGGACGGTGTGGCCGATCGCGGACACCGCCTCGACCTGGGCGGCGCGAACCTTCGACGGTCCGGACCCGAAGCGACCGTCTCCGGGGAGCAGGTCGGCGGGGATGGTGATGTGGGCGTCGCTCACGAGCTTCTCCGGTGTCGGTATGGGGTGTGTCAGTGGTGACTGTCGGCCCGCGGCGGTGGACGGGGCGGCGGGCGACGTCGTCGGCCGCCCGGGACGGCATCCATCCTCCCGAACCTGACCGGACGCCGGACGGGAGGTCCACCACGCGGAACCGGTGTGCGCCAATCGGCCGGTCGCCGGTCGGGCTCTGTGAGAGCGCCCTGTGCGCGGCGCCAGCGGTCCCGCCACGGCTCAGTTGCTCAGCGGGCGGGGTCGAAGCCCTTGACGTCCTCGATGGGACGGGGACCGGGACCGACGTAGCGGGAGCTGGGCCGGATGAGCCGCCCGGTCTTCTTCTGCTCCAGAACGTGGGCCGACCAGCCGGCGGTGCGGGCGCACGCGAACAGCGGGGTCATCATGTCGCCGGGGACGTCCGCGAAGTCGAGGAGCACGGCGGCCCAGTAGTCGACGTTGGTCTCCATGACGCGCTCGGGGTGGCGCTCCGCGAGCTCGGCCATCGCCGCCTTCTCGAGCTCCAGGGCGACCTCGTAGCGCGGCGCGCCCAGGCGCTGGCAGGTGTCGCGGAGCACCGCCGCCCGTGGGTCGTAGGCGCGGTAGACGCGGTGCCCGAAGCCCATCAGGCGCTCCTTGCGGTCGAGCACCTCCTTGACGTACCGACGGGCGTCGCCCATCTGCTCGACACCTTCGATCATGTGCTGTGCTCGACTGGGGGCTCCGCCGTGGAGGGGGCCGGAGAGGGCCCCGATGGCTCCGGAGAGGCAGGCGGCGACGTCCGCGCCGGTCGAGGCGATGACGCGCGCGGTGAAGGTGGAGGCGTTGACCCCGTGCTCGGCGGCGGAGATGAAGTAGGCGTCGACGGCCTCGACGTGCTGAGGGTCGGGCTCGCCGCGCCAGCGGATCATGAAGCGCTCGGCGATGGTTCGTCCCTTGTCCACCTCCCGCTGCGGCACCATCGGCCGGCCCTGGCCGTGGGCCGACTGGCCGATGAACGAGATCGCCATGACCGAGGCGCGCGCGAGGTTCTCGCGGGCCTCGTCGTCGTCGATGTCGAGGAGCGGCTTGAAGCCCCACACCGGGGCCAGCTGCGCCAGCGCCGACTGGACGTCCACGCGGATGTCGCCGGTGTGCACCGGCAGTGGGAACGGCTCGGCCGGCGGCAGGCCGGGGTCGAACTCGTTGTCGACGAGCAACCCCCAGACCTGCCCGAACGAGACCCGTCCCACGAGGTCGTTGATGTCGACCCCGCGGTAGCGGAGGGCGCCGCCCTCCTTGTCGGGTTCGGCGATCTCGGACTCGAAGGCGATGACGCCCTCGAGCCCAGGCCGGAAGTCCGGATCGCCCCCCGGGTCGGAGGTCCCTGCGGTGGCGGTGCTCATGGCGTCCCCAATCGTCGCTCGGCGCCTTTGTCGGGCGGCCCCATTGTGCACGGCGGCGTCAGGGGTTCCCACTCGTGGACCCGGCACCGGACGTCATGCCGGGGCCGCGCCGGTCGCGGACCGCCATGTTCGGACCACCCGGATCGCGCATCTCGAACAGGTCGGTGGCCTCGAGGAGCTTGCTGAGCTTGGCGTAGCCGTAGTTGCGCGGGTCGAAGGAGGACTGGTTCGAGATGTGGTTGCCGACCGTGCCCACCCGTGCCCACCCGGAGTCGTCGGCGGCTCCCTCGACGGCTCCCCGAAGGAGCCTGACGAGCTTGGCGTCGCCGCGCAGCTGGGCCCGGGTCGCACGTGCAGGCGTGGCGGCGGGCGGGGCGGAGATGGGAGCGGCCTTCTTCTTCGGGGAGGCCTTGGTCGCCCCGACGGACGTGCCGCCCTTGCTGCTCGTCGCCTTTGCGGTGGCCCGACGACGGGTGGGTGTGACGGGCGCGTGCGCGACCTCCGCCCTGTCGTCCGCCGCCTCGGCGTCCGTCCCCCCGACGTCCACCTGACCGCTCGGCGCCGGCAGTCGGTTGAGCACGAGGAAACGCGTACAGGCGCTCTGGAACGGCTCAGGCGTCTTGGCGTCGCCGAACCCGTAGACGTGGGCCCCGTGCTCACGCAGGTGCATGACCAGAGGGGTGAAGTCGGCGTCCGACGACACGAGCGCGAACGCGTCGGGACGCTGGGTGTGGAGGATCTCGACGGCATCCACGGCGAGGGCGATGTCGCTGGCGTTCTTCCCCTTGCTGGGGTCGAACTGCTGGACGGGCCGGATGCCGTGGTCGTGCAGCACCGCGACCCAGCTCTTCAGCCCGGTCTTCGTCCAGTTGCCGTAGGCACGGCGCACGTTGGTCTCCCCGAGCGTCGACAGCTCTCCGAGGATGACGTCGATGCGCCCCGCGGTGGCGTTGTCGGCGTCGATGAGGAGGGCGATCTGGGCCGGCTTGTCCATGCGGGGACCCTAGCCCTCGGCCGGCGGAGGCGCCGGGGGGTCGGACTCCGGTGCGTCGTCGGGCATGATCTGCGGGTGCTCCTGCGCTCCCACCTCCCGGACCTCACCCCGCTCCGGGAGAGCGCGGCATACCGGCGGTTGTATGCCGGCTTCACCCTGTCGAACATCGGCTCCCAGATGGCGATCGTCGCCATCGGGCTGCAGGTCTACGACATCACCGGTTCCACGGCGGCAGTCGGCGTCGTCGGGTTCTTCGCGCTCGTGCCGCTCGTCGTCATGGGGCTCTACGGGGGGTCGCTGTCCGACCACCACGACCGGCGCTCGGTGGCGCTCCTGGCGAACCTCGTGGCGTGGCTGACGAGCATCGCGTGTGCGGTCCAGGCGTGGATGGGCAACACCAACGTGCTCGTGCTCTACCTGCTCGTCGCCGTGTGGAGCGGTGCGTTCGGGGTCAGCTCACCGGCCCGGTCGAGCATCTACCCACGGATCCTGCCTCGTCAGCAGCTGCCGGCCGCCAACGCGCTCGGCGTCTTCGCAATGTCCGCGGCGATGATGTT
>OBLS010000641.1_pt1 | contig 13040 bp, 21 predicted proteins | sample 1519901 | NCBI WGS metagenome assembly OBLS01 (sample SAMEA3113585, study PRJEB22503) | soil metagenome
GTAAGTAACGGAGCCAATTTCATCAATGCTTCTTCAACCTGTTTGAATTCTACAGGCCTTAGCTACGGTTTCATGAATTGCAGTATGGTTTACTGTTTGTAAATAGTAGCAAACGTAAGGCACAAACGAGGAGCGAACTATAATAATTCCTGGACTAACTTCTGAAAGCTTTTGATGTAGTTGCATATTTGGAAATCATTTATTATACTGCTTATTTCTATTCTAAACCAATCATTAATTTAACGATGTTAATCAAGTTCCATTTACTTTGGACACATGCCAGAGGTTAAAGAAGACGTAAATCTTCCTGATATATTTCCTACTGGATTGTAATATAGGCCATCAACTAGCAGCGTCTACTACATCCTTCTATGAATTTTGTAATAAAAGCCCCTTTGCTGGAACAATTAAATTTCTTATAGTCTATAATTGAAGTAAAAAGATATGGACCAAGACAATACTGCTAAGGCAAGAGGATTTAGTGATAGCATTTGTAACTGTGCATCCTGCAATCATAAAGTCGCATCAGAATGTATAAAAGTTAATTGTAGTTGTTGCAAAGAGATTAATCATTCTATGGTCTTGGATGGAATAGAGGGATTTACTCCACAGAAATCAGCAAAAAATTCTTAATAAGATCGATACTGCACTGCCAGGTCAGAAATAGAACATTGCACCATCATCATCTAGATATTCTAAACTGGAGGTATTTTGATTCTTTAGAAGCATTATAGTTTCCTCTTCCTTATTTCAAAATAGTTCCTAAGGGAACTGGGACTATATTTATGGCGGCTATATTTATGTGACATTCTAGTTCTAATATTGGATATACTTCCAGTATTGTTATTGTTATTGTTATTCTTATTTTTGCTATCTTGCATAGCTTTACTTGAATCTATTACCTTTTCATTTTGTTCCATCTCCTTAGCCAAATGCTTTGTTGTCTTCCATCTATAAGCAAACTTTCCAGCTATAATCAGTCCTACAACAATAGCCCACACCCACAGAGGAGGATTTTCCATTTCTTTTTAGGTTCTTTTGACTACTTAGTCTTACTAATCGGTCAGCCAGTGAAGTTCGGAGATACACCCTCGGTAATGGTTGTATTGGTTGCATTACCCGTCATATTCTGTTCTGCTGGCAATTTTGCTTTCTCTGGTGTTCCTCCGGACATATTCTGAGCTATTGCTATTGAGGAAGCAACAATCCCAACCACAGATAGTGTTGTGATTACCATTATTGTTGCTGCCAAGAATACTTGATTCATTATGAGATAGCTAGTTTGTATTATACTTAAAGGCATCAGGCTTTAGCAGCAATATACGGATCAACGTGAGCAGATTTAAACCCCAAATAATCCTAGTCCTGTGCTTAAAACACTAACTAATTCTAGAGTAGTAACGTGATTTTTCAGATGAGTTCGTGCTGCTGCATCAATATCTTCTTCGATACCTTTGCCAATTTTGTCATTTCTCTCCTGTCTCATTTACCGATGATGCTGATATTCCTCCTTGTGTAAGATTAGTACTATTGCCTGTCTTTCCAGAAGAGGACATTGTCATAGCTAGACCATCCGTAACTGAAGCAGCGGAGGTTCCTCCTGTATTTAGGTCCGCTGTAGTGTTACCAGTTCTTTCTCCGATAGTAGAATTTGGGTTAACTGAACTTGTAGATAATCCTCCTTTGACTTGAGCAAATACTAGATCTAGGAGTATTAACTTAAAGGTATTAGATAGAATTATAGTCGCCAATAACGATATCAAAAGAGTAGCAGCAATAATGCTTTTGTCGTCCATTTGTGGATCAAAGTCCCTTATTTTGAAATACTTTGTCTTCTTATTCTGATTTCTCATGTTCCCTCAGCCTCTATTGTGTCGAACTGCTGCCCACATTCCTTATAACTAATAATTTCGCTAGAAGACAAGTATACAAATACCATCCTTATCATTTAAGAATATATCCAATTGCATTACCTTATATGTTTACATACGTATAGCAATTGAATTCATTGCAAACTAGAATCATTCGAGTTCGCGAAATTGTCATCCTATATCAAATTGTAGATTAATTAGAGTAATATTCCTAGCGATATAAATAACAACTAACACTATGGAGAGGGAGGGTTTACCACCATGTGTTATTGTGAGCTCGGAAGTATCCCCATAGTGGTAGCTTTATTTATTACCACACAGCCGACGATGAGGCAACCCCTCTCAGACTATCTTAGGTATATTAATGTACATCATAAGACATATGAGGTAAATCAGTAGGTTTTGGCTACTGGATATTAAGATTCGCAAGCCACGCCCAATATGTAGGTTATTACGTTTGTATCTGGTCTGACAATCACACCTCTAAATAGTTGGGCCTTTCTGAGGATTTTGGTTTTTATTCCTCGATGATTAATATGTTTTCGCAAACCATAAAGATATTGTTAAGTAGGATGAAGGTTACCCAAAAGAAATGACCAAGTGTCCTCTGTGCAATATTGATCTAGAGGTAGATGACATTCGGCTCGAAAGCCATCTTTCTGATCTTCACGGTAATATCTTTGAAGTAGCAAAAGCTTTAGCTAATATCTTGGAAAGGCTTGAACAGATAGAACGCAATATTGAGAAATCTCACGGACCCATTAATTAACTAGGGGTAGGTAGTTATCGGAAACCTTACAAATCCATGAATAAACACCAGGAAAATGAAGTTTTTCTCCAAAAAGAAAAAACCACTAGCACGTATGCCTACATGCCGATATTCAGAAACGGAGGCACACAAATATTTTGTCTCAAAGGGAACGGAACTTTATTTAAAGTATGGGTGCAATCTCAATGGCCTTGTCGTGTGTTTTATAGGGGAGAAGATGTTTCCATTATGTTATCAGCATCACCAGGCAGTAATTCAATGGCACGGAGAAAAGGAGGCCAACAGAAAAATGGAATGCCGCTCTGTTTGGGATTTCAATTGGTAACAACAACTAAAAGATATCAAATCTTAAATGTGTTTGGCTACTTGTCGCTCAATCTAAACTCGGTCTTCTCTGTACTTACTTGAGTTGATGTCTCACTTTTACGTTTATGTTTGTAAGTAAGTTTTGCTTTATATTTCTCAGATGTATAAATCCTCATATACCCTGTCTAATTCAATCCAGACATGCCGGAAATATCAAACGACGAGGTACTAGAATATGTCATACAAAAAGTTGAAGAAACCAAAATCGGCCCAAGTGTCACGCTCGCAATAGGTGGCCTAGTTGTTGTTGGAGGACTAGTGAGCTCAAAGCTATACTATGATTATTTGTCCAGTTTGTTCGACATTTATACTGACAAATCAGAAGGGGAAACTATAGAACGTAGAGCCATATATGATACTAAGGATCCCATTGAACTTGAAGCATTAGAAAAATATTCGAAGGATTGGAAAGAGTCTATGATAAAATTAAGAGATAAGAAGGATGGAGATAATGATAGGCCAACATATATACATTTACATAATGTAGAAGTTTGGGAAGTTTTTTCGACAGAGCCATTTAGATTTGAATATTGGCGTGGAAAGTTATCGTCTATAGATGGATTTTCTTTAGGAACTAAAGACCAATTAGAGACAAGGACGTTAAGTGGTAGCAGTAAGCCACCAGAAACTACATAGCCTGACCGTAGCTATTATGCTGAACTTGTGCCCTAATGGATATTAGGCAGTGATTCATTAAAAAATACAGACCTAATGTCATGGCATAACTAACTCCTTACCCTTCTAACCACAGCTATTACTACATCAAAGAAGATTAAGTCCTCAAATCTAGCTGCATGCGCAAAGGTAAACCCGTAAGAGGACGTGTTATCTTGTAGTATTTGAGAAATTGGCGAATGCCCCTGTTCCTTCTCGAGTTTCGTTTTCTCTTGCTCTTACTTCCATTCCACTAATCGGAGCCTGAGGTGCTGGATTAGCACTGGTCTGTTCGTTTGGGATTCCTGTACCCTGTATTGGAGGACTGTTTGGTTGACTACCATCAAGTCTACTATTATTTGCCTCCGCCGATATTGTCTCTTCAGTATCATTATCAGAATTGACGCGCGTCGTTGTTTGTATTTGAGCTTCTGCTACAGTATTTACAACTGAACCTGCGTTTTCTTTTCCCCAATAATTAATGTATGACAATACTGCTGATACTATAATCAAAACAAAAAGGATACATTCTATGGTTATGAGAAAATACCTAATCATCTTCCTTGTAGGCCTCCTCTTTGATTTTCCATGAACCCTTTTCTTTGTCCTCTACTTTTTTCGGAGATTTTTTCTGAGCCCTTTCTATATGTCTGGTACCTGACTCTCCTGTAGAATAGATGTCTGCTTTATCAATACTTTTATCTTCCTTTAAGGAGGTTCCAGAATTAACAACTTTCTTTTTTGAAGTATTATCCTGAGGATTAGCTGGTAGTTGTTCCTGTCTTCCTTCCAAGTCACTGCTATCTTGAGTTACTCCTTGAATAGATTGGTCATCACGTATTTTTCCCGTAATTATATCAGCTGCAGATCTATTTTCTTCCGTACCCGCGCCTTTGGCAATACTTGCCCTTGACACGTCAGCTGTATCGGTAATGTCTCTAGATGTGTCGCCAAGGTTAGTTACCGTTGAAGGCACTGCATTATTATCTTGATTGCCTGTTTTGGAATGCTTAGAGTCCTTATTTCTTTTAGCATTATCACTGGTCATTATTATTATGCTCCTTGATACGATGTTGTTTTAGTGCCTCTCTTGAATTGAAAGTCTCATTACAGAAGTCACATGAGAATTGAGCAGAGATCCCAGGGGTTGATTCATCTGATAGGCTACTTGTAGATACTTCAGTAGCAGCTGCACTAGATCCCCTTGAAGATGTATTTCCATGTATCTCTTCTTTGTTCGGTGTCCATATTGAACATAATCCATGAGGAGCAATAACACCTGATGTATGACCCTGTATATCAATTCCCTCATCTGTTACGATAGCACAGTGTTGTGGTTTAACAAAATATACACAATTATAGCAGAAATAGCCTCTATGGTGGTCAGAGTCTCTAAATTCTTCTAATTGTATATATCTGGCTCCAACTTTAGTTATCTTTTTTTGTTGTGTTGCCTCTTGAGATACATTCTGGCTTGAGCTGAATCTTTGAAATTCCTTTGACATACTATAGAAGAGACTACAAGTTATAAAATAATATCACAAAAAACTCCAATCTGTTTGCCTGATTTCAATTAGGAAGCTTAATATGAATTTGGATTTGCAAGCATATTAAAATAATCTATGAGGTGTCTGTGTAGTTTTTTATATTTAATAAAGTACAAGTAATACCGAATATTACTCGATTAGAGAGTGTTATTTTTCTCCTTGAGAACGTAGTTAATATATGGTATACTTTCCTTCTAGTTTTAGTATATTAAATGGTGAATCAGACTTAGTCTTCTGCAACGACTCCCCTTCCAACTGTGCAGTCAGAATTTTACATCTAATAGCTAATAAAAAAGAGTGTCTTAATACACTATTTGCACTTCCATCACTATTTGCACTTCCATCAGCAAAAAATAATGTTTCTTGGTTCTAAAACACCTTTTCCACAATATGGGCAGTGAGTTGCATTCTTCTTAGTAGGAGATATCTCTATCAACTGGATTATGATCTTACAACTTCGACACCTGTACGTTTTAGCCAATTTTATGTCCTTGCTATCGTATGATATAATGTTAGTAAACCTAGTTGCTTATTCGATTTGCTCCTTGATTTTAGGAGGATGATTTTCCAACCATTTACTTCCTTTTCTTGCAAGCAATTCAAAGTTCTCTCTAAACCTGGGATCATTCCATTCTTTTCTTATACCATATATTACCGCCTTTGTGCCTTCCCATTCTGCCTGTACTCCTCCATATCTATCAAAATACAGGTCTTCATCTAGGTATCCATATTCTATCAATATTCCTGCTAGTTCAAATTTTGATGTAAATCTTTCAAAGAGCTGAGCTCCTTTACTTCCCTGAGGATACTTGTTTCTAAATTCTTCAAACGATGTTACTTCCCTATTATATTCTCCCCAATACCATTCTGCTGCTTCAAAATCATAAGCAGTATTGTATAATTCAGCTAATTCTAACAGCATCTCAATATCGTCTTCAGTTACTATCTTTGTTTTTCGTTTTTGAGGTTTGGATCTTAGCCTTTTTCTGGCTTTTGCCATGGAAGTGTATGACTTATAGTAAATAAATTCATTTGTTTGTTAGTTTCAAGATGAAAGACAAACCGTCTCTTAGCTAAGGGCGATGAGAAATAAATGATGACTTCATATACTTACTCCTTGGTTTGTGCATTAATTGGTTCGGATAGAAGAAAATTAATATATGTAGAATTGGTGCTCAGAGATCCTTCTTCTTTCTTCCTTTTCATTTGATTTAGTTCTTCAGATATTCTCAACAGTTGTTTATAATGATGGAAAATAATAGACATGAAAATAGGATGTATCCTTACAAATTTCGCAGAATAGACGCTAGCAGAATTATATAGTATGGAGATCGCAAACATATCATCAAATACCTTCCTATCTTCTTTGTCCAGCGCTTTACGAAAGGCCTTCCATTCTTCCTTTTCCATCACGCTTGCTATTCTAAAGGACGGAATAGTTCTTCCCATTTGAGATCAATTTTAGTGAGAAGGTAATAAAGGTCGAGCTGAAGATTGTTGAAACTGTAAGGTCTAAATAATGTGGGCAATAAATCATAGTCCCAAGAAAATACAGACGGACAGTCCTTGGCAATAAGATACTCTGTTGATTTCTAATAACATTTTATTAGCGATGTTTTAATATGAGATAATACTTCTATTCTTTGCTACAACATTAGGATGTTGCATGCATTATTCATCTGTGTTATGGACCTTCACGATAAGGTCCACAGCACGGTTTGATTAGGCAGTAGATTAAAACTCAGAGCTTTCTTTTTATCTCTTTGTATTTAGGCTATTCCAAAACGGAAAAGTATAAGACCAGAATCCTCCCATGACCAAATCAACGGTTAATTGCAAGAAAGTACGATAGTCATTAAAGGAAGAAAAAAAGCGCTACAAGAAGCCTATAGGAGGTCACTAACATCTATACATGACTACTATTGTATTACTGGAGATGAATTAACCAAAAGTTACAAACCGTTCATCCCCTTATTACATGCCAGGATATCTCAACGCGCCGGAAGCACACAAATAATTACAAATATTGAAAAAGAAACTATTCCAGCAGTAAAAGAACTCACAGAAGCAGGTGCACAAGTCAAACATATTGATATCTCAAGTCTAAGACGTTGTGTAATTTACGATGATGACGCTGCATATTTCTCTATTGTAGAGGAACCTCTAATTACACATACAGCCATTGACAACGTGGACCAAACTGAGGGAGAGGATTTATGGGTTGCATCTACAGAATATTCAGTTATTCAGTCTGCGAAAAAAAGATACATATCAGATTGGGAAAATGCTATTCAATCTAAAGACAGAATACATCAGCTAGAAACCGGAATAGAGCCGGAATTCTATAAAGTTATAACAGACGCTGAAATGGCAAGTCAACTTATTAGAGATTTAACAATATCTGTAAAAATGGAGGCACTGTTGTTTCTTCCAAATTCTAAATCTTTAGTTAGATCAGATAATTTAGGAATTATAGATAAGCTTATTGAAACCTCACAAAAAGGTGCGACCGTAAAGATAATTTGCCCTTTGTCTGAACAAAATGTAAATACGGTAGAAAAGATCTCGAGGTCACAAGTCCAACTTCTAGATGGGGATACTTCTAATTATGGTATGTATATAGTGGATGGTGAAAAGTTCTTCAGAGCAGAGCTTAAAGAACCTACGGCTGACAAGTTTTCAGAAGCAGCTGGTCTAGTAATATATTCGAACAGAAAAACTACGGTGGATTCTTTTAAATCCGTGTTTGAATTACTTTGGAATGAACGTGTGTTAGTAGAGGAACTGAAAAAAGCTGACAAAATGCAGAAGGAATTTATAAACATAACAGCTCATGAGCTAAGGACTCCTATACAACCTATTCTTGTTGTGATTGATACTCTTCTCTCTAAAAAAGGAAACATTGAAGATTACGAGGAATTGTTGAACATGATTCGAAGAAATGCAAAAAGATTACAGCGGGTTACAGAAAATGTACTAGATGTTACAAGAATAGAAAGCGGATCCTTTGGTTTGAAGAAAGAGTTATTTGATCTAAATGAAGTTATAATGGCTGTTCTTGCAGCTTATGGAAGCGATGTCAAAAAGGTGGATCAGCTAAAGATAATACTTACATCCAAAGAAAGTTTTTTTGTAGAAGCTGATAAAGTAAGAATAGCGCAAGTCATTTCTAACCTACTGAACAATGCAATGAAATTTACTCAAGAGGGAATTATCGCCATTTCCTGTAATAAGATGGAACATGACAATGATAAGCACAGTGCAACGTTCTGTATGAAGGATACAGGCGTCGGCATACATCCTGAAATATACCCAAAATTATTTTCTAAATTTGCTTCACACTCTGATGGCGGTATCGGTCTCGGATTATATTTATGCAAAAACATAGTAAAGGCCCATGGTGGCAGGATATGGGCGGAAAACAATCCTGATGGAAAGGGTTCAGCATTTTTCTTTACATTGCCATTGCATCACTCAGCTAGAGATGTCAAAGAATAGGCCACAAACGTGAGAGTATTGAAGGTATCAGCAAAAGCAAACGCTAGGAGAAAGATATTACTGGTAGATGATGAATTGGATATTATATTATCATTAAAGCTCTTCCTAGAAGAAAACGGATTTGAAGTCGATGCATACGATAATCCTTTTTCAGCAATAGCAGCCTACAAGCCTGGTCTTTATCATCTGCTAATTTTGGATATTAAGATGCCACAAATAGATGGCTTTGAACTTTACGAAAGAATTCATAAGATGGATACTAATGCTAATGTATTTTTTTTGACTGCCGTCAGTGACTTTTCAGGATACAAAGGAGGCAACAAGCCATTGGGAGAGAATCGTTTTATTCAAAAACCTATTGATGGTCCAGAATTATTGAAAAGAATAACCGTATAAAAGCCATATTAAGAGACGAGATCCACCTGTTAGTCACCTAAGGCTTCCTTACTGTCACATCTTACTCTACCTGAGTGATTTTTGTTTGTTTCCCAATTGTCCTTTGGATATTGGTCATCATCATTATCGTCCTAACTCCGCTATCAAACTACTGGTAACCTAAGGTTCTTGACACATTTCGATAAGGTGCTAAGCCGTATAAAATAGCAGCAAAAGAGGGTTGGAAGAATGGCTATTATTCTGCTTTATATTTGGCCTTGTCTACATAGTAGGGTTTGTCTGTCAGAGAGTAAATCTGTTCAGTATCATGAGATTCTTCTTCTTCGACCAGCATTGGCGAGTTGGCTCTCCGTAATGCTCTTTTCATTGTTTTATTAACTATAGTATCTTATTTTAATAGCTACTATAGGAATCATATAGAAACTGTATTTTGATGATTTCTAACGTATACCATACTCACGTATCCATGTATACCAAATGCTCTTATTTGAAAATTAGTCAAGTACTTGCAAAAAGATATGATAAAACAGGGGTTTAAAGTGAAAAGCATTTTCAAGACAAGCTATCTTTAGTGTGGCAAATAGTCAATTATCAATAAGGCTCCTATGAAATAAGCAATTAACACTCCCAATATCACAAAAGCATATTTTATGAATCCTCTCTTTGTTAGGTCTACCGACATAATGGTGATGAATATGAATATGCGTCACCTCCCTTTTTAGGTTTTTCTTAGGATTAATTGATATTCGCCCTCCTTTTTTTGATATACATGATTATTGCAGTCATACCAGTAGTCCATATTATTACAGACAGTATCCAGACAGTATCATTATAACCAAAAGCCATCTTGGTGCTTTTACCCTCTCTCTATTTCTATTCGATCACTATTAATTGTCATAGTTGACCTGGTTGTATCTATTGTTCTTTCTTATATGTAGTGTATAGCATCTTTCAAATTACGAACATTATCGGAGTTATCTTGGTGATTATATCATTTACTTCGCTAGCTTCTATTACACCTGGCACAGTTTTCAGTTTGTTCATAATATACTATTCAGCTCCAATTTCATAATTGACGAGATCATATGCTATTGGCGTATTTGATCGAACCATATAGCTTCTGTAGCTAATGTCCGCTTAAATTCTGTATCGGGTTGGTTGGTATTTTTTTGGTTGAAGATGAAGCAGTATGTTTGGATTGCATATTATGAATAAATCGTTCTAGCACATAGTTCCGAAACTAAAAGCTAGGATCCAGAAGCCCGAACAATTTAGCATGGGTATTATTATTGAAGGGGAATATTATAAAGACATGGACAGTCTTATCCAACTTCAGGAAAATGAGGAAGAAGATGTGGTAGAAGGAGTTCCTGTGTGTGCTGCAAACCTTGTATCACCTGTAACCGATACAACGAATTTCATTAGACAAATTCACTACAAAATAGGAACCAGGCTCTATATCGAAAATGCAGACTAGAGATAGCAAGAAACAATCGGAAGAGGGCGAAGGGGAAGAAAAAAGAGATCTAGAACTCGAAAATATAGTGGGTAATCTGCTAGTAACAGAATATCAAATAGACAGACTTAGAACCCGATTGAATGATTTGATTAATGGTTACAGACCAGAACTGAAATTCAACAAAACATCTGCACATGTATTCAAACACAATAACAAATGGTATAAACTGTCGCTCAGAATAGATGAAACTGATACTATCGGCGCTAGAGAGAGCGGATCTGGAAAAACAGTCAGTCAGTTCACAGGATATTCTAATAAGAGAAGCTAGAAGAAATCCCTTGTAAGGTTTGACAAGCTTCACACATTCCCTATTCAGAAATGAACTCCATTTAGTGTTGTCGTGTCACGTAGATTACATTTGAACAAATTTCCATGCGTATTGCTTACTAGTAAAATCTTAAAACTCTTCTACAGAAATGAGAAGTGAAATCAAACAAAAACCTGGGAGTAATGATAGCCATCAATACCTGTGAATGTGGCTAAACTAGAGAGCACAAAGGAGAAAACTTACAGGTGTTACATAGTTATATCAGTCAATCCACATATTTCCACATAAAGAATGGGCAAAGGCCTTATAGACAGTGCCCTTGGAAGACTCGGTTATGTAAGCAACTTTTGAAAGTGCCGTTTTGGCTAATCTCTATTTCCAACCCAACTCGACTCGTATCAAATGTTAGGGTTCAGTGGGTGTAATTAGCTATTGTGCCGCTGTCGCTTCTTTAGACGAACCAGTTACATTTACAGTAAACCATTTTGACATCGAGGTTCCATTAGAATTCATATCAACAAGACCATTAAAAGCATCACGTACAAGACAGGTTATCTTGGCAGTTAGTTCATTTTCACCTTCTTCAATTAGCTGATAATCTTGATTGTATGTAAAAGTCCATTTGGAAAAGTCATCCTCTTCTCCGCTATCGCCTACTGCTGTAACGTTTTGCATAGGTGTATTATCATTTACATCTGCAAAAACTTTGCAGTCAGTATCTTCGTTGTCTGAAGATATTCCCTGTATTGAAAGTTCACCTGGTGTGACTTGTTGATCGTCTTGAGGTGATGTAATTTGAATTGTAGGTCTTCCTGTACTATTAACAGGAGAAGATGGTGCTAATGGTGCTAATGATTGGGCGTCAGCCAAGATATTATTCGAATTGATATTCGAATTGATATTAAAGGATAACAACGATGCACCAAAAACCAATGCAGTAAATAGACGCAAAGATTCTTTAGTTTTCAACAGACTCCTTAATGGTAACATTAGGAATTCTTAATTCTTATTGGTTTAGCTATTAATATCTATACTATACGGATTTTTGTATTCGTAGTTACGCACTTCTATCCTCTATTGTCGGATGAGAATTCCTCGTTTTCGTTGTCATCATGTATACTATTCTACTAGAGACTTGTTTCATAGCTTCTGTTCTATTGTGCTGCAAAATCTCGGGACTTGGTTTCTATTTTATATAGATTATGGCATTTAATTCACCTATGTCAACAAGCAATGACCCATTTGATGCTATGATTAAAATGTTTGAGGAAAAGAAATCCATCTTAATCAGGAAGGACCAAGAACTTCAAAAATTATCAGAATCAGCAGGAATATCTGAGTATAAGCGGTTGTCAAAAGATATACTAAGAAATCATACTTTGACAATATATTCTATACTTTCGTTTCTACAAATGTCCGTAACAGGAGATGCAGCAAGGCAAAGTCAGATAGCCGTATTAAAAGAAGTTATTATTCATTTACAAGAGGTAAAGAATAATCCAGAAATGATACGAGGCATTAAAGAAGCATTTGACAAATATAATAAATATCTTGAAAGGTATGGCTACCTAAGTGGGTTTAAAGTGTAGAATCGCCTTCTATAATCATAATAGATCTATTTACAGTTTACATAGTGTGAAACCATTAACTGTATAACTACCTGTAACTATAGGGCTTATACCTAAGGAAAAACGAATTGCCTTCAACACTATTTTAGATAAAGATAATATGATATATGATATTGATGTCTATATTGTATTGGGTTAGTATACTTACTCTAGCTCCGTCTTCCCTTTCGATTACCATTACCTATATCACTAGCAATATTATAATATCTCCACACGGTGAGAAATATCCAAAATATGGTTTCCTGACAGATTATCTTTATGAAAACTTAATGAGAGTAGGTTTGGTTAGAGCTTACGAATGTGATTCTCTCATGCTCCCAAATACCCAACCGGCGATACTCACCATCTCCCTTCTGATGGCGGTTACTTATTGCCCTTAGCGTTTTACCAAGCTCACCCACGGTTTGAAGGGTACGCATGACAAAAGATCACAGCCAAACCACCTGTGTGTGTCAAGGGTATGACGAATTAGACCTAATAGATAACCTGACAGATATAGAAGTCATTTCAAAACTGTAGACTTT
>OBLS010000642.1_pt1 | contig 13040 bp, 12 predicted proteins | sample 1519901 | NCBI WGS metagenome assembly OBLS01 (sample SAMEA3113585, study PRJEB22503) | soil metagenome
GTCGAGGACGTAGCCCCTTTTTTGGGCCATCTCGTCGACGTACGCCTGCTTCTCTGCCTCAGTTGCCATACTTTTTGCGCTCCTCTCTCTGAGGGATCAGTGCCCCTCTTTCGCTTCCGTTTCCCCGATCAGCCGTTCGAGAAAGGCGTAGATGGCCGTGTGGCTCTCCGCCCCGAACCCCTGGGCGACCGCCGTTTGCCACACCTCGCCGATTTGGGAGCCGATGAACATCGGGACCCCGAACTCCTCGGCGGTCTCTAGCGCTATCTTCATGTCTTTGTTCATGAGCTTGATGGCGAACCCGTCGTCGAAGGCGCGGTTGAGTATGTAGTGAGGGAACTTCACTTCCGTCGAGTTGCTGCGCCCACTGCTGGCGTTGACCACCTCGATGAACCTTTCCGGGTCAAGGCCCGCCCTGGCCCCCAAAAGGGTCGCCTCCACCGCACTGGCGAGGGTCGTGGCTGAGAGCAGGTTGTTTAGCGCCTTGGCGAGATGCCCGTTGCCGTGATCGCCGACGTGGAAGATCTGCCCTCCGAAAGAGCCCAAGACCTCGTAACAACGGTCGAAGACCTCCTCCTCTCCCCCGACCATTATGGCGAGCGTGCCTTCCTTCGCGCGCAGCGTGCCCCCGCTCACCGGCGCGTCGAGCATGTGCACGCCTTTCTCCGCCAGATAACCGGCTATGCGTCGCGTCGAAGAGGGCCTCGAGCTGGACGTGTCTATCAGTACCTTCCCCTCGGAGAGCCCTTCTCCCAACCCCTCTTCGCCGAATACCACCTCCTCGACGACGGTCGAGTCCGGCAGAGAGAGGATAACCACGTCCGCCGAACGAGCGAGCTCGGAGACGGAGGAGGCCACCTTGGCCGACGTTCCCCGAAACCGCTCCACAGCTTGCGGGTCGGCGTCGTAGACGAAGACGTCGTACCCCCGATCCAGCAGGTGGCCGCACACGGGAGCTCCTATGTTCCCAAGACCTATAAGCCCGAGCACCTGCCTCATCTCTGACCCCAATCGGTACCAGAATCGCCCATCGTCAACCCTACTCTCGCCAGCACTTCCGAAAGGGCGTCAAAGACCCAGACCAAGAGCAATCCACCACCCTCTCTCCCGTTAAACTTCGCAAACGCCCTGCGCCAGGTTAACGCCATCCTTCTCCCTTCCCAACTGCCCCTCTCCTCCGTGACATAATATGTACGTACAAAAGTGTAGTACGTTTGGATCTCCTATGTCAATTACGGGTGGTGAGCGCGAGTTTTTCTACTATGGGGGCAGGGGATCTGGTCTTCGAGGGAGGCTTTACGCTGCTTACGGTAGCTTCCGGCGTAGTTCCAGATGGTAAGAATACCGTCTTGGGTTGTAGTGGGAGATGGCCAGCTCCACCGGGTTATTAGCAGTGTCGAAGTAGATGCGTTCGACGTACAGGATCGGCTCGCCTGGCTGGCAATCTATGAGCGTCGAGAGCTCCGGAGGAGCAAACGCGGCAGTGATGTCCTGGCTAACCCCTGCGATAGGGAATGGGAGAACGAGCCTCTCCAGCGTCCCGAGCACGGTTTCGGAGCCTTCCAGCAGGGGTAGCGCCTCGTCCTTCAGGCGGTCGCCCACTTCGATAGCGAGATAGATGCGGGTTACGACGAACGGGACCCCCTCGTAAAGCCGGCGCACGTCCAGGACCGACACCTCGTCGGAGGGCAACCCGAGACGCCCGGCGGCTTTCGCATCCATCCTCGTCGCAGGGGCGTGTAGCACTTCGATCTCGGTGCCGGTCCACGCCATGAGCTCTTCTAGCGTCCCGATAGAGCGTAAGTAGCGCCCGCGCCTGGAGAGGTCGGTGACGAAGGTCCCCCGGCCCGGCACCCGGTAGACTAGGCCCTCCGCGACGAGATCCTGGAACGCCTGCCGGATCGTGTGCCGGCTCACGCCATACTCTCGCCTCAACTCGGCCTCGGTCGGCATGCGTACGCCGTCACCGAACCGGCCTTCCTGGATCGCCGACCGCAGATCGTCCGAAAGCCGTTGATACGCTGGCTTATCTCGTCGTCTTTGTTCCATGCCGAGCACGATCCAGTATAACGCACGCCTCTAGGCACACGAACTAAAACCCCGATCTCATCGGCGGCATGGCAACCTCGTACTAAAACCCCTCGTTGACACACGCACCCGGAATTAGTATTGTACGTACAAACTGTGGGGCTTGTAACAATTGCTGGGGAGTTGGAGAAGGAGGAACGGCTGTGAAGAGGAGCTGCGCGGCCCGCATCACGAGGTATCTTCCGGTAGTACTACTAGGCGTGGTCCTCGTGTTGGCGCTTGCGGGGTGTGGGTTCCGAGGCGGCGGCGCGGATAAGGGTGGAGAAGGGGGCGCCTACACCATCAGGTTCTCTCACGTCGTGACTCCCGAAACGCCCAAGGGGCTCGCCTCCGAGAGGTTCAAGGAGCTCGTCGAGGAGAAGTCGGGGGGTGAGATCTCGGTAGAGATTTACCCGAACTCGTCGCTCTACGGTGACGAGGACGAGATGCAGGCGCTTCAGACGGGCTCGGTGCAGATGCTTGCCCCGGCGGGGGCCAAGTTCGGGACTATAGCCCCGCCGTTGCAAGTCCTGGATCTCCCGTACCTCGCCGCGTCACCAGAGGAGATCCGGGAGGTCGTCTCAGCAGACTCAGCGATCGGGCAGGCCATCTACAATAACCCGGACCTTGCCGAGAGCGGTATGAAGGTCCTGGGGCTCTGGGATCTCGGCTTCAAGCAGTTCGCTTCCAACACACCAGTACGTAGCCCAGAGGATCTTCAGGGACAGAAGATGCGCATCCAGAGCGGCAGCGACGTTCTGAAAGACCAGATGGAGACCTGGGGGGCCAGCACGACCCCGATGGCCTTCGGCGAGGTCTTCAACGCGCTGCAATCCGGTGTTATCGACGGTCTGGAGAACACCTACGCCAACTTCTACTCACAGAAGATGCACACGGTCCAACAGTACATAACGGAGACCAATCACGGCTACATCGGCTACGTGTTCGTCATCAACAACGACTTCTTCGAGCAGTTGCCGGACGACCTCCAGCAGGCCGTGACCGAGGCTGCAGACGAGGCGACGGAGTACAACCGGGAGGTCGCCTTCCAGGAAGACCAGGAAGCGCGTCAGAGCATAGAGGAAGCCGGCACCACCGAGTTAATAGAGCTGAGCCAGGAAGAGCAGCGGGCCTTCAGGGAGGTGGTCATCCCTGAGGTGTGGGACCGGCACGCTGATGTGGTCGGCCAGGATCTCATCGAAGAGCTGAAGGCCAAAGAAGGCGTGCAGTAAGGGGCGGTTTCTTCGGAGAGCTCTCCCTCTCCTGTATCCGATGGAGGTTTGATGTCCCGTCTGGACCGGATCCTCACCGTGATCGAGAACACTTTGGCGGCGCTCGCTCTGGGTGGAGCGAGCCTGCTGGCCTGCTCGCAGGTCATCCTGCGCTACCTCTTCAACTACACCATCTTCTGGTCTGAGGAGGCGACAATCTATCTGCTAATCCTCTCGACCTTTATAGGCGCCGTCATCACACTCCGACACAACGAGCACGTCAACGTCGACGTCTTGACGTCCTTGTTCAAGGAGCGCGGGAAGAGAGCGCTCGCAGTATTAAGCGCCCTGATCACGGTGATCTACTGCGCCATCTTCGGGACCTACGCATGGATTTTGATCACCGAACCCGTCACTCTTCGGCTCCTGACCCCGGCCCTCAGACTGCCCCTCTGGCTCGTCGAGCTCTCGCTGCCGGTAGGGCTCACGCTGATGTTCTTGAGATCGCTCGAGATGCTCTACCGGTCGGCAAGGGGCCGGGAGACCTTCCCCGAAGACGACGACTCTGAGTACGGTGAGGAGGCCGCGGAGTGAGCCCCACGCTGGTCCTCTTCGTAGTCTTCTTCCTCCTGCTACTCTCCACGGCCCCGATCTCGGTGGCTTTAGGGCTCACGGCGTTCCTCTACTTCTTCTACTACACGACGCTGCCGCTCACGCAGACCACGGACACGCTGTTCAACTCGCTCAACACCTTCACCCTGATGGCGATCCCGTTCTTCGTCTACGCGGCGAACATCATGACCTACGGTGGCATAAGCAGGCGATTGACCGAGGCGGCGAACGCGGCGGTCGGACGTTTCCCCGGAGGACTAGCCCTCACCGCCGTCATAAGCTGCATGTTCTTCGCTGCCATCTCGGGATCGAGCCCGGCTACGGTCGTGGCGGTCGGCACGCTCCTCATCCCGGCTATGATAGAGGCGGGCTACGGGAGGATGTTCTCCACCGGCATCGTCGCGACCAGCGGGTCTTTGGGGATACTCATACCGCCCTCCATCCCGTTGATCGTGTATGGGATAGCCACGGAGACAAGCATAGGCGACCTCTTCATAGCCGGGTTCGGGCCGGGGCTTCTGGCCGGGGTCTTGCTTATAGGGCTGGTGCTCTTCACCGCGTGGCGGCGCGGCCTGCGGGGACAGGAGATACCGCTCACGCGCGCCCAGCGCATCAAGGCGTTCCGCGACGCTTTTTTGGGGCTTCTCCTACCCATCTTCGTCCTAGGCGGCATCTACGGTGGCGTCTTCACCCCAACGGAGGCGGCGGCGATGGCGGTCCTCTACTCCCTCATCGTCTCGCTCTTCGTCTACCGCGAAATGACCCTCAAGGACCTGGCGCGGGTCACGGTGGCTTCGGCAAGGATGTCGGCGATGATCATGTTTATTATCGCCAACGCGATACTCTTCTCCTTCGTCCTGACCTCAGAGCGGATACCGGACCAGATCACGAACCTCTTTATAAATTTGGATCTCTCGTGGTTCACCTTCCTGCTCGTGGTCAACGCCTTTCTCTTGCTGGTCGGTTGCTTCATGGAGACTTCGAGCGCAATCCTTATCCTGGCCCCAATCTTTTTGCCGGTGGCCACGCAGCTTGGCGTAAACCCCATACACTTCGGCATCATCATGGTGATGAATCTGGAGATCGGAATGGTCACCCCGCCGTTCGGCCTGAACCTCTTTGTGGCGAGCGGCATCTCGAAGCTCTCGGTCGTCCGGGTCGCCAAGGCCTCGGCCCCGAGCGCCCTCGTCCTTCTGGCCGCCCTCTTAGTCGTAACTTATGTCCCCGATATATCACTCTTCCTCGTCGAGGGGGGTGCGTAGTGACCATAGGGCAGCCGGGAAGCGAAAGGAGATTTCGCATGACGGTTAAAGAGGGCTGGCGAGGCCGCCTCTTCGAGGACTTCGAGGTCGGGCACGTTTACCGGCACCCTCTGGGCCGAACGGTAACGACGACCGACAACGCATGGTTCACGCTACTGACCCAGAACACCGCGCCAGGAGAAGAGAGATGACCGTGACCACCACCGGGACGACCCGGGAGCTGGCCTCCTACCTCACAAACCTCCGCTTCGAGGATCTTCCCAAAGAGGTCGTAACCCGGACCGAGGAGCTTTTCCTGGACTGGGTCTCGTCGGCGCTCGCGGGTCGGAACTCCCGGCCGGTCGAGGTTCTGGAGAGGTTTGCGGAGACGATGGGTCCGGGCGACGGGCCGTGCGAGATCCTGGTTTCGCGCCGGCACACCTCCCCCCTCTTCGCCGCCCTCGTGAACGGCGCCTCCTCGCACGTGGTCGAGCAGGACGACGTCCACAACGGCTCCGTCTTCCACCCGGCGAGCGTAGTATTCCCGGCTGCCTTTGCGGCCGCGCAACAGACCGGGGCTTCGGGCCGGGACTTCATAACCGCCGCAGTAGTAGGTTACGAGGCTGGAGTCCGAATCGGCACCTACCTTGGCCGCTCCCACTATCAGGTCTTCCACACTACCGGGACCGCGGGGACGCTCGCCGCGGCGGCCGCCGTCGCCCACCTGCTCGGCGCGCACAAAGAGACCATGCTCCACGCCTTCGGGTCCGCCGGGACGCAGGCCGCAGGCCTCTGGGAGTTCCTGCGGGACGCCGCCGACTCGAAGCAGCTCCACACTGCCAAAGCGGCGGCCGATGGACTGCTCGCCGCATACGTGGCCCGGGACGGCTTCACCGGGGCGACACGCATACTCGAAGGCCGCCAAGGTCTGGCGGCCGGTATGTCTTCTGACGCCGATCCCGCAAAGCTCGTCGAGGGTTTTGGGGAGCGATGGACGGTTCTCGAGACTTCGTTCAAGTTCCACTCGTCTTGCCGCCATACCCACCCGGCAGCCGACGCCCTACTCAAAGCGATGCAGGAGCACCGCTTGGCCGCAGACCAGATCGAACACGTCCGCGCTCACGTCCACCAAGCGGCGATCGACGTGCTCGGATCCGTCACGGACCCGCGGTCCATACACCAGTCCAAGTTCTCGATGGGTTTCGTCCTCGCCCTGATCGCTCTATACGGTCGAGCCGGAACAGAGGAGTTTAGCGAAGAGGCACTCCACAATCCGGAGATCAGGGCGTTCTGTGACCGCGTGGAGATGGTCCTTGATCCCGAGATCGACGACGCCTACCCCGAGCGGTGGATAGGCCTCGTCGAAGTGGAGACTACCGCCGGAGATTGCTTCACGTCCCGGGTCGAGGTCCCGAAGGGAGATCCCGGAAACACTTTGAGCCGGGCGGAGATCGAGGACAAGGCCGGCCGGCTAGCCGCATTCCAAAGGGGCGCCACGGCCGAAGAGCTGCGCGGGATCGTTGACCGCGCCTGGAATCTCCATAAAGACTCGGACCTCCGCGACTTACTCCCGCGAGTGTAGCATGCCTGACCAAGGTGGCCGGGCACGCTAGAGACCGCCCACGCGGCCATCACGAGCGCAAAAGGTGCGTTCGAGGGGAGGTGCGAGCTAGCGACCTTATGGGTCTCGTGAGGTGACCGGAACCCGGGCGGAAAAGGAGGACTCGCGCAGTCCCATCACACCCTCAACGCCACCCACAAAGAGACGTTCCTGTGGGTGGTGGCAGTAAAGGTAGAGATCGTCGGGAAGAGAGAAACCCGGCGACGCGGGGCCGAGATGGCTGACAGCCGTAGCCGACATCGAAGAATCGCTCGGCGACAATGCTCGCGAATGCCACATGGTCTGTAAGCCGCTACGGAGCTCCCTAGTGTATAGGAAGATGGAATCGCCCCTTACCCCATAGTAAAGGGATCCCGGCTCTGGCCGGAGAGCTCGACCCAGACGGACTTTGTCTCTGTGTACTCGTCGACAGCCTGAAGGCCATTCTCGCGGCCGAGGCCGCTCATCTTATAGCCGCCGAACGGCGTGTTGAACGAGAGCGTACGGTAGGCGTTGATCCAGACTGTCCCCGCGCGGATAGCGTGGGCTACCCGGTGCGCCCGTTGGATGTCCTTTGTCCACACGCCGGCGGCAAGACCGTAACTTGTGTCGTTGGCCTGGCGAACCAGCTCCTCCTCGTCCTTGAACGGGATGACGGAGAGGACGGGGCCGAAGATTTCCTCGCGCGCTATCTGCATCCCGTTCTCCACCTGCGCGAAGATCGTCGGTTCGATGAAGTAGCCGTGCTCTAATGCGTCAGCGTCAGGCCGCTTGCCGCCGCAGACAAGCGTCGCACCTTCTTCTTTCCCGGCTCGGACGTGGCCTTCGATCTTTTCGAGCTGCTCCTTGAACGCGACGGGCCCCATCTCGGTCTCCGCGTCGAGCGGGTCGCCGAGCTTTATAGTCTTCGCGCGCTCGGAGAGCCTCTCGACCAGCTCATCATGCGCCCTCTCCTGGACGAAGAGCCGCGAGCCGGCGATGCACGTCTGGCCCGTAGCAGCGAAGATGCCCGCTACGACGCCATTGTTCGCCGCCTCGAGGTCTACATCGTCGAAGACGATGTTCGGAGACTTGCCACCGAGCTCCAACGTGACTTTGGCGAGGTGGTCGGCGGCGTCCTTCATCACGCTGATGCCTGTCTGAGTCGAGCCGGTGAAGGCGACTTTGTCTACGCCAGGATGGCTTACGAGCGCCTTCCCCGTTGGGACGCCAAAGCCGCTCACCACGTTGAAAACGCCCGGCGGAAAACCGGCCTCCTCGAAGAGCTTACCGAACTCCAAGACTGAAGCTGGCGTCTGCTCCGCCGCCTTGACGACGAACGTGCACCCGGCGGCCAAAGCCGGCGCGAGCTTGAAGGTCAGCAGCAAGAGCGGAGAGTTCCACGGTATGATCGCGCCGACCACCCCGACCGGCTCTTTCCGAGTGTAGACGAAGAAGTTGGGCTTGTCCGAGGGGATGGTCGCACCTTGAACCTTGTCTGCAGCCCCAGCAAAGTAGTAGTACCAGTCCGGCAGCGCACCGAGCTGGCCGCTCATCTCCTTCAAGAGCTTGCCGTTGTCCGTGCTCTCGACAACGGCAAGCTCTTCTGCATTCTCGGCTATCAGCTCGGCTAGACGCCGCATGAGGCGAGCCCTCTCGGTGCCGGTCATCTTGCCCCACGGCCCCTCGTCGAAGGCCTGGCGAGCGGCACGTACCGCCGCATCCACGTCCTCTTCGTCCGCTTCAGGGACGGTTGCCCAGACTCGCCCGGTGTAGGGGTTGATGCTCTCGAATATCTTGCCAGAGCGAGCGGCGAGTGAATCGCCGCCTATGAGCATCTTGTAGTCGCGGACCTCTTCCGTGGTCGGGCGCTCTATCAGTTGCACTTTTATCCCCTTCTCTGCGCTTTCGGCAACGGTACGCCCAGAGTACGTTTGGTCTCAGCCTTCCCAGTTGCGCGCTACTCGAGCACGTTCATAAGCCCGAAACCTGAGCCATACACTTCCAGTCAGGCTTGTCCATCTTCTGCCTCGGCTATACCTTCGCCGGGTTAAACTACTCTTTGAGCTGCTGCCGACGCGCGTCTAGGTCACCGGCGCTTGCGAACCCGCGACGACTCGTTAACCAACAATCACCTTCCCCGAAGTTCCCATCTCGATTCGGCATTATGTACGTACAAACTTCTCGTGTCAATAGGCAGGATTCGCTCTCGGCTTCATCACCGTCGATGAACATCCTCAGGCTTTGCGCAGGCGAGATCTCGCTCGCATCTGTGTGGTCTCTTAAGCGATGCCTGTATGACCAAGAACCCGAACCTTACAATTTTACGTAGACTTGATCTCCCCTGACCCCTACGGGATAGGTCTTGAGTCTCCTCCCGCTGACCCCGAACAAGCACTCTCCCGTTACCAAATTGAACTCCCAGCCGTGCCAAGGGCATTTCAGGACCTGCCCTTCGAGCCCGTACTCGAGCTCGCCTGGCCTACTTGTAGGGAGCATGGTTCCCCCTACCGTTCCTCGGGCCACAGGGGCCGCCTTGTGAGGACAGACGTTGTTGACGGCGTACAATCGGTCGTCCACCTTGAAGACGCCGATCGACCTGCCGTTTACGTCGACGATGAGGGCATCCCTCTCTGGGATCTCGTCGACGTGCCCTACGCAGTGCTCCAAAGCTCACCTCCTCCATCAGACCTGGGCGGGGGTCCCCAGCCCGTAGAGTTCTGCGGCGTTGTTGTAGAAGATCCGCTGCTTCATCGGCTCCGGCAGCCGCCTGTAGGCAGTCTCGGGGGTGTCGGTATCCCAGTGCGGGTAATCCGTGCTGAAGAGCATCGTCCGATCTGCGTGCACCATCTCCAGGATCTGCAGCAGGTATTCGGTCTTCTCGGGCTCTTCCGCCGGCTGGCTGGTAAACCTGATGTGTTTCAGGACGTACTTGCTCGGCTCGTGCTTGATCCAAGGCACCTCGCGCCTGAACTCCCGCCAGTTCTGGTCCATCCTCCAGAGCATGTGCGGCGCCCAACTGTACCCGAACTCCGCGGCCACCACCTTCAACTCGGGGAAGCGGACGAAGACCCCTTCGAGGACCATGCTAGTGATGCTTGCCATGGCTATCTCGGGAAAGACCGTGTGCCGCTCGATGTAGGTACTGGGGATGCCTCCGGCGAAGGCGACGCTCGTCTGGAAGCCTCCCTCGGTACCGGTGGGATGGATCAGGATAGGTAGCCCACGCTCCTCGGCAGCCTCATAGATGGGATAGTAGTAGCGGTTGCCCATCAGTATGTTCAGCAGTGGTACGAAGACGGCTACGATGCCTTCCTCGTCACCGATCCGCCGGATCTCCTCGGCGGCCACGAAAGGGTCGTGGGGGGCCACGGACATCGCCAGCCTGTAACGCGAGTCCACGGCCAGCCACTCTTCCCGGAAGTAATCGTTGAACGCCCGGGCCAGCGTAACCGCTTCGTCCGTGTTGGGCAACGTCACAAGCTTGCCCGCCTGGATAGAGGAGAGTACGGCGTACTCGATATTGTACCGGTCGAGATGGTCTTCTTTCATGAACTCGGGGTCCGAACCGCCAGCCCCTCCGCCCGGCGGCGTGGCGTCTCGCCGTATGGAGGTCGCCCCGGCCAAAGGCGGGCGCAACGGATGATCGGGCAGCGTGGAACGCTTCCCTTCGAAGCGTCTCTGCCAGGCGGTGCTCAGGTAAGGCATCAGCCCTTCGATGTCCCCGTTGATCCAGGGGTGCACATCTGAATCGATTATCCTCATCTTGTCTTCCGTCACTCGTGGGTCCCTCCCTCGAGCCTCGTGCCGTAAACGGCACCCGCAATCCGCACAGATAACTCCCCTCTAAGACTCTCCCGAGAAGGGACACCCGTCCGCTTCGCCGTACGAACCATCTTCCTCCTTCCCCTCAAAAAGTACGTAAGGTTTGTCCGTACAAATTTCGCATCATGGTAAATATGGTTGCCGGCTGTGTCAAGCCTGTACGCCTGCGTTCTGACGCAGCTTGTATGCGCGTTGCTATCTTCTAGAATGTTGGCCGTCGTTAGCGAGAACCAGCGCCAAGCGTTGAGTTCGGTCGGTCCGCGGATCGCCACCGCTTGCCAGCCCTCGCCGAAAGCGCGCTCACGCGTCGCGGCCAGGATGCCGCCCCTCAGTGTTCTAACCCCTGCCTCGGCAGCGCCTCAGCAAGTATCCCCCATCCCCTACTTGCGCTTACTGCCTTGCTCTAGGCAATAGTTTAGGCACTATATAGATAGAGCTATGAACGCTTCGATGTAGTTCCATAATTACTACGGGCACCTTCAGGTTCCGCGCTCTGCTGAGTGGGGAAGGCGTCGAGTTGGAGTTGGCGCGGATTTAAACCGTGGGTTTGCTCCCAGCTACGAATCCTATCGAGCTACCTTTCACTGCTTTGCAGCTAAGACCTGCAAAGTTAGTGAAAGGTAGAGTATTGTACCTCTCTCATAGAGAGATAAGGCGCTGTCTAATAATTACTAGATGCGGGTAGATGTAGGGTATCGCTTAAAGGAGCTGCCATGCGGACAATCGCTAGGTTTTTCACGTACATCGCCGAGCGTTACCTGCCGGATGCCTTCATCTTCCTCTTCTTCCTCACGCTTCTGGTCTTCATTCTCGGAATGCTTCAGGGCTCGGGCCCACGAGAAGTGCTCGACTACTGGGGCGGTGGCTTCTTCGACATCCTCGAGTTCACCATGCAGTCTACGCTCATGCTGGTCACGGGGTTCGCTCTCGCCAACACCCCTCCTGTTCACAGGGCGCTGAGGGCGTTTGCTAGGTTACCGAGGAACGAAGTTCAGATCCTCATCATGACGGTGCTCGTCATGATGGTCTTCAGCTGGATCTCCTGGGGCTTCGGCCTAATTGCGGGAGCGATCGTTGCCCGAGAGATGGGTATCGTACACCGCGGCCGCATCCATTACCCGCTTGTCGTCGCAGGGACCTACGCTGGCTTTCTCGTGTGGCACGCCGGGTATGGGGGCGCCATTCCTCAGCTTATCGCCACCCCGGGACACTTCCTCGAAGAACAGATGGGCGTTATTCCCGTTGTAGAGACGATCTTCGCGCCGGTCACCTTGGTCATCGTCCTCGCGCTCGCCATAATCATCCCTATCACCGTGGTCCTCATGCGCCCGAGAAGCGACGAGGAGAGGGTCGATCTCCCCGAGGAGGTATTGGAAGAAGAAGAGGAGCTTACGGGCGAGCGGACTGCGTCCGAGGCTTCAGGGCACACCGAGACTCCGGCCTCCTCTGGAGCACAGGGACCCGAGGGGCTTACCCCTGAGGGGACTGTCGGTGACAAGCAGGTTGAGCCATGGTCGATCCGAGTCGAAAAGAGCCGATACGTTACGCTTGTTCTCGGCATGCTCGGACTGCTCTACTTAACCAGTTACTTCGCGGGCGGTGGTGCACTCAACATCAACATCGTAATCTTGACGTTTTTGGTTCCGGGCCTCCTACTTATCCCGAATACCAGGGAGTATCTGACTCAGATAACGGGCGGGGCCAGTGCAGCCTACGGGATCATCATACAATTCCCGTTCTACGGGGGCATCATGGGTATCATGGTTGGGAGTGGTCTCGCTGCGACTATCGCGAACTTCTTTGTCAGTATTTCGTCGGCAGGTACACTGCCTTTCTGGGCATTCATCGGTGGTGGGCTCATAAACATGTTTGTTCCATCGGGTGGAGGCCAATGGGCTGTGCAGGGCCCCATAATGATTGAAGCAGCGGAGGGATTAAACGCTGACATAGCGAAGACTGCGATGGGGGTGGCCTGGGGTGATGCTTGGACGAATATGGTCCAGCCGTTCTGGACGCTCCCACTGCTTGCGATAGCGGGTCTGGGTATCCGAGCCATCATGGGTTACACAGCGGTTGTGCTGATCGTAAGCGGCGTCGTAATCGGTGCCGGATTGCTGATCCTATAAGGGCCATCCGCACACCAAGAGCCTGCTCAAAATGGCCCCACATGGTGTTTTGGACAAGGTAACTATACATGCCGAGCGTGATACCCTGAGTATGGTGCTCCTCATAGTCCTTTGGGACAGAGAAAGGCTTTCACTGGGGCCCGTGCATACCAGACCGCGAAGGGGCCGCAATAGCCTAAACAAGGCCGAACCCACCGAGGAAGGGATAGCAGGCGACGAAACGGTCCTCGCCGCCTGCTAGTATCCTTGGTAGGACACTGGGTAGAAGGCTAGTGGCAGGGGGTGGGTCAGGGTGATGGTCTTCGCACTCGCGGTCTTTCTCGCGGTGCTGGCCGTGTTCGCCCTGGACTGGGTTCACCGAACGCCGGCGGCCCTGCTC
>OBLS010000643.1_pt1 | contig 13031 bp, 15 predicted proteins | sample 1519901 | NCBI WGS metagenome assembly OBLS01 (sample SAMEA3113585, study PRJEB22503) | soil metagenome
CGAGAGGGGCACGCCGCGGTGGGGGCAGCGATTGTGGAGCGCGTAGGCGCGGCCGAGCCCCCTGCTCGCGCCCATCACGAGCGCCACCTTCCCCCCGAGCCCGAGGTCCATCAGGCCGTCCCTCGGCGAGACGGAAGCGCCGCAGGCGACAGCGTCACAGCCCCCACATCAGTCCCCGGTCAACGTCGCGAGGTAGGCGGCGCCATCCCGATAGAGCTTCGGCAGCGCGTCCTGCCACCCGGCGTCCGGCCCCTTCACCGCCGCCGAATCATGGACGGACTGCGGCTTCCGGATCTGGTCCAGCACAAACGGCATCCTCGAGCTCGTGATCGGGGTCCACATGCGCCTACCCTACGCATCGCGGGCGGTTAGCTCAGTTGGGAGAGCGCTTCGCTTACACCGAAGAGGTCACTGGTTCGAGCCCAGTACCGCCCATGCCCGTCGGCTGCGCCAGGGCACGAGCGCGCGGTGCAGGTCGCGGGCCTCGTTCGTGGGCCTCCGGTGCTCGAGAGCCGCACTCTAATCGGATACGGTGCCGCCGGAACCCGGTACGACGAGGAGGCACATCTTGGAGCCCGCCCAGCTGAAGCGCATCCCACTCTTCTCCGACGCAGACGACAGAGAGCTCAGGAGGGTCGCAGTGTTCGCGGAGAGCAAGGAGGTCAGCGAGGGGACCGAGGTGATCGCCGAGGGCGAGTTCTCGAACGCGCTGATGGCGATCGAGGATGGCACCGCCGAGGTCAGCCGAGACGGCGAGCACATCGCAGACTTGGGCCGCGGGGACGTCTTCGGCGAGGCCGGCATGCTCGATGACGAGCTCCGCAGCGCCAGCGTGACCGCGACTTCGCCGTTGAAGCTGATCACCATGGGGCACTTCGAGGTCAAGCGCCTGAAGAAGGACGCGCCCGACGTCTACGCCAAGATCGAGCAGCTCGTGGAGGAGCGGAAGCGCTGAGCTCGGCCTCGAGTCGTCGCGCAACTAGATGAGCCCGGTGCGAAGGGTCCCCAGCGTCGGAGAGCTGATCACGACCTCATCCCCCTGCTTCAGCCAGACCCGCGGCTCCCGGAGGCTTCCGACCCCCGAGGGGGTACCCGTCGCGATCACGTCGCCCGGCTCGAGCGTCATCCAGCGCGACAGGTGCGCGACCAACTCCGGGGCCGAGAAGATCAGGTCCGAGGTCACTGCGTCCTGCATGGTCTCGCCGTTCAGCTCGAGCTTGAATTCGATCGAATCGTGGGCGCCGGCCTCGTCCGGGGTGACGAGCGCCGGACCGCACGGCGCCGACCCGTCGAAGACCTTGCCGGGCATCCACTGGGGAGTGGCGAACTGCAGGTCCCGGGCCGATAGGTCATTCAACAGCATGAATCCCGCGACGTGGTCCATCGCTTCCTCACGGCTCACGTCCTTGGCCCGGCGCCCGATCACCAAGGCGACCTCGGCCTCGTAGTCCACCTTCTCGCTGGCCTCCGGCAACTTCACGTCCGACCCCGGCGAGCTCAGGGCGTTCCGAAACTTGGCGAAGATGGTGGGCACCTGAGGGGGCGCGATCCCGGCCTCCTCGGCGTGCGAGCGGTAGTTCAGGCCGATGCAGATCAGCTTCTCCGGGTCCGGTACCGGCGGCAGCGGGGAGGGCTCCCCGCCGGATACGGGCTCGACCCCCTTCTTGGCCGAGGCGCGCAGCTCCTCGATCCGCCCGGACTCCAGCAGGCGCCGGACCGTCAGGGCGCCCCCTCCCATGGCGTTCCCGGCGTCGAGGATTCCCGCGGCGGTCTGGACCCCCGCCCGGTGGTCTCCGGCGCCCGATCGGTAGCTGACGACCCTCATCGCTCGCACCCTAACCCGGCGCGCTCAGGAGTGTGCGCGACGGCGGCGACGCTCGCGCGCCGACTGACGCTTGACCGCCGGGTTCGCTACCTTGCGCCCGTTGTCAGGGTGATGTCCCCTGACTCATGTTTGTAGGCGTGTGTGAAGGGAGCGGTGCTCGCAGGCACCTCCTCGCGCACCAAGGACCCGCCCCGAGGAGGCACGACTGATATGGCAGAAGGCACCGTCAAGTGGTTCAGCAACGAGAAGGGCTACGGCTTCATCACGCCGGACGACGGCAGCAAGGACCTGTTCGTCCACTTCTCGTCGATCACCGGTGAGGGCTACCGCTCGCTCAACGACGGCGCGCGCGTCAGCTACGAGGCGGAGGACGGCCCGAAAGGCCCCGTCGCGGTCAACGTCCAAGAGCAGGCCGGATAGCCTTAGTCACATCCCGGCGGCCCCTGGCAAGGTCGTCGCAGGACCCCGGGGGCGTAGCTCAGTTGGTTAGAGCGCCGGCCTGTCACGCCGGAGGCCGCGGGTTCGAGTCCCGTCGCTCCCGTCCCGCCGCGGGTTTCATCTTTCGCGTCGCGGCGATGGCAGCCGCGTCCGCGGTCGTGGCATCGGCGCCCGCGGCCGCGGCCGCCGACGACCCGGCGAACCAGCCGCCCTTCGGCGGCGAGCAGGTGCCGCCGCTGGTCGAGCGCGGCGGAGACTCGCCACCGCCGGGGTTCGAGCTGGGGGCGCTCGAGGTCCAGGGCATCGCCGCCGAGACCGGCGAGGTGAGGGACCTTTATGAGGCCGATGGTGAGCCGGACCGCGACCCCCAGCGGCTGGGCTTCACCGTCGCGACCCGCGGCGACGAGACATGGGAGGTGCGCGTCCGCAGTGGCGGGGAGCGGGAGGTCCGCGCGATCGTCGTCATAGACGACGCGACCGGCCAGGTAGTCGACATCTTCACGGGTTCCGCCATCGAGACCAAGCTCGCCCGTGGCTATGAGGGCGCGGTGGGGGGCAACTCGAGCAGCTGGTGGATCTGGCTGCCCCTCTGCGCGCTCTTCGTCGCGCCCTTCTTCGATCCCCGGCGCCCGCTGCGGTTGCTCCACCTGGACCTCCTGGCCCTGCTGGGGCTGAGCGTCTCGCTGTACTTCTTTGACCGCGGCGAGATCGAATGGTCGGTCCTGTGGGTGTATCCGGTGCTGGCCTACGTGTTCGGACGGATGCTCGTGATCGGGTTCCACGGCGTACTCGGTCGCGCAGCGGCCGGCGCCGGCGCCCGGGAGGCCGAGTTCCTGGTTCCAGTCGCCCGCCGCAGCTGGCTGGTTGGCGGAGTTATCGCCCTCGCCTGCTTCCACGTCGGCTACCAGTCCCTAGAGGGCAAGGTGATCGACGTCGGTGTCGCGAGCGCGATCGGCGCGGATCGGCTCACCTCCGGCGAGGACGTCTACGGCGAGGACTTCGGCGAGGAGCTGCCCGAGCGCGGAGACGTACGCGGGGACGTCTACGGGCCGGTCAACTATCTGGCCTATTCGCCGTTCGAGCTGGCGCTGCCCTGGGAGGACGAATGGGACGACGTGCCGGCCGCGCAGGCGGCGGCGGTGGCTTTCACGCTGCTGACGGCACTGGCCCTGTTTGCGCTGGGGCGCCGGCTGCGGAACGGTGAGGAGGGGAGGACGCTGGGCTTCGCATTGGCCTTCGCCTGGCTCGCCTATCCGTTCACGCTGTACACGGCGGCATCGAGCTTCAACGATTCGCTGGTCGCGCTCCTCGTGGCCTGCTCCCTACTCGCGGTCGCCTCGCCGCCGGCCCGCGGCGCGCTCGCCGCGCTGGCCGGGCTGACCAAGTTCGGCCCCCTGGCGCTTGCCCCCCTGCTTGCCGCCGGCACGGGGGACCGCCGCCCTCGGACGCTGGTGCTGTTCGCCGCGGCGTTCGCCGTCACGGCCGCGATCGTCACATTCCCGGCGATTCCCGACGGCGGTCTGCGCGAGATCTATGACCGTTCGCTGGGCTACCAGGCCTCCCGGGGGTCCCCGCTCAGCATCTGGGGCCAGGCCCCGGCGCTCGAGCCGCTGCAGACGGCCTCGAAGGTCTTCGCGGTCGGACTCGCCGTGCTCGTCTTCTTCGTCCCGAGGCGACGCACGCTTCCCCAGCTCGCGGCGCTCGCTGCGGCGGTCCTGATCGCGGTCCAGCTCACCTCCTCGCACTGGCTGTACCCCTACGCCGTCTGGTTTCTTCCGCTCGTGCTCGCGGCGGTGTTTGCGGCGTACCGGCCGACCCGACGTCTGGACACCGGTACTGATCAGCCGTAGCGGATCAGGACGAGGGCGATGTCGTCCTCGGCTCCCCGCTCCCCCACCAGGTACTGGAGCGCCTCGTCGATCAGGCGGTCGAGGTCCTGCTCGCGGCCCGCTGTCAGCACCTCGGCCAGGAACTCGATGCCCGTGTCTATCGGCTGGTCGCGGCGCTCTACCAGCCCGTCGGTGTACAGGGCGACCAACGCGCCGGGCGTGAGCTGCACTGCGCGCTCGACCCGTGAGCGGCCCGGTTCGATCCCGAGTGGGATCGAACCATCGGCCACGAGCAGCTCGTGGGCTCCGTTGCGCACGAGCAGCGGGGGAAGGTGGCCCGCCGAGGCGAACCGCAACCGGCCGCTGTCCACCTCGATGCGGGCAGCGCACGCGGTCGAGAACTCCGCGCTCGCCATCCCGACCACGAACCGGTCGAGGCCCTCGAGCAGCTCGGCCGGGCCCCTGGTCGTCCGGACCAGCGCGTTGGCCGCGCTTTGCAGCCGGCCCATCGCCGCGGCGGCCGGCAGACCGCGCCCCACGAGGTCCCCGACCGCGATGCAGACCTCGCTCTCGCTGCGGCGCTCGACGTCGTACCAGTCCCCACCCACGTTCAGGCCCTGCTCGCTGGGCAGATACCGCGTGGCGAGCGAGATCCCGTCGGGAACGTCCACCGGGGGTCCCAGCATCATCCGCTGTACCTCGAGCGCGAACCTGTGCTCCACCTCCGACAGGCGCGCGCGGGCCAGGGCGACAGCCGACTGCGACGCGATCGCCTCGGCCAGGTCAGTCGTGCGGCGGTCGAACGAGCGCTCCCGCGCAAAGCCCCAGGAGAGCGCCCCCACCACCTCGCCATCGGCCTTGAGGGGCACTGCCAGGACCGCTCCGAACTCCAGCGGCAGGCGGCGGATTCCCTCGAAGCGGCTGAGGCCCTCTTCTGCCGTGGTGAAGACGCACCGCTCCCCTGAGCGGAAAGCCTCGATCACAGGTAGGGACCCACGCCCCTCGACCTCGTCCCTCAGTAGCTCCAGGTTCTCGGGCGTATACCCGCCGGCCCCGGCTAGGAGGAGGTCTCCGGAATCGCCCGCGATCACCAGCAGGCTCGAGCGCCCACCCAGGTGCTCGATGGTCTCCTCGGCGACCACTTCGGCGATCTCCTCGCGCGTCAGCGCGACCGACATGCGGTCGGCGAGCGTCTGCAGGAGCTCGGCGCGCCGGTGGGCCTCGCGCTCGGCGGCGCGAACCAGCTCGGAGCGCCGTCGCGCCTCCTCGGAGCGGCCCCACTCGAGCATCGAACGCTCGCGCTCGCTGATCTCGGCGGCCAGGGCCAGCGCACCCGAGATCAGGAACGCGAGCAGCACCTGCAGGTAGACCAGTCCGGTCTCGCGGCTCGCGTCCAGAGTCTCGAAGAAGCGGTGGCCCTCGGATGTGGCTTCGGCGGCGATACATGCCATGCCGAACCCGGCCAGCGCAACCCCGGTGGTCCCGACACTGAAGGACAACCACCCCAGCAGCCCCGCGGCGACGAAGGCAAGGGCGAGCTCATCCTTCGTGAAGATGATGCCGGTGACCGCAATCGACAGGACGATCAGTGCCGCGGACCCCGGAGAGCTGAGCCGGTGCAGCGTCCTCGCCTTCAACGCGGCGGCGATCGCCAGGACCGCGCTCGCCACCACGAGCACGCCCAGCCCGTCCCCGATCCACCACTGGGTCATGAAGTCGCCCCACGGCTCCGTCCCGCCGGCGACCGTCACGTAGTTGGTCGCCCCGATCACTCCCCCGACGGCCGGGCCGACTACGACGGCGCAGCTGAGGAACACGAACAGGTCCCGCGTGCGCGAGAGGTCCGGCGTGTGGACGAACCGCCTCAGCAGGGTCGCTCCGATCAGGGGCTCGCAGACGTTCGCGAACGCGTATCCGATGCTGGCGGCGGCGGGGATGTCGTGCGCAACGTCCATGAGGACCTCGGCGGTGAACACCGCGGCGAGCACGACTGGCCAGCGTCGGGCGGCCGTCAGCGCAAGCGCGGAGAGGGTGACCCCCGAGGCGGGGAAGAAGGTCGCGCTGAACCCGTCCGCGTCGAACCATTGGAACGCCATCTGCGATCCCAGCGCATACGCGCACCCGACGACGAGAAACAGAATGGAGTCGCGGTGCAGGCTCATGCCGCGTGGCGGTGTTGCGTCGGGGGGAAGGCCACTCCGGAACCTATGCGAGGGGATCAGGTTCGCCAAGGGTGCGGATAGGTGGCGCTACAGGGCGCCGCCGGCCGCCGGAGGAGCACCGGGGTCGTTGCCCTCGTCGCCTATCTGCTCGCGCGAGAGGAAATCCTCGATCATCAGGACGTTTCCGTTCGACTGGGCGAAGACGTTCAGTAGGTCGTTCATCGAGCGGACCTCCTCGACCTGCTCCTTGATGAACCACATCAGGAACTCTTCGGCCGCGTAGTCGCCGTTCTCGCGCGCCAGCTTGAACAGCGCGTTGATCTCGTCGGTCACTCGCTTCTCCTGCTGGAGGGCCATCTTGATCGGGCCCGAGACGTCGTCGTAGGACGTCTGCTGTGACTTGATGTCCGGGATTCGGACCTCGGCGTCGGTGTCGAGCAGGTACTGGACCATGATCATCGCGTGGTTTCGCTCCTCCACCGCTTGGCGGTAGAAGAAGGCGGCTAGCCGCGGCAGCGTCTCGGAGTCGTAGTAGACGGCGGCGCCGATGTACTGCTGGGACGCCGCGAACTCATTCGAGACCTGCGCGTTCAGGGCGTCGGCGAAGCTGCTCTCGGCCATGTCGCAAGCCTATCCGCAGGCGCTGAGGAGTGTCGCTTCCGGAGGTGAGGCGTGGAACGCAACCGCGACGGGTACCAGGCAGTGATGCGACTCCCGCCCCCACGCGGCCCGCTGAGCGCGACCCTGGCCGGCCACCTGCATGGCGAGGCCGGGGGCCTTGCAGCGGCCACTCCTCCATTGCCCGATGATCCGCTGCGCGACGACGACCTCCAGCTCGCGCTGTACGTCGCCCACGAGGTCCACTACGGCGGCATCGACGGCGTCGACGACGAGATCGAATGGGACCCCGGCCTGATCTCCTTTCGCACCGTCCTGGAGCGGGCCATGCTCGACCAGCTCTTGGAAGAGGTGCCGGCCGAGAGCGTCCGCCCCGAGGATGTCGGCGAGGCCGTGTTCCAACTCGTGGCCGACGACCAGGACGTCGGCCTCTCGCGCTATCTGGCCGCCCGTTCCACCCTGGATCAGTTCAAGGAGTTCGTTATGCACCGGTCGGCCTATCAGCTGAAGGAGGCCGATCCCCATACCTTCGCGATCCCTCGCATCGCGGGTGCGCCGAAGGCCGCGATGGTGGAGATACAGGCCGACGAGTACGGCGACGGTGACCCCGAGCGGATGCACTCGGAATTGTTTGCTCGCACGATGGAGGAGCTCGGGCTGGATACGACGTTCGGCCGCTACGTGCCCGAACTGCCCGGAACGACTCTGGCGACGGTGAACCTGATCTCCCTCTTCAGCCTGCGCCGCCGCTGGCGCGGGGCCCTGGTCGGGCACCTGGCCTGCTTCGAGATCTCATCACCCGGGCCCAATCGCCGCTACGCGAACGGGCTGCGGCGCCTCGGCTGCGGCCAGGCGGCGTGCGAGTTCTTCGACGAGCACGTCGAGGCTGACTCGGTCCACGAGAACATCGCGGCCTACGACCTGGCCGGCCGCCTGGCGGCTCAGGAGCCGGAGCTGGCCCCGGACATCCTCTTCGGAGTCCGCTCCCTGCTGCTCTGCGAGCGCGAGTTCGCGAGTCACCTCGTCGAGTCATTCAGGCAGGGACGCAGCTCGCTGCTGGAAACCGGGGTCAGGACGACCGCTTGAGCCCGTTCTGACGCGAGGCGCCGTCCCCGTTCTCACCGGGGCGAAGCGGCTGGTCCTCAGGCGCGCTCGCGGCCTGGAAGCCGATCGCCTTGTGGGTCCCGTCGCAGAACGGCTTGGTGCGCGAGGCGCCGCACCGGCACAGGGCGATGGTGCTTCGCCGCGTCGCGACGGGGGTCCCGTCCTGGTCGGTGATCTCGAACTCGCCCCGGATCAGGTAGGGGCCGTTCTCGTAGGGAATCAGCCGCGCCGCCATCGCGCGCCTACCGGATCGCCTCGACGACCAGCATGTCCTCCACGCGCTCACCCGGTGAGATGAGGCCGCTGCGCTCGAGCTCGGGCGCCCGTGCGGAGAGGAGCGCACCGTATTCGCCCCGGCTCGAATCCACGACATTCACCTCCAGGCCCTCATCCTCGAGCAGCGCCTCGGTTCTCTCACGCGAGTTGACCGACGATTGGACCATCAGCAGCCGGCCTCCCGGACGCAGGTGCGGGACGATGTCCTCGCAGATGCGATCGATCAGCGCCCTGCCCTCAGCGCCGCCCTCCCAGGCTCGCGCCGGCCCCGTAGCGTGGGACGGGTCGGTGGCGCCGGGCACGTACGGCGGATTGGTGACGATCAGGTCGAATCGCTCACCCGCCACGGGCGCGAAGAGGTCGCCCCTGAGGGCTCGCACCCGGGTGCCGTTCAGAACCGCGTTCAGCCAGGTGCACGCGACGGCTCTGCGACTCACGTCCACTGCGGTCACGCTGCCGGCGCCGGCCCGCGCCGCGGTCACGGCCAGTATCCCGCTGCCGCAGCAGAGGTCCAGGACCGAATCACGCCGTGTGACGCGGCGCGCGAGGGTGCGCGCCAGCAGGTGGCTGTCGCTGTGCGGGGGGAAGACTCCGGGCAGCCTGACGAGTCTCATCGACCTGGAAGCTGCCCGTTCCGCCGGGTTCTAATCGTGCGCGAGGATCCCGGCACGGAACGCATCCGCGCGGCCTTCGACGAGGCTCTGCCGCTGACGGTCGGGCTGGAGGAGGAGCTGATGCTCCTCGACCCCGAGACGCACGCACTCGCCCCCGTCGCGCGAGAGGTCCTGGGCGACTTCGAGGCGGACGGCGGGGACCCGGCGTTCAAGCTCGAGCTGCCCGCGTCGCAGCTGGAGATCGTCACCCGGCCGCATCGGTGCGTCCCGGACGCCGTCGCGGCGCTGCGCCGCGGCCGGGAGCGGCTCGCGGAGGCGCTCGAGGGGCGGGTGCGGCCCGCGGCGGCCGGGGTGCATCCGAGCGCTCCGGGCGTCGGCGACCTTAACAGCGGGGCGCGGTATGACCGGACCGCCGCGGAGTTCGGTTCCCTTGCGGGCAGGCAGCTGGTCTCGTCCCTCCAGGTTCACGTGCCGTGCGGCGGGGCGGAGCGGACGCTGGCCGTCTACAACGCGCTCAGGGCGCTCCTGCCCGAGATCGCGGCGCTCGCGGCCAACGCCCCTTTCTATGAGGGGGCCGACACCGGCCTTGCGTCGGTGCGACCGAAGCTCTGTGAGCTCCTGCCGCGGCAGGGAGTTCCACCGCCTCTCGAGAGCTGGGAGGAGTACGCGGCCGCGTTGCGCTGGGGACGGCGGTCCGGCGCGTTCATCGACCAGGCCTCATGGTGGTGGGAGCTCCGCCCGCACCCGACGTTCGGGACCCTGGAGCTGCGCGTGCCCGACGCGCAGACCACCACGGCCGAGGCGGCGGGGGTGGCGGCGATCGCCCACTGCCTGGTCGCCTCCTTGTGCGACCGCTTCGACGCCGGGGACCGGTTCGCAGACCCGCCTGGCTGGCGCATCGCCGAGAACCGCTGGCGGGCGGCCCGCGACGGGGTCGAGGGCGAGATGGCCGACCTCCTCACCGGCGACCTCAGTCCGACCCGGGCGCGACTGGGAAAGCGAGCGGACGAGCTCCGGGACGTCGCGGCCCGCCTGGGCTGCGTCGATGAGCTCTGCGCAGCGCGCAGCATGATCGAGGAGAACGGAGCGATCCGGCAGAGAAGGTTCGCCGAGCGCTCCGGCGTCGAGGCGCTGCCGGGTTGGCTCGCCGAGCGCTGGCTCGATCAGGCGAGCGTCAAGGCGGCATCGCTGCCATCTCGCGATGCGGACGACATGTGAACGCGGGGGCTGATATGGATCTCCGCATGTACTCGACGGTCGCCGTGGGCACCGATGGGTCCGCCACCGCCGCTGAGGCGGTCAGGCAGGCAGCGGATCTGGCGCGCCGGTACAACGCCAAGCTGGTGCTGCTGAGCGCCTTCGGCAAGCACGAGACTCCCTCGAGCGCGGATGAGACCCAGTGGGCGACCAACCCGGCCGCCCAGGTCCAAGAGATACTCGCCCGGACCGAGAGCGAGCTGAGCGATCGTGGGATCGACTGCAGCACCGTCGTCGACGAGGGAGACCCCGCCGACGTGCTGGTGCGGCTCGCCGAGGAGTGCGGGGCCGACGTGCTGGTGATCGGCAACAAGGGCATGCAGCGGCGCGTCCTCGGCAGCGTCCCGAAGACCGTCACCCAGAAGGCCGGCTGCTCGGTCCTGGTCGTCAAGACCGACTGAGTATCGGCTAGGGCTCCCAGCGAAAGCCGACCGGGGCGAGCTTCGGCTCGAGCGGGCTCTCGGGCAACCCCGGCTCGGTGCCGTGGGTGTTGTAGCCCGACGGCGCCGTGTCGTTGGGCGTGTCGGGATGGAAGATCGAGGCCAGGTACTGGATATGCCCCCGGCCGGGGCCGAGCTCCCACTGGCCGCCGCCGTAGGCGCCGATACCGTTCGCGTCGCAGTGGTCGTAGGCCGCGAACAGCTCGGAGAGGGGACCGAACCGCGAGGGCTTGATGTTCACCATCTTGGGCCGCCACGGCTGTCCCTCGATATCGGAGACCGAGTGGATGGGGGCATCCCAGGTGACGCGGTCAGAGACCGGATCCAGGACCGGCCGGGTGCCGTCGGTGACGTCGGGATCCTCCAGCCAGGCATCCGGGAACGCCTCGACCAGCTTCCGATACAGCCCGGGATCGGTGTCCACGTCCACCGGGGTCCCCTTGTACTGGCCCTTCAAGTCCAGTGAGTCGACCGCGCCGGTCTCGACCAACTGCGCGATCAGCTCGTCGTCCCAGTCGTTGGTCGGGTCGAGCTTGAAGCGGAGGGCCGGATAGATCTCGAGGCGCCGGCGCACCGGGTCGATCGTGGAGCGCTCGGGCTCCTGCCCTTCGGCGGGCAGCGGCGCGAGCCGCATCGAGACGACGAAGTTGACGGGCCGGGGCTCGCGGCCGAGGTGCTCGTAGAGCGACGTCCCGGCCTGGCGCAGGGCCAGGTCGAGGCCCGCCGACTCGAACGCCCAGCGGCGGTAGTTGACCGAGACCTCGCGCTCGGGCGGCGATGGGAACAGCTCGAGCCCGTCCAGCAGCTTCGAGAACGAGTCGATCGTGTGCTCGCCGGCCAAATCGAGGATCGCCCCGGCGTCCTGGAGGGCGACGTGATCGAGCGCGTCATAGACGACGTCCTCGCCCACGCCCTCCTCGCCGCCGCCCCTGAGGTGGATCACCGTCGTCAGGCGGGTGAATCCCGGCCCCTCGTGCTCGAGTCCCTCGAGCTCGTAGGAGTCGATGCGCACCGGGAGGCCGGCGATCTGCTCATAGCTGCTCATCGGCCGCGGAATCTAGCGGCCCGGCGGGCCGACCAGCGAGAACACCGGCATGATCTCAAGCGAGGTCGCACTATTACGCGACGCACAAACCGGCTGAGACCATCGAAGAAGGGAGAAGGGAATGAGTGAGTCGCTTGCAGCCGATGCCGGCGCGGGGTTGACCGCTTTGGGGGTGAACTGCACCCTCAAGAAGTCGCCGGAGACATCGAACACCGAAGCTTTGATGAACCGGGTGCTCGGGTTGCTCACCGAGCACGGCGTGGAGACCGACATCCTGCGCCCGGTGGACTACGAGATCAGGTTCGGGGTCAGTTCCGACGAGGGCGAGGGCGACGAGTGGCCGCAGATCCTCGAGAGGATCAAGGCCGCGGACATCCTGTTGATGGGGATGTCGATCTGGTTCGGGGTCCGATCGTCGGTCTGCCAGATGGTCATCGAGCGGCTCGACGGCACCTACAACGAGACGAACGAGGTGGGCCAGTACCCCCTCTACAACAAGGTCGCCGGGGTGGTCGTGACGGGCAACGAGGACGGAGCCCATGCGAGCGCCGAGACGACGCTCTTCAACATGACCCATCTGGGCTGCGTGGTCCCACCCAACGCCGACACCTACTGGGTGGGCGACGCGGGGCCGGGCCCCTCATACCTCGAGGCCGGCGGACCCGAGCATCCTTACACGCAGAGGACCAGCTCTTGGTGCGCGCACAATCTGCTTCACATGGCGCGGATCATGCGGGACAACCCGATCCCGCCCATCGGCAACACGCTGGAGGACCACGGGGGTGATGCGGTGCACGTCGGTTGAGCCCGCCGGCTCAGGCCGTCTCGTATACCTGGATCACGACGCCCTCTCCGACCGTCTTGGCCTCCTTCAGCTTCAGGGGCTTCTTGTCGGAGGTCTCGCCGAACAGGCGCCTGCCCGTCCCGAGGACGACCGGGAACACCATCAGGTTTATCTGGTCGACCAGGTCGTTCTCGATCAGTTCCTGGGCGAGCCGCCGGCTACCCGGAACCTGCAGCTCGCCGTCGAATTCGTCCTTCAACCTGCCGATCGCAGCGACCACGTCTCCGCTCCCGTCGATCACGGTCGTGTTGTTCCAGTCGGGGTCCTTCAGGGTCGACGACACCACGTACTTGGGCATCTCGTTGAACTTGTCGGCGAACTCGCCTTCGCGTTCGGGCCACGCGCCGGCGAAGCTTTCGTAGGTGATTCTGCCGAGCAGCAGGGCGTCAGCGTCGAGCGCCTCGTCCAGCTTGAACTGGTTCCCGTCCTCGCCGCGGTCGAACTCGAACGACCAGCCGGGGTACTTGAAGTCCTCACCGCCCGGGGCCTCCATCACCCCGTCGAGCGAGACGAACTCGGTCACCGTGATCTTTCCCATTGCGATCCTCCTTCTCGTGTCGGTGAGAATAGGACCGGCGG
>OBLS010000644.1_pt1 | contig 13006 bp, 13 predicted proteins | sample 1519901 | NCBI WGS metagenome assembly OBLS01 (sample SAMEA3113585, study PRJEB22503) | soil metagenome
CGAGAAGATCCGGCGGGTCAGCAGCATCTTCAAGGCGATGGCGCGGTTCTTCTGGTTCACCATCGAGTTCGGGCTGATGCGGAGCGAGGGCGGGCTGAGGGTGTACGGCAGCGGCCTGCTCAGCTCCTATGGCGAGATCGCCCACTCGATCGACTCGCCCGAGGTGCAGCGCTACCCGATCCAGCTGGAGTGGGTCATCAATCAGTACTTCGAGATCGACCACTATCAGCCACTGCTGTTCATCGTGGACTCGTTCGACCATCTCTTCGAGCTGGTGGGCGACCTGGAGCGCTGGATGCGGGAGGGGCGTCTGGATAACGTGTCCCCCGGGGAGCCGGCGGTGAGCGAGCCGGACCTCAGGAGCTTTCTGGAGGCTTCGGAGGGGAAGTAGGGCGGCTTGACACTTCCGGGAGCCGCCCTAACATTCCCTCGATTCGCGGGCGTAATTCAGTGGTAGAATGCCAGCTTCCCAAGCTGGACGTCGCCGGTTCGAGTCCGGTCGCCCGCTCTGCGGTACCCTTCCGGTTCTTCATCCTTCTTTCACATCCCATTCGTTTTAGCCGCACTATGTTTGAGCGGGCATCCCCGCCGGGCCTCGTGTCAGGCGACACCGCCGAAATCCGGGTCGGCTGAGACTATTAGGCGCCCAGTTCTTGGCAGAGGGACCACGGCTCGATTACCGTTCCGTTGCGTCGGTGCAACGACGTGGGTGATTTTGGTTCTATGTAGTTCTGAACCATAACTGGCTGATCAACTTACACGGCTCGCGCTCAAGGCTTTGGCGGCCCGGTACCTGCATCCGGGGGACAGCTTTGGCGCTAGTCTATATCCCTTTTGCGGCGTAAACATGACCCGATTCCAGCAGCTCCAAGTCCCCGCTCTGATCGCACTCATTACCTTGGCCTCGGTTCAGTGCAGCGAACCCCCGACCGATTCGGGTGGGCCATCCGGTATAGAAATGTTGGATGGAAACAACCAAACGGGCCTGGCGGGGCAGACGCTTGCCGAGCCGCTGGTCGTTCTTGTCATCGACGCCAGTGGCGATCCGGTGGGCAACGTGACCGTGAACTGGAGCGCGCAGGGCGGGGGTACCGTCTCGGCAGCCTCGGTTACGACGGGAGCCGACGGACGGGCTTCAGTGCAGCGGACACTCGGTGCGACGGCTGGCCAGCAGACGACGACGGCCAGCGTGAGCGGAGTGGACGAGTCGGTAATCTTTACGTCCACCGCCACGAGCGAGCCCCTACCTAACACACTGGCGATCACCAGAAATCCTCCGGTGTCGGCGTTAGACAAGGAGGTGTTTGATCCGGCCGCTCAGCCGGTTGTGGTCCTGACCGATGGGAGTGGTAACCCGATCGCCGAAGCCCAGGTCGTCGCCAGCATCGCTTCCGGCGGCGGGACTCTCGAAGGAACGACAACCGCCAGCACTGACGCGAACGGCATAGCAGCCTTCGGCGACCTGGGCATTAGCGGCACCGGAGCGCAGACGATCGAGTTTACATCCGGCACCGCGACGGTGACTTCGTCACCCGTCGCTTTGACACCTCTCTCGGAGCAAGCCTCGGAGGGTGAGTGGGGACCGCTCGTGTCGTGGGACATCGTGCCGCTGCACATGAGCTTGCTCCCAAATGGAAAGATTTTTGCTTGGGGAAGAGCAGATGTCTCGGATACGATGGGCATGCCTCGGATCTGGGATCCTGCTGCTCAGACAATACCTACTGGGCTCCCTGAGATTCACGTCGATGATATGCTGTTTTGCGCCGGCCACACGCTGATGCCGGATGGTCAGCTGATGGTGGCGGGAGGCCATTTCAAGGATGCCGCCGGAATCAAGGTCACTTACTTTTTCGACCAGAACGGCGCCCCGCAGCAGGCGCCCAGCATGGCACACGGCCGGTGGTATCCTACCCTGACAGTGCTGGCTGACGGCCAGGTACTCAGCATGGCAGGGCGCAACGAGACGGGCGCCGTCGTCACCACACCGGAACTCTGGAGCGGCAGCGCCTGGTCACAACTCACCGGGGCAGGCGCGCTAATAATTCCGTACTACCCGCGGAACTTTGTGGACCCAAAAAACGGTCTCGTGTTTTATGCAGGCGAGAGAGTTACCTCGCGCTGGTTCAACGTTGCGGGCACGGGTAGCTGGAGCACCGGTCCAGGCCACATCTATCCGTTCAATCGCGATTACGGCACAGCTGTGATGTATGATACCGGCAAAATTCTGTATGCAGGCGGAGGAGGTGACCCCGGCTGGTCGACACCGGACCCAAAGGCAGCCACACCAACGGCCACGGCCGAAAGAATCGACCTCAACCAGGCCAATCCACAGTGGCAAAGCGCCGGGACAATGTCGGCCCCCCGCCGGCATCTGAACTCCACCATCCTGCCCGATGGCCAGGTGCTCATCACCGGCGGCACACGAGGTGGCGGATTCGTCAACATCGATCCAGGTCTGGCGACCAGGGAAGCTGAAATGTGGAACCCCACCTCGGGGACCTGGACCACGCTCGCAGCCAACAGCAAGATGCGAATCTATCATTCTGTGTCGCTTCTCTTGCCCGATGGCAAGGTCCTTCACGGCGCGAGCGGTGATGCCTTTGCGGGGGATGGCGTCACGCCGGTTCCCAGCGAGAGAAATCATGAGATCTTCTCACCGCCGTACATCTTCAAGGGAGCACGGCCAGTGATCTCATCGGTGCCGAGCAGCGTCGGTTATAACCAGGAGTTTTCAGTCTCCACGCCAAATGCGGCTCAGGTCACCGACGCCCGATGGATCCGACTAGGATCGGTCACTCACGCATTCGATATGAGCCAGCGTGCGAACACCCTGGCCTTCACACGTACGCCAACTGGCATTCAGATCACGGCACCCGCGGATCCGAAGCTGGCGCCGCCCGGCCACTACTTATTGTTCATCCTCAACCGCAATGGGGTACCCTCAGAGGGGAAAGTGGTCCGGATTCAGTAGCATCAGTCGTCCGATGCGATCGACCTGAGACCAGCAAACACGGCGAGCCCCAAGCCGGCCGCCAGCAGCGCCTTACCCGGAGAGAGTGCGGCCCGGGTATAGGCGCTGCTTTTCATGACGTGCCCGGTGTATCCCCCTCGCTCCATCCCCTTCCCGGCCGAGTGCGCGTAGAGATTATCCGGCCGCTCTCTGGCAGGAACGTCGGAGCGCTGGGAGCTGAACATCGCCCGTTCCATGTAGAAGTCGGTCAAGCGCGGCAGCGCCGTACCCAACGCACTGATCAGTCGTCCCCCGCCGCCGATCGTGATATCACGCACCGGCTGCTCGGCGGCCCGCAGGATGGCGTTGGCGACCACTTCTGGAGCGTATACCGGGGCCGGGGGCTTGGGCTCCACCTCCATGTAGTTCTTTGCGTGCTGGAAGTATGGGGTGTCGATTGCCGACGGCTTGATCAGCGTCACTGAGACTGGGGCGCTTCCTTCTTCGAGCTCCATCCTCAGCGCATCCGTAAACCCCTTCACTGCGTGCTTCGATGCGGAGTATGCGCCCTGGAGCGGGATGGCTCGATCCGAGACGATGCTGCCGATGTTGATCAAGGCCCCGCCATTATGCCGAAGCCGGGCAACTGCCGCTCGAGCTCCGTAGACCATTCCCCAGAAGTTCACCTCGAAGAGTCGCCGCATGTCCTCGATAGCGACCTCGGTGAGCCTTCCGTAAAATGACACACCCGCGTTGTTCACCCAGGTATCAATGGTTCCAAATTCCTGCATGGCGGTCTCGGCCAGACGTTCAACGTCTTCCTGATTTGCAACGTCAGCTACAACGGAACGCGCAGTGCCGCCGGTCCGCTCGATGGCAGTCACGGTTTCTCTGAGCTCAGGCTCGTTTCGAGAGCAGAGCACCACCCGCGCGCCACGCTTCGCCGCCCGCTTGGCCGTGGCCAGCCCTATTCCGCTGGTTCCCCCAGTGATGACGATGACCTGATCCTCCACCCGCTTCAGCTTGATGCCCATGTCATGCTCCTTGTATTTCACACGTCCAACGATTTCGTCGCTGTTAAGATGTAACCCGCAGGTTCAGAACCCAATACCACCCTGCATGGCTGCGGGTTCAGGTGAAGCTTTGGACTTGCTGCCCGAAGTGGTGCATCTCTTGAATTTAGCCCGTCACGCGGAGATCTTACCGGGCTTTCTCAGAACCATGCGCTCACCGTCTTCCACCGATGCAGGATGATTCGAGTTACCGCTGTACACCCCGACACGATTGCCGCGGAGCTCGGCCTCGAGGCAGGCACCGAACTGCTTTCCGTGAATGGCCGCGAACTCGAGGACTTTCTCGACTGGGAGTTTCTGACGGCCGAGGAGGAGTTCGTCCTGCATGTTCGCCAACCGGCGGGAGAGGAGATCGAGTTTGAGATCGAGCGTCCTCTCGGTGAGCCCCTGGGGGTCTCCCTGGAGCCGGCGCGGATCCGAAGGTGTGCCAACCGTTGCGACTTCTGCTTTGTGGATGGATTACCGGATGGGCTGCGGGAGGTCCTCTACATCCGCGACGATGATTACCGGCTTTCCTTTCGGTATGGAAACTTTGCGACCCTGACCAACCTCAAGGCTTCGGACGTCCGCCGGATCATCGAGTACCGGCTGTCTCCACTGTACGTATCGGTCCACGCGACAGATCCCATCGTACGCCGGTACCTTTTGCGCAACCCGACAGCTCCTGAAATCATTCCGCAGCTGCGTGAGTTTGCTGAGCACGGGATCGAATTTCATACCCAGATCGTGATGTCGCCCGGCGTGAACGACGGTGTGGTGTTGCGGCAGACACTCGCCGATCTCTATGACTTCGGTCCAGCCATACTGGGCTGCTCGGTGGTGCCGGTGGGGCTGACGGAGTACTCGAAGCACCATCTGGTGCGGGAGCCGACTGCTGAGGAATGTCGCGCAGCCATCGCGCTCATCGACGAGCGGTCTGCGATCGCGCGCGAAGCGCGCGGGATCCACTGGGCGTTCGGAGCTGATGAGCTGTACGTGCGAGCCGGTGTGGAGCTGCCGCCTGCCGAGATCTATGATGGGTTCGATCAGGTAGAGAACGGGGTGGGTGCGGTTCGGTGGCTCCAGCAGCGAATCCACTCGGCATCCACGGAGCTTTCGGGTTGGAATGGGAAGAAGGTCGGCGTCATCACCGGGACGGCAATGGCTCAGCTGATGCCGATGGTGCTCGAGACGTTGGCGGAAATTACCGGCGCGAGCTTCGAGCTGATCCCTGTTGTCAACACCCTGTTCGGCGCGACCGTCACGACCGCTGGCCTGCTTCCCGGCATGGCCATCCAAAATGCGTTGAAGGGCCGTCGCGACCTGGATCTCGTGCTCTTACCCGGTGAGTCGGTCAACGACGACTCGCTCTTCATCGACAGCATGAGCCTCGACCTTCTGACTCGGTCGGTTCCGGTCGAGCTCCGCCTGTCTCACGATTTTACCGACGTGCTGCAGATGCCGGTGGCGGCGTGAGCAAACCCACCGTCGCAATAGTTGGCCGACCCAACGTCGGTAAGTCCACTCTTTTCAACCGAATTCTCGGGGGTCGTCCCGCCATCGTTTCGGACCAGCCCGGCACCACGCGAGACCGGCACTTCGGTGACGCCGAATGGCAGGGCCGCCACTTCTGGGTAGTCGACACCGGTGGCCTCCTGCCGGATTCTGATGACTCGATGGACCGCGCCATTCGGGCTCAAGTCGAGTTCGCCCTGGATGAAGCCGACGTAATTCTGTTCGTCGTGGATGGACGTGAGGGCCTGAATCCTGTGGATCGCGCCATTGCAGAACGGCTGCGCAAGGCTGGGCGCCCGGTCATTCTCGCGGTTAACAAGCTGGACAACCTGGAAAACAGCACCGAGCAGTATGGCTTCTACTCACTTGGCTTCGGAGATCCGGTGGGTGTCAGCGCGGCCGTGGGGAAGGGTAGTGGGGACTTGTTGGACGGGGTGGTCGAACGGCTGCCACCCTTCGATCCGGCAGAAGCAGAGGAGGCCATCAACGTCGCCGTCGTTGGACGCCCCAACGTAGGTAAGTCTTCGATCGTGAACCGGTTATTGGGTGAAGAGCGGCACGTCGTGGCGCCGCAGGCGGGCACCACTCGCGATGCCATCGATTCCACCTTGCGGTTTCAGGGCAGAACCCTGAACTTCATTGACACTGCTGGCTTACGTCGTCGAGCTAAAGTAGAAGATGATCTGGAATTCTACTCCACCCTGCGGACGGAGCGCGCCATAGAGCGGGCCCACGTCGCGGTGCTGGTGGTGGACGCTGCAGTCGGGCTCCATAACCAGGACCTTCGGATCGCCACCCGCGCGTGGGACGAGGGGGCGGGGCTGATCATCCTGGTGAACAAGTGGGACCTGGTACAGGAGAAGGATGCCAACACAGCCCGGCAGGGTCAGGAGACGCTCATCGCGAAAGCGCCGTTCCTGCGGTATGTACCGTTTCTGTACGTGTCCGCAGTAACCGGACAGCGCGTCCGCAAGGTGCTGGATTTGATCGTAGAGGTGGCTGAGGGCCGGCAGCGGAGAGTGCCGACCTCGGAGGTCAACAAGGTGCTTGCCTCGCTGGTGGAGCGTAATGCGCCGCCGCAGAAACCTGGTGAAGAGGTCAAGCTTCTCTATGCCTCTCAGATCGCGACAGCACCACCGACACTGGCGATCGTCAGCAATCGTCCTGAGGAAGTGCCCGAGTCATACCAGCGATATCTGGCGCACGGCTTTCGCGAGGTGTGGCCCTTCACCGGATCACCGCTCCGCCTGAAGTTCACTCGACGAGGATCTCGGCGCTGATGCCTTCAGCTGTCCTCTGGCTGGTCGCTTCCTACTTCATCGGTGCCATTCCGACGAGCTATCTGCTCAGTCGCTTCTTCGCAGGAATCGATCTCCGCCGGCAGGGGAGCGGTAATTTGGGTGCCACGAATCTGTATCGCGTGCTCGGGTGGAAGTATGCCATACCGGCTGCACTCGTAGACATCGCCAAAGGCTTCATTCCGGTAGTGGTGTTCGCCCCGCAGGAATCGCCCTCCCAGCTCTTCGCGCTGGCCTGTGGTGTTGCAGCGATCATCGGACACGTGTTCTCCGTCTTCGTGGGCTTCAAGGGAGGAAAGGGCGTGGCTACAGCCGCGGGGGTCATGCTGGGTCTGACTCCACTGGCGCTCGGGGTATCCGCGGCCATCTGGGCTGTCATGGTAAGGATCACCGGCTACGTCTCGCTCGCGAGCATCTGCGCAGCCGCGGTACTACCTGTCGGGGTCTACCTGCTCGAGGATGCCCGGACGCCCGCCTTGCTCTGGATTGCCGCCGCGATCGCAGCGGGAGTGATCGTGCTGCATCGCCGGAATATCGAGCGTCTGCTGAAGGGCACCGAGAGCCGGTTCGGACGCCGAGCGGCGAGCACGCCGAATCCATGACGTCCATCGCGGTGCTCGGAGCGGGCAGCTGGGGAACCACTCTGGCGAACCTCCTCGCGCTCAAGGGTGAATCGGTGCGCCTGTGGGCTTACGAGCAGGAAGCGGTGGAGACGATCAACCGGCAGCACGAGAATATCATGTTTCTGCCGGGCGTCTCGTTGTCGCCGCGCCTCCGCGCCTCCAACGATGCCCGCGAGACAGTGTCGGGTGCATCAGTGATCGTCTCGGCCGCGCCGAGCCACGCAGTCCGATCTGTCGTGACTGGATTAAGGGGGTGCGTGAAGCAGGGTGCACTCCTGGTGAGCGCCACCAAGGGAATCGAGACCGATACGTTGGCCCTCATGTCCGGAGTGTTCGAGGAGTGCCTGCCGGAGGTGAGGTTCACAGTTCTTTCCGGGCCGAGCTTCGCGGCGGAAGTATGCGAGGGCCAGCCGACACTTGTCGTTGCCGCCTCACGCGAGGAAGCAACGGCGCGGGAAGCACAGGGAATCTTCTCGACACCGCGGTTCAGGGTCTATTCGCACGATGATGTCATCGGCGTCGAGCTCGCCGGCGCGTTGAAAAACGTCATCGCGATAGCAGCGGGCATTCTCGAGGGGCTTGGTATGGGACACAATCCGAGGGCCGCTCTCATCACGCGCGGCCTGGCCGAAATCACCCGGCTGGGCGTTGCGCTCGGTGCCAGTCCACTCACGTTCGCCGGCCTTGCCGGCATGGGGGACCTCATCCTGACCACAACCGGAAGTCTCAGTCGGAACCGTGCGCTCGGCATGGCGTTGGCCGAAGGGCAGACGCTCGACATGTACCGGGCGGCGCATCGCAGCGTAGCAGAGGGAGCCAACACTTCGAAGGCGGGTGTGGCACTGGGCGAGCGAATGGGTGTAGAGCTTCCCATCATCGCGAAAGTCTGTGAAGTTCTATTCAGTGGAAAGCCGGCTCGCGAAGGTATCGCCGAACTCATGGCGAGGGAACTCAAGTCGGAGCAGTGGAGATGACCGCCACCCGACCGGTGCAGGAATTCTACTCGATCGGCGAGGTCTGCTCGCTGACCGACCTCAAGCCTCACGTCCTGCGGTACTGGGAAAGCCAGTTCCGGTTTCTGAACCCAGCCAAGAATCGCTCCGGCAACCGGGTGTACAAGGGTCGTGAGGTGGAGCTGATCATGCTGGTGAAACATCTGCTTTATACCGAGAAGTTCACCATTGACGGGGCGCGGCAGCGGATCGACCACTACCGCCGCACCGGGGAGCTGAAGGTGTCGGCCCGGCGTGCGTTCGAGGCCGAGATGGCGCAGGAGATTCGCACCACGGTGGAGGAAGTCCTCGGGATTCTGGATGGGAAGGCACCAGTGAAGAAAAACGTGAACGGTGAACAGTAAACGGTGAACAGGATCAGCTTCCGCCGTTCACCGTTGACCGCTTACCGTTTACGCTTCTTCCCGCCATGAACATCCTCGTCAGCAATGATGACGGGGTCCTTGCTCCCGGTATAGCCTTGCTCGCCGATGTCTGCCGTGAGGTGGGGACTGTCACGGTGGTGGCTCCGGACCGCGAGCAAAGCGGCACCTCACACTCGCTGACGCTGCACCGGCCTCTTCGCCCGATGCGCCGGCCTGATGGTGGATGGCAGATCGACGGCACTCCGACCGACTGCGCGATGCTTGCAATCCAGGCACTCATGCCGGAGAGGCCGGACTTCGTCTTCTCGGGTGTGAATCATGGACCCAACATGGGCGAGGACGTGCTCTATTCCGGTACAGTGGCCGCGGCGATGGAGGCCGTCACTCTGGGAGTGCCCGGTATCGCCATATCCTTCGCAGGCAATCAGCCGGAGACGATGGCCACGTACCGCCCTCTCCTTCTGGAGTTGGTAGAACGAATCACCAGGGTACATGACTTTCCGGAGCAGATGCTGCTCAATATCAACCTCCCGAGAGTGCCCGCCTCTGAGGTGAAGGGCATTCAGGTGACGAAGCTCGGCAGCCGGTACTTCTCGGAGTCGCTCACGAGGATGAAGGATCCGTGGGGGCGGGAAATCTTCTGGATCGGTGGTGGCACAATCACCTGGACCGGTGGAGAGAATTCGGACCACCTCGCCGTCGCGGAGGGCTACGTCTCGGTGACGCCACTCCATATGGATCTGACCAACTACTCTCTGCTTGAAACGGTTCGGGGATGGTCGCTGGAGGGGTAGGGGAGGGGGACAGCTACGGCGGATACCGCGCCCGGCTGGTGGAAACGCTTCAGCATAAGGGTGTTCGGAATCTCGCGGTGCTGCGGGCCGTCCGGATGGTTCCGCGGCACCTCTTCGTGCCCGAGAGCGTGCGTCACCGTGCCTATGATGATGTCGCCTTGCCGATCGGGAGCGGGCAAACGATCTCGCAGCCGTATGTCCAGGCGCGCTACCTCGAGCTCATCGGGTTAACCGGGCAGGAGAAGGTACTCGAGATCGGCACGGGCTCCGGATACCAGACTGCGCTGCTATCACTCCTCGCCAGTATGGTGTTCAGCGTCGAGCGCGTACCGGGACTGGCGCAGAGCGCGCGCACAGCGCTGGCCACGGCAGGCATCCGGAATGTGACGGTTCTTGTTGGTGACGGGACACTCGGTTGGCGCCCATTTGCGCCGTATGACGCCATTCTGGTATCCGCCGCGTCACCTGAGATACCTGCTCCACTCGTGGATCAGCTGGCCCCAGGAGGCCGCATGGTCATACCGCTGGGTGACCGTACTTCACAGGTGCTGACACTCGTCGAGCGCCATGGTGACGACGTTCGAAGCAGCACGATCGCCGATGTCCGGTTTGTTCCCCTGGTCGGGGAATTCGGATTCCGCCAAGAGTAGGACCTGGAGAACACGCATGGATCTGCTTCACCGAATCGTTGATCTCTTTCTGCACCTCGACCAGCACCTGGGAGAGCTGATCTCACAGTACGGGACCTGGACGCACCTGATCCTGTTCCTGGTGGTATTCTGTGAAACAGGACTCGTCGTTACGCCGTTCCTGCCAGGTGATTCGCTGCTGTTTGCGGCCGGAACCTTCGCGGCGCTCGGGGCCCTCGATCTGTGGCTGATCGTGGTGCTGCTGATCGTCGCTGCGATTCTCGGAGATACCGTGAACTACTGGATCGGCTCCTACATAGGTCCACGGGCATTTCGCGGGGACATGCGCTTCCTTCGCAAAGAGTATCTCGATCGAACACACGCCTTCTATGAAAAGCATGGCGGAAAGACCATCATTCTGGCCCGGTTCGTTCCGATCATCCGCACATTCGCGCCATTTGTGGCCGGGGTGGGGGCTATGAGCTACGGAAAGTTCATCACGTATAATGTGGTGGGCGCGCTTCTGTGGGTCGGGCTGTTCGTTCCGGCCGGTTATTTCTTCGGTAACATCGCCGTGGTCCGAGAGAACTTCAGCCTCGTCATCCTCGCGATCATTGGCATTTCAATTCTGCCGATCGCCATCGAAATGCTGCGGACTCGCCGGAGTCGCCCTGCATGACGGCAAGGTTCGTGGTATTCGGAATGGTTCAGGGAGTTGGGTTCCGATGGTACGTTGCCCGACATGCCCGCGCGATCGGCCTGACGGGTTACGCTCGCAACCTGCCCGATGGGAGTGTTGAAGTCGTGGTTGACGGACCCGAGGAATCCGTTCCCGAACTGGAACGTCTTCTTCGCACCGGGCCCGCGAATGCCCGCGTCGAACGGGTCGAGCGTACGCATGAGCCAGCGTTGGCTGGTACCGGCAAGAGTTTTGACGTCCTGTAGCCCTCCATCACGAGCCTCAGAATGACCAGTGTCGCTGAACGCGTGGGGAACAGCCTGCGGGTGATTCCGGACTATCCCAAGGCAGGAATTCTCTTCCAGGATATCACGCCGGTGCTGGCGGACGGAGTGTTGTTCCGGGAGACCATCACCGAGATGATCGCTCCTTTTCAGAATCAGCGCGTAACACACGTGCTTGGAATCGAGGCTCGCGGGTTCATCCTCGGCGGAGCAACGGCTGTAGCGTTGGGCGCCGGCTTTGTACCCGCGCGAAAGCCAGGGAAGCTGCCATGGGAACGCGCCTCGGAATCCTATGATCTCGAGTATGGCAGCGACGCGCTGGAGGCCCATCGAGATTCCTGGACCAGGGGCAGCAGGGTACTGATCGTTGATGATGTGCTCGCGACGGGTGGCACAGCGCGCGCGGCCGGCCAGCTGGCGAGAGGCCTGGGAGCCGAGCTGGTGGGATGGAGCTTTCTGCTGGAGATCGGGGTACTTGGCGGCAGGGCTCGGCTGGAAGGCGCACCGTGCCATGTGCTCGCCAAGCGGTAGACCGGGGTTGCCTGAGCACGTCAGGACGTCCATTTTCCTCAGTTCCTGCCGAAAAGGCTTCAAAAGCGGACCGGATGCTTCGGCAGCGCAGAAAGTACCTGAGGGCTCATAAGGCATCTTCAGGGTATGTCAATAGTTACGCTGGCCCCCGTAGCTCAGATGGATAGAGCAGCAGTTTCCTAAACTGTTGGCCGCGTGTTCGAGTCACGCCGGGGGCATTCGGGACGCCGGCCTTCGACGGCGGCTTTTTACTCAACTTCTCTTGCTGGATCTACATGGCCACAACAGTGGAACCCACCCGCGCTCAGACCACAGCCGCTCCAGCGGTCTCGACGCCTTGGTATAAGAACCGGCAACGTTACATCATCGCCGCGGTAGGAATTGCCGTTGCCATTGCCCTGGTAGTCTGGTTCGTTGTGGCGAGCGGCAGGCGGAAGGAAGCGTTTGCTGCCCGAAGCCTCAATCAGGCGCGGACGGCAGCCGAAGCAGGGAACCTGCCGCTCGCCTCGAGCGAGCTGCAGAAGCTGATATCGGCGTACAAAGGAACTGACGCCGCCAGTGAGGCAGTGATCACTCTGAATCAGGTCCGAATGATAAACGGCCAGAACGAGCTTGCGGTGGTTGGCCTGCGTGAGTTCCTCAACGGGAATCCTCCCGAACAGTACCGGACACCAGCGTCCGGTCTGCTGGCAGCGGCGCTGGAAAATGCCAAGCAGTGGGATGAGGCCGGGAAAGCCTACACCCAGGCTTCGAATACGGCCGAAGTGGAGTACCTCCAGGCTCAGTACCTGGTAGATGCAGGTCGGGCGTACCGGCTGGGTGGGAAGCTGGACGAGGCTGCTGCGGCATATCGTACGATCCTGAAGAAGTATCCGAAGTCCAGCAGTGTGACCGAAGCACAGGTGCGGCTGGCAGAGATTACGGACGGCAAGATGTAGACGCATGGGCGTGAGTAGGAGCACGCTGTTTTGATGTGGTGGGGCTCGGTCAGTGACTGGGCCCTTATTTCTCAGGTTGGATGATACGACGTATAAGATATGTTATGTTAAGTAGGCTTGGGGAAAACTGTGGAGAACTGTGGATTGGCACTGCTCTCTATTGTAGATGTTATTGCTGCTGAAGTACTTAGGGCGGTTTTCGACGGTGCGGCGCATGGCGTCTAACTAAGCGTCCTCTTGATCCTCCCACACACCTCGAAAGAGCAGCCGACCTTGTCCGGCCAACCAGATCCCGGAGGCTCGGGATCCATCCAGCTGGGCGCGCACGGTCAACT
>OBLS010000645.1_pt1 | contig 12995 bp, 14 predicted proteins | sample 1519901 | NCBI WGS metagenome assembly OBLS01 (sample SAMEA3113585, study PRJEB22503) | soil metagenome
GGCAACACGCAGTGGGTGCGCAACCTCCGGGCGGCCGGGGGAGAGGGGCAGCTGCACCACGGCCGGCGGGCGACAGCGTTCCGCGCCGACGAGGTCCCCGACTCCGAGAAGCTGCCGATCCTGAAGACCTACCTGGACAAGTGGGCGTGGGAGGTCGGAGCCTTCTTCGAGCTCGACAAGGACCCGAGCGACGCAGACATCCAGCGGATCGCGCCTGAGCACCCGGTCTTCCGGCTGCGCTCCCATCCGTAGTCCAGGCACTAGTCCTGCAGGTCCACGGCGACCGGCAGAGCCGTCTCGCCCCACTCGGTCAGGTCCTCGGAGTAGCTGCCGCGGTACTTCGCGGGCAGCTTCCGGCGAGCCAGCATCTCCTCCTCGGAGCCCTCGACGATCCGCGCCCGGCCGGCCAGCACCTGATCGCCGATCCTGACCGTGACGTTGGGGTCGGCGCGCAGGTTCCGGACCCAGTTCGCGCGGCCCCGGCCCTCGGCGAGCAGGTAGATCGTGCCCCCTGCGCCCGGCCCGCCCTCCAGGTGAAACCAGATCTCGATCTCGCGCGGGCGGCCGCTCTTGCGCCCGGTCGTCGTCAGGTAGCAGTAACGCTCGGCGGCGAGCGCGTCGGTGTCGCTCACCCGCCGCTCGCCATGCGGCGGTCGATCGACACCGAGTAGGCGGGCGAGCGGGCGGCCAGGATCGGGTCATCGGAGGCGACTATCCCGTCCGTGAGGTTGTTCGGGTCGAAGACGAGCGGCCCGCCGCCGGCCGCGTCGGCCTCGTCGACCACGCCTGTCACCGCCAATCGCCCCAGCACGACCTGCTCGCGCTCGCCCTCCCAGGGCCGGGTGGGGTCGGTGAGCGTGTCACCCTCGGCGGCCAGGGTGAAGACCAGGTCGAACTCGGCGGTCCCGCTCGCCAGGCGCTCGCCGAGCTCCTGCCGGAGGTAGTCGCGGTCCGCGGCGCCGCGCTCCTCGTCGCTCAGATACCGCTCTCCGGCGACCGGGACCCAGGAGTATCGGCCCCACGTCGTCTCGCCGTCCGCGCTGACAAGGCCGAACGCGTGCAGGCCGTTGTAGGCGGAGGTCGCGAAGCTGGTGGTCGGCGCCAGCTTCGGAAGGCCCAGCTGCAGCGCAGTCGCGGTCTCGGGGTGCGCGGTGACGAATTCGATCAGCTTCTGCGGGTCCGCCTCGCCGGTATCGGGGTCGGGGATACGGGCTCGGGTGAACTCCAGGAAGTCCTCGGGCGTGCTGACCATGAAGACGGGAAGCGGCACCGCGCCCATGTCCACCGCCTCGCCGTCCGGCAGATGGAGCTTGACGCCGATGCCGCGCCCCGCGATCGGGTTCGCGTCCGAGGTGCGCGGGTTGCCGCTGGCGTTGGAGAAGCGGACGATCGCCCGGACCTCGTCCCCCTGCAGGTGCGCGGCGCGGGACAGGCGCGCCGCCTCGGGGCTCGCGGCGAAGGTGCCTTCGCAGACCATTCCCTTGGCGTGGACCGCGCGGTGGCCGGCGTGGGAGCCGTTGACCGCGTTCAGCGCGTCCACGATCTCTTCCCACAGGCTGGTGGTCGTCTCCCCATCCGCCATGTGGGCAGCCTAGCCCTCGCGGGCTGGGGTACAAAGGGGCGATGAGCGAGCAGGCCGACGACAGGAACGACAGGGCGATCGTGCTCTACGACGACGACTGCGGCTTCTGCAAGCGGCTGTTGTCGAAGTTCCTGGCCTGGGATCGTGACCGCCGTCTGCGACCCGTGGCGCTCCAGGACCCCGAGGCGACCCGGCTGCTGGCGGGGATGGACGAGGGGCGGCGCATGGCCTCGTGGCACCTTGTGACGCCGGACGGTGAGGTTCGCTCGGGCGGCGATGCGGTCGCGCCAATGCTCCGCATGCTTCCCGGCGGCTCGGTCCCAGCGCGGATGGTCGAGCGGATGCCCGGGACGGTCGACCGCGCCTACCGCTGGGTCGCCGCCAATCGCACCGCGATCAGCCGGCGTCTGCCGGGCCGGGAGAGGGCGAAGCCCCGAGCCGAGCGCCGCATCGCCGAGCGCGCCTAGCCGCCACCCTGCGCCATAGACGGGGGCGCGTCGCCCTCGCTCGGCTCGCCGCCTCGCATGTAGTCGCGCCACTCGCTGAAGCCGATCAGGAGCGATGCCGCGGCCGGGATCGCCAGCAGCGCACCGATCACGCCGAACAGCGTCGAGCCGAACAGCACGGCGACCAGGACCAGGAACGGGTCGATCTCGGTGGCCCGCCTCTGAATCTGGGGCTGGATCACATAGTTCTCGAACTGCTGGTAGGCGATCGCGAAGATCACCCAGATGATCAGCGCGACCGGGAAGTTCACGAACAGCATCACGAGGGCGACCAGGAAGGCGGCGATCGTGGCGCCGACGACCGGGATCAGGTCGAAGAAGAACACGACCAGCGCCAGCGGCCCCGCGAAGGGCGCGCCCAGGATGTTCAGGACTATGAAGGCCGTGACCCCCGCGATCGTCGCCTGCAGGAGCGCCCCGCCGACGTAGTTGCCGATCGCGTTCGCGATCCGCTGGAGCGTTCGCTCGATTCGCTCCGCGTGGTCGGGGCGCTGCGCCTCAAGGAAGCCGCTCACCCATTTCGGCCCGCCGGCGACCATGAAGACGCTGAGGATCAGGATCGTGACCGCTGCGAAGACTGAGTTGACCAGGCCGACGCCGATGTCGCTGAGTACTCCCGCCGCGTCGGGGATCTTGTCCGGCAGCTTGGCGGCCTCGTCCTGCAGCTTGCCGGTGATGTCGTAGTCCTCGTTCAGGTCCTGGAGGGTCTCGTTGTCGTTGACGAAGTCCTCCACGTCCTGCACGTACTCCGGCGCGTTGTCCGCCAGGTCTTCGGACTGACTGACGATCGGGGGGATCAGCAGGGCGCCGAGCCCCACGGGGATCAGCGCGATCACGAGGTAGACGATCGCGATCGCGAAGCCGCGCCTCATCCGCCGCTGTAGGACGTTGACCGGGCCGGCCGCGGCGACCGCGATGAAGGCCGCGATGATCAGCCAGCTGAGCGGCTTGCGCAGCAGGTACAGCACGTAGATCGTGAGCAGCACGGCGACCACGATCAGGACCGCGCGGGCGATCGAGCGTGCGGTGAGCTCGGCTTGGGTGGACATATCCACGCTCCTATTCGCCGCCGACGCGTACCCTCCTCGCCCGATGGAGCACGACGCTCATGGCTACTGGCTGCGGGAGGTGGGGACCCAGGAGGAGCTGCCCGTCGCCGAGGGCGCCCTCGGCTGCGACGTCCTCGTGGTCGGCGGGGGCTATACGGGGCTGTGGACCGCCTGGCGGCTGGCGGAGATGGACCCCGGGGCCAGCGTGGTCGTGCTCGACGCGGGCCGCTGCGGATACGGCCCAAGCGGGCGCAACGGCGGCTTCGCCAACGAGATGTGGTTCAGCCTGCCGACCCTGCGGGACCGCTACGGCGGCGAGCGCGCCCTGGAGGTCGCGCGGGCGTCCCAGCGCTCGGTCGAGGAGATCGGCCGGTTCTGCGAAGAGCAGGAGGTGGACGCGTGGTTCCGCCAGGCAGGGTACCTCCAGCTCTCAGCCGCCCCGGCCCAGGACGGGGTGTGGGACGAGGCCGTGTCGCTTTGCGCGGAGCTGGGCGTCCCCGAGGCCGCCCGCGAGCTGACCCCGGAGGAAGTCGCCGGCATCTGCAGCTCGCCGCGGTTCCGGGCTGGGGCGTTCTACCCAGGCGCCGCGACCGTGCACCCGGCGCGGCTGGCCATCGGCCTTCGCGATCGCGTCGCGGCGCTTCCCTCGGTCCGGGCCTTCGAGCACTCGCCGGTGCGCCGCCTGCGCGCCGGCACCTGGGGCGCCGTGGCCGAAACGCCGTCGGCGACTGTCCGCGCGGGCGCCTGCGTGCTGGGCGTGGGCGGCGCCGCCAACGCCGGTGGCTCGCCCTTTCGCCGCTGCCTCACGGTCACCTCCAGCCACATGACGATCACCGAGCCGGTCCCCGATCTGCTCGAGGCGGTGGGGTGGACCGGCGGCGAGTGCATCACGGACAGCCGGGCGATGATCCACTACCTGCGCACGACCCAGGACGGGCGCATCGCGTTCGGATGGGGAGGGGGCCGGATCGCCTACGGCGCCCGCCTGGGCGGCCCGACCGAGGTTGACCCGACCGTGGTCCCGCAGGTGCTCGCCGACCTCCGCGCCTTCTTCCCGGGCCTGGAGGGCAGACGGATCGACCACGCCTGGGGCGGGCCGATCGACGTCTCTCCGACCCATCTCCCCGTGGTCGCACAGGCGGGGTCGGACCGGGGGTTCAGCGCGTTCGGTTACACGGGCAACGGGGTGGGCCCCTCGAACATGGTCGGCGGGATCCTCGCCTCGCTGGCCCTGGACCGCCGCAACGAGCTGTCTCGCCTGGCGCTGGTCGAGTCGAGCCCGTCGAGGGTCCCCGGTGGCCTGCCCGGCTACGTCGGCGGCAACGCGATCAGGTGGGGCCTGCTGGCGAAGGAGGCCGCCGAGGAGGAGGAGCGCATCGCGAGCGCCGTCCACCGCGGCCTCGCCCGCATCCCCGAGCTGGTCGGGGTCCACATCGGGCGGTAGCGTCAGCCGGGCTGGACAGCGCCTGCGGCCCCGGCCTGATTCGATAGGGGCGATGAGCGACGACAGCACAGGAGCCCGGGCCCTGGCAGAGGGCGTCCGGATCCGCGACGCCCGGCCCGAGGACGCCGAGCCGCTGCTGCCGCTGATGCGCGGCTACTGCGACTTCTACGAGGTGGATCCGCCGGACTCCGGGCTGCTGGAGCTGGCGCGGACTCTCGCCGGTGACCCCGATCAGGGCAACCTTTTCGTGGCGGAGCGCGACGGCTCGCCGGTCGGCTTCGCCGTCATGGATTGGAAGTGGGCGAGTACGTCCGGTGGGCGCGTCGGCCACCTGGAGGACCTCTTCGTGTCCTCCGAGGAGCGTGGTGGCGGGATCGCCGACGCGCTGATCGAGCGTTGCGCCGAGCGCTGCCGCGAGCTGGGGATCAGGCGGCTGGGGTGGATGACCGCCCCCGACAACCATCGGGCGCAGGCCGTTTATGACCGCGTCGGCGGGCGATCCTCTTCCTGGCTCGAGTACGAGCTCGAGCTCTAGGGCTTGATCCGGCGGGTTTCGGGGCACGTAGTCAGTCACGTGGCGGCCACCGAGGACATGAAGCTGAACCACGTGCGCCGCGGCAGCGGGGAGCCGCTGCTGCTGGTCCACTCTCTGGGCGGGACGCTGTCGCAATGGAACCCGGTGATGGACGTGCTGGCCGCTCACCGGGACGTGATCGCGATCGACATGCCCGGCTTCGGCCGCTCGCCGCTGCTTCCCAACGAGGTCGAGCCAACCGCCCGCAACCTCGCCTCGGCCGTGATCGAATTCTCGGAATCCCTTGGCCTGCGTTCACGGCCCGGGGTGGCAGGGATCTCTTTGGGATCGTGGGTCGCGATCGAGTGCGGCCGGCTGGGCGGGGCCTCGGCGGTCGTGGCGCTGTCCCCCGCGGGCTTCTGGCGTTCACCGCTCGGGGCGCGACCGAACACGGCCCACGACCTCGCGAAGCGCATCCGGCCCCTGGTCCCGCTGCTGATGAGGAACGAGGAACTGCGTTATCGCGCGCTCGCGACCAACGTCCACAATCCCGAGCGCGTGCCGCTGCAGGACGCCATCGATCTGATCCAGGGCTACGGCGGCGCTGAGGGCTACGTCGAAGCGAACCGCCTGATGCGGACCAGCACCATCGGGGACCTGACCGACCTGGACGTCCCGCTGCTGATCGCGTGGGCGGAGTTCGACCGGCTGGTGCGAAACCGGCCGCTGCCCCCGGGCCTCCTGCCACCCGGCGTCCGGCAGACCGTCCTGCCTGGGTGCGGACACGTGCCCACATGGGACGACCCTGAGCTGGTGGCGAGCGTGATCCTCGAGGGCACCTCCGCCGGCGCGGCCTCCCCAGCCGCGGCGGCCGGTACCGGTGACACCGGGGAGTAACACGCTCCGCGCGGGCGTGACTAGGCTGCGTCGACCGCGACGAGGAGGGACAGATGAGCGAGCGCAGCGAGTACACACCCGGCGAGTTCTGCTGGGTGGACCTGGCCGTCCCCGACGCCGAGGCTGCCGCGCAGTTCTACAACGCCCTGATTGGCTGGGACTGGGAGAGCGCCGGCCCCGACGCCGGCGGCTACGGCAATTTCAGCTACCGGGGCAAGCTCGTGGCGGGCCTGGGCCCGACCCAGAGCGCGGAGCAGCCGCCGGCCTGGTCGAGCTACATCCGGGTGGCCAGTGCCGACGAGACGGCCGGCGCGATCAAGGCCGCGGGCGGCTCGGTACTCATGGAGTCATTCGACGTCCTCGATGTCGGCCGCATGGCGGTCTGCCACGACCCACAGGGCGCCTTCTTCTCGATCTGGGAGCCCAAGACGCACCAGGGCGCGGAACTCGTCAACGAGGTCGGCTCTTGGACCTGGAACCAGCTCGCCACCACCGACGTAGAGGCCGCGGAGCGCTTCTACAGCCAGGTCTTCGGGTGGTCGCTCGCGAAGCCCGAGCTGGCGCCTGCTGACGGTCAGTACTTCAACTGGCAGCTCGACGGCCAGCGATGGGATGAGGGGATCGGCGGCGCGATGCCGATCGAGGGCAACCTGCCCGAGGGCAGCCCGCCGTTCTGGATCGTGAACCTCGCGGTCGAGAGCGCCGGGGGCGCGATCGAGACCACGAAGGGCGCCGGGGGGAACGCGCTGACCGACGTTGTCGAGACCCCGGTCGGGAAGCTCGCCGCCCTGATGGACCCGCAGGGCGCGGTCTTCGCGATCATCGAGCCGGATTATCCGGAGGCTCGGTAGGGGTCGTCAGGCCGCGTCTACCAGCGTGAGGTGACGACCTTCTTGCGCGTGTAGAACTCGACGGCGTCGCCGCCGTTGGCGTGCAGGTCCCCGTCGAGCGAGTCCTTCCAGCCGCTGAACGGGAACCAGGCGACGGGCGCCGGGACGCCGATGTTGACGCCCAGCATCCCGGCCTCGACGCCGTAGCGGTACTGGCGAACCGCGTCGCCGGACTGGGTGAAGATCGAGCCGGAGTTGCCGTAGCGGGAGCCATTGACGAACTCGAGCGCGGCGTCCATGTCGTCCGCGCGAACGAACGCGAGGACGGGACCGAAGATCTCCTCGCGCGCCATGTCGGAGTCGTGGTCGTCGGTCTCGACGATGGTGGGCGCGAGCATCGCGCCGGCATCGCCGCCGCCGATGCGTCCGTCCAGGACGAGCTCGGCGCCGGTCGCCTCGGCCTCGCCGACCATGCGCTCGGCCCGTTCGCGCGAGTCGGGACCGACCATCGGGCACACGTCCGTGGCGGGGTCAGCGCCCGCGCCGATGGTCAGCGCCTCGGCTGCGGCCTTGAGCGCATCGCGTACCTCGTTCTGACGCGCCTCATCGCCGACGGCGACCAGCACCGACCCGGCCAGGCAGCGCTGTCCGGCGGCGCCGAAGGATGACTGCAGGATCGCCGGGACCGACTTGTCCAGGTCGGCGTCGGGCATGACCACGAGCGAATTCTTGGCGCCGCCCAGGGCCTGGACGCGCTTGCCCGTCTGGGCGCTTCGGGTCGCGACCATGCGGGCGGTCGATGCCTGGCCGACGAACGAGATCGCGTCGATGTCGTCGTGGTCGAGGATCGCGGTGACCGCGTCGCGTGCCCCGTGGACGAGGTTGACGACGCCGGGGGGGAAGATCTCGCGCTCGGCGATCACCTCGAAGATCCGGACCGACGGACGGGGGTCGCGCTCGGACGGCTTCAGGATGAACGTGTTGCCGCAGGCGACCGCGAACGGCAGGAACCAGAGCGGGATCATCGCGGGGAAGTTGAAGGGGGTGATCGCAGCCACCACGCCGACCGGCTGGCGAACCATCTCGACGTCCAGGCCCCTGGCGACGCCCTCCAGATTCTCGCCCTTCATCAGGTGGGGGATGCCGATGGCCGCCTCGACCGACTCGATCCCGCGCCCGACCTCACCGAGCGCGTCGTCGAGCGTCTTGCCCATGTCGGCGGTGACCAGCGCCCCGAGCTCCTCGCGGTGCTCGTCGAGCGCCTCGCGCAGCGCCATCATCGCCCGGGCCCGTTGCTGTGGCGGCGTGCCTCGCCAGGCGGGGAACGCATCGCGCGCGGCCCGGACCGCCTGGTCGACGTCGGCCTCTCCAGACAGAGGCACGTAAGCCGCCAGCTCGCCGGTGGCCGGGTCGCGGTCCTCCAGCGTGGAGGTGACCCCCGCCTGCCGGAACTCGCCGCCGACGTAGTTATGGAGAGTCTGGACGTCCGTGACGGTGCTCATGGTCTTGAGGCTAGCGCCGGGCGGCTGATTCTTCCTCTTTTCTTCTTGGCTGTCTCGGGACTGACGGTGACCTGTCAGCCTCCCTCGCGGCGCAGGTCCTCGATCGTGCGGCCGCTCAGGACCGACTCGGGCTGGGAGTTGGTGGGCCTGCGGCGCGCGTCGGCGCCCTCGCCCCTCTTCTTGATCAGCAGCCACTGCTCGCGGTCGCCCGGGTCGCTGGTCCTGACCAGAGCGTAGGGCCCGCTGATCTTCTCGCCGAGCAGGAACACCTTCACGTCGCCCTTCTCGATCGCCTCCTCGATCGTCATCTCGCGGCCCGAGCGGGTCTTCGAGACGTTCTCGTAGACGCCGCGGTCCCAAACGATCATCTCGCCGCCCCCGTACTCCCCCTTCGGGATGACCCCCTCCCAGCTGAGGTAATCCAGGGGGTGGTCCTCGGTGCGCATCGCGAGTCGCTTGTCGCGGGGGTCAAGCGAAGGGCCCTTCGGCACCGCCCATGAGGCGAGCGCGTCCCCTACCTCCAGGCGCAGGTCGTAGTGAAGCGAGGTGGCGGCGTGCTTCTGGATCGCGAAGCGCGGATGGCGCCGCTTCGGCCCGTCCTTCCTACCGCGCTTGGCCCGCTTGGCGCGCGGCTCGGAGGTCTTGGAGAAGTCACGCTTGCGCTCGTACTCGTCCAGCGGCGTCATCGGACCGCCTCCTCGAGCTCGTCCACCGACACCTCGATCGCGGCGGCCAAAGCGCCCAGGCCTTCGACGGCGCTGGGATCCGAGCACAGGCCGAACGCCAGGTCTCCGCCCAGCGAGATCACGCTCACGCGCAGCGCGTGCCGGTCCGCCGGCTCGGCGAATGAGACGAACTCGGTCAGCGGGCGGCCCAGGACCAGCGGCTTCTCGCGCGGGCCTGGGACGTTGGAGACCGACAGGGCGAACTCACGCGGCCCGGAGGTGATCCGGGTGATGCCCTTGTACAGGGGCCGGAAGCGACCGACGGCGTGGAAGAACGAGTAGAGCGTCTCGGCGTCGTGGTCCAGCTTGCGCTCGCTGGTCTCTGCGTTGATGACGCGCAGGCGCACGGCGGCATCGGGTTCGTGCAGGGGAAGCTCAACGTTCAGGAAAGAGTCCTTGTTGCCGATCTCATCCCGCCCGCCGCCGCGTAGGTGCAGGCAGACCGGGATCTGGGCGCGGACGTCGCCACCGATCCGATCCGGGCCGAGCCAGTCGCGGAGGCCTCCTGCCACCGCCGCCAGGATCACGTCGTTGACGGTCACGCCGTCCCCCGCCGCGTGCCCGATCGCCTTCAGGCGCTCGAGCGGAAATCCTGCGCGAGCGACCTCCCGCTGGGGGCCGATGTGCCGGTCGAGCACCGAGTCGGCTCCCGGGGTGAGCTCGCGGCGGAGGGCGCCGGGCACCTTCAGCAGCCCGCGCATCCCGCCGCCCCGCGGCTCCTGCGCCCGCGCGGGTGGCTCGTGGACCGGGTCCACCCGGTGCTCGTCGAACAGCAGGACGCTTGCGATCCTGATCGCGCTCACCCCGTCGGCCATCGAGTGATGGATGCGAGCGATCAACGCGGTGGCGTCTCCCTTCATCGGTGCGACGTCGATCCTCCAAAGCGGCCGCCCGTGGTCGAGCTTCTGCGCCAGGATCGCGCCGGTCAGGGCGCGCAGGCCAGCCTCGTCGAGCGGCGCCGCAACGCCGGCGCCCGCGACGTGCCAGTCCAGATCCACCTCGTCGGCCTCGATCCAGGCGGGCCTGCCGCGGCGAGGTATGTCCACCCGCTGGCGCAGTCGCGGAATGGACTCGATGCGTCCGGCGACCCTGGAGCGCAGCTCGGCCAGGTCGAGTGCGCTTCCGCCTTCGCCGGGGCCGACCACCAGGACCTTGCCGGTGTGCCCCTTGATCGCGTCCGATTCGAGGCGCAGGATCGCGGCGTCGTCGACGCTCAGCTCCTCGCGTTGGGTCTCGGGCACGGGTCGAATCATCCCGTTTCCCACGTTGTGCGTTGGGTAATTCGGCAGGGATGCCTCGAAAGACAGAAAGCAGGAGGTGAGTTCGAGATGGCTCGGACCGACAAGAAGAGGAGCAGGTGGCGTTTCTGGCGCAGCGCTCCTCAGCCGTCGATGACGCGCAGGAACCCGATCAGCCGAGTAAACACAGCGCTGCGCGGCGATCGGCGCTCAACGCCGCGCCGCCGATTCAGTGGCCGCCAGCAGCCTCGCGGCCGATTCGCCAGCCGCCGCCAGCCTCGCAGCCGTTTCCCCAGCCGCCACCAGCCTCGCGGCTGATCGCCGGCCGCCAGAGGCCACTCTTTTGATCAGGACGTAGACACGGCTGAACCGAACGGAAAGGAGGCAGCATGGGTGAGAACGTTGATGAGGCCAAGGGCCGGGCGAAGGAGGCGGCGGGCGACCTGACCGACAACGACAGGCTGAAGAACGAGGGCAAGGTCGACCGCGCGTCCGGGAACGTGAAGGAGAAGGTCGGCGACGGCGCGGACAAGGTCAAGGACGCGCTGCGGCGCGACGACGACAAGGACTGAGGCGAGCGCCGGCCGGGGCAATGCCCCGGCCGGCGACGCTCCCTACTCGACGTAGCCCGACTCCTGCAGGTACTGGGTCGCGACCTGCGCCGGGTCCTGCTGGTCGATGTCCACACGGGCATTCAGCTCCTGCATGACCTCCAGCGAGAGGCCCTCCTGGACCTTCTCGATCGTCTCCTGGAAGTCCGGACCCGCCTGGTCGACGGCGTCCTGGCTGGCGACGAACACCGGGTTGCCGGCAGGGAACACGCCCTGGTCGTCATCGAGGATCACGTACTCGTCCGACTGGAGCTGCGGGTCGGTCGTGAACAGGATCGACAGGTCGGCCTGGCCGTCGTCGAGGACCGGGTAGCGCTGCTCGATGTCCACCGGGGTGAACTTCGCGAACTCCAGCCCGTAGCCGTCCTGCAGGCCGACCAGGCAGTCGACGCGCTGACGGCACTCGGGAGAGCCGAACAGCGTCAGGTCCTGCGACTTGCCCTCCAGGTCGGAGACCGTCTCGACGTCCAGCTCCTCGGCCGTCTCGGCCAACAGGCCGACGGCGTTGGCGCTGTTGAACGGCGCAGGCTCGAACGCCACCAGGCCCTGCTTCTCGAACTCGGCCTGGGACTGCTCGGTCGCCTCCGCGGGGTCGTTCGGGACGTCCTCGGGCGCCAGCCCGAAGAACGAGGTGAGCGCGGTCGAGGTGTACTCCGGGTAGCCGCTGATCTCGCCGGCCTCCAGCGCCTGGAGCGCCACCTGCTCGGAGCCCAGGTTGAGGTCGGTGTTGATGGTGTAGCCGGCCGCCTCGAGCCCCTGGGCGTAGATCTCGCCCAGGATGAACTGCTCGGTGAAGTTCTTGGAGCCGACCGTCAGCTCAACCCCCTGGTTGTCGGAGTTGGACTCGATCAGCTCTCCGGACGCCTCACCGCCCCCATCTCCATCATCGTCATCGTCGTCACCGCAGGCGGCGACGCCGAGCGCAAGCACGAACGCTGCCAACAGCGCGAACATCATGCGCCAGCGCGAGTCGCTGCTCATCACGAGTTCTCCTCTCTTCGGGGATCCCCCCGCACGGCAGGGGCAGTCACGGACGCGGAAGATCCTACGCAGCCGCGCGTTCGCGCGTCAGCTTCAACCCGCGGGGCGTGAGCAGCCGCTGGAGCCCTGCCAGGCCAAACTCGACCAGGATCGCGAGGACTGCGATCAGGATCGCGCCGGCCAGGACGCCCTCGTCCCCGTAGACGTTGCGGGCGATGATGAAGTCGCCCAGGGTCACCACGCCCGCGAGGGGCGCGATCGTGGCCGTGGCGATGATGTTGATCGTTCCCGTGCGAACCCCGCTCATGATCGTCGGCACGGCCAGGGGCAGCTCGACTCGCGTGATGACCTGGAGGTCGTTCAGGCCCACACCGCGCGCCGCCTCCACCGCGCTGCGGTCCACCTGCCGGACCCCGACGTACGCGTTGGTGAGGATCGGTGGGATCCCCAGGACCATCAGCGCAATCGCGACGTTCACGAAGCCGAAGCCGACGAACGCCACGACCAGCGCGATCAGCGCCAGCTCGGGGATCGCCCGCCAGGAGTTGCCGAGCGTGATCGCGATCATCTCGCCCCTGCCGTAGTGGCCCAGGGCCACGCCCGCCGGCAGCGCGATCAGCAGCGCGATCCCGAGCGCGAAGAAGCTGATCTCCAGGTGGGTCTGGGTGTACTCCCAGACCTGCTCGGGGCCGCCGACGGTCCGCCCGCCGGTGAACCGAGATTGCTGCGGCTCCAAGATGAATTCGATCGCGTCGCCGAAGGGCCCCAGGAAGCCCAGCGCAGGGGAGAGGGCGTCAGCGGCGGCGCTCACGTGGCCGTCCTCCTGAAGGCGTCGGCGATGCCAGAACCGAACCGCCGCCTGGGCGGCCCGGGCGCGCGATCGGCGGCGCGCCAAGGCGAGAGCAGCGCCTGGAGCAGGACCAGCAGCACGTCGAAGATCACTGCCATCAGGACGCAGATCCCGCCGGCGATGATCACGTTCGTCTTGAAGTCGATCGAGGCGTAGATCGGATCGCCCAGGCCGCCGCCTCCGGCGAACACCGCCAGCGTCGCGATCGCGACCGTCGAGACGGTGGCGATGCGCAGGCCGGCCACGATCTCCGGGAGGGCAAGCGG
>OBLS010000646.1_pt1 | contig 12989 bp, 13 predicted proteins | sample 1519901 | NCBI WGS metagenome assembly OBLS01 (sample SAMEA3113585, study PRJEB22503) | soil metagenome
CCCAGACCCGGTGACGTCCCGGTGGAGTCCTCGTCCGCCGACAGGATCCGGCCGGGGACCTGGATCGTCATCGTGCGCCCCTCGACGACCGGCGGATTGAAGACGTTCGCGCCGCCTTCGGGCAGCAAGAGGATCTGCGTGATGGGCAGCTCGGAGGTCGCATCCACGCGTACCAAGCGGTTCACCCTCCGGTAGTACGCGAAGGACAACGCCGGGACCTCGGGGTCGCGGATCGCCACGTCGACCCGGAACGGACCGCCGTGCTGATCCGGCATCGCGAGCGGTGCGCCGAACGTCAGCGTCCAGCGGGCGGACGTGCCCTCCTCGGCAGCCGGCGACGTCGCCGGGAGGGTCGGATGCCGCGACGAGCAGCGGCGTGAGGGCCAGCAGCGCCGCCCAGCGCGCCGGGCGTCGCCACTGCATCAGTCGCTCGGGCAGTCCCGGGGCTCGAGGATCAGCGGATCGAGCCGCGGCTCCTGGTCGAAATCGAACGCGCCCGACAGCGGGTCGGCGCGGCGGTCCCGCTTGGTCATCGGGTCCAACCCGTGGAGGTTCTCGATGAACCGCAGGACCGACGAGAACTCGTACTCGGTCGAGTCGATCGAGCCTCCGTCGGGGTTGTCTCCGCGAACGGTCCACGGCGAGATGATCAGCGCGGGGGTGCGGGGACGGAGGCCCATGATGTCGTAGTGCGGTGGCACGAAGTGGTCGTAGAACCCGCCGAAGTCGTCCCAGACGATCACGATCGCGGTCGACTCCCAGAACTCGCTCTTCATCACCGCGTTGACGTACTCGACGGTCCAGTTCTCGCCCTCGCAGACGTTCGTGTTCGAGCCCGGGTGCTCGTTCGGGTTCCCTTCCGGGGGGATCAGCCAAGAGACGGCGGGCAGCTCGCCTTGTCGCACGTCACGGAGGAAGTTCTCCGGCACTTCGACCTTGTTCCACATCGGCCCGAACCGGACGTGCTGGATCGCCTGGAGCGCGTTCATCCAGATGTCGGGTCGGGCGTAGTACTTCCAGCTGATCCCGGCCTTCTCGAGGAGGTCGGGCAGCACCTCGATGTCGATGCAGGTGCGGGTGTCCTCCCAGTACGACGCGATCCGGATCAACTGGTCCGGCACCTCTGAGGTGATGTCCTCCTCGAGCTGCATGATGGTCCGCACGTCTGCGCGCGTGAGGTCCTCCAGCGCGAACCGCTTCGTGATCTCCGTGTCGTCGTTGCAGTAGTTCCCCTCCACGTTCGTGGTGGTCTTGTTGTCGACGATCCCGTACGACTGGGCGGCGACCGTGTACAGGTGCTCGGGGAAGGTCGGCCCGTACATCGAGGTGAAGAAGCGATCCGCCAGCACGAAGCGATCCGCGTAGGCCCAGTACGCCGGGAGCGTGTCGCGCGAATGCTGCAGGTAACCCATCATGTCGCCCCCGAGGGGCACGCAGTTGAAGCCGTTCATCTTCCCGCCGTTGATCGAGTACAGGCCGGGGGCGAACGCGTGGCCGAGGTCGTGGGGGAGCACGAGTGGCGCCGGCTCGAGGTCGACGACCGGGCCGTCCTGGAACGTGCTGGCGTTGCAGTCGGCGATCGTGCCTCCCTGCGTCGCCCCGTCCGCGCCCGGATACGCCCCGAAGTAGTGATCGAAGGAACGGTTCTCCTTCACGAGGAAGATCACGTGCTCGATGGGGTTGTCGGCATTGCCCGCCGGCGGGGTCTGCGTGCCGTTGCCTCCGTTCTGACCGAGAGGCGGCTCGCTGTTGCCGTCCCGCCGCGGCCGCTCCTGGCCGGCCGACGGCCAGAACTGCCAGGTCAGCATCGCCAGCAATGCGATCATGAATGCCCCGAATGTCTGGCGGCGTTGTCGGATGCGCGCGTTGGGCACGGGTCGCAGGATGGGGCCGGGTCGCATCGGCCAATCCTACCGGCGGCCCGGGTGACGTCCGAGCAGGCCGCGCAACTCCGTGAGGACCTGCGCGTATGCGGGATCGTGGACCCGGTTGTCCATCTCGAAAGGATCGGGAGGCCCCACGCGCCCGCCGAGGTCGTAGAGCTCCTCCGTGCCGTCCCCGTACCGGATCAGCTTCAGGTCTCGGGTGCGCACCGCCTCCCACGGGGGGACGTCGTTGCCGCCCGCCCACTCCAGGTACACCGCCTCCGGCGCCGGGACCAGCGTGCTCGAGACCCCGAGCCGGTCGGCGAAGCCCACGCCGTCGATCTCCGCCGGCTCGGGCACGCCCGCGAGGCTCAGCACGGTCGGGGCGATGTCGACCGTCGACACGATCGCGTCGTCGGGATCGACCGGCCCGTTCGGCGCGTGGACGACGAACGGGATCCGGACGCAAGCTTCGTAGGGACATCGCTTGCCGCGCCACCGGTGCTCTCCGTACGAGTACCCGTGATCGGAGAGCAAGAGGATCACGGAGTTCTCGAGGCGGTCGCCCAGGGTGACGACGATCGACCGGATCGCATCGTCGACCGCCATCAGCGTCTCGCGTTCCCGTCGCCGCTCGTCGAGCCACACGGCGCGCTGCGCGGCGCTCGGGGCCGGCAGCGCGCGCACCCACGCCGGCGCGCCGCGCAGCGCACCCACCACGTTCGGCGGCTCTTCGATCGTCAGGCCCTCGGCGGCGCCGACGTCGCGGTCCGCGGGTACCCATGGTTCGTGCGGTGCGCTCGGAGCGAAAAGCAGGAAGAACGGTTGATCCGGCGGGGAGGTCCGGATGAACCCGATCGCGCGTTCGGCGAGCCAGTCGGTCGCGTAGCCGTTCGAGACGTGCAGAGGCGATCCCTGGTCCACGACGTCGAAATCACGGTAGACCGTCGCGTTGTTCTGGTTCGGCTTGGCCACGGATCGGTCCCATCCCGCCGGAACGTAGGGCAGGCGACCGAACGGATAGCCGTTCAGGTACTTGCCTACGAGGCCCGTGTGATAGCCGGCGTCCTGGAGCCATGTGGCGAGCGTCTGCGACTCGTCGAAGCGTGCCCCGTCCTCGTTCCGCACGACTCCGGTGTGGCGGGGGTACTGCCCGGTCAGCAGGCTCGCGCGGGCCGGGCAACACAGAGGCGATGTCGCGAACGCCAGCGGGAAGGAGACCCATCCGGACTCAGGGCGATCGATCTGCGTCCGCAGCCAGGGCATCGCGTCCAACGTGTCCCACCCCTGGTCGTCCGTGAGCACGACGATCACGTTCGGCCGGTCGTCCGGAGGCGCATCGTCCGAGGGCCAGGCGAACGAGGACGTCAGCCCGATCGCTGCCGCCAGGGTCGCGCCGGCGAGGCGCCGCACGGGCGCGACGCGGGAGATCACGCCGTGCGGACCTTGAACCCGACGCCGCTCACCGATCGAGCCATCCGGCCTGCCGATCGTTGCGGGCGGCGACGAGGCCGGCGGCGATCGAGAGCGCGATCTCCTCGGGGCGGCGGCCGCCGAGGTCAAGGCCGAGCGGGCTCCGGATCCTCGCGATCATCTCGTCGCCCAATCCACGGCTCCGGAGGTCGTCGACGTACGGCGCGACGTGGCGACGCGAGCCCATCACCCCAACGAAGCGGACGGACGAACGCAGCACGTGCTCGAGCATGTCGGCGATCCCCGGCGCATCGTGATCGGTGAACACCACCTCGTCGTCCTCCGTGAGCTCGAGCGAGTCCAGCGACGGGACGACCGGCTCGTCGTCGTCCGAGATCCGGTCGGCCCTGGGCTCCACCAGAACCACCCGGCGGCCGATGCGACGCATCTCGTCCCTCAGCGAGCGCGCTACGTCGGTGGCCGAGACGACGACGAGACGCGGCGCGGCGCGGCGCGGCTCGAGGTACACCTCGACCTCGCCCAGCTCGTGATGGAACGTGCGCACCTCCGGCGCTCCACGCTCGAAGACCTCCGCGGCGGCCTCCACGGCCGCCGCGTCGAACTCCGCGCATCCGAGGGTGCCGTGCACCGGGCCGCCGGGCACGATCGTCATCGCGTTGCCGACTCGGCACGGTGGCGAGCCCATCACGCGCACGGCCTTGGCCTCGACCCGGTCACCGCCCGCGGCTTCGTCCGAAGGAGCCGTGTGCGTGGCGTGCCCCGTGGGGTGCGGGCCCGTCGATCCCCCCATCAGCTCCAAGGCGTGCGGCAGGACCGGCAGGACCGCCGACAGCGACTCGCGGACGCCGCTCGGGCTGCCAGGGAGGTTCAGGATGAGGGCGCCGCCGATCGTGCCCGCGGCGGCGCGAGAGAGCGCGGCCATCGGTGTCTGGGCGAGGCCGGCGGACCGCATGAGCTCGGCGAGACCCGGCGCCTCGCGCTCCATCACGCTGCGCGTGGCCTCGGGGGTCACGTCGCGCGGGCCGAAGCCGGTGCCCCCGGTCGTCACGACGAGGGCGTGAGCCCTCGCGAGCGTCCGCAACGCTTCCTCGATCGCGGGGCGCTCGTCGGGAACGACGCGTCGTTCGCCGACGTCGAAGCCGGCGCCTCGAAGGACCTCCTCGGCGGCCTGACCCGACCCGTCCTCGCGGGTTCCCGCGGCGACGCCGTCGGAGACCGTGAGCACGGCGGCGGACCGGACCGTCACGGCCCGAGCCTAGCGTCCTCTGCCCGCCGGACGGTTGCCGAGCGTGCCGAAGAGCTCGTCCTAGGATGCGGCAGGATGCGCGACACAACGGCGCATCCGGAAGACGAAACGGAGGAGGGACCAGGATGGAGTGGGTGAACGGGCTGGCGACGGAGCTGCGGCTGGACGTGCTGTCGAAGCACGAGGCGGACCACGTGCTCTCGGTCGCGCGCGAAGTCGCCCACCGGGTGGAGCGGAAGGCCACCCCGCTCGCCCTCTACGTCGTCGGCTTGGCGGTGGGCCGTCAGCTCGCCGACCGCGGGCGAGACGAGGCGATCGAAGACGTGATCCACACGCTCCTGCTGCGACTGCCCGACCCCGAGGACCCCTGATCGCAGGACGCGGGTACGCTGGCCGCATGCGCGCCGCCTCTCCGATGCCCCTCGACGGACCGCTGGTCGACTCCTTCGACCGCGTCGCTGACGATCTCCGGATCTCCGTCACCGACCGGTGCAACTTCCGCTGCACGTACTGCATGCCGCTCGAGGGCCTGGCGTGGCTCCCCAAGCACGAGCTCCTCACGTTCGAGGAGCTCACGCGACTGCTCGCGGCGTTCGTCCGCTTGGGCGTGCGGAGCCTGAAGGTGACCGGTGGCGAGCCGCTCGTTCGCGCCGATCTCCCGATCCTGATCCGGATGTTCCGTGAAGCGGGGCCGGAGCTGGACATCTCGCTGACGACGAACGGTGTGCTGCTCGAGCGGCTCGCGGAGCCGCTCGCTGAGGCCGGGGTGGACCGCGCGACGATCTCGTGCGACTCGCTGCTGCGGCACCGCTTCGCCGAGATGACCCGGCGCGACGCGCTGGATGCCGTCCTGGCGGGGATGCGCGCCGCCGAGGCTGCCGGCATGAACCCCATCAAGGGGAACTGCGTCGTGATCGGCGGGACGAACGACGAGGAGCTGGTCGGGTTCGCCTCTTGGGCCCGGGAGACGGGCTACGAGGTCCGATTCATCGAGTACATGCCGCTCGACGCCCAGCACGCCTGGGAGCGAGAGAAGGTCGTGCCCGCGCGGCGGATCCTCGACGAGATCCACTCGGTCTTCCCGCTCGAGGCCGAGGGGCACGCGAACGAGCCGGCCACCACGTTCCGCTTCGCCGACGGCGCGCCCGGCCGGATCGGTGTGATCGCCTCGGTCAGCGAACCGTTCTGCGACACGTGCAACCGGCTCCGGCTGACGGCGGAGGGGATGCTCCGTGCGTGCCTGTTCGCCCTCGACGAAACCGATCTGCGGGGTCCGCTCCGCGCCGGCGCGACCGACGCCGAGCTCGAGCGGCTGATCCGCGAAGGCCTGTGGTCGAAGTGGTCGGGGCACCGCATCAACCATCCGGACTTCGTCCAGCCCGCGCGGTCGATGTCGATGATCGGCGGCTGATCGGCCTCAGGCGGGACGTTTCGCCACGATCACCCTGGTGATCGGGAGGACGCCGCCCTTCGTGCTCCGCACCTCCCGGAAGCTCGCTCGTCGCAGCACCGGCTTCACGTCCTTGACGCGATCGGTGCTCACCTCGAGGAGCAGCCAGCCGTTCGGCGACAGCCAGTTCGGCGCCTCGAGCGCCGTGCGGGTGATCAGCGAGAGGCCGTCCCGACTCTGGTCGGTGAGCGTGTGCGCGGGCTCCCAATCCCGGATCTCCTCCGGCAGGTCCTTCAGCTCGTGGCTCGGCACGTAGGGCGGATGCAGCGTGATCACGTCCACACGACCGCCGAGCTCCTTGGGGAGCCCTCCGAAGAGGTCTCCGCGCACGAACCGGGCCCGGATCCGGAGGCGCTCGGCGTTCTTCCTGGCCAGCCGGACCGCGACGTCGGAGATGTCCGTGCCCACGACCTGCGCGCCTCGGACCTCCTTCGCGACCGCGAGGGCGATCGTGCCGGCGCCGGTCGCGAGGTCCACGTGGACCGGGCGTCGGCGGCCGCGCAGACGGCGCATCGCCTGTTCGGCCAGGAACTCCGAGGCGTCGCGGGGGACGAAGACGCCTGGGCGCACCACGAGGTCCATGCCCCGGAACTCGGTGTAGCCCTTGATCAAGGCGATCGGCTCGCCCGTCGCACGGCGACGAACGAGCCGATCGAACGCCCGGCGCTCCGCTGCTGTGAGCTCGTCCCGCGGATCCGGCTCTTCGCCGAGGACGTGCGACAGCAGGTCCTCGGCTTCGATCCGCTCGCGCCCACGTTGCCAGTGGTCGATCGCGGGCGCCGCTTTCAGGACCTCGACCGCTTCGTTCAGGACCGTACGCACCTTCAAGGCCGACGCATCCTACGGAAACCGGGCCGTCGCTAGACTCGATCCCATGCCTCGATCGGAGACCGGCGCGAACGTCGGGCGGCCCCGCCGCCCGCGGGCGAAGAAGGTCACCAAGTCGATCGGTGACGTGAAGCTCACCGGCGACCGGCTGGTCGTGCAGCTGCCCGAGAACGGGGAGCGTCGCTCAGCGAGCGGCCTCCTGATCCCCGCCACGGCCGCGCCCGCGCCGCGGCGGCTCGAGTGGGCAGACGTGCGCCTGATCGGGCCCGATGTGCGGGTGGCGAAACAGGGCGACCGGGTCCTCTTCCTCCCCTCGTCCGGCCTCGAGGTCGAGCTCGACGGACAGGAGATGGTCCTGCTCCGGGAGCGCGACGTCCAGGCCGTCACGTCGGCGCCGGCGGAGACGGGGCGGTCGGAGCGGTCGCCCGGACAGTACCTCTAGCCGGCCAGGAACCCGAGCCGCACCCGCCGCAGGTCGTTCTCCCGGTTCGGGTCGACGACGACGACCGACTGCCACGTCCCGAGGACGAGACCGCCGCGCTCCACGGCGAGCACGAGGGAGGGACCGACGAACACGGGCAGCAGATGATCGCCGCCGTGCCCGACGGAGCCGTGGCCGTGCGCATACCGATCCTCCCGAGGAAGCAACCGCTCGATGGCCTCGTCCAGATCGCGCTCGGAGCCGGAACCGGTCTCCATCAGCGCGAGCCCCGCGGTCGCGTGCGGCAGGAAGACATGGAGGAGGCCGTCCTCGCCGGCCTCGTCCGCGAACGCCCGGACACGCTCCGTGATGTCGACGACACGCTCGCCGGCCGTGCTGACCTCGAACTCCGTGGTGCGCATACCCCGCACGCTACCCCCGATGGCGTGCGAGGACGTTTCGGGGCTCGAACCGTCGCGCCTTCGCATCATGCCTGGCCGGGAGAAGTTGTAATGCTGTAATCTCCCTTGCACACGAGACGGAGGGGTGAGATGGAAGAGATCACGGGTTGGTTCGCGGGACGGATCCCGTCCGACTGGTTCGAGGCGAGCCCGGAGGTGACGGTCGATCGCGAGGAGATCCTGGTGGTGGGGAGACTCTCCGAACCGGAGCTGCCCGCCGACGCGGGAGACGAGGCCCGCCGAGCGGCCCTCGAACCTCGGATCGCCGGCTTCCGTGAGGACACGCGTCGCAAGCGGATGCGGATCGCCGAAGAAGCGCAGCGACGCTTCCAACGCAAGGTGAGCTGGGGTGCCACCTGTGGGGATGTGTCGAAGACGTTCACGAGGCTCGCCGTCCCGGCGATGACGCGCCTGCGGATGGATGAGCGTCGCGTGCTGGACACGCTGATCGAGGCCGGAGTCGCCAGGAGCCGCAGCCACGCCCTCGCGTGGTGCGTGCGGCTCGTGGCCGAGCGGCAGGAGGACTGGCTCCGCGATCTCCGCGAGGCGCTTCAGCGCGTCCAGGAGGTCCGGGGGACCGGCCCGGCCGACTAGTCCCATCGGCCGACTCCCCTGCCGGGAGAGCCCCGGCCTAAAGTGTCGCGGCGTCGCCGCCGACGCTCCATCTATGGCCGAGAGGGTAGCCAGGCTTCGCCGTCGCTCGAAGCGCGTGGTTGCGGCGACCCTACTGGCGGCGCTCACGATCCCACTGGGCTCTACCGCAGCTGAGGCCACCCCGCCGTCCTGGCGCGAGGGTGAGAACGGCAGCGGACCCGCACCATCCGCGGTACACACGCCGCGCTCCCAAGGGGCGAGGATGCCCTCGATCGCGTGGGCGGACCTGGGCTCCGACGACGTCTGGGCGAAGGGAGCGATCAACCACGTCGCCGGGTGGAACGACTGGATGCGCGACTACGCGCCCGATGCCGATGGAGACTGGCGGTTCCGTCCGGACGCGTTCGAGTCGCGCATCCGATGGGCACGAGCGCTCGTCCGGGCGTTCGCCCCGGACGAGGTGCCCGATCTGGCCATCACGTTCTCCGACCTCGACCAGTCAGACGCCGCCTGGCGCTGGGCGGCGGTCGCCGTCGCTCACCGCTGGCTGATTCGGGGATCCGACGACGCCTTCGACCCGACCGCCTTCGTGACGGCCCGGCAGGTCCATCGATCGCTCGTCGTAGCGCTCGGGATGAGCGACACGGCCAACGCCCTGGACGATCTGGCGACGAGGGACGGGCACGGGTTCGACACGCCGGCGATGTTCGGTTTCAACCTGCTCGCGATGCGCCTCGGTCTCCGGTTCAACAACAGGGTGCCGGCCTTCCGATGACGCCGGGTGTCAGCCCGAAGGCGGTCGTGCCGTACCTCGAGAACCAGTACGAGGGCATGGTCCTTCCGGCGATGACCGCCGCTCGACGCTCGATCGTGAACTGGGGTGTCCGCTACGTCGGCTACCCGTACATCTGGGCCGGCGAGTGGGGGCTCGAGACGCCGGGGCCCGCGGCCTTCGGCACGCAGCCTGGCCCCGGCTTCGACTGCTCCGGACTCAGCTGGTGGCTGCTCCGCCGAGACGACGCGCCGTGGGAGGTGGCTCCCCCTCGCCCGTACCAGGGATGGTCGCTGCCGCAGCGGACCTCGGCGGAGATGTCCCGGCTGACGAAGAACCGGCTCCCGTACCGGGATCTCATCCCCGGGGACCTGATGTTCTACGACGGCGACCGCGACGGACGCGTCGACCACGTCGACGTCTACGTTGGCAACGGGTGGTCGCTCGACTCGTCGAGCAGCGTGGGCGGCGTGACGCTGATGTGGGTCGAGTCCGGCTGGTACCGCGACCACTTCGTGCACGGCCGACGGATCGTGCCGAGGGGCTAGACCTCCTCGACCGCTCCCTGCAGGGTGGCACGCTCCTCGTCCGACAGCGGGCGGCTCGTGCCCGTCTCGGGGTCCCTCGCGACGACGACCGACGCCGCCTCGGCGGCGAGCGTGCCGTCGGTCTTTCGAACCTCCTCGGCGGTCCGCACGCTCGAGGTGCCGATCCCGGTCACCCGGCACCGAACGACCGCCTCACCGTCGGACTGGCTCAGCTCAGCGCGGTAGTCGATCGCCACGCGCGCGACCACGAAGTCCCACGACGCGTCGCCGAAGAGCGACGACACCAGCCGGTCCCGGGCCTCCTCGAGGTAGTTCAGGAACACGGCGTTGTTCACGTGCCCGTACGCGTCCACGTCGCGCCACCTGATCGGGATCCGGACCTCGGCCTCCACGGCCGCTCACGGTAGCGGACGCTCCTCGGGGACGCGGCGGGGCCGGCGCGCCTTCGGCGCGCCGGCCCCGCCCAGTGCTCCGTGAGGACCCTAGAAGTCCATGTCGCCGCCGCCGGGCATGGCGGGAGCGGCCTTCTCCTTCTCGGGCTTCTCGGCGACGACGGCCTCGGTCGTCAGGAACAGCGCCCCGATGCTCGCGGCGTTCTGCAGCGCCGAACGGGTCACCTTGGCGGGGTCGACGATGCCGAACTTGAACATGTCGCCGTACTCGCCGGTGGCCGCGTTCAGGCCTTGGCCGGGGTCCATCGAGCGGATCTTCTCGACCACGACGCCGCCCTCGAGACCGGCGTTGAACGCGATCTGCTTGACCGGCTCCTCGAGCGCCCGGCGAACGATCGCCGCGCCGGTCAGCTCGTCGCCCTCGAGGTCGACCTTGTCGAGCGCCGTCTGCGCGTTCAGGAGCGCCACGCCGCCGCCGGCGACGATGCCCTCCTCGACCGCGGCCTTCGTGGACTGCACCGCGTCCTCGATGCGGTGCTTCTTCTCCTTCAGCTCGACCTCAGTGGCCGCGCCGACCTTGATCACCGCGACGCCGCCGGAGAGCTTGGCCAGCCGCTCCTGCAGCTTCTCCCGGTCGTAGTCGGAGTCGGTCTTCTCGATCTCGGACTTGATCTGGTTGATCCGGCCCTTGATGTCCTCGTCCTTGCCGCCGCCCTCGACGATCGTCGTCTCGTCCTTCGTGACGACGACCTTGCGGGCGGTGCCCAGGAGATCGATCGTGGCGCTCTCGAGCTTGAGACCGACCTCCTCGGAGATCACCTGGCCGCCGGTGAGGATCGCGATGTCCTGCAGCATCGCCTTGCGGCGATCGCCGAAGCCGGGTGCCTTCACGGCGGCGGACCGGAACGTCCCCCGGATCTTGTTCACGACGAGCGTCGCGAGCGCCTCGCCCTCGACGTCCTCCGCGAGGACGACGATCGGCTTCCCGGTCTGCATGACCTTCTCGAGGACCGGCAGCAGGTCCTTCACGGCCGAGACCTTCGAGTTCGCGATCAGGACGTAAGGGTCCTCGAGGACCGCCTCCATCCGCTCGGGGTCGGTGATGAAGTACGGCGAGATGAAGCCCTTGTCGAACCGCATCCCCTCGGTGAACTCGAGCTCCATCCCGAAGGTGTTCGACTCCTCGACCGTGATCACGCCGTCCTTACCGACCTTGTCCACGGCCTCGGCGATCTTCTCGCCGATCTCGGGGTCGGCCGCGGAGATCGCACCGACGTGCGCGATGTCCTCTTTCGCGTCGACCTCCTTCGCGGAGTTCCTGATCGCCTCGACGGCGAGCTCGACGGCCTGCTCGATCCCGCGCTTGATCGACATCGGGTTCGCGCCGGCCGCCACGTTGCGGAGGCCTTCCTTCACGATCGACTGCGCGAGCACGGTCGCGGTCGTCGTCCCGTCGCCGGCCACGTCGTCGGTCTTCTTCGCGACCTCCTTCACGAGCTCGGCGCCGATCTTCTCCATCGGCTCCTCGAGCTCGATCTCCTTCGCGATCGAGACGCCGTCGTTCGTGATCGTGGGCGCACCCCACTTCTTCTCGAGGACGACGTTGCGGCCCTTCGGTCCGAGCGTGATCTTCACGGCATTGGCGAGCTGGTCCATGCCGCGCTCGAGCGACCGCCGTGCCTCCTCCTGGAAACTGATGAGCTTGGGAGCCATCCCTCGTGCCCTCCTTCTCCGACTGTCTCCGGCTGACGCCCTCTCAGGCGTTCGGAGCGACTGCTAGCACTCCAGTCGTCCGAGTGCTAAGGATTCTAGGCGCGGCCGTCCGGGCGTGACAAGCGGCGAGGTCGCGCCGCCACCGGGGTACGCTCGCGGCGGATGAGCCCCACGCGCGAGGAACCGGCCTGGGTCCGGCGTTTCCGCGTGCCCACGATCGAGCAGCTCGAGTGGGCGTCGCTCGCGCCCGATCGGCTGGCCGCGGTTACGACCGAGGACGGCAGCTGGCAGGCATGGGCCTGGGACCTGGCCTCGGGTCGCCGCCGGAAGGTCTCCGACGGCGGCGTCGGTGCGGAGGAGGCCTACATCGTCCCCGACGGGAGTGCGGTCATCTGGTGGTACGACGAGGACGGGAGCGAGCGCGGACACTGGATCGCCTCGCCCTTCGAAGCGGATCGTAACGCGGCGCCACTGCTCGGGGGCGTCCCGGAGGGCTGGTCGATGGGCCTGTCCCTCGTCGGATCCACCGTCGCGGCGGGGATCGCCACGGACGACGGGTACGGCGTGTGGGTGGCCGCGGACGGCGGGCCCGCTCGCGAGCTCTACCGGAGCCCGCATCCCTCTCGGGTGGGCACCGAATGGCCGCAAGGCGGCGGCGGTCTCTCGGCGGACGTGGCGCTGCTGTGCCTGGGTCACTCCGAGCGCGGCGACATCGATCGCCAGGCGCTGCGCGTGCTGGACGTCCGGACGGGAGAGACGGTGGGCGAGCAGGTCGACCCCGACCTCCATCTGGAGTCCGTGGCCTGGGCGCCCGACGGCGCGCGATTGATGATCAAGCAGGAACGGAGCGGGATCGAACGACCGGGCGTGTGGGACCTGAGCTCGGGGGACCGCACCGACCTCTCGCTGGAGGGCCTGGACGGGCCCGTGATCCCGGTGACGTGGACGATCGACGGCTCGCGCCTGCTGGTGCACCACGACCCCGGCGGAGGGATCCAACGACTCCTCACCCTCGATCCTCGCTCGGCCGCGATCGAGGAGGAGGTGTCCGTCGAGGGGACGATCTACGAGGCCGCCTTCCGACCCGACGGGGCGCTCTGGTACCGATGCGACTCGAGCGTGGCGCCGCCGTCCGTTCGCGACACGACCGGGGGGATCGTCGTCGGGCTCCCGGGTCAGGATCCTCCTCCGTCGGCTCGGAGCCGGCCGATCTCCTGGACGAACCCGTCGGGCGACACGATCCACGGCTTCCTGACGGCCCCGGA
>OBLS010000647.1_pt1 | contig 12988 bp, 14 predicted proteins | sample 1519901 | NCBI WGS metagenome assembly OBLS01 (sample SAMEA3113585, study PRJEB22503) | soil metagenome
CTCGCGGCACTGGAGAGGGCGCTCACGATTCAGGAACGCGCCCTCGGCCCGGAAGGGGCGGGCGGCGGACCTTAGCGACTCGGCGTCGAGGACGTTGGCCACAATGGCCCCGGCCCAGATGTTGCCATTGTCGGCCGCCGCTTGTGCACTTCGGGTTACGCCGATGACCTCGTGTCCATGATCAACCAGGGCCCGTACGAGTGGGACACCGATGGCCCCGGTGGCTCCTGCAACGACCACTCTCATCCTGCCTCCTTCGAAACTTGGCGGTTGCTGCTACGACGGACGCGAATGACTAGCGCTGAGGCTGCCAACACGGTGGATGCACCGATGAACCAGACGTCGGCGGTGTGCCCGCCAAGATCGAGGTCGATCCCGTGGTTGACGGTGTGAATGGCTCCGGCCAGCACGAACCCCAGCAGTGCGACTGCCTTGGCGTCGGCCATGGCCAGGGAGGCGAGCAGGCTCACCCCGATGCCGATCTGGAATGCGCCGACGTCATGCAGCAAGTGCTCGGCGTACGGCGGAAAGTCAATCCAGGCCGCGAACGACCGGGGCGCTAGCAGCGCCCAGAGGCCTACGGCGAGCATCCAGGCTCCGCTGAGCGCGGCGACGATCGATACGAATGTTCCTTGCCACGGCCGTGGCTGATCCGGCTCACTCATCCGGGGCACCCTCCTTCGTTCTCGATGAGCAGGGCGGCGGCCAGATCTGCCGCCGCGGCTAGGTAGCGGTCTTCGTCGATGCCGGCCGGATGATCGCCGAAGATCTCGTGCATCATCCAGAAGTGGGTGACCGCACCCATGAGCACCATGGCGATCGCCTCCCAGTCGCGATCCGGCGCCACGTCCGGTTGATCAGCCAGCCAGCTGGCGAAAGCGCGAAAGACCCGACCGATGTCGTCGCGTCCCACTTGATCAAGCAAGTGAGGAAATCGGGACAGGTCGCGCATCACCAGCCGGTTGAGGTCGCCTTCCTGCTCAAGCCGCCGCAGGCCTGCCCTGGCGACCGCGAGGAGGCGCTCGGGCAACGGCAGCCGGGCTAGCGCGCTGGGATCACTGATCATGGAGACGAAGTCGGCGCCGGAGGCGATCTGGCCAGCCACGCCGGCCTCCAAGATCGCCAGCTTGGAGGGGAAGTGGCGGTAGATCCCACCAGCGCCGGGGGACAAGCCCGCGGCTTGCTCGATCTCGGTGATCGTCGTCCCGGCGAAGCCTCGCTCGGCAAAGAGCCGCATTGCTGCCGAGAGCACTCGATCTCGCGCCGACGGCACGTCAAGCCCTCCATCCGCAAGTAAGCACTTACTTGCAGAGTAGCCGAACCGTCACGAGGGCGCAAGTGGAGGCAAAGACCCAGGCAAGCGCAACTGGCCGGCCTCAGCTGCCGCCCGGATGGGAATTTGCGAACGCCGTCAGCCCGCCCGCGAGCAGTTACCTCGTCCCGACGACAGGTCAGAAGTCGCGGCGCCCCGCAAGGCTGCGACCGCGCTCCGCGTGGGTCGCTTCGTAGATCGCCAGGCGCTGGGGTCCTGGGGGGAGTAGCTGAACACCTACGCCGTAGGGCATCTCGAAACGACTGCCGATCCGGCCGCCGCGCTCGTCGATCTGGAGAATGGCCGCCTCGAGGTCGGGCACGCGGAAGATCAGGATGGACTGGTCGCCGTCCAGGTGTTCGGCCAAGAGCAGCCCAGGTGAGGTCGGCGTGAGCCGAACCATGGCCACTCGGGTGCCGAAGCGCTCGACGGCGAAGACGAACTCTGCGCCCAGGGCATTCGTGTAGTGCTCGACGTCGGCGGCCACGTTGCGGCTCGGCTGGTAGACGAAGTCGAGTTGGGAGAACATGGCGGAGGGCTCAGGAGCCAGGCCGATAGTGCTGGTGGATAACCCCGTTGTCCAATCTGGTGGATTTGATCAGTTGCAGCGGCAGGTGGTTCCCGTCGCCCTCCGCTAAGCGCTTGCCGCGGCCGACGATCACGGGGTAAACCAGGAGGTTCAACTCGTCGAGGAGCTTCAGCTCAAGCAGGGATCGCACGAGCGTCGAGGAACCGCTCATGGTGATTTCGCCGTTGCCCGACTCCTTGAGCTCGCGGACGGAGTCGGCGACGTCACCTTCCAGCAAGGTCGAGTTGTTCCAATCAACCTGGCTCAAGGTGCGTGACACCACGTACTTCTTCACGCTGTTCATGAAGTCCGCACCTGGATCGTCTTCATCCGTGCGCCCCGGCCAGGCCTGCGCGAACCCCTCGTAAGTGACCCGGCCGAGCAGCAGCGCGTCCGCATTCTGCATACCGCCCATGACGACATTCGCGATGTCGTCGTTCCAGTAGGAAAGCGACCACTTGTCCGGCGACTCCACTACACCGTCGATGGCCATGAACAGATTCCCGATGATCTTGTGCATAACAGTACGTATATCGCGAACCCCCTGTGCTCCACCGAGCACGCGCGATCGCCGGATGCCGCGGAGGGACTGAGCAACCGGTCAGGCAGCCTTCACCAGCACAGGACGGAGACGGCGCCAGGGCGAAACATGGCTGCCGGCTGTACCTGCGTTTGGCCGGGACTTGACGATGGCGGCTAGTCGGAGCTCTGCTCGGCTTCCTGCAGCAGCGCTTCCTTGATCTGATCCTTACTCTTCGAGCTGGCGCCGCTGATGCCGGCGTTCTCCGCCTGCTGGACCAGATCCTCCTTCTTGGCTTGCCCTGGCCGGTCGCCCAAGTGCTCCATCCGAGCGGTAGTGAATGCATCGGCAAGCTCGGCCCGCCGAGTGGCGCTCAACCGCTGCTGCATTCCTGGCAGCACCTTCTCTTCCTCTTCCTGCACATGGTGGGTGACGGCATCCACGACCTGTTGCAGGAGCGAGTCGAATTCTGGCGAATCGACCGGCGCCTCACACAACTGAACCAAGAGCTCTTCGGCCTCGGCATGCTCGGCTTGGCTGTGGGCAACCTCTTCGGTTTCCTCGGCCTCGGTGCGGGCGACGGGATAGACCTCGGATTCCTCGGCGCGGCTGTGGGCGATGAGAAGTGCGACGAGGACCGGCATGTACAGCGTCCTGGTGTCGACATTGTTCTTCAGCAGCCCGAACAGCCGCTCAACTTCCCGGTGGTCGGTCTTGATCAGTTCGACGACGTCAGCTGGCATCGACTTTCCTCTCGTGAAGGGCGACGCTCGGGTTCGCCAGGTGGGCCGGCGAAGCGCGTCGGCACGTCGTTACCCAGATCTTGCATGGCTACCCAGGTCAACCGAGGTTAGGACCAGTTCGTCGGTCCGCTCGACCCGGCCGCGTAATCGTCCATCGGCGCCGAATCTGAGCGCCACGCCTCGAGCACCGGATCGACAATGCGCCAGCACTCCTCCGCGGTGTCACCCCGGACAGCGAGCAGCGGGTCGCCGTCCAGCATGCCCGCTAAGACCTCGCCGTACGCCGGGAGCCGGCCGGGATTGAGGTCGACCGCCAAGGCGACGCGATCCAGACTGAAGGGGTCGTCGGGTCCATTCATGTTCATCTCGAGCGAGACCCGGTCCGGTTGCATGATCAGGCGCAGCCGATCGGGAATTGGTTCTCCATGCAAACCGGCGGGCAGATGAGGCAGCGGTTTGAACGTGATCACGACCTCCTTACGGCGTTCCGCCAGTGCCTTGCCGGAGCGCAAGCGGAACGGCACACCGGCCCACCGCCAGTTCTCGATCTCCACGGTGAGCTCGGCGAGAGTCTCGGTGTTGCGTGACGGATCCACACCGGGTTCGTCGGTGTAATTGGGGACATCACGTCCCTCGACCGAGCCAGCGGTGTAGCGGGCGCGCCTGCTCGCGATTGTCGGGTCCCCTTGCCACGGGCGGCAGGCGCGCAAAACCTGTGCCTTGGCGTCTCGCAAGTCGACGGCGTTCACCGCGGCAATGGGGTCCATCGCGACCAGCGCGAGGATCTGGAGGAGGTGGCTCTGGATCATGTCCATGAGGGCGCCCGCGCTGTCGTAGTAGCGAGCGCGGTTTTCCAGCGTGAGCTGCTCGTCGAAGACAATGTCGACGCGATCGATGTGCTCGTTGCTCCACAGCGGCTCGAGCAGCCGGTTCGCGAACCGCACACCGAGCAGATTCAAGACGGTGGAGCGGCCCAGGAAGTGGTCGATCCGATGCACCTGCGTTTCCGGGACCAGGTTGGCGAGCTGCTCGTTGAGACTCGCTGCGCTCGCCTCGTTGGTGCCGAACGGCTTCTCCAAGGCCAGGATGGTGCCGGCAGGGAGCGACAGCTGCTGAAGCGCTTTGCACGCGTTCATGGTCACGGCCGGCGGCAAGGCGAAGTACAGTGCGTGTGGCGGTGGCCCGGACTCGATCAGCGACTGCAGGTCGTCCGCGCTGGTGACGTCAACCTTGGAATAACGGGTCGAGGACAGCACCGCATCGATCGTCTCCGACGACACTTTGCCGGACTCGAACGCCGACCTGATCCGTTGCTGCCAGGTCGCGGCATCCCAGTCCTCGCTGCCGGCGCCGACCAGCACGAGATTTCGACGTTCGGGCTCTGCGTCGAGCAATTGACCCAGGGCTGGCATCAGCAACCGCCCGGCTAGGTCACCGCTGGCACCCAGCAGGAGAAATGTTCCTATCGACTGTGACATGGTGACCCCCCGGCCTCGCTGAAAGCGGCACCGGCGACCCTAGCAGCGATCATCCAGCCCTCGCATGGTGCGTTCCACCCCGCCATTTGATCGAGGTGGTCGCTGATGATTTGACCTTTCCCGTACAACCGGCTTCTTTGAACCAGCGATCAGCGATCCTGGGATGGATCCCAGGGCTGGAAGAGGTTTCCCGGCTGTCCACCGACGTCCGTACGGGGTCTGCTGGCCAGCAACCGGAAGAGGGGAGTCACCAGGCGGTCGTAGACGCCGGGCAGCAGATTGAAGCCGAGCAGCATGGTGATGTTGCCGGCACCCACATGGACGAGTCGCCGTGGCCTGGCGGCGGCGCGAAGGACTGCGTCAGCGGCGGACTCCACACCTAGCCGCGGTGGCGGCGGTTTGCCGATTCGAGATGTGTAGCTGGCCGCTCGCGCATAGATGGGTGTCTTCACACTTGCCAGCGACACATAGCAGATGCGGACCCCAGGTCGATCGCGGTTCTCCACCGACGCGGTGCGAGACAGGGCTCGCAAGCCCCACTTGCTGACGGTGTAGGCCGACATATAGGGCACTGCCAAGTGTCCGATGATCGATCCGGTGATCACCACCGTGCCGGCATTGCGATCCCGCATCGCCGGGATCACTGACCGAAGGACATTCGCAGAGCCCGAGACGTTGGTCCGTACGATGCGGTCGAACGCCTCAGGCGGCATCTCCGTCACCAGCCCGTATCCGGCCACTCCGGCCGAGTGGACGACAAGATCGAAAACCCCCCAATCGGCCAGCACCGAATCAATGCACGTTTGAACGTCACCCGCCTCTGCGACGTCCGCGGCCAGCACCCGCACCTCGGCTGCGCCGCGGTCCCGGCAGCGGGCAGCTACGTTTTCAAGTTCTGCCAGGTTTCGAGCTAGCAGGGCCAACCGGCTGCCGCGCTCGGCAAGTTTCATGGCGACGGCTTCACCGATGCCGCTGGAGGCACCGGTGATCATCACGCTCGCCGCCGGTCGGTCAGCCCTCTGCATCGATCTCGCGACGCCGGAGATCTGACTGCTTGCCGCGGCGCCAGAGCTGCTTGTGAGTTCCGTCGCACAGCGGGGTCAAGGCGCTGTGCCCACATCGGCACAACGCGATCACCCGGCGTCGCCGCTCAAGGTGGTCGCCGCTCGGCAACACGATCGTCACGTCACCCCGGAGCAGCATCGGGCCATCGGGGTAAATGGTGATCTCCGGTGTGCGTGATGGGCGGGCGCGATCGGGAGGGACGGTCACGATGCAGGACTATCCCGTATGGCCCAGCGGCAAACCGCGGCCACGTCAGCACGGCGCCGGCAGCTCGGGTTCACCAGGTGTTTGTCGACATGTGCCTCGGGTACTGAAGTGAACGTGCAGCGAAGCGCCACGACCATGAACGCCTCGGGCGGTCACGACGATCTCCTTGCCGATGTGCGCCTGCGGGGACCGCTCAGCGCGGAGCTGAGGATGCGCCTGATCGGCGATCCGATCCCACTGCCGGACCTGAGAAGTTTGGCGCATTCGGTTGCAGCGGCCGCAGATAGCACGCTGACGGACGAGGACGTCCAGCTCAGCCTATGGATCATGTACGAGTTGCACTATCGCGGTTTCTCTGATGTGGCCGACCGCTGGGAATGGCATTCCGACCTCGTCGCCGCCACCGATGAGCTGGAGGTGATCTTCGAGCAGGACCTTCGCGCGCTGGTGGCGCCGAAGCTGCCGGCTCCGCCCGTACCGCCAGCGGAGGTGGCGACTGCCCTCGCGGAACTCGTCAGGGACGACGACAGCCCAAGCATGTCCAAGCACCTTGCGCGTCACGGCACTCACGTGCAGTACGCCGAATTCCTGGCTCACCGCTCGATCTATCACCTCAAGGAGGCCGATCCGCACACGTGGGGAATCCCGAGGATGACCGGCCGGGCCAAGGCGGCGCTGGCGGAGATCCAATCCGACGAGTATGGCGGCGGCCGGCCGGACTGGATGCACTCGGCACTGTTCGCCACCAGCATGCGGGGACTGGGTCTGGACGACAGCTACGGTCACTACCTCAACGAGGTACCCGCGATCACGCTGGCCTGGGCCAACACCATGACCTTCTTCGGTCTCCACCGCCGGTTGCGCGGCGCCATCGCCGGGCACCTGGCGGCCTTGGAGATGACCTCGTCATTGCCGAACCGGCGGTACGGGAACGGGCTGCGCCGACTCGGCTTCGATGCCGACACGACCCGATTCTTCGACGAACACGTCGAGGCAGACGCCGTCCACGAACAAATTGCCGCGCACGACTTGGCAGGCCAGCTGGCGATCTCCGAGCCGCGGCTGGTCGGTGACATCCTCTTCGGTGCTGCGGCGGCGCTGGCGACCGACGGGCAGATGATCACCGAGCTGCTCAGCGCCTGGGCCAGAGGCAGCTCGCTGCTCCACAGTGGTGCGCCAGCGCCTCCGGCCGGCACCGCCCGCATCGGCTCGATGGAACTTGTGCCGAGCCTGCCAGCCTGACGTGTCCGGCTTGTCGCCCCTGGACGTCGAATACGTCCTGCCCCTCAAGTGGGCGGCGCGGGAGGACCCCTACGAGCTGACGGCCTACCTCCGCCTGCTGAGCAATTGGCTGGACGTCACAGTGGTGGACGGCAGCGATCCCGATGTGTTCGACAGCCATCGCCGACTCTGGACCTCATGGGTTCGGCACATGCCTCCCGAGCCACGGCCCGGGCGGAACGGCAAGGTGGCGGGCGTCGTCACGGGGGTGCGCGCTGCCCGGCATAATTTCGTGATCATTGCCGACGACGACGTCCGGTGGGATCGGCCGGGTCTGGAACGTGCCGTGGCCCTGCTCGCCGACTCAGATCTGGTGCGGCCGCAGAACGTCTTTTCGCCCATGCCCTGGCATGCCCGGTGGGACACTGCTCGGTCGCTCGTCAATCGGGCCTTTGGCGCCGACTACCCGGGCACCTACGCGCTGCGCCGCAGCGCGTTTGAAGCAGCAGGCGGTTACGACGGCGACGTGCTCTTCGAGAATCTGGAGATGTCGCGTACCTTGCGCGCGGTCGGCGGCCGCGAGACGAGCGCTGCTTCGTTGTTCGTGCGCCGAATTCCACCGACCACCCGGCACTTCCTTGGACAACGCACGAGGCAGGCCTACGACGATCTCGCTCAACCAGCCCGCCTGGTCGCCGAAGCAGCGCTGCTACCGATCGGTCTGCTCCTGCTGTCGGGGCTTCGTCGAAACGGGCGGCCTGGTCGCGCCCCGCTCCCGCTGCTCGCTGCCGTGCTCGGGTCCATTGCGTTGGGTGAGGTCGGGCGAAGGCGGCAGGGCGGCAGGGCGGTGTATCCGCCGACGGCTGCCCTGTGGACTCCGTTGTGGTTGGCTGAACGCGCCTGTTGCGTCTGGGTGGCGATCCTTCATCGGCTGCTCGGAGGAATGCCGTACGGCGGTCAGCGGATTCGAGTTGCAGCGCACAGCAACCGTCAACTTCGGAACCGATTCGCCAGCCCGCTGAAGGGCATGTTGGAGCGTCCTTCTCGACGCTGATGCCACCCGGCGCCAGCCGGAGTCCTGAGCGAATGGAGGTGGCATGCCGAGTGACCTCTCGGCGCCAGTCATCGTCGTGGGCGCCGGGCTGGCGGGGCTGGCCTGCGCGCAACGCCTGAACCGGGTCGGTGTCGCCGTTCAGGTCCTCGAGGAATCGGACGCCGTCGGCGGCAGAGTGCGTACGGATCTCCTGGGCGGCTTCCGTTGTGATCGCGGCTTTCAGCTGCTGAACCGCGCCTATCCAGTGCTCGACCACGTGCTCAATCCGGCTGAACTGGATCTGCGCACCTTCGGCGCCGGAGTCGTTGTGGCGCACGGCTCACAACGGTCGGTGCTGGCCGACCCGCGCCGATTACCGGCTCGATTGCCGGCGACTCTGGCCGCACCGCTCGGCTCAATCACCGAGAAGCTGCGGTTCGTCCGATGGGCTGCCCGATCGCTGCGTCCGGTCCGTCGGATCCTTGCTGAGCCGGACTGTACGTTGGCCGACGACCTTGAGCAGGCGGGACTAGTGGGCCGACTGCGGACGGGCGTCGTCGGACCCTTCCTGGCCGGAGTGCTTGCAGAGCAAGACGGCTCGACGTCGGCACGTTTCGCCGCCCTTCTGGTTCGGTCCTTCGTGCTCGGCTCACCGGCCGTGCCGTCCTTGGGCATGGGCCGGTTCCCTGAGCTCATCGCCGCCTCCCTGCCAGCCGACGCCATCCGGCTCAACACCGCGGTGCGAAGTGTCACCGCTCGTATCGTCCGTACTGCGGACGAGGAGCTCCGGGCGTGCGCGGTCGTCGTGGCCACCGACCCGGAAGCCGCAGCCGACCTGAGCGGCATTCCACGCCCCCCGATGAAGGCGCTCACGACGTTCTGGCACACCGCTGCCGAGCCACCATCGCAGCAACCTCTGCTGCACCTCGACGCCGATCGCCGCGGACCGGTGATCAACACCGCTGTCCTGACTGCCGTCGCGCCGACCTACGCACCAGCAGGCCGATCGCTCATCGCCACGACGGTGCTCGGAGCCGACGGCTCCGGAGAAGCTGAGCTGGCAGCGCGCCGGCACGCTGCACAAATCTACGGTTCTGACCCCGGCTCCTGGGAGCCGATCACCAGCCACGTGATTGCCGCAGCCCTGCCTGCGCAGCCGCCACCGCTCCAGATCCGCCGCCCGGTCGCGCTCGCCAACGGCTTGTTCGTGGCCGGCGATCACCGCGACACAGCCTCCATTCAAGGAGCACTGGTCTCTGGTCGTCGAGCGGCCAGCGCCGTGCTGGCTCGGCTTCGCGTCCTCCCAACTTGACTTTGAGCCCGTTCAACATTCTCTGAGCCCGATCCCCAAGGCTCAAAGAAGGCCGGCGGGTCTCAGAGTCGCAGGGAGGGAGCCCGCCACTCTCGGAGCGAAGACCCGAAGCAGTGTTCGCAGCGGCTGGAGAGCGCTAGCGTTTACGCCGTGGGCGAGAAGGAGGTGCCTCGTGCCAGATAAGGCTCGGCCGGTTCTCCTCGGCGTGACACGCGGTCAACCCGATGTCGCGCTCATTCGGGCAGCACGGTTCGCGGCGAAGTTCGGCTCTCAGCTGGTGTGTGCTCATGTCGATCCGGGCCGCTACGTCATCGAGGAGCTACCCGATGGATCTGTCACATCGCTGCCCCTTGACCCGGACCTGCCCGAGCTCAACTCCACCGACTTCGATCCTGAGCTGGCGGCCCACATCAGCACGGTGCTGGCCGACGAGCCGGTGGAATTGGTCTTCCGCGAGCTGGCGGGTGACATCGGTTACGCGCTCGGGCGGCTGGCCGACGTCCTGGACGCCGAATTGATCATCGTGGGCAGCCGCCGGCACGGAATCACCTCCGGGATCAAGGAGTTCTTCACCGGCTCGGTGGCCGCGCAACTGGCTCATCGACAGCACCGTCCCGTCGTTGTCATTCCGGTGGCGCCAGTGGCACCAGGCGATCCGCTGCCCTGGGAATCGAACACAGTCCACTGATACTGCGCGCGTTGTATGAGGTTGCTGCTCCCATGCAAGCGATAGACCTTGCGGAAGATCCCCTAAAATTCGCTTACGAAATACCCGGCACCAAACCCTTCGGCCGCTTACTTTACGCTGTAAACTGGGATAGCTTTTGAAGGCCAATCTCTGACCACGGCGCGGACTCGACCGAGCCGCTTGTCAGGACATCGGAAGGGAGAGGACCGTGAACAGAGGACTGATCGGCACGATTATCGGTGTGCTGGTGATCATCATCCTGGTGATTGTGATCTTGCAGCTCACGTAGGCACTGCCGAAAATCTTGCCGCCGGGGTGGCGACGTGGCGTACACCTGCCCGCCGCCCCGGCTCGGCAACTCTCACGTCTTCAGGTTCCTCCACCGAGTCTCGCTCGTCAGGCGTTTCTCCTTGAGCTGCTTGCCTCCAGACGCCGAGGGGCGGCCGCTGCTCAACGAAGGATTGAGTGACACTGAGATCGGCGTCACCCAAGTCGGAGTTAGCCAGGTCCTGGTAGAGCTCTCGTAAGCTGCGGACAAGATCTGTTCGGGTGGTGGTACGGGCCGCCTCCAACTCCGCGACCTGCAACCAGGCCAGCGCCTCGCCCGCAGGAAGCGACGGGTCGTGCCGGTGGGCGACCAGGCGATCCTGGCCGCTCTCCAGCAGGTCACTGTTGATCTCTCCGTTCCGCCAGCTGGTGATCACCTGGTCGAGATCGAGTCCGTAGCGTTCGGCCAGCACGGCAGCCTCGCCAAGGGCCATGGAGGTGGCCGCCACGACGATCTGCCCGCAGGCGGCGGCGACTTGGCCGGCGCCCACACCGCCGACGCGAGTGGAGTGGCCGAGCAGGTCCAAGACGGGCCGCAGGTCCAGATAGGCGCCGGAGCTCGAGCCGACCATGATCGACAAGCTGCCGGTAGCGATCGACTCCAGTCGTCCGGTCAGCGGCGCGTCAACGACTCTGAGCAGACCCGCTGTGCTTTCGGGTAGACGTCGAGCAAGATCCCTGGCCGCCTCAGGAGGCATCGCGCTGCCAATCACGACCGTGGTCGGACTGTGAACTCCGGCTTGGAGCCCGCTCGGCCCCCTCATCTCCTGATCGATCTCGTCCAGCCCGCTTAACACGATGAGGACGACTTCACTTCGAGCGGCCAGATCGGCGGGACTGGCGGCGCGCCGCGCGCCTGCCAGTTCGAGTTCGGCCACACGCTCAATATCGCGGCCGAAGAAGGTGATGTTCGCAGCCGGCGGTCGGGTCTCCAGAAGTCGGCGGGCGACCGCGGACGCCCGCATTCCCGTGCCGAGAACGCCGAGCATGCGTGGGAATCCTCGTCCTCGCATCTCCCCGACCTCCACGTCAAGTCACATTAGACCCGAGCGCGGGCGATGCCGATGCGGCACGCCTGGAGTCATTGTTATCCCGACTGGCAGCGCCTTTGATCGTGGGGGCGATCTCAGCGCGCGATCTCCTCGCCGCGGGCCAGGACAATTTGAATCAGCGTGGTCAACTCAGGCGTGAGATCGACTTCGCCGACCATCAGCCGGCGGTCACCGTGGACGATGGAATACACAAATCGGTCGGGCATGCCGCCACCTGGCGTTGACGGAGCATCTTCAGCATCACGTTGCCGCTCGACATCGGCGAGCAAACGGCGCAGTTCCGAGCCTTCCGGTTCGGTGCTGAGATCCAGTTGGTACGTCCGCGAAACTCCTGCAAACCCGCCGGTTCGCCGAACTGACACGATCTGCCCAGACAGACCAGCGTTCGCGGCGGTGGACTGCTCCCCGGCCAAGGCATCGGCGGGCCCGTCAAGGACGCCGACGGTTCGCCACGCCTGCCGCACCTGATCGGCGATGAGTGGATCGTCGGCATACAGCCGATCCGCAGTGCCAACGGTTGCTCGGGCGAAACCGGCGAAGTCGGTGCCTGAGCGCACCTCGGTCGAGGTCAGGGTGGCGTACCAGATCTGACCAGCGCGGTCCCAACTCCTGCCGCCGAGCTGAGTGGCCAGCCAGGCGAAGGCCCGGTTGGGAATGCCCGAATTGATGTGCACACCGCCGTTGTCCTCGTCGGTGTCCACGTAATCCGCCATCGACGACACCTGGGGATCCCTGCCAAGGACCGGATCGTCTAGGCGGTACCCGGCTCCAGCATCGAACGAAGCGCCCGACCGCGTACGCCGGGCAGAAAGATGCCCTCGCCGATCAGCCAGTCGGCGTTTTGCGCCGTCTGGTCGAGGACATATTGCTTGACCATCGAGCCGAAGACGTCGCTCATGGATTCGTTGAGAGCTCCAGGCTGACCGAAATAGGTCAATCCTGCGCTGTACTGAGTGACGCCATGCGTGAACTCGTGAGCGAACACGTCCACGGGCTTGGTGAAGCGGTCGAAGATACGGCGGTCGCCGTCGCCGAAGACCAGCTGCGTGCCGTCCCAGAACGCGTTGTCGTAGTCGCGGCCGTAGTGCACCGTCGCAGACAACGTCGTACCTCGGTCATCCATGGAGCGGCGACCAAAGATGCTCTGGTACAGCAGAATCGTCTGATCAGACCAGTGGTACGCCTCGTCGACCGCCGCATCGCCGGTAACCGGATCTCCGTCCGTACGAGCCACCTCGCCGGGGAGCTGCTCGGTGTTGCCGGCATCGTGAATGATCCATCTCCCGCGCCTCGTCGCTTGCCGTGGCGCGGTAGCACCGCTCGCTCGAGCTCGACGGCGACGCATCTGTTCGTCGATGTCAAGGGTGCGCTGGCAGGCGATCGACTCCCGCCCCCGTTTCGCCGCGGCAATCCGATGGAGCAGATAGGGCGGGATGAAACTACAGAACATAGTCAAAGTTCT
>OBLS010000648.1_pt1 | contig 12986 bp, 11 predicted proteins | sample 1519901 | NCBI WGS metagenome assembly OBLS01 (sample SAMEA3113585, study PRJEB22503) | soil metagenome
ACGCCTTCCATGGACGAGTGGAGGTGGCCGTGGGCGCGGAACGTGTCGAGTTGCTCGGAGACGCTCGCCGAAGAGGTCCCGCCGGCCGACACCTTGGCCTCGAGGGTGCCGCCCGCGCGCAGCGCCCCGCGCAGGCGCTCTCGGGCCCCCTCAGGGACGCCGTTCATCTCGTCGTCGCTCAGCTCGGAGAGTTTCCTTCCCGAGTCCAGCGCTGTCCGGACCAGCGCGGCGACGATCCCGTGGGACTCTCGGAAGGGGATGCCTTCGCGGACCAGCACGTCGGCCAGGTCCGTGGCGGCCAGGAACTCGTCGGCCGATGCCTCGGCCAGACGGTCGCGGTCGAAGGTCAGCCCCGCCAGCATTCGGGTCGCAGCCGCCAGGCAGACCTCGAGGTTGTCGATTGCGTCGAACAGCGGCTCCTTGTCCTCCTGCATGTCCTTGCTGTACGCGAGCGGCAGCGCGTGCATGGTTCCAAGCAGGCTCATCAGCGATGATGCGATTCGGGGCGCCTTCCCGCGCAGCAGCTCGGCGGCGTCCGGGTTCTTCTTCTGGGGCATGATGCTCGACCCGGAGGCGAAGGAGTCGGCGGGCTCGCAGAACCTGAACTCCTGGCTTGACCACAGGACGATCTCTCCGCCCAGGCGGGAGAGGTGCATGGCGCACGCCGCGGCGGCGTAGAGGTAGTCCAGCGCGAAGTCGCGGTTGGATACCGCGTCCAGGGAGTTGGCCGAGGGCCGCGAGAAACCCAGGTCGGATGCGAGCCCCTCGCGGTCCAGGTCCCAGTTCAGGCCGGCAAGCGCTCCGGATCCCGCAGGCATCTCCTGGGTCGCCTCGGCTGCGGCGAAGAAGCGCACGGTGTCGCGACGGAACATCCAGAAGTAGGCGAGCAGGTGGTGGCCCAGGTACACCGGTTGCGCGCGCTGCAGGTGCGTGTACGCGGGGATCGGCCAATCGCGGTGGGCCTCGGCGAGCTCGACCAGGGTTCCCATGAGCTCCTCAAGCAGAGCGATGGCGCGGGCGGAGTGCGCGCGGACGAGCAGGGTCAGGTCCGTCGCCACCTGGTCGTTGCGGGAGCGGGCGGTGTGAAGCTTTCCCCCCACCGGGCCCGCCAGCTCGGTCACTCGCCTCTCGATCGCCATGTGGATGTCCTCGTCGTCATCGTGGAACTCGAAGCGGTCCTCGGCCAGCTCGTGGGCCACCGAGTCGAGGCCTTCGCACACGGCGGTCAGCTCGGATTCGTCGAGGACGCCGAGCTGCTTCAGGGCACGCACGTGCGCACGGGACTGCTCGATGTCGAACGGAGCAAGGCGCCGATCGAACGAGATCGAGGCGTTGATTCGCCGGAATAGCGGATCCTGGTCTTCGGCGAAACGGGAGGCCATCGATGCGAGCGTAGCGGCGCCGCGCCGCCCGGCTCGGGCGGCTACTTGCCCTCCGGGGCAAAGCCGACCGCCCGGGCTAGGGCCGCGCAGACTCTCTCGACGTTCGACTCGGTCATGGACCCGAAGAACGGCAGTGCAAGCGAGCGTGCTGCCACCGCCTCGGCCACGGGGAACTCGCCGCCTTTGAAGCCGAACCGCTCCCGGTAGGGCGGCATCGTGTGGATGCAGGGCAGGTAGGCCTTGGATTGGATCCCCTCCGCGGCGAGAGCGGCGATGACGGCGGCGCGCTCGGCGTCAACCGGCAGCTGCACGGGGTAGACGAACCAGCTGCGTTGCTCGTCGCCGCGGTCGGCGCTGGGCAGGACGAGTCCCTGCGGGTCGCCGTCGCCGGCGGGGGCGGCTCCCGCAGCCGACAGCACCCCGGTGTAGGTGGTCGCGATCTCGGCTCGCGCCGCGAGCAGCTCGTCGAGCCGCTCGACCTGGCCCAGGCCGATCGCGGCCTGAATGTCGGTCATCCGGTAGTTGAACCCGATCCGCTCGTGGTCCACCTCGGACATGTCGTCCGACCGGCCCTGGTTGCGCTCGCTCCGCAGACGCCCGGCCATCTCCCCGCCAGCGGGGATCAGCACTCCCCCCTCCCCCGTGGTCATCTGCTTGTTGGCGTAGAAGGCGAAGCTCGTGACGTGCCCGGCGGTGCCGATCGCCCGTCCCTCCGAGTCCACCGCCCCCAAGGCCTGGCAGGCGTCCTCCAGGATCGGGATCTCCCTCGTGTCCGCCAGACGCTCGAGCGCGATCAGGTCGGCCGGGTAACCGAAGATGTGGACGGGCAGGATGCCGGCCGTGCGTTCGCCGGCGGCTGCCTCGGCGGCCGCGGGGTCGATGTTGAGCGTGACCGGGTCGATGTCGCAGAACACCGGCGCCGCGCCTTCGTACAGCAGGCAGTTGGAGGATGCCACGAAGCTGAACGGGGTCGTCAGGACCTCGTCGCCCTCGCCCCACCCGAGTGCGCGAACCCCGAGGTGCAGCCCCGCGGTGCCGCTGGAGACCGCCACCGCATCGTCGCTTCCGAGCCAGCTCGCGAAGGCCAGCTCGAACTCGCCCAGCTTGGGCCCGAGTGAAAGAGAGCCGGAGCGCAGGACCTCCAGCACGAGCTCCTCCTCCCGCTCGCCCAAGTCAGGTCGTGCGAGCGGTATCTGCTCTGCCACCTGCCCTCTCGCTGTGTGGCTGGAACGCGTACTCGAGCGAGTCAACGAGCGCCTCCCATGAGGCCTCGATGATGTTCTCGGACACCCCGATCGAGCCCCACTCGTGCTCGCCGTCGGACGAGTCCAGCAGGACTCGCGTGACGGCGCCGGTACCGTGGTGCTCGTCCAGGATGCGGACCTTGTAGTTGGTCAGCTCGATGTCGGCCAGGTGCGGATGACGGTCGATGATCGCCCCCCGAAGGGCGGTGTCCAGGGCGTTCACCGGCCCGTTGCCCTCGGCCGTGCGGACGTAGCGGTCGCCTTCGACCCAGACCTTGATCGTCGCCTCCGTCTGCACCTTGCCGTCCTCCCGCTTCTCGGTGATCACTCGGAAGCTCTCGAGTCTGAACAGGGACTCGTAGTCGCCGGACTCGCGCCGCAGCAGCAGCTCGAAGGAGGCGTCGGCGGCCTCGTACTGGTAGCCGCGATGCTCCCGCTCCTTCAGGGCTCGCAGGGCGCCGGCCTCCTGGTCCGCATCGAGGTCCACGCCCGCCCGGTCCGCGCGATCCCGGATGGTGCCTCGGCCGGAGAGCTCCGAGACGACCACCTGCCGCTCGTTGCCGACCAGCTCCGGGTCGGTGTGCTCGAAGGTTTTGGCGTCGGCCTGGACGCCGGCCACGTGCATCCCGCCCTTGTGGGCGAAGGCGTTGCGGCCCACGTAGGGCTGCTCGGGCCGCGGCGTCACGTTGAGCAGCTCGTCCACGAAGTGAGCGATGCCGGTCAACCGGGCGAGCTGGTCGGGCTGCACCACCTCGTGGCCGAGCTTCAGCTGCAGCGCGGGCAAAATCGAGGTCAGGTTGGCGTTGCCCGTCCGTTCCCCGATCCCGTTGATCGTTCCCTGGACCAGCGAGGCGCCCTGCTGCACCGCCGCGAGCGAGTTGGCGACCCCGCACTCCAGGTCGTTGTGGCAGTGGATCCCGACACTCGGGACCTCGCCGGCCACCGCACCGGTCGCCTCGGCCACCTCCGAAGGCAGGCTCGAGCCGTTCGTGTCGCACAGCGTGACGTTCTCGGCGCCGGCCTGGGCGGCGGCCCGAGCGCACTCGAGCGCGTACCCCGGGTCGTCGCGCCAGCCGTCGAAGAAGTGCTCGGCGTCGTAGATCACACGCTTGCCCCGCTCGCTCAGGAACGCGACTGAGTCCCGGATCATCCCCAGATTCTCGTCCGGACTTACCTTCGTGACCTTGTCCAGATGGAGCTTCCAGGTCTTGCCGACCAGGGTGATCACGGGGGCGAAGCCATCGGCCAGGATCCGCAGTGCCTCGTCCTCCTCGGCCGCCACGTCGCGGCGCCGGGTCATGCCGAAGGCGCAGACGACCGCCTGCTCGAGCTCGACCGAGGTCAGCATCTCGAAGAGCTCCAGCTCCTTGGGGTTCGAGCCCGGGAAGCCCGCCTCGATGAGGTGGACGCCCAACTCGTCGAGCTTGCGGACGATGCGGATCTTCTCCTGCGCGGACAGGGTCATGCCCTGCCCCTGCATGCCGTCCCGCAAAGTCGTGTCGTAGAGCAGTACCTGTGACATCTGTTCCTTCGTATTTCGGGGGTCGAGGCCCGGCCCCTGACAGATGCCTGTCACGCCCGAGGGCGCCGGAGCCGCGTGCGGCGGCTGGGCCGCCTGTCGCGCCGCGCCCGCCTCAGACGGGCAGGGCGGCGGCGACCCCCGTAATTCGCGCGAAAGAGATGCGGGAAGGAGAAGTCATGGCAAGAGCTTGTTCTCAGACTACCTGCCGCGGGCCGGCTCGCCGAGCTCGTCGGCCTCGACTTCTTCGGGCAGCGGCGCGGGCGGTGCCTCGCCGGTCGGCTCGCCGACCGGATCCAGCCACTCGAGGTACTCCTCGGCGCGGCCGTGCAGGGCGTCCTCGAACTTGGCCTGGATCGCGCGGGTGATCTCGCCCGGGTCGCCCAGCTCGTGGTCGTCGATCTCGCGCATGGGCACCAGCTCGGCGGCCGTGCCGGTCAGGAAGATCTCGTCGGCCATGTAGAGCTCGGCGCGAGCGATGTCGCGCTCGGCGACGGGATACCCGAGGTCCTCCGCGATTTGCATCACGGACTTTCGGCTGATGCCGTCCAGGATCGACGCCACGTGCGGCGGGGTGACGATCTGGCCGTCGGTGATCACGAAGACGTTCTCGCCCGAGCCCTCGCAGACGAAGCCGCGCTGGTCGAGCAGGATCGCCTCGTCGTAGCCGGCGTTGGCGGACTCGGTCTTGGCGAGGATGGAGTTCAGGTACTGCCCGGATGCCTTGGCATGAGGGATCAACCCGGCGGGCGAGATGCGGCGCCAGGACGACACCTTGGCGCGGATGCCGTTCCGCTTGCCCTCTTCGCCCAGGTAGGCGCCCCAGGGCCAGACGGCGACGACGACGTCAACCGGCGCGCTCTGTGCGAAGAGGCCCATCTCGCCGTATCCGCGGAAGGCGAGCGGCCGGATGTAACAGGAGCGAAGCCCGTTGCGCTTGATCAGCTCCTTGGTCGCCTCGCCGATTTCGTCCAGCGAGTAATCCAGGGGCAGGTAGTAGAGCTCAGCTGACTTGGCCAGGCGCTCGAGGTGGTCGCGATGGCGGAAGATCGCGGGGCCCTTGGCCTCGGTGTCGTAGCAGCGGACGCCCTCGAAGACGCCGGTGCCGTAATGCAGCCCGTGCGTCAACACGTGAACGTTGGCCTCGTCCCAGCCGACGAACTCGCCGTTCTTCCAGATCAGCTCGACCTTCTCCATCGGCGAAGAGTATCGCGGGCCTACAGGGCGGCCAGCACGGCCTCGGTCATCTCATCGGTGCCCACCTCGCGCGTGCCGTCCCCCCCGCTCAGGTCAGCGGTGCGCAGGCCGCCTTCCAACACAGCATCGACGGCCTGCTCGACGCGGGCGGCGTCCTCATGCCGCTCCAGGCCGTGGCGCAGCATCAACGCAACAGACTGTAAAGTCGCCAGCGGGTTCGCCATCCCCTGGCCGGCGATGTCGGGCGCCGACCCGTGGACCGGCTCGAACAGGCCGGGGCCGTCCTTCCCGAGGCTCGCTGAGGGCAGCATCCCGAGGGACCCTGTGAGCATGGCCGCCTCATCGCTGAGGATGTCCCCGAACAGGTTCTCGGTCAGGATCACGTCGAAGTCGGATGGGCGTGAGACCAGCTGCATCGCGGCGTTGTCCACCAGAAGGTGCTCCAGCGGGATCTCGGCGAACTCGTCGGCGGCCACCGACTCCACGGTCTCCCGCCACAGGCGCGACGTCTCCAGCACGTTCGCCTTGTCGACGGAGGTGACCTTGGCGGCGCCGGTGTCGCCGCCCGGGCGTGACGCCGCGGCGTTGAACGCCACCCGCCCGATCCTGGTGACCTCCGCGACCGTGTAGGCGCAGTCGTCGTGTGCGCGCTCGCCGTCTCGGCCCGAATCGCCGAAGTAGATCCCCCCGGTCAGCTCGCGCACCACCAGCAGGTCCGTTCCCTCGATTCGGTCGCGCTTCAGCGGACTGGCATCGAGCAGTGCGGCGCTCGGCCGCACCGGGCGGAGGTTCGCGAACAGCCCCATCCCCTTGCGCAGGCCAAGCAGCCCCTGCTCCGGACGTGGGGCGTCGGGGTCGGTGGTATCCCACTTGGGGCCCCCTACTGCGCACAGCAGCACCGCGTCGGCTGCCCGGCAGGCCGCGAGGACCTCGTCGGTCAGGGCCGTCCCGTGGGCGTCGATCGAAGCTCCGCCGATCGGGTGCTCGGTGACATGGGTGCCGCCCAGCGCCTCCAGTAGCCGGACGGCCGCGGCGCCTATCTCCGGCCCGATGCCGTCGCCGGGCAGCAGGACGATCTCGGCGGCTTCCGCGCTCATCGCGGCGACTCTACGCGGCCTCGGCCGCGACCGCGTCCATGTTCAGGCGCACGTAGGTCAACTGCAGCGGCTGCTCGAGCGCGCCCAGCACGTCGTCCGTGAAGGGCTCGTGCAGCTCCTCGGGCAGCCGGTCGCGATGCGCGGACAGGCCCACTACGCGGACGAACGCGCGCGGGTCCTCCGGCCGCACCGGCTCGACCTCGACCAGCTCGCAATGCACCTGCTCGAACCCGGCCTTCTCCAGGCGCTCGGTGGTCTCCTCGGGGCCGTAGAAATTCCATGGCCTTAACTCACCGACGTGCTGGGCGTACGGGTCGCGCGCAGCCACCTTCCTGATCGCAGCCACCCACTCCGCCACGTTGCCCTGCCCGCCGCATTGCGCGACCAGCCGGCCCCCGGTCCTCATCACCGAGCGCAGGGAGTGGAACAGGGCCTGGTGGTCGCAGATCCAGTGGAAGGTGGCGTTCGAGAAGACGTCGTCGACCTCGCTCAACCCCGCCTCGCGCGAGAGCAGAGCGGGACTGAGCTCGAGCAGGTCCGAGAAGATCAAGCTGACGCGGTCCTCGTCGCCGAGCGAGTCACGCGCGGTCTCGATCATCGAGGACGAGCCGTCGACCCCGACCACCCGCCCGCGTGGCAGCCGGTCCAGCAGCATCCGCGTCACGCGTCCGGATCCGCACCCGGCGTCAAGCACGGTTTCGTCGCCCTCCAGCGGCAGGCGCTCCAGCACCTTCTTCGCCCACTCCTGCTGGGGCGTGGAGACGCGGTCGTAGGCCGGGCCATCCCAGTCTGTGGTCTTCGGGGCCACCCGGACTAGAGCGCGGTCGTGACCGGGCCGGCGTCCGCCCGCCCCGCCTGCTCGAACTCGTCGATCTTCCCAGCCCGCTGGAGCGTCATCGCGACCTCGTCCAACCCGTTCAGCAGGCGGTGCTTGATCTGCTCGTCGACCTCGAAGCGGAAGACCCCCTGGGCGCAGGTGACGGTCTGGTCGTCCAGATCGACCCTCGCCTCGCCGGAGCCCGCGACCTGGCGGCACTCCTGCTCGCTGAGGATCACCGGCAGCAGCCCGTTCTTCGTGCAGTTGGAATAGAAGATGTCCGAGAACGACGGCGCGACGACCACATCGAACCCGAAGTCCTTGAGAGCCCACACGGCGTGCTCGCGCGAGGAGCCCGAGCCGAAGTTCCGCCCGGCGACCAGGATCGGGTGCGGCTCCAGCTCGACCTCTCCGGAGCGGAACCAGTCGTAGAAGAGGAACTCGCCGAAGCCCGTCCGCTCGACGCGCTTCAGGAACTGCTTGGGAATGATCTGATCCGTGTCGACGTCAGCGCGGTCCAGCACGGCCACCTGTCCCTCGACGATCTCGAAGGCATCCACGCTCAGCTCCAGTTCCTGATGTCGACGAAGCGGCCCTCGATCGCCGCGGCGGCCGCCATGCGGGGGCTGACCAGATGGGTGCGGCCGCCCGCGCCCTGGCGGCCCTCGAAGTTCCTGTTCGAGGTCGAGGCACATCGCTCGCCCGGCTGCAGGATGTCGGGGTTCATGCCCAGGCATGCCGAGCACCCGGATTCCCGCCACTCGAACCCGGCCGAGCGGAAGACCTCGTCCAGGCCCTCCACCTCGGCCTGGGCCTTCACCTGCTGGGAGCCCGGGACGACCATCCCGCGCAGGCTCGAGGCGATCTTGCGCCCGTCCAGGAGGGACGCCGCCTCGCGCAGGTCGGTTATCCGCGAGTTGGTGCAGGAGCCAATGAAGATCCGCTCGAGCGGGATCTCGGTGATGGGCGTGCCCGGCTCCAGGTTCATGTAGGCCAGCGCGCGCTCGGCCGCCTCGCGGTCGGCGGGAGAGTCCATGGCGGCCGGATCGGGGACGTGCGCGGTCACCTCGGTCACCATCCCGGGGGTCGTCCCCCAGGTGACCATCGGCGAGAGCTCTGAGGCATCGACCTCGATCTCGTGGTCGAAGCTCGCGCCGCCCTCCGTTGGAAGCTGCCGCCAACGCTCGACGGCGGTGTCGAAGTCCTGGGGCGTCCCCGGCTTGCCGCGCACGTACTCGAAGGTCGTCTCGTCGGGGGCGATCATGCCGGCCCGGCCGCCGCCCTCGATGGTCATGTTGCAGATGGTCATCCTCTTCTCCATCGGCAGGGCCTCGATCGCCGGCCCCGAGTACTCGACCGCGTAGCCCTGCATGCCGGCGGTACCCAGCCGGCCGATCGTGGCCAGGATCAGGTCCTTGGAGGTGACGCCGAAGCCGAGCTGGCCCGAGTAGGAGATCCGCATCGTCTTCGGCCGCTTCTGGATCAGGCACTGAGTAGCCAGCACGTGCTCGACCTCGGACGTGCCGATGCCGAGGGCCAGGGCGCCGAAGGCCCCATGGGTGGAGGTGTGGGAGTCACCGCAGACGATTGTCATGCCCGGCTGGGTGGCGCCCAGCTCGGGGCCTATCACGTGCACGATCCCGCGGCGGTCCGACCCAAGCGAGTAGAGCGGGACCCCGAACTCATCGCAGTTGCGCTCCAGGGCCTGGACCTGCTTTCGCGAGAGCTCGTCCGCGATCAGCCGAGCCGCGAAAGTGCCGTCCGTCGGCACGTTGTGGTCCGCGGTGGCCAGGGTCTTGTCGGGCCGACGCACCTTGCGGCCGGACAGCCGCAACCCGTCGAAAGCCTGCGGGGAGGTCACCTCGTGGACGAGGTGCAGGTCCACGTACAGAAGGTCGTCGTCGACCTCGTGCTGCTCCCAGATCTTGTCAAACAGGCTCTTCGCGTCGGCCATCTGCTCACCTAGCCCCTTCTCAGCCCCGCGGCCACCACCGCGAGCAGCCGCGCGTCGGCCTTTCCGTTGTTCTCGAAGTGATGGGGCAGGTCGGCGTCGAAGGTGACGGTGTCGCCCTCCCCCAGCTCATTGCGCTCGCCGTCGATGAAGAGCTCGACGCTCCCCTCCAGCACCACTGCGGTCTCCCGGCTGCCGGGCTCGTGCACGGGCGGATCGTCCTGGGCCCCGGTCGCGGCGCCGGCCGCCAGCGTGTGAATCGAGACGTCGGCCCGCTGCCCCGGCAGCGGCGGCGACAGCTCCTCGACGACGTGTCCCCGGCGGCGACGGGTACGCCGCTGGTCGGCAGGGGTGACGACGACGTGGCGTCCTTCGTCCAGGCGCAGCAGCTGCGACAGCGACAGGTCAAGGCCCGCAGCGATCCGCGAAGCGACCGAGATCGTGGGGCTGGTCTCACCGCGCTCGACCTGCGAGAGCATCGGCGCGCTGACGCCCGATCGCTCCGCCAGGTCCCGCAACGAGAGGTCCATCGCCTCGCGCAGAGCGCGCACCCGCGGGCCGACCGCATCGGCGACTCCCTCGCTGTGGCCGGGGGCGGTGGTGGTTGCGGCGGCCATGGCTGTGTACGTTATCACGTACGCACGTAACTCCTCCCCCACTTGCCGGATTCAAGCCGGCTCCGCGGAGGGAACGGCAAGCGCAGGGACTGATTAGCGCTTCTGGCCGGTGGGGCGGATCAGGATCTCGTTCACGTTCACGTGGTCGGACTGCGCGACCGCGTAGAGGATCCCGCGCGCGATGTCCTCGGCCTCGAGGACCTTGCCGATCTCCTCACGCATCTTCTCGACGTTCTCGGTGACCATGGGGTGCTTGTTGTGGCCCTGCAGCTCGGTGTCTACGAAGCCGGGCTCTACGCAGGTCACCCGGATGTTGGAGTTCAGGGCTTCCTGGCGCAGGGCCTCGGAGAAGCCCGTGACACCCCACTTGGTCATGTTGTAGACCGCCGATCCGAAGTTGGCCGTGCGCCCTGCAACCGAGGAGACGTTCACGATGTGGCCGCCTCCCGAGTCGCGGATGATGGGCAATGCCTCGCGCGTGCAGTACAGGAGCCCCATCAGGTTGACATCGATCATGCGGCGCCATTCGCTGATGTCCCAGCCCTCCACCGCCCCGAGCAGCATCACGCCGGCGTTGTTGACCAGGTGGTGAAGGCCGCCGAACTGGCTCGTGATCTCCCCCATCGCCGCTTCGACCTTGCCGTGGTCGGTGACGTCGATCTCGATCGGGAGCGCATCGCCCCCGGCGTCCTCGATCCTCTTGGAGAGCCCGCCCAGGCGGTCGGCGCGGCGGGCGAGCAGGACGACCTTGGCGCCCTCGGCGGCGAACAGCTCGGCGGTCGCCTCGCCGATCCCGGATGACGCACCGGTGATCGCCGCGACCTTTCCGTCGAGTGAGCCCACGTTCGTGAGCCTACCCGAGCGCCGAGCCCGTGCTCCTCAGCGGGTCGGCTCCAGGACGACCACGGGTATGCGCCGCTCGGTGCGACGCTGGTAGGCCTCATAGGCCGGATACACGGAGGTCATCAGCTTCCACAGGCGCTCGCGCTCCTCTCCTTCCGCGTCTCTCGCGCGCACCCTGCGCTTGCGGCCATGCCACCACGCATCGGTCTCGGGATTCGCCTTCAGATTCAGATACCAGGCCGGGTGCAGGTCGATACCTCCCTTGGAGGCGACGACCACTAGGCCGTCGCCATCGGCCATGCAGATCAGCGGGTGGGTTCGCTTCTTGCCGCTCTTGCGGCCGACGCTCTCCACCAGGGCGATCGGGGCGCCCTGGTAGGTGGCCCCGATGCGTCCCCGGCTCGCCTTGTAGAGACCGGTGTGCACGTCGGTGAAGCGCTCCCAGAACCACCAGAACGGGCTTCCGGCCTGCGGCGCGTCGGGTGGCTTGGCCATCCGGTTACGGGCCTGGCGTCCGCTCGACGGCGGCGTCCGCGGTCGCCTCCTCGGCCTCGCGGATGGCGGTTCCCTCGAGGGCGTTGGAGAGCGCGCGGACATAGCCGCGGGCCGACGCTTCGAGGATGTCGGTCGAGACGCCCTGGCCGCTCGCCAGACGCCCGTTGGCCCGCAGGACCACGGTCACCTCGCCGAGCGCGTCCGTGCCCTCGGTGACCGCCTCGACCTCGTAGCGCCGCAGCTCGGCATCGGAGCCGACCGCCTGGCGGATCGCACCGAAGATGGCGTCCACTGGGCCGTCGCCGGAGGAATCGGCGGTGGACTGCTCGCCCGATGGCAGAGTCACGCACACGGTTGCCAGCGGCTCGCGCCGGGACCCGGCCTCGACCTCGAACCAGGCGAGGTTGTACGCCTCTGACCGCTCGCGCATCTCGTCGGAGACGATGGCCTCCAGGTCCAGCGCGGTCACCTGCTTCTTCTTGTCCGCGATCTCCTTGAAGCGCTTGAAGGCGGTGCGCAGGGCCTCGCCTTCGACCTTGAAGCCGAGCTGCTCCAGGGCGTCCTTCAGCGCGTGCCGGCCCGAGTGCTTGCCCAGCACGATCGCGTTCGAGTCCAGGCCCACCTCGGTCGCGTCCATGATCTCGTAGGTCGAGCGCTCCTTCAGGACGCCGTCCTGATGGATGCCGGACTCGTGCGCGAACGCGTTGCGGCCGACCACCGCTTTGTTCGGGGGAACCGAGTAGCCCGTCAGCCGGGAGACCATGCGGCTGGTCCTCGCCAGCTCACGGGTGTCCACCGCCGTGTCAAGGCCGTGGCGGTCGCGCCGGGTGCGAAGCAGCATCACGATTTCCTCCAGCGAGCAGTTGCCCGCCCGCTCCCCGATCCCGTTGATCGCACACTCGACCTGCCGGGCGCCGGCCAGCACCCCGGTGTAGGAGTTCGACACGGCAAGGCCGAGGTCGTCGTGGCAGTGGACCGAGAGGATCACGCCGTCCAGCCCGGGGACCAGCTCGTAGAGCCTGCGCAAGTAGGCGGTGTACTCCTCGGGCGTCGTGTAGCCGACGGTGTCGGGGATGTTGATCGTCGTCGCCCCCTCGGCGACGGCGATCGCGCAGACCTCGGCTGTGAACTCGACGTCTGCGCGGGTGGCGTCCATCGGCGAGAACTCGACGTCCTCGGTGTAGGACCGCGCCAGCGCTACGGCCGCCTTCGCCTGGCCCTTGACGTCGTCGCGCGTGGTCTGCAGCTGGTGCTCGATGTGGATGTCGGAGGTCGAGATGAAGGTGTGGATCCTGGGACGCTCGGAGTCCTTGATCGCGTTCCAGGCGGCGTCGATGTCGGCCTTGTGCGTGCGAGCGAGCCCGCAGACGACGGGGCCGGAGACCTCGCCGGCGATTGCTGGGCGATCTCCACCTTCTCCTGGGTGTTGAGCGAGATGCCGGGTGACTGCTCGCCGTCGCGCAGCGTGGTGTCGAAGATGTGGACGCGGTCCGCGTCGGCTACGTCGGGTACTGCCTTGCCGTCAGGGCCTGCCATGGCCTTCCTCCTTCTCGGTGCGAATGAAATCTCTTGCAGTCGCGGCTCACGCGCCGCCCAGCGCTACTCCCCCCGCAGGGGGAGGAGAAGGAGGAGCGCCAGGCTGTCGAGCCGGTGCGTCATTCGCGTGCGCGCAGAGTAGCGAACCGCTGCTGCGCGCGCGAGTGTTTGTCGCCGCGGTAGAAAAGCCGCGCCCACAGCGAGTGTGGCCGCCCGAGGCGTAACGCGCCGACGACGCCGATCGGGAGCACGAACAGCCCGACCAGGGCCATCCCGAACTTCTCCTTC
>OBLS010000649.1_pt1 | contig 12977 bp, 15 predicted proteins | sample 1519901 | NCBI WGS metagenome assembly OBLS01 (sample SAMEA3113585, study PRJEB22503) | soil metagenome
CGGCGCAGTCGAAGAGCAGCCGCTCGCCGCCGCGGCGGAGGAGAATGGCGGTCGGCGCGCGCTGCGCGGTCGGCATCGAGCCGGATGTGCCGAGGAAGACCAGGTCGAGATCCACACGGCGATTCTAGGTTTTGGCTTTTCCAGTACCTGTGCGGCCTCCTCAGGGGATGACGATGACCTGACCCGGCTGGAGCGCGGCTCCGCCCAGCCCGTTCTCGCGCTGTAGCTGCCAAACCCCCTGTCTCGGATCGCCGCGGTAATGAGTCGCGGCGATCGACCAGAGCGTGTCACCCGCACGCACGCGGTACGGAGTTCCGGCCCCGGCGCCCTCGGAGCCTCGCGCCAGCACGCTCCAGGCGAGAACCGTGACGAGAACGGTGACGAGAACACGGACGAACATGTGTTCGTATGCTAGCGAACGCGTGTTCGGTCTGTCAAGACGAAAAGGTGACGAGTTCGGGACGGATGTGTCCCGAATCCACCTCCAACACGAGCATCGAGTGAGCGTGGGCTCCACGCCGCTCGGTCGGGCTCCCTGGGTTGAGGACCCAGACGTCGCCGACCCGGGAGCGCTCGGGCAGATGCGTATGCCCGTAGACGACCGCGTCGCATCCCGGAAACGCCGAGATCAGACGCTTGCCTCTCCCCGCCGCGGGCCCCGGGACATGGACGATTCCGATTCGAACCTCGTCGACCTCGACGACGCGGCGCTCCGGCAAGAGCTCCCGAAGACCCGGCTGGTCCATGTTCCCGACCACGCCCTCCACCGGCGCCAACACCTGGAGCCCTTCGAGCACGGCGACGGTGACGAAATCGCCGGCGTGCAGGATCACATCGGCCTCCTCGAGCCGCCTGAGGCACTCTGCCGGGAGCCGCCGCGTCCCCCGCGGCATGTGCGTGTCCGCGATGACCGCGACGAGGGTCAGCCGGCGGCGCCGTTCATAAACGCGCCGTTGCGGTAGACGAGCTCCCCGTCGGCATAGACCTCGCCACCCCGGCGCAGGTCGCAGACCATGTCCCAGTGCAGCGCGGATTCGTTCTCACCGCCTGTTCCCGGCACCGATCGGCCCAGAGCCAAATGCACGGTTCCTCCTATCTTCTCGTCGAGCAGGAGGCTGCCGGTGTACTCGGTGACCGCCTCGTTCAGGCCGAAGGCGAACTCGCCCACGCGACGAGCGCCGTCGTCCATGCCGATCATCTCGCGCAGGAACTCCTCGCCCCGCGAGGCCGTGGCCTCGACCACTTCACCGCCCTCGAAACGCAGGCAAACGTCGTCGGCCTGCCGACCCCGGATCGTCGCCGGGAACGAGAATCGAATCGTCCCTTCGGCGCTCGTCTCGACCGGCCCAGTGAAGACCTCCCCGTCGGGCAGGTTGGACTTGCCGTTGGAGCGCAGCCAGGTCCGCCCGCCCACGCTCAACGTCAAGTCCGTGTCCTCGCCGACAACGCGCAGCTCCCTCTTAGACTGGAGAAGGTCGCCGACGCGGTCGAGCCGCTTTCCGAACGAGCGCCAGGCCGCGACGGGATCGTCTGTGTCGAGGAAGGCCGCGGCGTAGACAAGCTCCTCGAACTCCGACAGTGACATCCCGGCGGCCTGCGCCGCCGCCTCCGTTGGATAGCCGCAGAGCGTCCATCGAAACTCCCCGCGGCTGAAGCGCTCGAGATAGCGCGCCTGGTAGGGCTCCCGCGCCTTCACGCGCCGTGCCATCCTCGCCGGGTCGACGCCGCTCAGGTGCTTCGTGTTCTCGGGACCGTCGAGGGCGATCCAGACGTCCCCATGCTCGAGGTTCCAGCGAACGTCGAGCGGCACCCACTCGAGTTGCTCGTCCGTTCCCGCCTCGAGTAGCGCCTCGACCGCTTCGTCGACGACGAGGACAGCCGACGGATGGGCACCGGCCCGGACCGACGCGCGGTAGATCTCCCGGATCAGCGGGGTCGTCGGCGGATTGCCCTCGATCCGCACGACGTCTTCGGGGCGTACGGCCGTCGAGTAGCCGACGAGGACCTCCGCCAGTTTCTCGAGCCGCGTGTCAGACACGCGCGATCGCCGGCTCGGCGAGGAAGTTTCCGGCCCGCCAGATGAGCTCGCCGTCGGCGTAGACCTCGCCCTGCTCGCGGAGGTCGCAGATCAAGTCCCAGTGCAGATCGGACGAATTCTCCGTGCCGGCCTCGTCGAACCCGCCGCCAAGAGCGACGTGCATCGTGCCGCCGATCTTCTCGTCGAAGAGGATGTCCCGGGTGAAGCGGTCGATCTCGTAGTTGAGCCCGAACGCGACTTCGCCCAGGACGGCGGCGCCCTCGTCGGTGGCGATCAGGGTTCGCAGGTAGTCCTGACCCGTGGAGGCCTCGGCATGAACGACGCGTCCGCCCTCGAATTGCAGCCGGACGTTCTCGACCTCGTGGCCCTGGAAGATCGACGGGAACGCAAAGAAGATCTTCCCCTCCGTGCCCGTCTCGACCGGGCTCGTGAAGACCTCGCCGTCGGGCATGTTGTGCTTGCCGTCGGAAGCGATCCACGGCCGACCTTCGACGATCAGCCGCAGGTCGGTTTCGGGGCCGACAATCCGCAACTCGCGCACGCCGTCCAGCTGGTCGGCCCGCGAGGTCAGCTCGGACGAGACGGATTCCCAGTGCGCGATCGGGTCCCCGTCACCATCGACGTGGCAGGCGCCGTAGACGAAGTCCTCGTACTGGGCAAGTGACATCTCCGCATCTTGGGCGTGTGCCTGGGTCGGGAACAGGGTCCCGCAGAAGGTCAGCTCGCCGGCGCTGATCCGCTGCCACCGGCGGTTGACCAGCCGGTAGTGGGCGGAAAGGTGCGTCCGCCGCCGCTCCGGATCGATCCTCGTCAGGGCGCGCGTGTTCGAGGACGACCAGATCGCAGCCCAGGCGTCGATCTCCTCCGTCTGGACTTGCTCTCCCTCTGGGATGAACGCGAGCTGATCCTCGTTTCCCTCGGCGAGGAGGATCTCGTCCAGGCCCGCGGGAACTACCTTCAGGTAGGGAAGTGCGCCTCGGCGCAGCCCCGATCGATAGAGCGCCGCCGCCAGTGGGAGAGTCGATTCGTCACCATCGATCCGCAGCGTCTGACCCGTCCCGATGCCGAGGGAGTAGCCGGTGAGCAGGTCGGCGAGCCGCTCGACGCGCGGGTCTCGCATCAGCGCTTGGCGGTTCCGACTGCGAACGGCTTCGAGACCAGCACCGCCTGCCTCGTCGGGTTCATCTCAGCGGCCATCCTGAGCGCGAAGACGTAGTAGCCGGATGCCAGGCGCTTTCGTGGAAAGCGGATGAACGTTCCGAGGTGCGCACGCACCTTCCCCCGCGCCGAGAACACCGGTTTCGGCGTACGCCGGACGCCGACCGCCGCCCGAAGCTGTCTTCGCTTGGCCGCCGAGAGACCGGGGCGCTTCAGGCGGTACATCGCGGCCCGGAACGTGCTCGCCTCCTCGGAAGCGGCGACGAACGACCAGGAGGTGTCCGAAGCGGAGCGGCGGCGCTCGCCGAAGCGCGCGGTCGCACCGACGACCCTGGTCGTGTGGCGCCAGGTCGTGGGGCGGCGGCTGCAGTGGGCCAGGCCGCGCGAGAGCGCCGAGCGAACGGTTCCGAACGACGGTCGCCTGGTGCCGTCGGCCCGGATCATGCCGGCCTGCCAGCGATCGAGGTCGGGCTCGTCGACGAGGCCGTAGTAGAGCATCGAGCGAACTGATGCATCGCACGCGAAGTAGGGGATCAGCGCCGCGTAGATGTCCGCCTGGGAGCGTTCGTCCGCCAGCCTGGCCACCGACTCGCGTCCGTAGTACGCGTGCATCGAGGCCGACGGGACACCGACTTGCCAGCCGACCTCGTTAAGGCGGATGCGAAGCGGCGGCAGCGCCACCTTGTAGGCGGGCTTCCCGGCCTCGGCAAAGGTCGGCTGACCGGTTCTCGCAAATGCGTCCCAGATCGCCTGCTTGATCCTCCCGAGGTTCGAGGTGCCGGCGTTGGGCCAGCGGTAGCCGACGAGGAAGTTGTCCGAGTACGAATTCGGATGCGGATGAAAGGCAAGCTCGTCCATGATCGGACGCTTACGCCCGCTCGCCCGGTATGCCAACCCGAGTTCGCGGATGCACCGCACCGGCGAAGTCGAGCCGTTGACCGCCGCCAGCGGATTGTCGTTACCCCGCGGCGACAGTGAGACGCCGATCACGGTGATCGTGTTGTCGACCGCCTTGAGCGCGTCGTAGGCCTGCGCCAGCACCCGCTCGTAGGCACCGCAGGCCAGACCTCTGCCGCTACTGGAGAACTGCGGTTGCCAGAACCGAGGCTGGTTCGGCTCGTTGCCGACGCCAATCTCCTTGACCATCGGGTAGGTCCTCGCAACCTGCGCCACGAAGCGGACGAAGTCGGGAACCGCCGTCCGCGTGCTCGTCAACGCCCGGGCGCGGGTCGGGGAGATCAGGATCATCACGCGGATCCCGTTTGCGCTCGTGGTGGCCAGGTAACGATCGAGCTGCTCTTTGTCCTTGATCGTCGTCGGCTGGTCCGGATCCCAGCCGACCGTGATCCGGTTCTCCTGGAGACCCACCTCACGCATCTGGGCGACGAACCAGGCCCCACCGTCTTCGGCAAGCTTCCCGCCGTCGTCGGCGACGCCGACGTTGAGATCCGCGAGCGCGGGCGCCGCCGCGGCGAGCGCAGCGAGCAGGCAGACGAGTAGCGCGAGAGGTTTGTTCATCGAAGACCCCGTAATCGTTCCAAGACCGCGTCGAGCAGCGTATCCGCTCCGAACCTCACCGGATCGTCGACCGGTAGGCCGGTCTCGGCCTCGACGTGCGCAATCTCGGCGCGAGCGTCGTCCTCCTCGAGCGAGCCGGTGTGCAGGGCGATCGCCGCCACCTTCGCCGGCCGCAGCGGCAGCGATGCCCGCTCGTGCAGGTCAATCAGCGCCCGAAGCGGCGGCAGCGGATGGTCTGGGTATCCCTCGGTGTGAGTCGCCCTCGCCTTGTGGACGAGGACGAACGCATGCGGCGTGGCACCGTGCATCAGGCCCATGGTGACCCCGGAATACGCCGGATGCACCAGCGATCCTTGCCCTTCGACCCACAGGAGCTCGCCGCCGCGGGCAGCGCCTTCGACGACGAGGCGTTCGGCGGCGCCCGCGAGAAAGTCCGAGACGACGGCATCGATCGCAATCCCCCAACCCGCGATCCAGATGCCGGTCTGGCCAGTGGGGACGAAAACCGAGGCGAGGCCGCGCCGCCGCGCCGCCAGGTCGAGCTCGACGGCGACGGTCTTCTTGCCGATCGCGCAGTCGGAGCCGACGGTGAGCACGATCGTCGCCGGCACTGTCAGGTTCTCGCCTGTGGGGACGCTGAGGTCGGCCGGCGGCTTGCGCAGGTCTCGGAGCTCGACGCGGTAGTCCTCTGCGAGCCCGGCGAGCTCCGCGTCGTCGCTGATGAACTCGTGCAGACCGCTCTCGAGGTCGAGCCCCGCACGGATCGAGTCCTTCAAGAGCTCGCGCCACGCCGGTGGGAAGCGGCCACCCTGGGTGGCGACGCCGACGGCGGCCGTCGTTGGGCCGAGGGGGACGGCCTGCTCGACCGTCGCGACGATGGGAATCCCCCCGTAGCTCTCCCCCGCTCTCGTCGAGTCGAGGATTGCGACGACGGGGTGAGGGCCGTAGTGGACGATGCCGCGCATCGTCTTCCCGTAGTGCTCGTCGCCGGACTTGCCCTCAGCGAGGACTAGATATCGCTTCTGTGACGCCAAGACCCAGCGATTCTGATGGCAGCTGCACGCCCTCGGCGAGCTGAACGCCGGGCCACGGATCCTCCCGTAAAAGCAGGTTGCCGTCGAGGTCGACGTGGTCGAAGAGGCTGGCGATCGACGCGCCCGCCGCGATCCCCAGGCCCGACTCGACCATGCAGCCGAGCATGGCGCCGAGACCGAGGGCCCGGGCCGCGTGCGCCATCCGGACCGCTTCCCGGATCCCACCCGACTTCGCCAGCTTGATGTTCACTCCGTGGCCTCGTTGCGCGCATTCCCGGATGTCTTGCAACGTGTGGCAATCCTCGTCCACGTAGATCGGAAGCGGTGACCGCTCTTTCAGGCGTTCGCCCGCCGGATCGCCGGCGAGTAAAGGCTGCTCGCAGTATTCGACGCCGAGCTCGGCCAGTTGCGCGATTGCCTCAAGCGCCTCCTCGACGTCCTCCCACCCCTCGTTGACGTCGACCCGGATCGGCCCCGGCCAGACCCTCCGGACCGCTTGAACGCGCTCCACGTCCCGCCCGTCTCTCCCGCCGAGCTTCAGCTTGAGACCCTTGAAGGCCGTCGCCCGCTCGGCCTTGCGGGCCATCTCGTCCGGATCTCCGAGACCGATCGTCCAGGAGGTCGGCGGCCCGGCCCGGCGGAGCCCGAGAAGGCGCCACACGGGGAGGGCCGAAAGCTTGCCGCAGAGGTCGTGGAGCGCGGCGTCGATCGCCGCACGCGCCGCGTACTCACGCTCGGGCAGCCGGCTCATGAGCTCCTCGAGCGCAAACGGATCCTCGCCGAGCGAGTCCGCCGCCTCCTCGAGGTACGCCAGCGCCGATTGCGCCGACTCGTGATAGCGGTCGACCGGCGCGGCCTCGCCGTAGCCTCGCTCGCCGTCGTGCTCGAGCTCGACCCACACGACCTCGGCGACCTCGGTCGTACTGCGTGCGATGACGAACGGCTCGGCGAGCGGCAGGGCCTCGATCCGCGCCGACAGCTGCACGATTCGGACTCTAGCGCGGCCAGTGCTTCCTCCTGTCATCGCTTCCACTCATCCGAGGGACGTCTTTCGCACGCCGAACGGACGATGCAAGCTCCATGCGGACCGAGCGGATCGACCTGCGAGCGTTCGTGGCCGAGACGCTCGAACTGCTCGCATCGGTGCTGCCGGACGCGATCATCTTCACGTGCCAGTTCACGGACACGCCTGAGGTCGACGTGGACCCATCCGAACTGCGCGAACTGATCACGAAGCTGGTGGTCAACGCCTGCAAGGCGTTCGACGACGGCGCCGGTGAGGTGCGCCTCCGCGTGGACACGGTGGCGGGCAAATCGGGCCCCCATGCGTTTGTCGAGGTCAGCCGGCCGGAGACCGGCGCGCGCATCACGATTCCGCTTCCGACCGCGCGGCCGCCGACGATGCGCCTGGCAGGAATCGAACCTGCGACCTCGCGCTCCGGAGGCGCGCGCTCTATCCCCTGAGCTACAGGCGCTGAGCGGCTCAGTCTAGCCGCGGGGCGTTAGAGCCACCCCGCCCGCTTGAAGTTGCGGTAGAGCAGGACGCAGACGAGCGCCATCAGCGTGAGCGCGAGCGGGTAGCCGAGCGTCCAGCCGAGCTCGGGCATGTGCTCGAAGTTCATCCCGTAGATGCCGGTGATCAGCGTCGGCACGGCAACGATCGCCGCCCACGCCGAGATCTTGCGGACGTCCTCGTTCTGACGGACGCTGGCCTGAGTCAGGTTCGCGGCGAGAATGCTGGTGAGCAACTCACGGAACGCGTCGACCTCGCGGATATAGCGGAGAACGTGATCCTTGACGTCCCGGAAGTAGGGACGGAGCTCCTTGGGAATGAGCGACGAGTCCATTCGCTCGAGTCGATCGACGGGCTCGGCGAGCGGCGCCACGGCGTCGTAGAGCTCCAAGACCTCGCGCTTGAGGCTGTAGATCCGCCGTGTTGCGTCCGCCTTTTGCTCAGAGAAGACCTCGGCCTCGAGGTTGCGGATCTCCGTGTCGAGCGCGTCGACCACCGGCGCGTAGTCGTCGACGACCCGGTCGATGATCGCGTGCAGGGCTGCGCCCGGGCCGAGGCGGAGGAGCTCGGGCCGCTGTTCCAGCTGAAGGCGGACGTCGTGGAGCTTCGTCTCGCCGTGCCGCACCGTGACGATGAAACCCTCGCCGATGAAAATCTGGATCTCGCCGGTCTCGACGGCTGGGCCGCCTTCGACGTAATGGGCGGTCTTGAGGACGATGAGCAGCGAGTCGCCGTAGACCTCGAGCTTCGGGCGCTGATGCGCCTTGATCGCGTCCTCGACCGCAAGCTCGTGGAGATCGAACTCGCGCCGCACGGAGTCGAACTCTTCCTCGGTCGGCTCATGGAGTCCGATCCAGGCGAAGCACTCGGGACTGCGGCAGCTCTCGTACGCCTGCTCGAGATCGACCTCGCCCAGACGGCGGCGACCGTTCTCGTAGAGCGCCATGTCGACGATCACGCCGAGAGGATTATGCGTCCCGCGCGGGTACGGTTCAGTAGCAAATGCCGAGCCTTCCCCGCATCCGGTCGCGCTCCCGCGACACGCGCGAAATCGTCGCGCCGCCTGCACGTGAGCCCGCGGAGCTCCGCGCGGACGGCCTCAGCTGGATTCACCTCGACTCGCCGACGAAGACCGAGGCGACGGGGCTCGCCGAGCGTTTCGGCTGGCACCCGCTGGACGTCGAGGACGTGCTCTCGAAGCGGCAGCGCCCGAAGGTGGACGAGTACGAGGACTACCGCTTCGTCGTCCTTCACTTCCCGGTCTACGACAAGGCGATCCAGCGGCTGAATGCCGGCGAGCTCGACGTCTTCCTCGGCCCCGACTACCTCGTCACCCTGCCGACGGTCGAGCTGCTGCCCGTCACCCGCCTCTTCCAGCGCTGCTCCGACGATCTCGAGCTGCGCGAGAGCCTCTTCGGCAAAGGCTCCGGCTATCTCCTCTACCACGTCCTCGACGATCTCTTCGACTACTGCTTCCCGATCCTCGACAAGATCGGCCACAAGCTCGACCGGATCGAGGACGACATCGACGAGGACCGCTTCGAGGAGATCGTTCGGGACATCTCCAAGGCGAAGCAGGAGATCATCTCCTACCGCAAGATCATCAAGCCACAGCGTCCGATCCTGCGGTTGCTCGAGCGCCACGTAGAGCGCTTCCTGCCGCAGGACCTCGAGCTCTACTTCGACGACCTCGTCGACGCCTCCGAGCGAATCTGGGACCTCCTCGACAACTACAAGGAGGTCGTGGAGGCGCTCGAGGCGACGAACGAGGCCGCGCTGTCGCACCGGCAGAACGATGTGCTCCGCGTGCTGACGGTCTTCAGCGTCCTCCTCCTGCCGCTGACGCTGATCGCCAGCGTCTTCGGGATGAACGTTGCGTTTCCCGGCGAAGGATCTGCAGCCGCGTTCTGGATCATCCTGGTTGCGATCGTCGGGGTCCTGGCCGGATTACTCGCCTTCTTCAGGCTGAAGCGCTTTTTCTAAGCCCTACGGGCAGCGCTCCTTGACCTCGCCTCCGCGGCAGGTGTCGCGACCGGCGCCGCCGTTCAGGCGGTCTCGTCCTTGGCCGCCGTCGAGGGTGTCCCGGCCTGCTCTCCCCTCGATCGTGTCGTTTCCGTTTCCGCCGAAGAGCAGGTTCGGTTGGCGGTCGCCGATCAGCTTGTCGCCCCGCACGCCGCCGACTACGCCTTCGATCTCCCGGAGCCGGTCACGGCCCTCGCCGAAGGCACGGCCCGTGGTGAGATTGACGCGGATCAGGCGCCGCAAAGAGCTGTAGTCCACGATGTCGATGCCGGCGCCGCCCGTCAGCCGGTCGTCGCCGCCGGATCCGCTCAGCAGGTCGTTCCCGCCGCGACCGGCGAGCACATCGTTGCCGCCAAGACCGACCAACAGGTCCTCGCCGGTACCGCCCTTGAGCGTGTCGGCGCGGCGCGAGCCGACGACCGCGTTGATGTTGACGAGCGAGTCGCTTCCAGAGGCGCCCGTCACGCTGCCCGCGGCGAGATCGACGGCCACGGCGCCCGGTGCCTCGAAGTAAACCGCGATATTGAGTTCGCCAGCGCCGCCGTCGAGCCGGTCATTGCCGAGCCCACCGACGAGTCCGTCGGCTCCGTTGTTTCCCAGCACTACGTCGTCGCCGTCACCGGCGCAGATCAGATCGTCACCCAGGCCCCCGTCCACAGTGTCGTTTCCCTGCAGCGCGACGATCACGTCTTGTCCGGCCGTGCCCGCAAGAACGTCGTTGCCCGGAGTGCCGGCGATCGTGGCGCGCTCGTCGAGGCAGGTCGGCGCCGGCTGCTGACCTGCCGCGCTCGAGACACCTGCGACGAGGAGAGCCGGCACGACAGCCAGAGCGGCTCGCGGAATCATCTGTCCAGTTCTTTTCCGCGGGTTGGAGGTTCTAACCTCCGCGCGTGACCAAACCGTTGTGGGCTCCGTGGCGCCTCGAGTACATCGAGCAGGCCGACGAGCAGGAGGGCTGCATCTTCTGTCGCGCCGCGGAGGGCGAGGACGAAGCCGGGCTCGTCGTCCACCGCGGCCGGGAGGCGTTCGCGCTCCTGAACAAGTTCCCGTACGCGTCCGGACACCTGATGGTGGCGCCGTATCGGCACGTTGGCGAGTTCTCGGAGCTCGGTGACGGCGAAGCCTTGGAGATCCACCGCCTGACGAGCCAGGGCATGGGTGCGCTGGCACAACTCTACGGCCCGCAGGGCTTCAACGTCGGCTGGAATCTCGGGCGGATCGCGGGCGCAGGCGTCACTGACCACGTCCACCTTCACCTGGTGCCGCGCTGGGCGGGCGACACGAACTTCATGCCCGTCCTGGCCGACGTGAAGGTGCTGCCCGAGCACCTGGTCGAGACGCGCCGCAAGCTCGCCGGCGCTTGGCCTGGGTAAAGCGCAGCGCCAACGCTGCCGATGGTTTTAGGGCCGCCATGTCCGACCTCGACAACAGCTTTCGCCAGCGCCTGGGCAGCCGCATCGAGCGGCACGTCATGCGCAGTGCGGTGGACATGCTCGACGAGCGAGGCACGGAGCTCGACACGGTCGAGCGAGATCTCCAGCGCCGGGAAGCGGACCTGCTCGAGCGCACCGCCAAGGCGGAGCAGCAGGAGAGCGAGCTCGAGCACCGCGAACGGCGACTAGCCGAGCTCGGGGCGGACGACATCAGCGGCCAGCCGCGGATTGATCATCTCATTCGCCAGCTCGACCGGGCCGAGATGGCATTGGGCCAAGTACGTGCCGAAGCCAGGCAGGAGCTTGCCGCGGCTCAGGAGCGCGCTCGCGAGCTACACGAGCGCGTGAAGCGGCTCGAGGAGGCCGACCACCGACGGCTACTGACGCAGGCCGACCTCACGCGACGGGAAGCGACGGTCTCGTCGAGACAGCACGAGCTTCGCGAGCAAGACGACAAGCTTCGACGCCGAGAACACGATCTCGAGGCTAAGCAGCAGGGCGTCCTTGCCCACGAGCGCCGCCTCGCCGAGCGCGACCGGCGTGTCGAGGCCTCAGAAGCCGAGCTCCGCAAGCGGGTCGACGCGCTCGAGCGCCGTGAGCGCGACCTCGAGGAGCGCGAGAACGCGCTCCGCGGTCGCGACACCTGGTGGGGCGTCACCGGGCCCGCCTCGAGTCACTAGGTTTCGTTTTCGACGCGGCGGGGCCTCTGGTTAGGATGGCCATGCCTGATCTATGCACGCTTGACCACGACGGTGCTCGCGCCGGACGAACGCGATGCGACCGCCGAGGTGTTCCCGCAAGTGCTGCCGACGCTGAAGGGGCTAGAGGGCTTCAAGGGCATCGTCGTCGCCTCCGAGGACGACGGAACGCGCATCATCGCCCTCAGCCTCTGGGAGACCGCTGAGGCTCTCGCAGCGAGTGCGTCGACGATGGACCGGATGCGCGACGCGGAATCAGGCGGCCGGAAGATCGAAAGTCAGGAATCCGTCGCGCTCCGCGTCGTGGGATTCGAACTCGATCAGTAGGACGGCCTACCGGATCCGCCAAGACGGCCGGCGTCTGATCGGAGATTCCCGGCGGCGTCTCGCGCGCGCGCACGCGGAAGACGCGCACGCGGAAGACGAGCGAGCCGAGTAGCAGAGCCACGAAGCGCAACTGCACGCCCGCGCCAGCCGAACTTTGCGCGAACTTCTGCCCGAACTTCTGCCCATTGGAGCCGACCGGAGGTGACCTGAGCCGATCGGAGCGAGTGGAGAACGGCCTACCTGAGCGGAGAGGCCCACCCCCGCAGACCTTGAAAACCCCAGCGGCCGCGAGGTCGCTCGTAGGTTCGAATCCACCCAGTGGTCAATCGCCCTTCTCGGCGGCGTTCGAGAGAGAAATGCTCGAGCGTCGGGTTCACGGCGCCTACCGTGACGGCATTGAACCCCCGGCGGTCATGGAAGCGTAAGACTGGAGCCATGGGGCAAAGGAAGGACGTCCGCGAGTTCATCCGCCGGCTCGAAGCCGTCGGCCTCACGGTCGAGTCGACGCCCGGGCACTATCGCGTCCTGCGCGACGGCAAGCCGCTTCGCAAAGCCAACGGGATGCCCTTCACACTGCCGTTCTCCCCCAACACGACTCGGTGGCGCAGAGCGGCGCTCGTCGACCTGCACAAGCTCGGCATCGACCTTTAGCCCGCTGCGTGCCGCCCTCCTCGAACACCGCTTCGACGCTCAAGCGGCGGCGCTGACGCGGTCGCTTCGGTGGCGAGCAGGCGGGTTGCTCGGGATCGCCTTCGCCGTCGCGCTGCTCGGAAGGCCGAGACGCGCTGAGAGCCTTAGACCGGCTCGTCCACCCGCAACTAGGACCGCCTTGCCCCGAAGATAGGCCGGTCGGCCCATTGAAACGCCGGAGACTCCCTGCCAGGATCGGCGGGCGGCTATTGCGGCGAAGCTTGGTGCGGGGGATGAGGCTGCGGCCGCCTTATCCCCCGCTGCCGAGTCCTTTCCACGCAAACTTAGGCGTGGTCGAAGTCTCAGCTCGTTGAGCTTCGCGCAAGACCCACCGTTTGCCAAGTGCCCGGCCGATCCAGAGGGATGGACTGCCGGACTCGAGCTCAGAGGTCGCCGTCGCCGTTGGGCGCGAGATGAGCCAAGCTCCTCCAAGCCGCTGAGGACTCCGCCGGCGTCGACCTCGGGTTTGATGACGGTCGGCGTGAGCGCGACAGAAGCCTCGAGCTGCTGGCGCGGGCGCCCCATGCCCTATCGAGAATCTACGCA
>OBLS010000650.1_pt1 | contig 12976 bp, 11 predicted proteins | sample 1519901 | NCBI WGS metagenome assembly OBLS01 (sample SAMEA3113585, study PRJEB22503) | soil metagenome
TACGCGGCCCGCCGCCGGCGGGTGCGGGTCCCGGTGGTGTTGGCCGCCGTGGGCGTGGTCCTCGCCGGGGCCATCGTCTGGCAGGGCGTCACCCGCGACGAGGAGCCGGCGCCGTCCGCCTCGACCAGGCGGCCGGCCGTGCCGGCCAGCTGGCGCAGCTTCCAGGACCCGGACGGGACCTACCGGCTGTCGTTCCCGCCGACCTGGACGCCGGCCGACCGGGGGCCGTTCATCGACTTCACCGAGCCGGGCGGGGAGCGCTTCTTCCGGGTCCAGCCGACCACCGACGGCATGGCCCCGCTCACCGCCCAGCAGAGCCTGGAGCGCTCGTTCGTGGCCAGGCATCCCGGCGACGACTACCGGCGGCTGCGGCTGGGAACGACCACCTTCCGGAGCGTCCCGGCGGCCGAGTGGGAGTTCACCTTCATGAACGAGGGCCGGCTCACCCGCGGCTACGACATCACCTTCACCGCCGCCGGCCGGCGCCACGCCATCCTGTTCCAGGCGCCGGCCAGCCGCTGGGCCGCCTCCCGCGACGAGCTCCAGTCCTTCCTGGCCGGCTTCCGCCCACGCGGCTAGCCGCCACCCGGCCCGCTGCGATCCTCGTCCCGGTCGCCGCCGCCCCCCGGGCCGCTGCGGTCCTCGTCGCCGTCGCCGCCGCCGGGGCCGCTGCGGTCGCCGCCGCCACGGGCGTCGTCCATCGCCTCCAGGGCGTCGACCAGGATCCGGCGCTCGGCGTCGCTCAGGGCGGCGTCGGGGTGGGCGAGCAGGTAGCGGCGGGGCGGCATGGTGGCGTCGGCGACCGCCTCGGCGGCGTCGTCGGCCTCGCCGTCGTCCTCGTCCCAGGTGGAGAAGTTGAGCTCCTCGCGGCCCTGCTCGACGTCGCGGGCGACCATCCAGGAGAACGGCGCGACGAAGCTCTGCAGCGGCCAGCGGGTCTGGTTGCTGTGGCAGTCGTAGCAGGCCGCCGTGGCCAGCTCCCGGGCCCGCCCGTCCGGCCAGGGCGCGTCCTGGGTGACCAGCGGGTTGGTGTGGTCGCGCCCGTAGGGCACCAGCTGCAGGAGCACGGCCACGGCGAACAGCCCGAGCCCGGCTCGGAGAAGGATCTTGCGCCTTGGTGTCCGCATGCCGCTCCCTTGATCGCCGCCAGGGCCCGTTCGTTACGGTCGGCACCGTCAGCGGGTAGGCTGAGGGCACCTCGGGAGGTCTTGCGATGGGTGACGGCGACCAGCGGCACACCGAATCGGGCATCCCCATCCAGGTCGTCTACGGCCCCGCCGACCTCGACGGCTTCGACCCCGGGGCGGCCCTCGGCGAGCCGGGCCACGACCCCTTCACCCGCGGAATCTACCCGACCATGTACCGGGGCCGGGCCTGGACGATGCGCCAGTACGCCGGCTTCGGGTCGGCCGCCGAGACCAACGCCCGCTTCCGCTACCTGCTCGACCACGGCCAGACCGGCCTCAGCGTGGCCTTCGACCTGCCGACCCAGATGGGCTACGACTCCGACCACCCGATGGCCGCCGGCGAGGTCGGCAAGGTCGGGGTGGCCATCGACTCCCTGGCCGACATGCGCCGGCTGTTCGAGGGCATCCCGCTGGACCAGGTCTCGACCTCGATGACCATCAACGCCCCGGCGGCCGTGCTCCTGCTGCTCTACCAGCTGGTCGGGGAGGAGCAGGGGGTCGACCCGGCCGCCCTCACCGGCACCGTCCAGAACGACGTGCTCAAGGAGTACATCGCCCGCGGCACCTACATCTACCCGCCGGCGCCGTCGCTGCGGATCACCACCGACCTGTTCGCCTACTGCGCCGAGCACCTGCCCCGCTTCAACACCATCTCCATCTCCGGCTACCACATGGCCGAGGCCGGGGCGACCGCCGTCCAGGAGATCGCCTTCACCCTGTCCAACGCCATCGCCTATGTGCAGGCGGCCGTCGACGCCGGGCTGGCCGTCGACGCCTTCGGGCCCCGGCTGGCCTTCTTCTTCGTGGCCCGCACGACCCTGTTCGAGGAGGCGGCCAAGTTCCGGGCGGCCCGCCGCATCTGGGCCGACACCATGGCCACCCGCTTCGGGGCCACCCAGCCGCGCTCGCGCATGCTGCGCTTCCACACCCAGACGGCCGGGGTCCAGCTCACCGCCCAGCAGCCGCTCAACAACGTCGTCCGGGTGGCCGTGCAGGGCCTGGCGGCCGTGCTCGGCGGCACCCAGTCGCTCCACACCAACGCCTACGACGAGGCCCTGGCCCTGCCCAGCGAGGCCGCGGCCCGCCTGGCCCTGCGGACCCAGCAGGTCCTGGCCAACGAGACCGGGGTCACCGACACGGTCGACCCGCTGGCCGGGTCGTACTTCGTCGAGCGCCTGACCGACGAGGTCGAGGCCGCGGCCCGGCGGCTGATGGCCAGGGTCGAGGAGCTGGGCGGCGCCGTGGCGGCGATCGAGCGCGGCTTCCAGAAGGAGGAGATCGAGCGCTCGGCCTACGACCAGCTCCGCTCGGTCGAGCAGGGCGACCGGGTGGTGGTGGGCGTCAACCGCTACGCCGGGGGCGAGGAGGAGCCGGTCACGATCATGCAGCTCGACCCGGCCATCGCCGACGCCCAGGCCAAGTCGCTGGTCGACATCCGCGCCACCCGGGACGCCGAGGCCGTCCAGTCCGCCCTCGCGGACCTCCGCGACGCCGCCCGCACCGGCGACAACCTCCTCCCCCCGATGCGCGAGGCCCTCCGCCACCTCGCCACCGTCGGCGAGGTCTGCGACACCCTCAGGGCCGAGTTCGGCACCTACCGCCCCCCGGGCACCTTCTAGGTCCCGGACGCGCCGCGCGATCGGGCCGCCCTGCCCCGTGGGCCGCTCGACCCGGCCCAAGCTCAGTCGTTTTGCGGAGGTTGATCCCCATTCAGCCTGGGTCTAACGAGCTTGTTCTGTTCCCGCACCCCGGAGGAGCCGCGGCATGCCCGACGCGCTCGAGTTCATCCTGTACCTGGCCGCCTTCGTCTGCTTCCTGCTGGCGGCGTTCAGCGTCCGCGCCCCCTGGGCCGGCCGCATCAACCTGATCGGCCTCGGCCTGGCCTGCTGGGTCTTCATCCCCCTGGTGGCCGCCCTCAGACGGGTCAGCTGACCGCAGCGCCCGCTGACGCCTGGAAGAAAAGGAGGGAACCTACGGCCCCCCTCACGGGTGCACTCTGTGAGAGCAGATTGCGGGAGACGAGGGGAATCCGTGGCGGGAGGCGACTTCGAGGCGTTCTACCGCGCCAACTACGCCCGGCTCGTCGGCCAGATGGTGCCGGTGGTCGGCGACGTCCACGAGGCCGAGGACGTCGTCCAGGAGGCCTTTGCCCGGGCGTCGTTGCACTGGTCGCGGGTGCGCGGGTACCACGCCCCCGAGGCGTGGGTGCGCCGGGTGGCGCTCAACTACGCGCTCAGCGGGCTGCGGCGGGCGCGCTCCCGGCGGCGGGTCGTCGAGCGGCTGGCACAGTCGTCCGAAGCGGTCCCCGCGGCCAGCGCCGAGGTCGTCGACATGGTGGCGGCCCTGCGCCGGCTGCCCCTGCGCCAGCGGGAGGTCCTGGTCCTGTACTACGTGGTCGAGCTGCCGGTGGAAGAGATCGGGCGCCAGCTGCGGCTCCCGGTCGGCACGGTGAAGAGCCGGCTGGCCCGGGGCCGCACCGCCCTGGCGCGGCTGCTCGGCGCCGACGGCAGCCGAGAGGAGGCCTCGCATGCGTGACGAGGAGCTCCGGCGCCGGATCGGGGCGGTGGCCGAGCACGGCGAGCAGGCCGTCAGCCCGCCCGACCCGGCCCTGCTGTACCGGCGGGCCCGGCGCCGGCTGGTCAGGCTGACCACGCTGAGCGTGCTGCTGGCCTGCGCCCTGCTGGCCGGCGGCCTGGCCGTCCGGACCAGCCTGGCCGGCGGCGACCGGTTCCCGGCGGTCACCGTCCCGCCCGCGCCGCAGACCACCGTCGTCCCGTCGCCCACCACCCAGCCCCCGGGGACCACCGCCCCCCCGACGACCAAGGCGGAGACCGCGCCCGGCCGGTTCCCGGCCGCGCCGCCGATGGTCGGCGACGCCGAGGGCACCGTGCTGGCCGCCCAGCTGGTCACCCCGGCCAGCGGCTGGGCGCTGACCACGAGCCGCCTCGCCTGGACCGGGGACGGCGCCCGCAGCTGGCGGACGATCACCCCGCCCCCGGTGCCGGCCGGCCGGCTCCGGGGGGCCTACTTCCTGGACCCGCGGACCGGCTGGGCGGTGGCCAGCGCCAAGGTCCGGGAGACCGGGTCGCGGGTCCAGCTGGCCGTCTACCGGACCGGCGACGCCGGCGCGAACTGGCATTGGTCGTCCCTGGGCGAGCTCGACCTGGGCGGCGACAACGCCGCCGGCGGCTACGAGGGCGGCTTCGGGGTGCTGGCCCTGCCGAGCTTCGCCGACCGCCGCCACGGCTGGGTCGCCGTCCAGACCTCCTCGGACACCTACCAGCCCCACAGCTTCCTGTTCCGCACCACCGACGGCGGCGCCACCTGGGACCGGCTCCCGTCGCCGCCCGGGGCCCCGCAGGTGGCGTTCTCCAGCCGGACCACCGGGTGGTCGGTCGTCCAGGGCGGCCCCGGCGCCGGCGGCCTCCACCAGACCACCGACGCCGGCCGCAGCTGGCGAGGGGTCGCGCTCGCCCCGCCGGCGGCGCTGCGCGGGACCAGCGTGCGGCTGCGCGAGCCGCCGACCTTCAAGAGCCGGCGCGACGGGTTCCTGCCGGTCGAGTTCGTCAGGCAGGAGGGGGGCCGGCCCCGGATCCTGGCCGCCGGCTTCTTCGTCACCGCCGACGGCGGCGCCACCTGGGCGCCCCGGTACGTGCCCCTCGCCGAGGAGGACGAGGAGCACGGGCTGCTCCCGCAGGCGGCGGCCGACCGGCGCACCCTGCTGGCCCTGGTCGGGAACGGGGCCAGGAAGGTCCTGACCAGCCGGGACGGCGGCGGCCGGTGGTCGGTGGCCACCAGCGGGCTGGAGGGCCGCTACCCGGCCGTGCGGGGCCTGGCCTTCGCCGACCCGGGCACCGGCTGGGCGGTCACCGGCCGGAGCGCCGGCAGCCTCGAGAACGGCTGCCAGCCCCCGACACCGCAATGCGACGATCGCGGCGTCCTGCTGCGCACCACCGACGGCGGCGCCACCTGGTCGGCGGCCACCCCCGGCGGCTGAGCCCGCGGCTCGCGAACTGGACTACCATCGGCCTCATGCGGGTGGTGATCGTCGGGGGAGGGCCGGGCGGCTACGAGGCCGCCCTGGTCGCGGCCGACCTGGGGGCCGAGGTCACCATCGTCAACGACGAGGGCCTGGGCGGGGCCTGCGTGCTGTGGGACTGCGTGCCGTCCAAGACGCTGCTGACCTCGGCCCAGGCGTTCAACACGCTGGAGACGGCGCCCAGCCTGGGGGTGCACTTCGAGGGGATGGCCGGGCTGGAGGTGCCCCGGTACGAGGTCGACCTGCCCACGATCATGCGCCGGGTGCGCGACCTGGCCCTGGCCCAGTCCGAGGACATCAGCAAGCGGGTCCTGGCCGCCGGCGTGAAGGTGGTGCTGGGTCGGGGGCGGATCGTGGGGCCGCACACCGTCGAGGTGCGGCGGCCGGACGGGAACGGGGGAGCCGGCGAGGAGGTGGTGGAGCGGCTGGAGGGCGACGCCATCCTGGTGGCCACCGGGTCCGACCCGCGGCGGATGGACACCGCGCCCACCGACGGCGAGGTCATCCTGTCCAGCCAGGACGTCTACAAGCTGCGCAAGGTGCCCGAGCACCTGGTGGTGGTGGGGGCCGGGGCGACCGGGGCCGAGTACGCGACCGCGTTCCTGCGCTTCGGCGCCCAGGTGACCTTCGTCTGCAGCCGCGACCGGATCCTCCCGACCCAGGACGAGGACGCCGCCCTGGTCATCGAGGACGTGTTCGAGCGCCGGGGCCTGCTGACGGTGAAGCGGGCCAAGGCGGCCAAGGTCGAGCGGGCCGGCGACCGCGGCGTGGTCCACCTGGACGACGGCCGCACCGTCGAGGGCAGCCACGTGCTGCTCACCATCGGCCAGGTGCCCCAGACCAGCGGCCTCGGCCTGGAGGAGCTGGGCATCCAGACCAACGAGCGCGGGGCCGTGGTCGTCGACGGGGTCAGCCGGACCAGCGTGCCCAGCATCTACGCCGCCGGCGACGTCACCGCCAAGCTGATGCTGGCCTCGGTGGCGGCCATGCAGGGCCGGATCGCCATGTGGCACCTGCTCGGCCAGGCCGTCTCCCCGCTGCGCTGGGACGCGGTGGCGGCCACCATCTTCACCGACCCCCAGATCGCCACCGTCGGGCTGTCGGAGCAGCGGGCGGCCGAGACCGGCATCGAGGTCGAGGTCGACACCCTGCCGCTGGCCGGCAACTCGCGGGCCAAGATGAGCAACCGGCCCGACGGCTTCGTCAAGCTGCTGGCCCGGCCCGGGTCGGGCACGATCGCCGGCGGGGCGGTGGTGGCCAGCTACGCCTCCGACCTGATCGCCCCCATCTCCGAGGCCTGCTTCAACCGGCTCACGGCCAGCCAGCTCTCCCAGGCGTTCCAGACCTACCCGTCGTTCGCCGGGTCGATCCAGGAGTGCGCCCGCCGCCTCGCCGTGCGGGTTCAGGGGTCGTACCGTTACTAGTGCCCCTTCAGGCAACGTTGGCCGTGTTGCGCCTGGTTGCTTGATCCTCGTCGGACGCAGGGTCGGTGGTTGCGTGCGGCGAGTGACACCCCGAAGAGCCCTTGTGCCCATCTGGGTGGCCTGAGGCCAGGCAGGACCGCCGCCGTCGCTGATCGTGCAGGTGACGGCGGCGGTCACGTCGTGCCGGCACGATGCCGGCTCGGCGGTGCTCGACCAGCGTGGGGAGAGTTGCGCTGGTGGTTCCGCCGCCGAGGGTGGCGGCGATGTTGGCAGCACCGACCAGGTCGCGGTGCCCCTGGAAGGTGCAGGCCAGGCAGCGGAATCGGCGGCCAGATGGTTTGGGGACCCGTCGCCGGCAGGCTGGGCAGGTGGAAGAGGTACCGCGCTCGTCCACCCGGCGAACGTCGATGCCAGCCTGTTCGGCCTTGTCGCTCAACGCTTGGACCAGGTGGGTGCGGCGCCATTGCCGCAGCCGCCGGTTGTGCACCCGACCGGCATCGTGGGTGGTGATGCCGGTCGGGTCGCCAATGACCAGCACGCCGATCCGCTGGCGCACGGCGAAGGCGACGACCTGGCTGGCTGCCTGGTGGTGGGCTTGATGGACTCGGCGGCGGTGGCGGGCCTCGACCTGCCGTAGGCGGGCTCGATAGCGCCGCCAGCGGCGCGAGCCATGTTGCCCGGGTTTGGGTGCCCGTCGGGCGGTCTTGGCCTGACGTGCCTGCTGATCGCGCAGGTGCAAGAAGCTCTCGGCCCGGATCGCCCGCCCCGATACAAGCAAGGCTGCGTGCTCGGCGACCACCGCGTAGGGGTGGATGATGCCAAGGTCCACGCCGGCCACCTGACGAGGGTCCAGGTCGTGATGGTGGATGGGTACGGCGGCGGTGACGGCCAGCCAGAGCTGCCCACAATCGGCCACCAAGGTCACCGCCCGGATCCGGTCGGCCGGATACGGGATGGGGCGAGCCGTCCGCACCCACAGCGCGGGGCGGCCCCTGGCGACGGGCAGCCGCACCCGCCGGCCGTCCAGCTGAAAGGTCTGGTGGTGGAAGCGGACCGGGACCAGCAGGCGCTTGCGGCGTGGGAACCCGGCCGGTTCGCCTTTGCGTCGCCGCTTGGCAGCCGCGAACCACGAGTCCGAGTACCGGGCCAGCACCGATCTGGCCCCCACTACTGACAGCTCTCCGGCAGGCCCTCGGGCAGTGAGCTCGCGACACAGCGCCTGATAGCCGACGATCGGCGCCGCGCCTTGCACCAACCGCTCTCGGTTGGTGTCCAGTAACCAGGCCCAGAGATCACCAGCCGAGCGCAGCAACCCAAAGCAGCGGTCGGCCTGGTGGCGTGTGACTCGCAGGCGGACGCGGGCGGTGCGATGCACCAGCCGGGGATGGAATTCATAGGACTCCATGGCGAACTGATGTTCGACTGTGGGTGCATGGGCCGTCAAGGGCCAATACCGCGCTGTGGACAATCACAGGTCAAGACCTCGCCGAGCCATCACGGTTGCCGGGCGTCAACGATTCGACGAGCCAATCGGTGTATGAGACGGCACTAGCTGGTCAATCCGGCCCAGGGGCCTTGTCGAGGCCGGGGCGGCATCGCACAATAGCGCAACTCCTAGTTACTGACTGTTCAGTCAGCTGTTGTCGGGCGGTGGGATTCCCGCAAGGGGGCCGGGCGTGGGCGCATTCAGCGGTGCAGGCAGGAATGGGCGGGACCGGGGAACGAAACGGTTCCGGAGGGGCTCGGTGATGGTGGTGCTGGCGGCGCTGCTGGCGCTGACGGCGGCGCCGGGCGTGACCGCCCAGGAGCAGCCGGCCGGCAAGCTCACCTTCACCGTCGGCATCGTCAACGACGTCGACTCGCTCAACCCGTTCATCGGCATCCTGGCCGAGACCTACGAGGTCTGGGCGCTGATGTACGACCAGCTGGTCGGCTACAGCCAGAAGGACTTCTCGCCCGTGCCCGGGCTGGCCGAGTCCTGGGAGGTCTCGGACGACGAGCTCACCTGGACCTACAAGATCCGCCAGGGGGTGAAGTGGTCCGACGGCCAGCCGCTCACGGCCAAGGACGCCGCCTACACCTTCAACCGGATCATGAAGGGCACCTTCGAGCAGACCAACTACGGCAACTACGTGTCCAACATCAAGACCGTCGAGGCCCCCGACGACGCCACCCTGGTGATGACCACCAAGGAGCCGAGCCCGACGATGCTCCGGCTGGCCGTGCCGATCCTTCCCGAGCACGTCTGGAAGGACATCGACGAGAAGGAGGTCTCGACCTTCGAGAACGAGAAGGACGCGGTCGGCTCCGGCCCGTTCGTGCTCGCCGAGCGCAGCACCGGCCAGTTCGTCCGCCTGACGGCCAACAAGTCCTACTGGGGCGGCGCGCCCAAGATCGACGAGGTCGTCTACCGGGTCTTCAACAACGCCGACGCCCAGCTCCAGGCGCTCAAGAAGGGCGAGATCGACTTCGCCGACGGGCTCGACCCGGCGCCGTTCAACTCCCTCAAGGACACCGAGGGCATCACCGCCGTGGCCGGCGACTACTCCGGCTTCGACGAGCTGGCCTTCAACACCGGGGCCGCCCTGGACAGCGGCGAGCCGATCGGCGACGGCCACCCCGCCCTCAAGGACAAGCGGGTCCGCCAGGCCATCGCCCGGGCCATCGACAAGCAGGCGCTGGTCGAGCGGGTGCTGGGCGGCTACGGCACCCCGGCCACCGGGGTCATTCCCGCCCTCTACCAGAACCTGACCTTCCAGCCGGCCGACGGCGAGGCCTACAACTTCGACCTGGCCGAGGCCAACCGGCTGCTCGAGGAGGCCGGCTACAAGGACGGCGACGGCGACAAGGTCAGGGAGATGCCCGACGGCAGCCGGCCGCTGCGCTTCCGGCTGTTCGCCCGCCAGGAGTCCAACACCTCCCAGCAGTCGGTCCAGTTCATGCAGGGCTGGCTGCGCGACATCGGCATCGCCACCGAGGTCAAGGTGGTGGAGGAGAACCGCCTGACCGAGATCATCGGCCAGGGCGAGTTCGACATGTTCGAGTGGGGCTGGGTGGTCGAGCCCGACCCCGACTACCAGCTCTCGACCTTCACCTGCGGGTCGCGCAGCTACAAGTCGGGCGGCGACGTCCTGGCCAACCTGTCCGACAGCTTCTACTGCAACGAGGAGTACGACAAGCTCTACGAGCAGCAGAAGGTCACCATCGACCCGGCCAGGCGGGCCGAGATCGTCAAGGAGATGCAGCGGCTGCTGTACGTGGACGCGCCGTATGTCGTGACCTTCTACTACGACGAGCTGCAGGCCTACCGCAGCGACCGCTTCGGCGGGTTCCTGGCCCAGCCCGACCCCGGCGGCGTGGTCCTGTTCGGCTACGGCACCTACAGCTACCGCAACATCACCACCCCGCAGGCGGCCGCGGGAAGCGACGACGACGGCGGCTCGGGCGTCCCGGTGGTGCCGATCGCGATCGGGGTGGCGGTGCTGGGCGGGGCCGGGGTGCTGCTGGCCATGCGGCGGAGGTCAAGCCAGGACGAACGCGAGTAGGGGCCGGCCCGGATGGCGGCCACCTCCACCCGGACGTTCCGTCCCAGCGCCGGCCAGCGCCGGCTGGGCGCCAAGCTCATCGGGGCCGCCCTGAGCCTGGCCTTCGTGCTGGTGTTCAACTTCTTCCTGTTCCGGGTGCTGCCCGGCGACCCGGCCAAGAACCTGACCCGCAACCGCCTGGTCCCGGCCGAGCAGGTCGAGGTCCTGCGCGAGAGCTTCGGCCTGGGCAAGCCGCTGCCCCAGCAGTTCGCCCAGTACGTGCGCGACACCCTGAGCGGGGACCTCGGCATCTCCTACAAGTTCCGCCGGCCGGTGTCGGAGGTGATCGCGGAGCGGATCTGGCCGACGGTGCTGCTGCTCGGCCTCTCCACGCTCCTGTCGACGGCGATCGGGTTGTGGATCGGCATCCGGGGGGCGTGGCGGCGCAACAGCGTGTTCGACCGGGTGTCGCTGGGGGCGTCGCTGGCCCTGTACGCCATGCCCGAGTTCTGGCTCGGCATCATGCTGCTGATCGCCTTCGGGGTCGGGGTCGGGTCCTTCCCCGGGCTGTTCCCGACCGGGGGGCTGTCCAGCCCGACACCGAGCTGGCCAGCCCGGCCGGCATCGCCGACGTGGCCCGGCACCTGTTCCTGCCCTGCCTCACCCTGACCCTGGCCTACATCGCCGAGTACGCGCTGGTCATGCGGTCCTCGCTGCTGGACGAGCTGACCGAGGACTACCTGACGACGGCCAGGGCCAAGGGCCTGCGGGACGCCCTGGTGCTGCGCCGCCACGCCGTGCCCAACGCCCTGCTGCCCACCACCACGCTGATCTTCCTCAACCTCGGCTTCATCGTGTCGGGGGCCATCACCATCGAGACGGTCTACTCCTGGCCAGGGCTCGGCCTGCTCAGCTACGAGGCGCTGCGGACGCCCGACTACCCGCTCCTGCAGGGCGTGTTCCTGCTGTTCAGCGCGGCCGTGATCATCGCCAACCTGATCGCCGACCTCCTCTATGCCTACCTCGACCCGCGCGTGAGGACCGGCTGATGACCCAGCCGACCATCGAGGAACCGCTCGGCGGGGCACCCCATGCCGACACCACCGTGCCGCCCAGCCTGCCCCCGCAGCTCAGCCCGCGGGCGATCTCGCGGGCGCGGCGGCGGCAGGCGGCGGCCCGGGCGTGGCAGGAGTACCGGCGCAACTCCATCGGCATGGTCGGGCTGGCCATCCTGGTCCTGTTCGTGGCCATGGCCGTGTTCGCGCCGCTGCTCGTGCCCGAGAGCGAGCTGGACGTGACCAAGGCCACCGGGGCCCCGTTCTCGCCGCCGAGCGGCGAGTTCCCGCTCGGGACCGACGAGAGCGGCCGCTCGGTGCTCGCCCTGACCATCTGGGGGTCGCGGGTGTCGCTGCTGGTCGGGTTCCTGGCCTCGGTGATCTCGGTGGTGATCGGCTCGGTGGTCGGCATCGCCGCCGGCCACTTCGGCCGCTGGACCGACTCGCTGCTGATGCGGGTCACCGACTGGTTCCTGGTGATCCCGTTCCTGCCCCTGGCCATCGTGCTGGCCACCGTGCTCGGGCCGTCGCTGGCCAACATCGCCTTCGTCATCGGGATCACCTCCTGGCCGGGCACGGCCCGGATCGTCCGGGCCCAGGCCCTGGCCGTGACCTCGCGGCCCTACATCGAGCGGGCCCGGGCCCTGGGGGCGGGCGACTGGCACCTGATCACCCGCCACATCCTGCCCAACGTGGTCCCGCTGATCTTCGCCAACACCGTGCTGATCGTGGCCGTGGCCATCCTGTCCGAGACCACCCTGGCCTTTTTGGGGCTGGGCGACCCGCTGCGGGTGTCGTGGGGGTCGATGCTGGACGCGGCCTTCACCCAGGGGGCGGCCTCGATCGGGGCCTGGTGGTACCTGGTCCCGCCGGGGGTGGCCATCCTGCTGGTGGTGCTGGCCTTCACCATGATCGGCCAGGCGCTGGAGTCGGTCCTCAACCCACGGCTACGGGGGCGGTGACGATGGCCCTGCTCGAGGTCCACGACCTGACCGTCGGCTACCCGGCCAGGGAGGGCGCGGTGCCGGCGGTGCGGGGGGTCGACCTGACCCTCGACCCGGGGGAGACCCTGGGGCTGGCCGGCGAGTCGGGCTGCGGCAAGTCGACCATGGCCGCGGCCGTGCTCCGGCTGTTGCCCCCCGGGACCAGGACCTCGGGGACGGTGCTGCTGGAGGGCGAGGACGTGCTCACCATGCGGCCGGGGCGGCTGCGGGCGGTCCGCTGGACCGAGGCGGCGGTCGTGTTCCAGGGGGCCATGCACGCCCTCAACCCCGTCCGCCGGGTCGGGGACCAGATCGCCGAGGCCATCCACCTGCACGACAAGGTCAGCGACAAGCGGGCCGCCACCCGGGTGGGGGAGCTGCTGGAGCAGGTCGGCCTGCCCGCCCGGCGGGCCTCCAGCTACCCCCACGAGCTGTCGGGCGGCCAGCGCCAGCGGGTGATGATCGCCATGGCCCTGGCCTGCTCGCCCCGGCTGCTGATCGCCGACGAGCCGACCACCGCCCTGGACGTGATGGTCCAGGCCCAGGTGCTGACCCTGCTGGAGGAGCTGGGGCGCGAGCTCGGCCTGGCCCTGCTGCTGATCACCCACGACCTGTCGGTGCTGGCCTCGACCTGCGAGCGGATCGCCGTCATGTACGCCGGCCGGATCGTCGAGGAGGGCCCGGCGGCCAAGGTGTTCGAGGCCCCGGCCCACCCCTACACCAGGGCCCTGGCCGAGGCGTTCCCGACCATCGGCGACCGCGCC
>OBLS010000652.1_pt1 | contig 12958 bp, 13 predicted proteins | sample 1519901 | NCBI WGS metagenome assembly OBLS01 (sample SAMEA3113585, study PRJEB22503) | soil metagenome
TTCTGCATTGCGCAGCTTGGGTGCCTGACAGAATCACGCTGTCACGCGAGCCGGAGATATTTCCGAATGTCGGATGCTGATCACATCCATCGGCTGCGCGAGCTGACTGTGGCACTAGCACAGCACTCAAGATGACTAGCAGACCAAGGAGGGGGCGGTCTAGTCTTCGCTCTCGCATCAGTCACTCTCGTCTACAGGGCCTGCGAAACCAAGAAGCAGCCTGTTCGATGCGGTCCTCGATACGGCAAACCTAAACAGCTCGCTGCGCCCTTCCACTGCTCGAATTGGATCACCTGATTCTGTTTCGATTCGGAAAGGTGATCCAACAAAATTAGCTTCGATGACCCAGAGTCGGTCATTGACTTTTTCGAGATCCCGAATCTGCACTGAGGTTGACGCGCCGACCCAAACAGCATTGTCTTTAAGAAGTTGCTCTATTGCTCCTCGATCACCACGCAAGCATGGGCAATCGGTCGTATAGACCTCCTTAAGGAGCTCAATGTCTCGTTCACGGTAAGCCTGATCGCGCACTTTTAGGATAGAGCGAAGTTGAGCTACGACCTCTTCGCGTTCCCCGATTGTGGTTGAAGTTGCTTCGATGCTCGTTGTAGGTGAAGACGCCGATGGCGATCCAGTCGCGCCAGGATCAGAACGCCCGGCCACTGCTATGACGGTGAGAGCTACTACCAAACCGCCGACTAGAGCAGCTGCAATGAACCCTCGCCGCGATGGTCTAGTGGGAGGCTCCGGGTCCAGATGAGGATCGTCCTTCGGCATGGTGTCCCTCTTGGTGAGGGCCGGATGGTAAGGGACTGGCGAAGCGCCTACAACCGGCAATGATGATCTTGTGGACAAATGATCCGCTCATCAAGGGGAACTTGTCGGTGCGAGCGTTCGCTCGCTCGAGCAGTGAAAGCCCAGGTGTCGGCCGGTGATAGGTCCGGCTGGCACGGGACCTTGGCGGACCCGACTCGGCTGGGCCCGCTTCCAAGGAGTCCGACCGCGCGGGGCGCTTCCGATGCGCAGGGCGCTGGAATACTGGCGAACGGCTGAGCGCTGGCCTTGCTGAGCCGGTGGACGAGCTGTGGGGGTTGTGGAGATGGAGTACTGGACTCCGGGGAGGGCGTTGGTGGTGGCGGCGCATCCGGATGACATTGAGTTTGGGTGTGCTGGAACGGTGGCCCGTTGGGTGCGGGAGGGGGCGCACGTTACGTATGCGCTGGTGACCAATGGGGCGGCGGGGTCGAGTGACCCGGAGATGACCCGGGAACGGCTGGCGGAGTTGCGGGAGGCGGAGGCGAGGGCGTCGGCCAAGGTGGTGGGGGTCGACCAGGTCGAGTTCCTTGGGTATGAGGATGGGCTGCTGGAACCGACGCTGGAGGTTCGGGAGCAGATCGTCCGGCTCATGCGGCGGGTGCGGCCGGAGGTGGTGGTGACCACGGATCCGACGACGCGGTACTTCGGGGATCGGTACATCAACCATCCGGATCATCGGGCCGCGGGGGAGGCGACGCTGGCGGCGGTGATCCCGGGGTCGGACACGCGGCTGGCGTATCCGGAGCTGCTGGAGGAGGGGCTGGAGCCGGTCAAGCTGACCGGGGTCTGGCTGATGATGAACATGGAGCCGAATGTGGTGGTGGACATCGGCGAGTTCATCGACAAGAAGATCGAGAGCCTGGCCTGCCATGTCACGCAGGTCGGGGATGACCTGGGTGAGGACGGGGGGTTCGTCCGGGGGATGGCCGAGTTCTCGGCGACCGACCAGCCGTTCCGGTACGGGGAGGCGTTCCGGGTGTTCCGGTTCGACCTGCCGTGGGAGCCGCCGCGGGCCGATCCCGAGGCGCCGCTCAGCGAGGCCTAGCTCGCCGAGCGGACGAGGGGCGCGGGCGGTAGGGAACGCGACCGGGCGGACCTGGGAACGGGGCCTCGGGCAACCCCGGCCCCGCGGACCAGAGCGAGCGGGACGATGAGGAACCCCGGCCGGTCGCTCGACCCAGCCGCGCCCCGACCCAGCCGCCGCTCGACCCAAGAGGCCCGCTACACCAACGTCAGGCGAACCTCCACGTTGCCGCGCGTTGCTCTGGAGTAGGGGCAGCGCTTGTGGGCCTTGGCGAGGAGGTCTTCAGCCTCGTCGCGGGGGAGATCGGGGATGGCGACCCGGAGCTCGACGGCGAGGGCGAAGCCGCCTTCGGGGTGCTTGGCCAGGGCGACCAGGGCGGTGGTGGTGGTCTGACCGGGAGTGAGCTTCTCCATGCGGGCGACCGAGGCGAGGGCGTTGTCGAAGCAGGCGGCGTAGCCGGCGGCGAAGAGCTGCTCGGGGTTGGTGCCCTCGCCGGAGCCGCCGACCTCTTTGGGAGGGTTGATCTGGACGTCGATGGCGCCGTCCGAGGACCAGGCTCGGCCGTTCTTGCGGCCGCCGGTGGCGGTCGCTTCGGCGGTGTAGAGCACCTCCATGGGTTCCTCCTGGGGGGTCGCGATCCGGGCCCCCTGGCCATCATGACGGAGGGAGGCCGCCGTTGCCGTTCGTGGGCGGGGGAAGGGGGTCGCCGGCGACGACCTCGGCGGCGACCTCGCTGACGCGGCGGCGGCCGGCCCGGGCGGCCTTGCGGAGGCGGTCGAAGGCGCCGGCCGGGTCGAGCTGCTCGCGTTCCATCAGGATGCCCTTGGCCTGCTCGATCACGACCCGGTGGTGGAGGGCGTGCTCCAGCTGGGTGATGATCTGGGCGTCGCGCTCGGCGTCGGCGGCCGTTCTGACCAGGGAGGCGACCACGCCGGCGTAGGCGTGCAGCGACTCGACCTCCTGGGCCGGCCACGGCCTGCCGGGGCGCCGGACCGCCGTGAGGGTGCCGGAGGGGCCGGCCGGCCCCTCCATCGGGACACAGACGAGACTGTTGACGCCGGCCAGCGCGGGCAGCCGGGCCAGGGCGGGCCAGCGGCCGTCGCCGCGCAGGTCGGCCGTGCGGACCGGCTCGCCGCCGGCCAGGACCTCCAGGGACGGGCCGGACCAGAGCTGGGGGGCGGCGTCCTCGAGGGCCTGGGCCAGGTCGCCGGCGGCGACCGCCCCGCGCAGCTCGCCGGTCTCGTCGACCAGCACCAGGGCGACCCCGGCGACCAGGAACAGCCGGGTCGCCGCGACCAGGGCCGGGCGCACGATCGACTCCAGCGCCTCGCCGCCGGAGGGCGGTGACGGCGCCGCCGCCTGCTCCAGCCCGTTCTCGTAGTCCTCCATGCAGTCTCCCGCCCGGCCTTCGGTGAGCCGCCTGGGACGGCGGCCGGTGACCTCGTCCCCCGTGCGGGGCCGCCCTGACCGCCGCCCCAGGACCTGAACGCTCGCGGGGTTCGCGCCGGCCGGCGGGCGCCGTCCCCTACTGGATGCAACGCGCGACGGCCCCGTGCATTACGCACGCTGGTCCGGGGCAAGCTTGACGGCAAGACGGGACATCCACGACGCAAGGGGCCGTCCAATGCGGTTGCGGGCATCGACCACCGACGCCCGGCACGAGGACATCCTGGAGCTGGAACCGCTGCTCCGGCGGGTCGTGGGCGCTCGCGTGCGCGACCCGGACACGGTCGACGACCTGGTCCAGGAGGCGCTGGCCCGGGTCATCGCCGTGCGCGGGCGCCTGGACGACGAGGCGGTCGCCCCCTACGCCATCGTGACCGCCCGCAACCTGGTCACCTCCCTGGCCAGGGAGGAGGAGCGGAGCCGGCGCCACCGGCCGCGCCTGGTCGACCCCAGCGAGCCCGAGCGGCCCGAGGACGCCGCCCTGCGCAACGAGGAGGCGGCCGCGGTCGGGGCCGCCCTGGCCAGCCTGCCCGACCACGAGCGGGAGGTGGTGGTGGCCCACGAGGTCGAGGGGGTCGACACCGCCACCCTGGCCGAGGCCAGGAGCTCGACCCCGGGCGCGGTCGGGGTCCAGCTGGCCAGGACGCGGGCCCGGCTGCGCCTCGACTATCTGCTGGCCCTGCGCCGGGTCGAGCTGCCGACGGCGCGCTGCCGGCCGGTGCTGCTGGCCCTGTCCATGGGCGACCGGCGCCGCCAGCTCGCCCTGGACGCCGGCGGGCACCTCATGCAGTGCCCGACCTGCGCGTCGCTCAGCCGGCCGCTGGTGGAGCGACGGCGCTCGATCGCGGTACTGCTGCCGCTGCTGGCCCTGTGGTGGCTGTGGCGGCGGATCCAGGCCTGGGCGAGCCGCAGGCCGGTCCTGGCCTCGGTGGCGGCGGTGTCGGCGGTCACGGTGACCGGGCTGGTCCTGGTGCCGCCGCTGGTCGAGCGCGACCAGGCGCCGCGGCCGGCGCCGACCACGACCACGCTGCCGCCCTCGGCCGCTCCCGGCCCGGCCCCGGGCGGTGGCGGCGGGTCGGGGGTGCGGCTGGTCGTGCCCGGGCGCTCGCTGCTGCCGGTTCCCGGCCGGGAGGTCCTGGCCAGGCATGCCGGGCAGCGGGTCCGGGGGGTCAACGTCCCGACCAGGGGGGTCTACGCCGACGAGGGGTTCTGGGCCGGGACCGGACCCGGCGACCAGCTCTGGGTGCGGCTGGTCGGCCAGGGCGAGTCGCCTTTCCAGGTGCGGGCCGGGCAGCGGGTGAGCTTCACCGGCCGGCTGGTCGCCAGCCCCCCGGGGTTCGCCCAGCGGGTCGGCATGATCCCGGAAGAGGGAGCGGCCCTGGCCGGGCGCCAGGGCCACCACATCGAGGTCGACTACGCCGACATCACCCTGGAGCCCTGACCGGGCCCGGATGACCGGCCCGGCGGGCTAGATCTCGGGCGACCCCCCGGCGTCGACCTTGGGGACGTCGGGAGGCGAGGACCCCTCCTCGAGGGCGACGACCTTGCTGAGGGCCTCGTCCTCGTTCTCGAGCAGGAACTGGCGGGCCGCGGTCCGGGCCTGCCCCTCGTCGTCGGCGTCGACCTCGACGTTCCAGGTCACCCGATAGCGCATCACTGCCTCCGGAGTCGTCGGGAACGCCGGACCGGCATGGCCGGCGCTTGCCACGACCGGCGATGTTCCACGTGGAACACCGGGACAAACCAAGCCACAGGGCTAGAGCGGCTCCGTCCCGGGGGCCGGCGCGGCCCGGAGCCGCCCGGCGGACTCGACGATCACCAGCACGACCAGCATCAGGTCGAGCACCAGGAGCAGCCCGAGCGGGAGCTCCAGCGGCCAGGCCAGCCCGATGGCCAGGGCCAGCGCCGCCGCGGCCAGCGCCGGCCAGCGCACCCGGTCGGTGGTGCGGCGCACGGCCAGCCCGGTCACCACCGTGGCCAGCAGGTACAGCGCCGTGCCGGCCCCGAGGGCCAGGGCGGTCGACCGCTGCAGCTCCCCGTCGGCCGCCTCGATGACCGCGTACTCGGTGCCCACCGCCACCGAGACCAGGCCGGCCAGCAGCGGCAGGTGGGCGTAGTTCCAGGTGAGCCCCTGGAGCACGCTGCGGATGGCCCCGTCGTCGATGCGGTCGAAGTACAGCCACCACAGGCAGGCCACGGCCACGAAGCCGCCGATCGCGGCGGCCACCGTCGCGGCCGTCCAGTCGACGTCGGCGGCGCCCTGGGCGACCGAGATCACCGACTCCCCCAGCACGATGAGGGTGAACAGCCCGAACCGCTCGACCAGATGGCTGGCGTGGATGGGGGCCTTGGCGATCTGGTGGCGGCCGACCCAGGGGGCGGACAGCTCGATCACCAGGGCCACCCCCCAGAGCACGTAGCGCGCCGGCTCGGGCACGAACACCGAGACCAGCCAGAGCGACGCCCCGATGGAGAACGCGGTCAGGTACAGGTTGAGCAGCGGGCGGGCCGCGGCCGCATGGCGACGGGCCCGCGCGTTGAGCAGCAGCACGATGCCGCGGACGGCCACGAAGGTCAGGGCGAACTGGGCCGCGCCGCCGTGCAGGGCGTCGTGGACGCTGAGGGCCATGGCGATGACGGCCAGCATCCCGGCCAGGACCAGGACCCGGTGGAGCAGGTCGTCGGTGTCGAACCGGTCGGCGTAGACCGTGTAGCCGACCCAGGCCCACCAGACGGCCACGAACAGGCCGGCCGTGCCCAGGAAGTCGCCAAGGCTGCGGTAGTCCTCCAGGGTGTGGACGACCTCGGCGATCGAGATCACGAACACCAGGTCGAAGAACAGCTCGAGCCAGGTCGCGTGGCGCTCGCCCTGGTCGTCCAGGGTCCGCAGCTGGGGCGGGCGCAGCCACGCCCGCCGGGTGGTGGTTGCCATCGAGCCTCCGCTTACATGATTACCTGATCGCTTGCCGCACCGAACACCGCCCGCCCTCCCGGCATTCCCGCCCGGCCGGCCCGGTCCGGCGCCCGGCGCGGGTGTAGCGTCCTGCCAGGGCCCGGACCGGCCCGGGACCAGCCTGAGGGAGGAGGCCGCTGGTGGGCGTCGAGCCGATGTGGGCGCCGTCGCCGGAGCGGGTCGAGCGCGCCAACATCACCCGCTACCTGCACTGGCTGCGCGACCGGCGAGGGCTGCGGTTCGCATCCTACGACGAGCTGTGGCGCTGGTCGGTGGACGACCTGGACGGCTTCTGGACCTCCATCTGGGAGTTCTTCGAGGTCGGCGGGCCGGCGCCGGGCCCGGCCCTGGCCGAGCGCCGGATGCCGGGGGCGAGCTGGTTCCCGGGGGCGACCCTCAACCACGCCGAGCTGTCGCTGCGCCGCCACGACGAGCACCCGGCGCTGCTGTTCGGCAACGAGGCGGGCGAGCTGGGCACGATCAGCTACGCCGAGCTGGGCCGGCGGGTGGCGGCGGCCGCGGCCGGGCTGCGCGGGCTCGGGGTGGCCAAGGGCGACCGGGTGGTCGCCTACCTGCCCAACGTGCCCGAGACCGTGATCGCCATGCTGGCCACGGCCAGCATCGGCGCCATCTGGTCGAGCTGCGCCCCGGAGTTCGGCGTCTCCAGCGTGGTCGACCGCTTCGCCCAGATCGAGCCCAAGGTGCTGGTGGCGGTCGACGGCTACCGCTACAACGGCGCCTGGCACGACCGGCGCGACGCCCTGGCCGAGATCCGGCGGCGGCTCTCCACCCTCGAGGCCACCGTCCTGGTCGGCTCCGCGGGCCGGGAGGGCCCGCCGCCCGACGGCAACGGCACCATCACCTGGGACCGGCTGCTGGAGGACCGGGCCGGGGCCGAGCTCGACTTCGAGCCGGTGGCCTTCGACCATCCGCTGTGGGTGCTGTACTCCTCGGGCACCACCGGGCTGCCCAAGGCGATCGTCCACGGGCACGGCGGGATCGCCCTGGAGCTGCTGAAGTCGATCTCGCTGCAGCTCGACCTGGGGCCGGCCGACCGCTTCTTCTGGTTCACCACCACCGGCTGGATGATGTGGAACTTCCTGGTCGGCGGCCTGCTGCTGGGCTCGACGGTGGTGCTGTACGACGGCAGCCCCGGCCACCCGGACATGGGGGCGCTGTGGCGCTTCGCCGAGCGCAGCGCCATGACCTACCTGGGGACCAGCGCCGCCTTCGTGCTGGCCAGCATGAAGGCCGGGGTCACCCCGGCCCGCGAGGCGGACCTGTCGGCGCTGCACTCGATCGGCTCGACCGGCTCGCCCCTGCCCCCCGAGGGCTTCGCCTGGCTGTACGAGCAGGTGGCGCCCGACGTGCTGGTCGGCTCGACCAGCGGCGGCACCGACGTCTGCACCTCGTTCGTGACCTCCTGCCCGCTGCTGCCGGTCCACCCGGGCGAGATCCAGTGCCGCGCCCTCGGGGCCAAGGTGGAGAGCTTCGACGAGCGCGGCCGCTCGGTGGTCGGCCAGGTCGGCGAGCTGGTCGTCACCGAGCCGCTGCCCAGCATGCCGCTGTTCTTCTGGAACGACCCCGACGGCGAGCGCTACCGCGACAGCTACTTCTCGACCTGGCCGGGGGTGTGGCGCCACGGCGACTGGATCGAGATCACCGAGCGCGGCACCTGCATCATCAGCGGCCGCTCGGACTCGACCCTCAACCGGGGCGGGGTCCGGATGGGCACGGCCGAGTTCTACCGGGTGGTCGAGGGCCTGGACGAGGTCGTGGACAGCCTGGTCGTGGACGTCAGCGACCCGGGCGGCGAGGGCCGGCTGCTGCTGTTCGTGGTCCTGCGCCAGGGAGCCGAGCTGGACGACGGCCTGCGGGGCCGCATCCGGGCCGCGGTCAGGGCCGAGCTCTCCCCGCGCCACGTCCCCGACCGGATCGCGGCCATCGCCGAGGTCCCCCGGACCCTCTCCGGCAAGAAGCTGGAGGTGCCGGTCAAGCGGGTGCTGGCCGGGGTCCCGCTCGACCAGGCGGTCAGCGAGGGCGCCCTGGCCAACCCCGACGCCATCCACCAGGTGGTCGCCCTGGCCCGCGAGCCCGGCTAGCGGCCGTTCCCGGCCAGGCGGGGCTGCACTTGGTTGCGCAGATTTCCGCTTCGCGTGGGATGCTTACCTGTGGCCGACGCGGCGAGCAAGTAGGAAACGGCCACTCAGGGTAGTGCGCTCTTGACACGATGCTCTCTTCGCGGCAGGTCGTGCCGCGAAGAGGCGTCGTCGACCCGGGCGGAGGCGAGTGCGCGAACCGGATGTGCTGCCCCCCGGCAGCGGCGCCAGCTCGGTCTGGTGGGGCTCCCAGGAGCCCCCCGGCCGGCCGGCCTCGCGCGACCGGCGGGGACGGCCGCTGATCGCGGCCCTGCTGTCCTGCCTCCTCCCCGGGGCCGGCCAGCTCTACCTCGGCTACCGGCGCCGGGGCACGGTGATGCTGGTGATCACCGTCCTGTGCCTGGCCGTGGCCGTCGGGCTGTGGAGCGAGCCGACGGCCGTCTCCCGCATGCTGGTGCAGCCGAGGTCCCTGCTGGCCCTGCTGGTGGCCGACGCCGGCCTGCTGGTGTTCCGGATCGTGGCCGTGCTCGACGCCTACCTGCTGGCCAAGCGGGACGACGACCGGGCGCCGGCGGCCACGAGCGGCTGGCGCAAGGGGGCGGCCGCCGGGCTGGTCGCGCTGCTCACCCTGACCGCGGCCCCGCACGCCGCCGCCGCCTACTACGACCTCCAGGCCTATGACCTGCTGACCTCGGTGTTCGCGGGCGAGGACCCCCAGTGGCACGCCCGGGACCGCGACCGCCACCAGACGGGCAACGGGCTGGTCACGGCCATTCCGGGCCGGGTCACGGTGCTGCTGCTGGGCGGCGACGCCGGGCCGGGGCGGCGCGGCCGGCGCACCGACACCATGATGGTGGCCAGCTTCGAGCTGGCCAGCGGCAAGGTGTCGCTGTTCGGGCTGCCCCGCAACCTGGTCCAGGTGCCGCTGCCCGACGGGCCGGCGGCCGACTTCTTCGGCGAGTGCCGCTGCTTCCCGAGGCTGCTCAACGAGCTCTACGCCTTCGCCGAGGACGAGCGGCCCGACCTGTTCCCGAACAGCCGCCGGCCGGGCATCGCGGCCGTCGCCGGGGCGGCCGAGGAGCTGCTCGGGCTGCCCATCGACCACTACGCCCTGGTCGACCTGCTCGGGTTCGTGGACGTGGTCGACGCCCTCGGCGGGGTCACCGTCAACAACCTCAAGCCGCTGCGCATCGAGATCGACCGCCTCGGACGCGAGGGCGGCCAACCCGCCTTCGAGGTCCAGCCCGGCCTGAAGAAGCTCAACGGCTTCTCTGCCCTGGCCTACTCCCGGTCCCGGGAGACGACCAGCGACTACGACCGCATGCAGCGCCAGCGCTGCGTGATCGGCTCGCTGGCCAGGCAGACCGAGCCGGCCGAGGTCCTGGCCGCCTTCCCCAAGCTGGTCAGGGTGCTCAAGCGCAGCGTGGCCACCGACATCCCGGCCAACCGGCTGCCGGCCCTGATCGAGGCGGCCGGCGACACGCCGGTCAAGGTGGCCACGGTCGGGTTCACCCCGCCCACCTACAACAGCGGCTGGTCAGGTGGCTACCCGATCCCGGACGTGGACAAGATCCAGAGCGCCGTGCGCCGCATGACCCGGCCGGCAGCCGTCACCGCCACCACCCGGGCCGACCCCGACGGGCTCGGCGGCGCCACGTCCTCGACCAGGGCCCCGGCCAGCCGCTCCTCCGGCTCGGCCCAGCGCAAGCCGGCCTGCGGCACGGCCGCCTGACCCGGCGGGGCCGCTCCAGGCGTGGACGGCCACGGCCGGCCGGTCGTCGGCGGCCCCGAGCACGTGCACGTGGCCGGCCGGGAACAGGGTGCTGGCGCCGGCCCGCCAGGTGGTCCGGCGGCCGGTGGTCCAGATGGTCGGGTCGAGGCACTCCTCGCTGAGCGTGCCCTCGACCACCGTGACGGCCACGGTGGCGCCGCCGTGGTCGTGGGCGGGGGTGACCAGGCCGGCCGGCCAGCCGAGCAGCCAGGCCTCGGCCTCCGGGGTGACCAGCAGCGGGGACGACCAGGGCCGGTCGGCCGGCCCGGCGGCGACGGCCTGGGCCCCGAGGGCCAGGTCGGCGGTGAGCCGGGCCAGCTCGGCCGGAAGGTCGGTGGTGCTGAGGGAGCGCATGCGGGCGTCCTTTGCTGCGGAAGGAGCAGGACGGATGACCGGCCCGGGCGGGCGGCTCGCCTCAGCGGGTGGGCGGAGCCGGGCGCCGGGCCCGGGGACACGCGCAGGACCCCTTCAGCCTCGGGGTGAGGCGGGGGTCGCGGCCCTGGGTGGCGTTCCGGTGCGGCATGGCAATGCGGGAGGGTGCCGTCCGCGGCGCCGCCTGTCAAGCCGAGCGGCGTGATCCGGTCGCCTTTATCGGATCGCAACCATCCCGTGCCGCTGTGGTTGCCGGAGAGCCCAGGTTGATTAGGCCGCTTCGGCTATGGTTTCGCCACCTTTGGTGCCTGCATCCCCCGTTGTACGGCCCTGCTGGCACCCGACAAGCGCCTGAACCGGCTGGGGTTGTCAGCTTGCCGCTTTCTCCCGGTCGTACCGAAAGGAGCACGACAGCATGAGGACCCGCCTCCGCCTCGGAGCGGCCACGGCCATCGGCCTGGGAGCCCTGCTCCTGGCCACGGTGCTGGCCTCTCCGGCCCTCGCCTGGCACTCCAACGTCACCGTCAGCGCCCGCTGCCTCGACGGCCAGGTCCGGATCCACTACACCGTCGAGGCCTGGGAGAAGGGCCACGAGGCGACCGTGGACGTCTCCTACAAGCTCAACGGCGAGGTCACCGAGCTCGAGTCCGATGACCACTTCTTCGGGCCCCAGCACAACCAGTTCTCCGGGCACTTCGACCTGCCCGCCGGCACCACCGGCACGATCACCTTCCTGGCCGTCGCCCACTGGGACAGCGGCGAGACGTCGCACAACAAGGGCAGCGACGAGCTCCCGCCGGCCGAGAAGTGCGAGGACTCCGGGTCGACCACGACCACGACGACCGAGGAGCCGACGACCACGACGCTGCCCGAGGAGGAGCCGACCACGACCACGGCTCCCGACGAGGAGGTGGCGCCGTCCACCACCCTGGCCCCGACCACCACCGAGGCCGCGGTGGGCGCGGCCACCAGCACCACCGGTGGCGGCGAGCTGCCCTTCACCGGGGCCACGGCCGGCCCGATGCTGATCGCCGGGATCGCCCTGGTGGCCGGAGGCACCCTGTTCATCATGGTCAGCCGGGTCCGCGACCGCCACGCGACCAGGTAAGGCTTCCCTGACGAAGGGCCCCCACGGACGGGGGCCCTTCGCGTCTCCTGGGACCGGCGGGCCTACTGCTCCGCGCGCTGCTTCAGGCCGGTGGCGAACTGGCGGAACGACGGGCCCAGGTCGGGCATGGAGCGCCAGATCAGCGGCAGGAGGGGGCCGGTGTACTCCTCGCGCATGGTGAACCGGGTGGTGCCGTCGGTGCCCGGGGCCAGGGTGAAGGTGCGCACGCCCTTGAACAGGCCCAGCGGCATGCCCCCGCTCCAGGTCATGCGCTGGCCCGGGGTGAACTCGGTCACCTTGACCGGGAAGGCGCGGCCCGGGTTGGCCTTGGACACCACCTTGATCTTCTCGCCGGGGGCGATGCTGCCCTCGACCCGCTCCACGCCCGAGTCCCGCACCTGGTAGCCGGGGGCGTCGGTCAGGATGGCCCAGATGGCCTCCGGGCTGGCCTTGATCTCCGCGGCGGCGTCATACGCCTTCATGTCCGGCCGTCCTCCTCGAGTAGGTAACAGGTGTGTTACGGTAACAGTTCTGTTACTCTGAGGCAATGCCGCTGCACGCCCTTCCCGGAGATCCATTCGGCGCCCTCGGGGACCCGAACCGCCGGGCGATCGTCGAGCTGCTGCGCACCGGCGACCGGTCGGTCAGCGAGCTGACCGAGGCGCTCGAGCACAGGATCAGCCGGCCCGCCGTGTCCCGGCACCTGCGCCTGCTCAAGGAGGCCGGGCTGGTGGCCGACCGGGCCGAGGGCACCCGCCGGCTGTACCGGCTCGACGACGAGGGCATCGCGGCCGTGCGAGAGTACCTGGAGCATGTCTGGGGGGAAGCCGCGGCGCGGTTCCGGCTCCTCGCCGAGAACACCAGCGAACGGAGACGGGACGACACGTGACCGATCCGGTCGAGCCGATCGAGATCCAGTTCGAGGTCGCCTGCTCGCCCGAGCACGCCTTCGACACCTGGGCGAACAAGACCTCGGCGTGGTGGCCGCGCAGCCACTCCATGACCTCGGCCCCTGGCCTGGTGGTGACCTTCGAGCCCCGCCCGGGCGGCCGCATCTTCGAGCGCACCCCCGAGGGGGCCGAGCACGACTGGGGCGAGATCCTGGCCTGGGAGCCACCGCACCGCCTGGCCTACCTCTGGCACCTGGGCACCGACCGCAGCCGCGCCACCGAGGTCGACATCTCCTTCACCGGCGGCGCCTCGGCCACCACCGTCACCATCACCCACCGCGGCTGGGAGCGCCTCGGCGCCGACGCCCCCGCCTGGCGCCAACGCAACCTCGGCGGCTGGAGCGGCCTGCTCCCCCACTACCAGCGGGCGGCCGGTTCCTAGGCCCGGGTGGCCAAGACCTCGCTGGCGTCGACCAGCT
>OBLS010000653.1_pt1 | contig 12957 bp, 8 predicted proteins | sample 1519901 | NCBI WGS metagenome assembly OBLS01 (sample SAMEA3113585, study PRJEB22503) | soil metagenome
AGCGGGCGGTGGAGCTGATCGCGCAGACGCGCGGCGAGCGCGTCGACCTCTCGCGGATCCCGTTCGACGACGCCGCGACGTACTCGGCCATCCAGGAGGCCGACACGATGGGCGTCTTCCAGATCGAGAGCCGGGCGCAGATGCAGTCGCTGCGGCGCACGCGGCCCGAGTCGCTGGACGACCTCACGATCCAGGTGGCGATCGTCCGGCCGGGGCCCATCCTCGGCGGCGCGGTCAACCCGTACATTGCGCGGCGCCAGGCGATGCGCGAGGACCCCGACTTTGTCGTGCCCTACGACCACCCGTCGCTGGAGCCGGTGCTGCGCGACACGCTCGGGACGATCATCTTCCAGGACCAGGTGATCGAGGTTGCGATGGCCTTCGGCGGCTTCTCGCCCGGAGAGGCCGAGGGGCTGCGGCGGGCGATGAGCCGCAAGCGCTCGGCGGCGGCGATCGAGGCCTACCACCAGCGCTTCATCGAGGGCGCGGCGCGGACGCACGGGGCGGACGAGGAGACCGCCGAGCGGGTCTACGCGATGATCGTCGGCTTCTCCGGCTTCGGCTTCCCCAAGGCGCACGGGGCGGCGTTCGGGCTGCTCGCCTACCAGTCGACGTGGCTGCGGGTGCACTACGCGCCAGAGTTCCTGTGCGCGCTGCTCAACGAGCAGCCCATGGGCTTCTATGCGTCCGACACCCTGGCGCACGAGGCGCAGCGCAAGGGGATCGAGATGATCGCGCCGGATGTGAACCTCTCCGGCGAGGAGTGCACCGTGGACGCCGAGGGGCGGATCCGGCTGGGGCTCAACTTCGTGCTCGGCGCGCGGAGCGCGGAGCTCGCCGCACTGGTCGCCGCGCGCGAGGCGGGTGGTCCCTTCTGCTCGCTCGCCGACCTCGCCTCCCGGGCCGGGGCCGGGCGCGCGGTGCTCGACCGGCTCGCGTGGGCCGGCGCGTGCGACGCCCTCGCGGCGGCGGAGGCGGGCGCGGGCGGCACGGCGCGGGCGCGGCGGACCGCGTTGTGGCGGCTCGGCGTCGCGGCGCCGGGGACCGCGGTGGGCGACGACGGGACGCAGCTCGCGCTGCCGCTGGCGCTGCCGGGCGCCCCGGAGCTCCAGGCGCTCCCCGACTGGGACGCCATGATCGCCGACTACGCGACCACGGGGCTGACGCTCGGCAAGCACCCGGCGGAGCTGCTGCGCCACACGCTGCCCGCGGAGGCCGTCACCACGCGCGACCTCGAGACGCTGCGGCACGAGACGCCAGTCGTCATCGGCGGGCTCGTGATCGCGCGGCAGCGCCCGGGCACGGCGAAGGGGATCGTCTTCCTGCTGCTCGAGGACGAGTTCGGGACGATCAACCTCATCGTGCCGCCCGACGTCTACGAGCGCCACCGGCTCGCCGTCCGCTCGGAGCCGCTCCTGCTCGTGCGCGGCAGGCTCGAGAAGCTGCCGGTCGCGGGCGGCGCGCTGAACGTCTTCGTGCACGACCTACGACCGCTCGACGGGCCGGGGGAGACGGGCGCGGACGTCGTCGAGCTCGCCGGGCGCGGGGCGGAGGCCGGGCTCGCCGCCGTCGCGGTGGGCGGGGCGGCCGCGCCGCCGGAGGACGAGCGGTCGGTCGCCGACTTCCGCGGGGTCGCCCCGGCCGTGCAGAGCTTCGCCGCGGGGCGGCGCCGATGACCCGGAGGCGCGCGATCCGATCGCGTCGTTGCGCGGGGCCGGCGGGGCGCGGGGCGGCGATCCGGTCGCGTCGTTGCGCGGGGCCGGCGGGGCGCGGGGCGGCGATCCGGTCGCGTCGTCGCGCCAGGCCGCCGCGACCGGATGCACGCGCCGCGGGAATGGGTAAGGTCCGCATCCATGGCCGTTCTAGCGATCGTGCTGTTCTTCATCGTGCTCGCTCTCGTCGCGTTCTTCCTCGCGATGCGGGGCGGCCCGAAGGGCGCGCGCGAGCGCCGTGAGCGCGAGGGTCGCAAGGGCGTCAAGGGCGCGACGCTGGCGTTCATCGGGGCGCTGATCGTGCTCGGCGTCGTGATCCCGTTGACCGTGTTCGCCGGCGACAAGAACCGCGACTCGTACCCGAGCGACAACATCCGCCAGCTCACCTCGCTGCAGAAGCACGGCCAGGAGCTCTTCGGCCAGCAGTGCCGTCGCTGCCACACGCTGGCCGCGTCCGGCGCCGTGGCGACGGTCGGGCCGAACCTGGACCAGCTGCGCCCGCCGAAGGCGCTCGTGCTCGACGCCATCGACCAGGGCCGCGCGCGCGGAAGCGGCCAGATGGCGGCCGACCTCGTCGAGGGCGAGGACGCCGAGGCCGTCGCGCAGTACGTCGCGGTCGCCGTCGGGCAGGATCCGAACGCCTCCGAGTAGCGCGCCGCCGCCTCACCCCCTCGCGCGCCGCCGCCTCACCGCCTCGCTCGCCGCCGCCTCACCCCCTCGCTCGCCGCCGCCTCGCGCCCGAACGTCGCCGAGGAGGGACGTTCTTCCCGCTCTCTCCGGTGACTTCCCGGGACGGGGTCTTCGGTTCCGCCGGAGCGTCCGCAACCATGCGGTGCGCGTCGCCACGAAGTCGGCCATCCGCGAGGGAGATGCATGATGGAACCGCGCTCCAGCAGGGACGCTTGCCGTTGCTACAGTCCCCAGCTGCATCCGCTGAATCCCCGTCCGACACGGGGAGCGGGGGACCCACGTCGTCGGGGCGAATCGCCATCGCGTAGCGCTGCTCTCCAGCGCGAGCCCGTCAGCTAACCCCGCAAGCACTGGGAAGAGGACGAACCGCGTCATGTCTGAGCACGCCGGCCGCGATCTCGCTGCGGCCCTGTTCGACCAGCAGAGCGAGCAGCACCGGATCGCCGACTGGGGCGGCGACGAGCTGTTCACCCGCATGCCGCGCCCGCGGCGCGTCGACGACGCGCCTGCGCCGCGCTTCCGGCCCTCCCTCATCGTCCTCGACGCGCCCGCGGATCGCCGGCGTGCCGAGCCCGCCGCCGAGTGGGCGGGCGACCGCGACCGGCGGCGCGCCCAGCGCGTGCCGGCCGAGGCCGCGCATGAGCGCGCGGAGCGCCTCGGCATCGAGATCATCGAAGCGCCTGCGCTGCCCGACGCCTCGCTCCTCGCGGAGCCGGCCCACGTCGGCGACGGCTGGGACCGCACCGGCGCGCGGCCGACCAAGGTCATCACGGGCCGCCCCGGCGACGCGCCCCGGCCGCTGCCGATGACGCCCGCCGCCAGGCGCCGCTCGCCGCGCACGCCGGCCGAGCTCGTCGGCCCGCGCCCCGAGCGGATCATGGCCTGGGCCTTCGCGCTCGGCCTGCTGCTCATCCTCATCGCGATCACGACCGCGGACGCCGCGACGCTGTAGGCGGCGCTGCCGCGGCACCGCGCCCACAGGGGCGCGACCGCCGTAAAGCGGACCCCACCGAGGCCAGAGCGCGCCCGCGGCGCCGCCCCCGCGAGGGCGGCGCCAAGAGCCGCTGAGCAGGGGTCAGCGCACCCGGAGGGACTTGGTGGCCGGCTTGTAGCCGACCTTCTCGGCCTGGAACTTCACCGACCCGGCGAGCCGCGGGGTGAGCCGGAACGAAACCGTGCCGGAGGCCGACGTCCGCCGGGGCTGCACGCGGAGGCCCGGTCCGGTGACGACGACCTTCACGCCCTTCATCGCCCGGCCCTTCTTGTCCGTGACAGCGGCGCGGATCATCCGCGTCGCATCGCGCCGGAGCGAGCCCGAGAGCTTGAGCCGCATGCCCTTGGAGGCATTCATGGCGCTCGTCGCCCAGCCGCCCGCGTTGCGTCCCTCGTCCACCGCCGCGACGCGCCAGTAGAGCTGCTCGCCCGACCGGAACGCGTCGTTCCGCATCCTCGGCGCATAGCTCGAGTTCTTGGTCGTGGCCCGCTCGATCACCGTCGTGAAGCTGTCGGACGCCGAGATCTCGACCTTGTACTGCTGCGCCATCAGCGCCGGATCCCAGTCGAGCAGGACGCCCCTGCCCGCCTTCGCCGTGCGCATCGCGCCCGGTGTCGAGATCCGCCGCGCGAACGGGGCCATGGGCGAGTAGCCGCCCGAGACCGCCGTATTGCCGAACTTGAAGTTCGCCTGGATCTGCCAGTGCCACACGCCGGTGCCGTAGAAGATCACAGGGGTGAAGGCGGTCGTGCGCAGCGTGAAGTCGCGCTTCGTGCCGTCCGCCTGCTCGACGTGCATGTCGTAGGAGATCGCGCCCTGCACCGGCGCCCAGCGGAAGATCGGGATGCCTTCACCGCCGGTCGGGTTGTCCGACGCGAGCACCACCCTGGGCAGCGCTCGGCGGAACTGCTGTGCCGCCGACCACCCCAGGCCGATGTCGTTCTCGTCGTTGGCCCGCACGCGCCAGTAGAGCGCGGTGTCGGCCGGCATGGTCGCCGAGGTCGTGTAGCCCGTCGACGAGGTCTGCACCGAGAGCAGCGGGTCGCCGAACGACGGGTCGGTGGCGACCTCCAGCGTGTAGGAGCGCGCTCCGGACGACGCCAGCCACCGGAACGTGGGCTGGCGCGGCACGGTCTCGCCGCCGCTGGGGCCGATCGGCACCGGCGGCACGGACTGCTTGATGAAGCGCCGCGGCGAGTTGTCCTTCGGCTGCGTCGGCGCCTGGTCGCCGTTGGCCTGCGCGGTCGGGATGACCGTCCACCAGTACGACGTGGTCTCGTCGGGATACGTCATCGGCCGGCCACCGCGGCGCGGGGCATAGGCCGCGATGTTGGTGAAGGCCAGGTCGACGATCTTCGTGAAGTCGTCGTCGCGGGCGACCACGACGAAGTAGCCGCGCGCGCCGTCCACCGGCTTCCACGTGAACAGCGGCGCGTCCTCCTTGCTCGCCCCCATGACGGGCTCCAGGTAGTCGGAGGCGGCCATCTGGAACGTCGTCCCGACCGTGGGCGTCGGAGCGACGTAGCGGAACGCCGGCCCGGGACCGCCGCCGACCGTCGTCCACTCGCTCACGACCTCCTTGTTCGCGGCGTCGCGGTCGCGCCGCGCCCGGACCTGCGCGCAGTACTGCTCTCCGTCCTTGAGCGCCTTGAGCTCTCGCGAGACGTCGAGGTTCGTGAGCACGCCGAGCGGTCGGCGCGCGCCTGAGTTGGAGAGCGGCGTCCATGCGGTCGTCGCGGTGAGGATGTCCCACACGTTCCCGTTCGACGGGGGCGCGGACCAGTTGCACATCATGGTCCCGGTGCCGCCGATCTCCACGTACGGGACGATCTTCACCTCGTAGCTCGAAGCGCCCGCGGCCGGCTTCCAGGTGATCACGGGCGCGGACGTGTCGAGCACTGCCGTGCCCGGATCCAGGTCCGTCGGGACATCGCCGAGGTTGTCGCGCACGTGCAAGTCCCCGACCGTCACCGGATAGGTGTTGTCGAACGCCGGCCCGTAGTTCCACTCACCCGCGTTGCCGTCCGGGTCGATGCCGCGCACGCGCCACCAGTAGCCGAACTGCTCGGGGTCGCCCGGGACGCCGGAGCCCGTGTTGTGCGCGAGCAGCCGCGAGGGGGAGAGCGACGTGCCGGTCGCCTGGTCCGCGCAGCAGACGATGGAGTCGGCCGGGAACGACCGGCCGCCGGCCTCGCGGTTGAGCGCGGTGCTGATCTCGACGTCGTAGCGCACGGCGCCCGGGACGGGCTCCCAGGTCAGCTGGGGGTCGAGCACCTCGGGCCGCGCGTCGAGGTCCGAGACGCCGAGCTCGGTCGCCTCGTTGAGCCGGCTCGGCCACCGCCACTCGAAGGAGGTCACCTCGGACCGCTGGCCCGGGTGCTTGTCGCCGTCGAGCGGCGTGACGGCCCAGTAGTACCGGCCCTCGGGCAGCGCGCCCGGCACGGCCCAGGCCGTCCCGGACGTCTCCACGCGGGGGCCGCGGCTCCCGAGCACGGACTGGGCCATGGAGGGGTCGGTCGCCACCTCCACGGCGTACTTGTAGGCGCCCGGGACGGACGACCAGCGCAGGATGAGCGGGTCGCCGGGGTAGGTCAGGCTCTGTCCGCCCACCGGGCCCAGGAGCGTCGGCGCCACGCCCCACCGCTTGGTCAGCTGGCGGGTGGTGCTCCAGCGGCCGGCGCGGTCCTTCGCGTCGATCGCCCGCACGCGCCAGAAGTACTCCGCGTCCGCGAGCGTGCCGACGACGGTCGCGAAGGTGTTCCAGGTCTGGAACGATCCCTTGCCCTGGCCGAGCACGATCGACTCGAACGAGCGGTCCGCGGCGAGCTGGAACTCGTAGCGCTCGGCGCCGGGCACCGGCGCCCACGAGAAGGACGGGACGGCCCGGACCTGCGCGCCGGCCTCGGGGCTGCGCTGCTGCGGCGCGGCGAGCCCCTTGCGGGCGGACGCGTCCGCGGCAGGCGGCGTGGCGGTGCCGGCGCCGCGGCCAGCGGCGGCGGCGGCCGCGAAGATCGAGAGGACCAGCAGCGCGAGCAGGATCGAGCGCGCGACGGCGCCGCGGGGTCGGCGCGTCTGCGCAGGGCGAGCGAACGGCATCATGCCTTCTCCGGGAGACGTCGGGTGCATCGGACGGGACTTGCTGCGATCGGCGGCCGGCATCAGAAGCCGCCGCTCATCGACTCGACGAACTTGATGATCGCCGGCGACAGCAGCACGACGAACAGCGCCGGGAAGATCAGGAACGCGAGCGGGAACAGGATCTTGATCGGCGCCTTCTGGGCGCGCTCCTCCGCGGCGGCGCGGCGGCGCTTGCGCATCTCGGAGGCGAGGTTGCGGAGGATCTGGCCGATCGACACGCCGAGCGACTCGCCCTGGCGCACGGAGCGGACGAACGAGTGCATCGCCGGCGTGTCGGACCGCGCGACCATGTTGCCCAGCACCTGATCGGTGGTGAGGCCCATCGCCTGCTCCTGCATGGCGAGCCGCATCTCGTCGCCGAGCGGCCCCTCCAGCCGCTCCGCGGCGAGCTGCATGGAGCTCGCGAACCCGAGGCCGGACTCCACCGTGACGACCAGCAGGTCGACGAGCTCGGGCAGCTCCCGGTCGATCCGCTCGAGCCGCTCGCGCGCGCGCCGCTGGACGATGATCAGCGGCGCGCGCCAGCCGAGCAGCATCGTGAGCGGCACCGCGACCACGACCAGTGGCCCGCCGCCGCCCGAGGCCGAGATCATCCAGACCAGCGTCATGGGCAGCGCGATCGCGCAGATGACGCGGTACCCGATGAGCGTCGTGGGCGCCGTGCGGTACATGCCGGCCGCCATCAGCTCCCGCCGGACGTCCGTCTCGCTGAGGCCTTGGATCCGGCCGGCGGTGAAGCTGCCGACGGCCTTGACGATCTGCCCCACGAGCCCCGTGACGGCGCCCGGCGACCCGGCGGGCTCGGCGGACTCCGCCGTGAAGCCGTAGGCGTCGATCTGGCCGATCCGGTCGAGCGCCCGGATCCGCGGGAGTGCGAACGCGCGCCCCACGAGCGCGACGCAGGCGGCGCAGAGCGTTACGCCGATGAGCAGGAAGAGCGTCACGAGTTCTCCTAGACCTTGATGTCCACCACGCGCTTGATGACGAGGGAGCCGGTGACGACCATCAGCCCGGCCACGACCAGCAGCACCCGGCCGATCGACGTCTCGAAGAGCGGTTCCATGTACTCCGGGTTGATCGTCGTGATGATCGCCAGCAGGACGACCGGCAGCAGCGATACGACCCACCGCGACATCCGCCCCTGGGCGGTCAGCGTGCGGATCATCCGCTGCAGCGCCATGCGCTCGCGCACCGTGTCCGTGACGCGGTCGAGCACCTCGGCCGTGTTGCCGCCGGTCTCGCGCTGGAGCGTCGCCACCAGCGCCACCTGGGCCAGGTCGCGGCTCGCCATGCGCGTGACCATGAGCTCGATGGCGTCGTCGAGCGGGACGCCGAGCCGCTCGTCGGCGATCACGCGCTTGAGCTCGCGGCGCGTCGGGTCGGGGGCGTCGTCCACCACCACGTTCAGCGCGCCGGAGAAGGAGTGCCCCGCGCGCATGGCCGACGAGATGACCTGGAGGTTGTCCGGCAGCTGGTCGCGGAAGAGCTCGCGCTGGGCCCGCAGCTTGCGCGTGACGACGACGTAGGCGATCGCCGGCGCGATCATCGCGAAGACCAGGCCGAACGCCGGCCCGGCGATCGCGGTGAAGAGGAGGGCGAGCAGGAGGGCTCCGGCGCCGACCAGGGCGGCGAGCTGCGACGGCGACATGGTGATGCGGGCGACATCCAGCGCGTTGCGCAGTCGCGCGCCCCACGACGTGGCGTCCAGCGAGCGCGCCGCGCCGGCGAACATGCGGTTGCGCGCCACCGTCTCGCTGGTCGACAGCGGCTCGGGCGGGGCGTCGACGTAGGCGGTCATGCGTTCGCGGGCCGAGATGCCGCGCGGCCGCACGAGCAGCCACAGCGCGAGCCCGATCAGCAGGGCGGCCGCGAGGATCGCCACGAACGCCGTGGCCCCGGAGCGCCACACCGCGTCCGTCGTGGAGTGGCGGAACGGCTCGCGGCCGGCGGCGCCGGCCGTCGGCGCCTCGTACACGGCGGTCGCCGTGCCGGCGACGCCGTGCACGGTGGCCACCACGGTGACGCGCTCGCCGGCGCCGGCGGTCGACCGGTAGCGGATCAGGTACTGGCTGGCGAGCCGCGAGCCAAGGCGCTCGTAGATGCGGCTGAGGTCGCGCATCGACGTGGCGGCCGAGAACTCCGCCTGGCTCTCGGCAGCGAGGACGTTGAGCGTGCCGAAGTCGTCGTCGCCCGAGGCGAGGCCGACCGTGAACAGCCGGACCCGGGCGTCGGACGCGGCGTCGCGCACGTCGTCCGTGGTGGCGACGCTGCCGTGGTCGCCGCCGTCGGAGAGCAGCACGACGGAGCCGGACTCCACGTGCGCCGCCTCGATCAGCGCGACGGACTCCTTGGCGGCGTCGAGCACGTGCGTGCGCCCGGGCATGAGCTCGATGTCGGCGATGGCGGCGTCGATCGCGCTCGAGTCGGTCGTGAAGGGCTGGACGACCTCGGCGGTGCCCGCGAAGGCGACGACGGCTACGGGCTGAGCGGGATCGCGGTGCCGGGCGAACAGGCGCGCCGCGCGCACGGCGGAGCGCAGCGGGCGCCCGCGCATGCTGCGCGACGCGTCGACGGCGAGCACGACGCCGAACCGGAAGGTGCTTGCGGTGCCGGGCGCGAGCACCGTGAGGCCGGAGACCGGGCGGCCGTTCTCCGTCACCTCGACGTCGCGGGGGCCCAGGGCACGCGGCGACGGCAGCGTGACCGCATAGCTGCGCTCCGGGAACTCGGCGCCCGTCGCCTCGCTGAGCCGGAGCGCGGTCTGGGCACGGGCGGGCGCGGTGACCACGACGAGCAGCAGCGCCGCCAGCGCGGCGGCTGCGGCGAGTGCCCACCAGTTGACCCTCACGACCCACCCGCCCGGTTCATCGGGACGACCGAGCCGCGGCCGTTGGTGAAGAGGCTCGTCGGGAGCTCGACGCCGTGGCGCTCGAACTTGTCGACGAACGTCGGCCGCAGCCCCGTGCCGCGGAGGCCGCCGACGACCGTGCGGTCCGCCTGCACGCCCTCGATCTTGTATTTGAACAGCTCGGCGAGGGTGATGACGTCGGACTCCATCCGCCCGACCTCGGTGATCGAGGTGACGCGGCGCGAGCCGTCCTGGAGGCGCTCGATGTGGATGATCAGGTCCAGGGCGGAGGCGACCTGCTGCCGGATGGCCTTGACCGGCAGGTCGTAGCCGGCCATCAGCACCATGGTCTCCACGCGCGAGAGCGCGTCGCGCGGTGTGTTGGCGTGGATCGTCGACAGCGAGCCGTCGTGGCCCGTGTTCATGGCTTGGAGCATGTCCAGCGCCTCGGCGCCGCGGACCTCGCCGACGATGATGCGGTCCGGGCGCATGCGCAGGGAGTTGCGCACCAGCTCGCGGATGGGGATCTCGCCCTGACCCTCGAGGTTCTTGGGCCGCGACTCGAGCCGGAGCACATGGCGCTGGTTGAGGCGCAGCTCCGCCGCGTCCTCGATGGTGACGATGCGCTCGTTCTCGGGGATCGCCGTGGAGAGCGCGTTGAGGAGCGTCGTCTTGCCCGAGCCGGTGCCGCCGGAGATCAGGATGTTGAGCTCGGCGAGCACGCAGCGCTGGATGAACTCGACGGTCTCTGTGCTCAACGTGCCGATCCGGACGAGGTCCGTGGGGTCGAGCCGCTGCTTGGAGAACTTGCGGATCGTCACCAGCGGGCCGGACAGCGACAGCGGCGGGATGACCGCGTTGACGCGGCTCCCGTCGGGCAGGCGCGCGTCGACCATGGGGGACGACTCGTCGATCCGCCGCCCCACCTGGGCGACCATCTTGTTGATGATCCGCCGCAGATGCGACTCGTCCGCGAACCGGGCCGGCGTGTCGCTGAGCTGCCCGCGGCGCTCCACCCAGATGTCGTACGGCCCGTTGACCATGATCTCCGTCACGGTGTCGTCGGCCAGGAGCCGCTCCAGGGGGCCGTGCCCCAGGATGTCGTCGGCGATCTCGCCCACGAGTCGCGTGCGGTCCGTCCGGGCCAGGCCGGTCTCCGCCTCGAGGTGGCCCTCGATGTCCTCGACGACCCGGGCCCGGAGGGCGATGGGGTTCATCTCCGTGTTGAAGAGCTGCGGCCCGAGGTCGCCGATGACGCCGCGGTGGATGCGGTTCTTGAGCTCGGCGAACGGGTCGCCCTGCCGTTGCTCGTCGTCCGAGCGGACGCCGGCCAGGCGTTCCTGGAGATCCATCAGCTCTTCCTCCGCAGCCGCAGCCGCCGGGACTCCTTCGCGCCCGCGCCCGTGTAGAGCTCCGCGAGCGAGCGGAAGGACTGCGCGATCTCCGTCCGCGGCCTGCTCTGGACGATCGGCTGGCCCTCGTTGACGGAGCGGACGACGTCGCGATGGCTCGAGACCAGCACGTCTGGCGCGCGGCCGACGATGCCCTCGACGTCGGACTGCGTCACGCCGACGTTCGTGTCCGCCCGGTTGAGCACGATGCGGATGCGGTCGCGCTTGTAGCCCATCAGCTCGAGCGTCTCGAGGCCGAGCTTGGTGTTCTTGAGCGACAGCGAGTCGAGCATGCCGATCATCACCACGTGCGTCGAGCTGTCGATCGAGGCGATGACCTCCGGCGAGAAGCCGGGCGGCGTGTCGACGATCACGTAGTCGTTGGCCGCCCGCAGCACGGGGTAGAGCTCGCGGAGGAACTCGATCGTCACCGCGGAGGCCTGGTCGGGCCGGACCGGCGCCATGAGCACGCGAGCCCCGCTGGAGTGGCGCGTGAGGTAGGCCTCGACCTTGTCCGCGTCGAGCGAGCCGCCCGACTTGACCAGGTCGAAGATCGTCCGCTTGGGCACCAGGCCGAGCGAGAGCCCGACGTCGCCGAACTGCAGGTCCAGGTCGACGACCGTCACCTTCTTGCCGGCGAGGGCGAGCGCCACGGAGAGGTTCGCGCTCGTGAGCGTCTTGCCGATGCCTCCCTTCGGGCCGAGCACGCAGATCAGCGACGCGGGCGTCCCGGCGCCGAGGCTCGTGACGCCGGTGCGGCGCGCGACGGCCTTCTCCACCGCGAAGCGCAGCTGGGCGGCGACCGCCGCCGTCTCGCTCCCGTTGCCGTTCTCCGGCGCCATGACGAGGTCGTCGGCCCCCGACTCGAACGCGTGCTGCACGAAGCCGTTCGCCGACGTGCCCGAGAGGACGATCACCGGCCGCTCCGGATAGCGGCGGGTGGCCTCCCGCAGGAACCACAGCGCCGCCTCGGAGTCGGGCTCGCAGGCCAGGATGACGACATCGCAGGGGTGCTCGCCGAGGGCCGTCCAGCTGTTCTCGAGGCTGCCGAGCACGGCGGCCACCTCGACGCCGCGCGTGGCGCCGAGCACCTCGCGCACGGCCTCCTCGTCGACGCCGGCGTCCAGCGCGACGAGCGCGGTGAGTGAGTCGGACATTAGAAGTTCCCCTGGTAGAGCTTGCGGAGCGCCGAGCGCTTCTCGGCGAGGAAGTCGTCGACCGGGATCGGCTCCATGCCGAGCAGCAGCCGGTCGAGCGTGATCAGCGACGGTGGCTCCTGCTTGGCACCGGCGGCCGGCCGCAGCGAGAGCCACACCTTGCCGTTGTCGATGGAGAAGGCGAGCTCGGGCGCGTCCTCGTCGTCGACCCGCAGGACGATGTTCTGCGTCTGGTTCTGGCCGAAGCCGCCCTTGGGCTCCTCGGGCGCCTCGAGCACCTCGACGTCCTGCAGCAGCACGCGCATGATCGGGCGAGCCCGGCCGGCGGTCCCGTCGGCCGGCGTCACCTGGAAGCCGGCGAAGACGTCGACGTGGTCGCCCGCCTGGATCTGGCCCGCCATGCCGTGGGCGGCGTCGAGCGGGATGGTGACCGCACGCTGGTCGTTCGCGAGGCGGCTGAGGACCGGGTTGGTCGGCTTCGTGAAGTCCGCCGTGGTGAGCTGCTGGCCGCGGACGATGTCGTGCACCGCGACCTGCCCGCGGAGGCTGGCAGGATCGGTGATCGCGCCGTCCTCCACCTGGTCGCGCTTGAAGCCGGTCGCCTGGAACATGCCCTGCTTCGCGAGCATGTCGCCCGAGATGCCCTTGGGCAGCGAGTCGCGCGCGACCAGGACGGTGACGGGCTGCGCCCCCTCGTCGACCGAGTTCTTGTAGCTCTGCATGAACGCCACGAGCACGCCGATGGCGAGCAGTGCGGCGAGCGTGGCCACGGCGAGCGTGCCGTGGCGGGTGGACAGCAGGTTCTTGGTCGAGCGCACGTCAGGTCCTCCTCAGCGGGTCATGACAGCGATGCAGCTGCCGAACGAATCCGGGTCGCAGGGCGTCGTGCCGCTGCCCGTCCCGGTGTTTTGGATGTACTTGATGAAATGGCCGACGATGACCCCCGAGTCCTTGGGATCGGGTAGCGGGTCGTCGCCGTTGCCGGTGCAGGGGTTGCCGAAGCCCTCGCCCTTCCCGTCCCAGCCGG